>JGI12316J15310_10000023_pt2 | contig 161172 bp, 144 predicted proteins | sample MarCyaLeptolynsp_FD_15310 | JGI IMG/M metagenome (IMG submission 15310)
GCTGTCCATAACCATCGTTTTTGGTCTCGTTTGGCCACAAATGACCATGCTTCATCGACTTCCAGAACATCATCCGCCCGTTTTGGCAATAATGTTTGGGCAACGGTCGGGAGATGATTCACATAGTGTGTTAACCAACGGGTCACAGTTTGGCGACACACCCTAAAGATACGTTCCACACCGCGTAAACTCATTCGTTCGCGATAGGCGCTCAAGATTTGGGCTTTTTCTTCAATGGTGTGGCGGCATTGTGGTTTTAAAACGCGGTACGCATCACAGTCTTTACAATGATATTGCGCATTCCCGCATTTATTCGTACCATTGCGCACGATATTAATGCTGCCACACCGACTACAGTTATAGGTAACGGTTTCTTTTATCATGATAAGCAGCATTATATCTCTTTTCATCACTTACCTTTTAACCACTACCAAAAAGCGCTGAAATCCCCCGTATCTTAGGGTATGGGGATTTTTTGTTTATGCGGTATCCTGAAAGAAAACAAGTATTTGTGAGGTATTTTTATGGCACGACAAGCCCCATCTACTCAACAACAAGATTTTTCAAAAGACTATCAAAAAGTTCATCCATTATTTTTTATTGCAATCGGTATAGGAATTGGGTTTGCTATCGGTGTGCTGGTAACCAATGCTCAAGAAAACCCACTTTTAGGATTTGTAGGTGGTCTAACTCCAGAAAATGTTGCACCTGAACTCCTTGGGTTAGTTTTAACCTATGGCATTATTGAAATTGTTCTTCGTAATAATGAACAAAAGCGTGAAGAAGCAAAATTAAAAGCTCGATTAATTCGCCAGATGGGTAGTAGTATCAATAGTGAAGCAATCCGTGCAGTGGAAGAACTTCGTGCTCACAACTGGTTATATGATACTTCAATTAATAACGAATATTTGCAAGGTGCAAACCTTCAGGGGGCAAATCTGAGTGATATAAATTTTGACCAAGCAATTTTAGCCCACGCAATTTTAGAAGGTGCAAACCTAACCAATACAAATTTAACTAGAGCAAATTTAGCAAATGCAAACTTAAAAAACGCAAATTTACGTCGCTCAAAGCTAATACTTGCAAATTTAGAAGATGCAAATTTAAGTAGGGCTAATTTTAAAGGGGCAAGGCTTGTTAGGACAAACCTAAAAGGTGCCAATTTGGAAAATGCATTTTTTCAACTCGCTTTTTGTGTTCAGCCAATATTAGAATATGCGAATCTAAAAGGAGCAAATTTAGAAAGAACAAATTTAGCGAAGGTTAATCTAAAAAATTGCACTTTAGAAGGAGCAAATCTAATGGGAGTAGATCTAAAAGAGACAAACTTAAGAAACGTAAATTTGAAAAATGCTAAAATCAAGGGAGCAATGTTCAATGAAAAGACGATACTTCCTGATGGCACTAACTGGACGCATGGTACTGACCTGTTGCGTTTTACAGACCCAGATCATCCTGATTTCAGAGAATCTTTCTTTCAGGAAGAATTATCTTTAGAGCAGCTTATGAGTCTTAGAAAGATGATTCAGCAAGAGGTAAATGCACAACTAAAGTAAATTCCTGATTGCACTAATGGAATGAATTAAATGAACTGTGTAAATCCTAACTCTGAGGATGGAATTTATACAAGGCGAGTAAAGAAAAAAATAAAAAGTAAAGCTCAAAACCGATGAACACTCAGAGCAATGATCCCCTTGAAAACTTTTTAACCACTGAGGAATGTGTTGCTCGATATGGCATTAGCATTTATGAGGTGAAAGTAGCTTGTCGCGGTGGCAAAGTGGCTGCTCGTCGTGCGCTCACGAAACGATCACGATTTTGGGGTACGGCATCAACATGGTTAATCCATCAAGTGGATACCATGCGGTGGGATACAACAAGAATCATTAAAAAGAGGCCGGTCAAAGATTTTAAATTGCTCGTTAATGCTGACCAGAGCATTGCAGATAACAACGATCACAACATCAAAGCGATTAAACGACAACAACGATTAGCCGAAATCGAAAATATTTTAACGGCTCAAGAGTGTGCCGATTTATATGGAATCACACGAGGTGCTGTTCACAAAGCTTGTAAACGTGGCACGATACCAGCCCGCAAATCGGGGACAACATGGCTTATTCATCGCACTCATGCTAAGCAACTATGGGGTTCTTAAGAAGAATACAAAAGCAACAGCCCCCTTGTTTGGAGGCTATCAGTAAATTTATTCCCGCGCCAAATTCTTTTTGCGGAATTTCTGCACTTGTTCCGTGCCGTGTGGCGTCAACAACACCAGATCACGCTCTTGCTGGATCAACTTTGCCGCATACAACCGTTTCAAAATCCGATCCATTTTTTCGGCTGACCATTGGAAGTGCAGGTGCAGCGTATCGGCTGCCAGTTCAGCAGTATCATATTCTGTATGTTGATGGTTATAGATATGCCCTAACACCACTTGTTGGTGGAACACCCGTCGCTGATGGGCACGGCGTAGCATGGTCGCAACCAACCCATATCGGGGTGATAGAATCCATGCCAACAAAAACAAGATAAACATCATCAACACCATTGAGGCCGAAATTGATGAATCCCATGTTTCTAGCAAGCCCAATCCAAATACATCATTGAGCAACACTAAGACATCATCTATCTGGAAAATACCTAGAAAATCGCCGCGTGCCAGATCATAACCCCAATACGCACCCGCGCTACCAATCACAGCACTGAGCCCCAGCATGACCGATAAGCGATCGGTTAACAGGTAAGCCGCCGCCGGTGGAATAATGAAAAAGGCGATCACCAAAATCGAGCCAACCGCTTCAAACGCACCGACCGCCACCAAGCTTACCAAGACCATCAACGCATAGTGGAGCATCGCAGGGAGTAACCCCAGCGCTTTAGCTAGCGCTTCGTCAAATGAGGCTAGTTTGAGTTCCTTATAAAATAAGGTCACAAAGGCGAGGGTCAGAATCGCCATCAAGGCAGTAACGGTTACCGAACGCGGAAAAAAGACCAATTGTGGTTCATTGTCGATCAAGCCAGCTTGCCATGCTTGGGCGGGACTATACTGCCCACAATTGGTACAAATCTCGGTGAATGTTGCCGCGTCATCGCGTGGAGAGATGCCCAACTCGCGGCAATTGGTACATTGTCGGGTGATGGTCGCGGCGGGATCGTCTGGTGTGATGGTGACGGTTGCACAATTTGACAAACAATGGCTATTCGTATCTGCCCATGCTACCCCGATCTCACCAACCATCACCGAATCTTCATCCAAGTGGACATCTTCTACAAAGCGCGATACCAAAATGATCGAAATCGCAAACAATAACGGGAATGCTAACCCTAAAGCAGCATCTTGTTTGACCAAACCTGAGCGATAGATCAATTCCGTTAAAACAACGGTAGCCACCCCCGCCGCCGCCGCGCCAATGATCAACCACGGTGAGGATAGATCCGGCTCTTGGTTAAAGAGTGCAGTCATCAGCATAAATGCCACGACAATACCCAATAATACGGTATGGCTAATGGCGTCACTCGTCAGCGCCATACCACGCAAGAGCAAAAAAGTCCCCAATAATGCCCCAGAGATGGCTATCATCATGCCGATTATAGTGGCGGTATGTTGGGGATCGCGCCAAAAGGCGTTAAAGTCCTCACGGCTGACCACTTGTAACACAACATCGATAATCAAACGTTCAAGACCTAACATGGTGATGGCTCTCCTTGCTGAGGTTGGTGCTTTTGCTCTAACTGTTGGATGGTTTCTTGTGGCAGCACGCTATAAATATCGGTTTGCCGATCTTCGGAAATAATCGGCAGGTGTAACTCATCGCCATAAGCGCGGTAGAGTTCCCACAAATGCTGATTTTTGGCATCTTTAGTCGCTAGTTCGATACCCTTAGGCGTCAGTTGCCATGTATCATCTATCGCTTGAATGTAACCATTTTTTTCCAGTTGATTGAGCCCTAATGGTGTATGGCTCCCCCCAATCCCTTGGATAAATATATTTGGGATGGGATAGGTAACATCGTCATGCGATTGCGCATATTTATAGAGATCACGTAGGCACGTTTGCGCCGCAAAACGCCGTTGATCGCCACGTTGCCGCCACCAACGCCATACAATGCCTCGTTCAGGCGCAAAAGCGATTGACACCATTACAATTGAAAAGGCGACCACAATAATCATAGGGCCTGTCGGAACATCAGCATCCACAGCGCTCAGGATTGCACCAACCCCACCCGCAAATGCACCAAATACCCCCGCTAAAATCATCATCTGATCTAGTTTATGCGTCCATTGGCGGGCAGCAATACCGGGGGCGATCAGCATACCGACCATTAAAATAACACCGGCTAGTTGCAAGCCTAATACAATCGCAACGACAATGAGCGTGGAGAGCAAGCTATTGATCATCCCCACCCGAAAGCCATTGGCTTCCGCAAAAGCTGGATCAAAGGTGATGAGTTTGAATTCTTTCCAGAACAGCACGACAAACAAAAAAGCGAGGCAGCCAACAACAGCAATCAATTGCACATCACGTTCAACCATCGCTGCTGCTTGCCCAAAAATAAAACTATCCAGCCCCGCTTGGCTTGCATCTGGGCGGGCTTGGATATATGCTAGCAAAGCAATCCCTGCTGCAAACCATGCCGCCAAAACAATTCCCATCGCCGTGTCTTGTTTGAGCCGCGTGGTGTGCAACACACTACGGATAAATTGCACCCCGATCCAACTGGCGATCCCCGCCCCGATCAAGAGCGCACCGAGGTCACGCCCCGCAACCAAAAACGCAATCGCAACACCGGGCAATGCCGCATGAGAAAGCGCATCCCCCATCAGGCTTTCATGGCGAAGTACGGCAAAGCTACCTAATACGCCGCTAACAATCCCTAAAATTGCGCCGCCTAGCGCCACCGTCCGCAAAGTATAGTTATAATCCACATCCAGTAACGCTTGACTAATTGGAATAAAGATCGCGCCGAGAAGAATAATCACCCCGATCACAATCCACACTCGCCGATCCGTGCTAGATAAATGAAACATGGCTAGTCCCCCGCCCCCGCGATCAAGTGTCCGCTTTCAAGGTAGGCAACCCGTCCGCCATAGGTGCGGCGCAGATTTTCAGGGGTAAAGGTGGTTGCCACCGCCCCGCTAGCAATCACTTCCACATTGAGCAGGGTCACCCAATCAAAATAATCGGGAACCGTTTGTAAGTCGTGATGCACCACCATCACGGTTTTGCCGCGTTCGCGCAGCTCCCGCAAAATGGCAACAATTGCCCGTTCCGTGACGGCATCGACCGCCGCGAAGGGTTCATCCATAAAATAGAGTTGTGCATCTTGGACGAGTGCCCGTGCCAAAAAGGTGCGCTGTTGCTGCCCACCTGACAGTTGACTAATTTGGCGATCTGCAAAATCTGCCATGCCAACTTGATCCAAGGCATGGAGCGCTAAAGCGTGTTCCTTACGTCCCGGACGCCGAAACCAGCCAAGTTTGCCATATAAACCCATTGTGACGACATCAACTACCGAGGTTGGAAAATCCCAATCGACGCTGCCGCGCTGTGGCACATAACCAACCAGTGAACGGGCTTGGGCATAGGGTTTACCATAAAATTTTGCAGTGCCTGCTGCACGGGGAATCAAGTTCAATATTGCTTTAATAAGGGTGCTTTTGCCAGCACCATTGGGTCCCACAATTGCCATCAAAACCCCTTCAGGGACATCCAGATCAACATCCCAAATAGCGGGTTTACTGTTATAGGCGACGGTCAGATCATCAACGCTGAGTGCAATTTTGGCGTTGTCGTGTGTCATGTTTGTTTCTCCTTTGTGGGGGGTGGAAAATACGTTATAGAAATTATAGGGACGCATTTATGTCAGGCGACATCAGGTTAGGACGATACAGAAACGACATAAAGTTAGCACGAAACTCACAATTGGGTAGGGGCGGCGCGATGTCTCCGCCTGAAATAACGGGCAAATAGATCGATTTGCCCCTACACCAAGGTCTTTGGGGCAAAAAATTTAAACCCCTTGCCATATAAAATATGGTCAATCGTGCTAACTACTTCCTTGTCGCATCATGCGGTTCACCCCTATGTTGTGCAACATAAATGCCATCCGACATAAAAACCTACAAATCCAATATCATCCACCCCGTGCGCTTACGCAGCACAGTCCACGTCTAATAAATCATCTGATGGGGTAGGGGTTAACTCCGCAGGCCATTCTGGGAACGTTACCTCAATACCCGCACACGCATAAGATTGCAAAATAGTTAGCACATTTTCGGTAATCATCCCAACATATGTGCCGCCGAAGGTGTCTGGTTCGCCCATCGCATCGGAATATAACTCTCGTACACCAACCCGAACGTTACCACCATCATCAGCAACCGCTTCGATCACGGCTTGGATGGTATTGGGGGGCAAACTACTTTCCACAAACAGAACTGGTATCTCATTCTCAATCACAAAATCCACAGTATCTTGGATGTCGCCAACGCCCGCTTCATCTTCAGTGCTGATCCCTTGGATAGCTGCCATACGCCAGCCAAAGGCAGCCCCAAAATATTGAAACGCATCATGAGATGTCACAATGTAGCGTTGGGGTTCAGGCACTGACCGCATTCCCTCATCTGCCCATGCAAACAGACTTTGTAATTGGGCAATATATGCATCGGCATTGGCTTGGTATACATCGGCATTATCGGGATCTATTTCAGCCAAGTTAGCGGCTAGATCTTGAGTCGTAAGTTCCCAATTGCGTGGGTCAAACCAAAAATGTGGATCATCAGCAATCAGATCTTCACTATCATCTTCAAAGATACCGATCACAAATCCTGCATCTTTGACGGGTTGAGAGAGCGCATAAACAAGAATTCCTTGTTCATTGAGGGCTTCAAACACAGCATCAAACTGCCCTTCCAAATGTAGTCCACTATAGATCACCATATCAGCTTGATTCATGGCAACCACATCAGATTCAGTTGGTTGATAAAGATGTGGATCAACGCCTGCACCCATCAAGGGAGTGATAACGACCCCATCAACATCTGTCGTTAATATACGTACTAAATCACTAGCTTGGGTGGTGGTGGTGACGATCCGCAATTCATCATCCTGTGCGACAACAACATTGAAGCTGGCTATGAGCATCAACACAACGAAACTAACCATTAAACTACGTTTTAGGGTCATATGACCTCCTCTGTTTTTTATCCTATATTTAAATTTTAGCCTAATCTAAAAATTTTTTCAATACCACCAAAATAATTGATTCACCTATGGTAAGATGACAAAAATTACCGTATACCATAGCGATAGTTGGTAGATGTGATCAAAAAACTCCAAGCCATAAACTTGGAGTCAACCATAATGGTGAATCAAAAAATAACTTACGAAAATATCAATACATACTGAACGACAGATGCACCAACAACATCTAACTGTCAGACTGATTAGTTATCGTGTGGGCATAACCTTCCATGATTTTGCGGATGTTATCCATATACGGCGCTCGGATCAATCCATGTTGTGTGACGATCCCTGTGATATAGGCAGCGGGGGTAATGTCAAATGCAGGGTTGCGCACCGGGAAGTGATCAGGGATCAAGGCTTGATCATACGGTTTGCGAACTTCGTCAGGGCTACGCTGTTCGATTTCAATATCTGCGCCGGTGATGGTGTTGAGGTCAATCGTTGAGGTTGGGGCTACGACATAAAATGGCAACCAATGTTCCTTAGCTAAAACAGCCATTGTATATGTGCCGATCTTGTTGGCCGTATCGCCATTAGCGGCCACTCGATCCGCCCCCACAAAACAAATATTGATTTCACCATTGCGCATATAATAGCCAGCAGCAGAATCTGGAATGACATCATAAGAGATGCCCAAGCGATCCAATTCCCACGCGCTCAAGCGTCCGCCTTGCATTCGTGGGCGAGTTTCATTAAGCAAGACATGGAATTTTTTCCCATCTTCATGCGCGGCACGGATCACCCCTAACGCGGTGCCATAATCAACGGTTGCTAATGCGCCTGTATTACAGTGGTGTAACACCGTATCCCCATCTTTAATGAGTTGGGAGCCATGCCCGCCCATGAGCATATTGGTTTCCACATCTTCATCAGCAATGGTTTGCGCTATATCTAACATCGCTGTTTGAATCGCTTCAATAGTGTCATATTGTGGATCTGTTGCCACAGCATGGAGTTTGGTGGTTGCCCACATCAAGTTTACGGCGGTGGGGCGGGCAGCATTTAGTGTTTCAACCGCTTCAACGAGTTCGGCTTGCAAAGCACTCACACTGGATGCGCTACTTTGTTGCGCCGCTAGTGCCATGCCAAAAGCCGCCGCCGCGCCAATGGCAGGCGCACCGCGCACCACCATGGTGGTGATGGCATCGGCTACCGCTTGGTAGGTATCATATTCTTGAAACGTTAATTCCCACGGTAGCGCCCGTTGATCAATCATCTTAACGCGACCATCATTCCATTCAACCGTTCGCATCGTGTGAACTCCTGTGTTTTGTTTTTCCATCTGTTGTATTGGCAGATTGCAAGATGTAATTTGCCACGTGAAGATTATAAATCTTTTGAGGCAGATTTCAAAAAATTATTCTGGCAGTAATTTTTGCAAAAAGGCTTTTAGGTCAGCAAAAACAGGCGATTCATGATTTTTAATATATTGTGAGATGGCTTGTTGCGATTTGTCCACATGAACAGGTTTTTTAAATGTCGCGATCAAGGCATAGTATCGAGCTTTTGATAGCTGGCTGTCCTGAGGGATTTTTGTAATCGGTGTATCTGATAATTTTTGAATACAGGCTATATAGTTTTCAGTGCAATCGATATGTGGTAGACCCGCATCTACAAAGTATGCCCACAAGACATCCTCTAAACAGCGTCCTTCGACACCACTGTTTTGTGGGGGCATGGTTTCACGAAAAACTGCTACTTTATCAGCATCAATGTTAGCACCCCGGACACTATCGCGCATACTTTGTAAGGTACTTTCGGGAGAATCATCAGTATCTAAAATAATGCCAATTTTTTGAATCTTATTAAAGTTTGGATCAACTGCAAGCAGATTTAAATTCTTGGTGAGCGTTGCCTTGCCGCCTTGTAGTTGATAAATATAGATGGCATCATTGGTATTTAGTTTTGATTTAAGCCACGCAAAAAAGCGAACATCATCAATACCCTCAACCAAAAGTAACGCCGATGCACTATCAGGTATTTTATTTTCCGCCACAGACCTTAGCCTCGGATTTCAAAATCAGCTTCAATGGCGGTTTGTAAGATGTCGGGTGTATACAGTTTGGCGTCAATCATCAGCGTTTCATCATCTTGATCCAACCGATAAAAGCGAATTACGTCTTGGTTGCCATCGGCTTCAAAGGTTTTATAGGCTGTGTGGATCATTTCCTCGCTGTGGGTGGTGGCAAAAATTTGAATATTTTGTTGTTCAGCAAAGTTGTGCAAGGCTCCCAAGATTTTTGGCATGGCACTATAGTGCAATCCATTCTCAATCTCATCAATGCATAAGATGCCATTTGTCATACTCCCGATGCCAATCAACCACTCTAAGAGACGGTTAATTCCTTGTCCCATTGAAATAATGGGGATAGGATACTCAAGTCCTTCCAATACACCATTAATGATGGATAGATTAATTTTATCATTATATTTACTATCAAGTCGTCTTAATCTTGGTTCCACATATTGAAGTGTAGTCAATAATAGATCATAAATTGATTTATTAAATTTAATTTCATCAAATTTATCGGTTAGGGCACCTAGTAGTTTCCCTTTTTTTACTAATTCCGTTGAATAAATAGCCCCAAAACTATTTTGATTTAACTGAATACTATTACTAAACCATACTTGAACACCTTCAATTGTTTTATAGAAACTAATAAAATTATCTTGATAACTCACTGTAACCATCTCTGATTCATGTATTACGAGTTTCTGTAAATTTCTATATATATATCGATCTTCTAATTCTGAATACATATTCGAATCATTAGAAAATGGTTCGACTTTAATACTGATATTATCATTATGTCCATCAAATTGAGTGGTTGATATAACAATATCGGCTTGAGCATTATGATTAAAAATTAATGAATACCAATCTTGGTATTCAGGCAGAAAACTAAGAAAAAAATCTGTATCAAAATATCTAGAGCTAAGCATCACCGCCTCTAAAAGGCTGGTTTTACCCACATTATTTTTGCCACCGATCAGGTTGATCCGCCCAAGGTTATTCAGGGTTAAATCTTGGAAACCCTTAAAGTTTTGAATATGGATTGATTCATACATCTGCTCTATACCCTTTTGAATCCCTGTCTATCGTTATTGTAGCCTAACACTATTAACATAATATAGGAAATAAGGTTAGATTCCTTGCAAATGCTCCGCTTTGCCTAGGTAAAACAACGTCCAATCGGCTGCTTGGGGGCGGGGTTGATAGTGGAAAAAGGTCAAACTCGTATTCGGGACGCGCACCACCGCCCGCCGATGGATTGGTTCTTCAAATACATAGCTATGCGCCGCACTGATCACCCCACCATGACACACCAATAAAACAGTTTGATCCAAATGGCGTCTGGTTAACGATTCAATAAAGGCGCTCACCCGCACCCGAAACTGAATATAAGATTCGCAATTGGGAATATCAGGGGTTAACGGGCTAAAAGGTTCCTGATAGCGATTAACCACTGTATGCAATTGTTGTTCTGCGGGCACAGGCGTTTGATCCGCGTGGCATGTAAAGATTTCCCGTAAGCAGTGATCGGATTCTGCGTTCAGGTTATAGGCTTTTTCAAGTGGGCGGGCGGTGTCGCGGGCGCGTTGTAATGTACTGGTATAGATGGCATCCACTGATGGCAGATAATGCGGTAGCCATGCGGCAAGTTGTTGCGCTTGCGTAATACCCAAATCAGTTAATGGGGCATCGAGTGTTTGTAGCTCGTACTCGTCCGCTACTACATTATTGAGCGCCTGCCCGTGACGGATTAAATATAAATCCATATCATTAATACCGTAAGGATAGGCAGGTTAAGCTACCATCCATTTTTTCAAATTCGGTCATGTCAACAGCCACGATATTGTCATAATATTTTTCAGCGATTTGTTGCACTGTGGGATAGTCGCCTTTACTCATTAACAATGAGCCATTGATCGGGATCACATTGGCCGCGTAGCCCTCTGCTTCCGGTAGGGTGATAATGTCGGCAAAACTGAGATCACCTTCATAACGCATATGAGGGTCTAATACCAACACATTTGGGGCAATCTCTGTCATACCTGTTTTAAGGTGTAACACGCCCTCAATGGGGATCAAATCAACCTTTAGATCGGGTTGCACAGTGCGCAAGGCCACCGCGAGTTGTTCTGCCCCTGCTTTATTGGTGCGGGTCGATAGACCAATCAAAACCCGATCTTCACAAAACAAGACATCCCCACCTTCAATGCGTGCCTCGTCCCCTTCGGTATAAACCCGATTGAGATGACTCAACTGTGCAGCCATAGTGGCACTTTCTGCGGCGCGTTCATCAGCACCGGGATGGGTGATAAAGGCCATATCACGAAAGATCACCGCCACATCTTCAACATAATGGGCGTCAGGATGATCATCATTAGCCGGTAAGGTAGTGACATCCTCCACTAAGGATTGAATCGCCGCCAAATACCCATCATATTGCTGCATAGCTAAATCAATATTGGGTTCCCCAAGGTAATCACGAGTGGTTAATCCCTTGGCTAGGGTATGGGCAGGGCGACGGGTAATTATGCGCGTAAACGGTGGCAATAATGCCATAGATCGTATGCTCCTCTAAAGAATATTAAGTCGCTAGCGAGTGTACCACACTGCCTATCAAAAGCCCATGACCCCACCGTTTTAACGTGTGATCGCCTATACTGTCATAAGGAAAATTATCCCTAATATGGTAGGATATTTTCATAGTCTCTATTCCTGTATATAAACCTAAAAATGGTAGAGCATTTTAAACCATCATTTTACAAAAAGGATACATGATGCGGATATTCATTTGGCTGATAGCCGGCTCGATTATTGTGATGATCGGGGTTGCTTGTAACGATAGCTCAACGCCCACTGAAGCTACTGCGGCAGTTGTGCAAAACACGCAAGCACCAACTCAGGTTATGCCGAGCGCCACCCCACTCCCCCGCAATACGCTACCACCACCAGCCACCTTTGCTGTTGAAACCGCACCTGCTTTACCAACGCGCATTGCCCCACCGACCATCACCCCGCAACCGTCTGCGACAAGCAATTTAAATCTTGAAACTGATGAACAATCTGCCAACACATCATCAGATGATGATTCACCATCACCGGACGAACCGAATACGGATGGCGGCAGTGATAGTATCACCATAACATTTAGTAATATTGCTGCTGATATGCGTAATTATGATGGCTTTACCCCATCCAATGGTGGAACTATTCTGATCGATACCTTACGGGTTGGATTCAGCCAAACATTAGTTGAATTGTCAGTAGACATTGACCTCAATGGCGAAACCCAAACCCTTATTATGGAATTAACCTTTGAATTTCGCAGCGATCTGGGGCGGGTGTTGATCAATCGATTGGGTGCTTACGAAGAAAGCACACCAGCAGACACATATCCAGACGCTATACTATTGCTCCAACTGTTGGAACAAGCGCAAACCAGTTTGGATCGGTTGATCTCACAAGGGCATCAGGCACGAACAGGGGATGAGAGCTTGTTCACGGTGGAAGATTTTGCGTTGGGCAGCAACAATATCATTGTCGTCACGAGCAGTCAGGGAGAATAAAGACAATGCGATGGATGATGCTCTGGGGGATAGTCGGAATGATCCTAATAGCTTGTGGGGAGCTCCCCACAAGCCAATCAGCGACGAATGCCCCTATCATTCCACCAACACGTACCCATACCCCCGTCCCTACCAGTGAACTGGCAGCTACACGCGACCCCAACGTGCCAACAGTGGATATTAGCATCGCCAGTTGGACACCCGAACCCACCCAAACCCCACCACCAACGCGCACCCTTGCCCCCACCCGTACCCCTGACCCAACCGTTACCCCAACCCCCACCATTCAACTCGGTGTTGCAACCGTCACCGATAACCAAATTCAGGTCATCGTGGATGAAAGCATTATTAGTGAAACGGGACAATTTGATTTTGAACGCGATGGTATTTGGATCGATCTCGTGGTGGTTAATACCTTTTTACGGGCTGAAGCCCCAATCCGAGCATCTGTTGGATTAGGGAGCGACAACGCGCAAATCATTATCCGCTTACTTGACTTTGAAAATAATGGGGACTTTACCGTTACGCGTGACGAGGTTGAAACCGTTTTAGCCATGGTTGCTGAAGAACTGAATCAAGCCATCGCACAGCAAGCGAATTTCAGTATAATAACTACCTTAGAGCTACAACCTGATCGCTTGGTGGTGTTGGGGCAAACGGACGACTAGCGGAACCGCTAGATTCCACGAAATCCATAATTTGATGGTCTGCCCCATGCCTTGCTAAGGAAATATCGTATGTCAGACATTCAATACCAAGAGTTAATTCAACAGGTGGCAGACACCCACCCACAAAACCGCATCACACAACAACAGCTTGCGGATGGAACTGCCGTTGCGGTAAAACGCTATGACGACCCCACCCACGCACAACGCGAATATCACGCCCTGCAAGCCTTACGGGATTTTGGCATCAACATTGCCCCCCAAGCCTTATATGTGCAAGAGAACTATGGGGTTATGGAATGGCTCAACGCCACCGCTCTAACCACGCTACCTAACACCAACACAGAAAATCCGTGGCATAAAATGATGGCTGCTCTGGGGGCATCGGGCGAAATGGATTATGCACGCTATACACAATCTGTTCCGATGTTGGGCACAGGCTGCCAAAACCCATTGGATTTGATGACCCGTATTGATACTGCAATCGAAGCCCTTGGCGACACCCACCCACATTATGATCGCTTGGTTGACCTCACCAATACGATTGGCGAACGGCTACCGATGGAATGGCAATCGCCACCACCGATTGGCTTATGTCGCCAAAATTATGCATTAGATAACTTCTTAGATGATGGCTACCATACATTAACCATCAATTGGGAACATGCTGACTGGAGTGACATGGCCGCCGAGGTAGGGCTATGGAGCGCGCACCCTGATTACGAAACCATCCCGGTGAGCCATTGGTCATGGGTACGCTGGGAATTTGCGCGCTTAACCAAAGACCAACAACTCCCCACCCGTGCAACGATTTACGGGCGCTTAGGGCTGGCATGGTGGGCGGTCAAGCTTGCCACGGATGATCCTGATGGGGATTTATGCCAACGCTATTTAGCGCGCGCCGAAAAAACGTTTTCAGTTTAGGGAAGACACCATGATCAAAAAACTATGCCTGATTGGGATCATCCTGAGTGGACTGTTGATGGTCATCCCCACCACAACCGCCCAACAAAATAATGTGCGGTTGGCATACATTCAAAATAATGTCGTCACCTTAGCCGATTACCAAGGCACCCCCTTAGCAGCACCGGGACCAGAGCTCCAACAATGGGATTCAGCGAATTTGTTTTGGTCGCCCGATGGCGAAACCCTATATATTGCGACGCGAAATGGACTATTTGCAACCGGTGCTGGCGGTGGCGCAGCAGTACGGTTGCCCGGTGAATTTGGCTTAACCGTGGTCATCGCACGACATGGCGGCGCGCTCTACAATATTGATACAGATAATCCGCAAGAGATTACCGCCTCAACCATTGGGTTTCCACTCCGTGAAACCAACATCGCTAACATGGAAGGTGGGCGTGGGCGCATGGTTCGTATTATTGGGGAATATGCAACAGGGAGCAATAATGCCAATATCTCCCATGCGGCGGCACTCTATGCCCGCGATGATGGGTTGCTTGAGGCAGGACGTCCGCGCTTATATGCCACCTATGGCGGTTCCTTATTTTATTCGTGTTGTTTCCCTAATGTTGGGTTAAGTGTTGTAGAACTTGGCACCACCGATGCCTACCTCTATGATGGGGAGTTCATCACTGCCGCCGCCGCCATGAACACCACCCGTTCCCGTTTGGCGGCGCCAACCACTACCGGCGCTATTCGGATTTACGATCTGCTAACCGCCGGAAGCCGCGATTATTTGATCGATGTCCCCGGCGGCGTTGGGGCGATTGAACGCATCGGCTGGGCATTAGATGAAAACGCGATCTATTTTGTCTCACGCGAACCTTCGCCAAATCCCCTAGAACTATTGGATGGCATTAGCTATCCCGCAGATACACGTTCTGCCTTAATGGTCTTATGGCGCTTAGACTTGGTTAGCGGACGTACCACCGCACTCCTTGAAATAGGCGATTTATATGGTATTTCATCAATGGCCGTCACGGGCGAATTTGTATACTTAACCCTAATTGAACGCAATGATGCGCTCATCCAAGCCTTGAATGATGGGACGCTTGCCCCAGACATCCAACCCAATGATCCCGCATTAGATGCGTATATCCCCCGCAGTGTATTAGTGCGTATTGATCGGGAGAGTGGGAACTTGTATCAAGTCGGTGAAAACATCTGGGGGGTTCGGGTACGCCCGTATTAAGGAACTAGGCATGAGTACAGAAACCGAAATTAAGCTCTATGTAGCGAATCTCGATGCAGTAGTGACGCAGTTAGATGCCGCGCAAGCCACGCTCCACACACCGCGTGTCTTTGAAAAAAACTGGCGCTATGAAAGCCCCAAAGCAGATCTAACCGATAATGGCATTGTTTTACGGTTACGGCAAGATAACGGCGGGCGCATCACCTACAAAGCACCGCTTGCAACCGTCAGTGATGCCGAGTTTCGGTCTCGGCTAGAGTTGGAAACGTCCATTGGGGATGTAACCGTAATGGATGATATTTTACAGCGTTTGGGGTTTCAGGTGAGCATGATTTATGAAAAATATCGCACCACCTACCACTTAGGGGATGCTGAAATCGTATTGGATGAAATGCCCTATGGCAATTTTGTCGAAATTGAAGGAACCCCTGAAGCTATCCGCACAACCTTAACCAAACTGGATCTTGATCAGGCACCGCGCTTTCATAACTCTTATGTGGATTTATTTGAGCAGGTTTTGGACGCACTTGCGCTTGAATTTGGGGATCTGACATTCGATAATTTTGACGGGATCACCGTACCCCCTACCGTATTTCACGAGAGCTAACGGCAGGGGCGCATTGGCATTAAGCTAAGGGTTTACCGAATTTCACAGCAAACCCTCCCCAACGAGTGGTTTGGGCGGTGATTTTGAACCACCGAGACGCTAATCAACCATAAAAAGGGCTTAACTTAATGCGTATGCACGGTTGCGCTGCCCCCTCGTGAGCAACACCTATTATTCAAGCGCCGCAGTCTCTGCACCATCACCAGATGCAATAGCAGCAACCCAATCAAATAGAGCAACCCCACCAGTTTCATACTCATAAAATTCAGGGAACGGAATAATACAATGCAATTCACCTGCTGCGGTGAACGAGGCAAAGTTATCTAATTCATCTAACGCGCGTAACTTCTCTTGTGCCAACGCTGGCCATGTAGCAGCATCAGCCCCCATTAAGCCATAAAACGCCATTTGGGTTTCATCTTCTTCTGTTGTGTATTGAGAGAAAAAGACATCAGGATACGCTTTTGCCGCTTCTGCATACAGCATGTTGATGTCAAATGTCTCTTGGGTTTGTCCGTCTAAGGTTGGGAAATATTCACCAATCACATCAAACATGCCCCATGTGGCCAATCCATCCCAATCAGGGGTTGTGGTTCCCACACCAGCATCACCAAAGTGATTCACATTGGCATCACTATACTGAGCAGCAATATTAGGAGCGTGGAAGATCGCCCCATAAGCACCCGCGCTACAGCCATTCACAAACACATCGGATGGGTCGGGGTAATTTTCATAAACCCAGTCCAAGACCGCATCCGCGTTCCGTGCGCCATTGTGTTCAATAACCAGATCACCATAATTAACAGTAGCATCACCAACATGGATGTCGCCAGTGCAGTATGCCACCACAATTTGCGTATACTCCCCAACCGGATTATCGGGGTTTTCAGCATCAAACAAACCTGCTTGATACACTTCTACTTCGCCATCGCGCACAGCATCATCAAAGGTCTGCAAGGGGCCTTCGCTACAGGTCACGCCATTCCAACATGCCCCGCCACCTTGGAAGTGAATCATTAATTTTTCGCTGTCGCCTGGGCGCACAAAAAAGCTATAGTCTGTACCACGAGAGCAGATGGTATCTTCACCACCAGCAATCATATTCCATTCGCCATCCACCAATTCTTGAGCCGTTAATTGCTCAGGTGTAGAAGAGTGTGAATCAGCCGAGACCAAGCCAATACCCAATAAACAAATACCGATAACAAGCAAAATCTTTTTCATACTGTATCATCCATAAAAGACTATTTTAAACATGCTCCAATTGTAGCTTAAATGGATACGGCACTCCAAATTAAACTACCGCCAAGACATCGTAGGGCAATGGTGTTAGGCACGATTAGACAACTACCCTTACAATAGTAGGTGACACATACATACTCAAGTGCAATACCAGAAAGTCATACATGTCAAAATCAATCAAGATAATATCCTTCGATGCCGATGATACCTTATGGAATTTCAGTGCGATGGCACAACGCGGCACCGTTGCAGTTTCAACCATGCTACAACAAACCTTCGGTCGTGACCTAAACTACATGACCCCCCGTTACCTCAAGGATCATCAGTATAAACACATCCATCAGCAAGATCCAAGGAACATCAATTACACAGAAACACGCCGCACAGCCTTTCGGGATTTAATGCGCAAAGCAAAGTTACCAAACCCTGATGTGTTAGGTGATGAATTGTTAGAAATTTATCTGGCGGCGCGGGATGAACGCTATGAATTTTATGATGGCGTACACGAAACACTAGAATACCTTGCTCGTCGCTATCCTTTAGCTTGGATCACCAATGGGCACACCACACCAGAACGGGCAGGCTTGCAAGATTATTTTTCAGTAACCATCATGCCCCACACGTTAGGGGTGCGCAAACCTCATCAACGGGTTTTTGAATATGCCGCCAAAAAGTTACATGGTCGGCTTGAGAATATGCTACACGTTGGCGACAACATGTTCACTGATGTGGGTGGCATTATTGAAGCAGGCGGCACGGGCATCTGGTTTAACCCACATGGACGCCGTAACCGCACACAATACATGCCTTATGCTGAAATTGAGGTTATGCCAGAAGTCATGATGCACCTGATCTAGTGATCCATTTTTGGCAAGGTGGGGTCAAGCAATTGTAAGGCATCAACTGCTTCATCAAAGGTTTCAACAATTCGTGTGTGCGCCTTAAACAACTGCGCAACTGTCGCTGTGATGAACTTGATCATTTTACGCTTTTCCCCATACACCACACTCCATCCAAGTTTTGGGTGTTTTGGCCATTGCAAGCTCATAAAAGCCGTGGGGGCAGGCATCCGTTCTGCCTCACTGTTATCAACAATAACATGCACCTGCTCAGCTGAGCTTTGATCAAACAACGCCACGAGTTCAGGATCAACCCCTTGAGCTTCTTCTGCCGTAACAACCCCACTTGAGTGCAACCAAATAATGCGATCTTCAAGATACCACTCAACACGTACAGGCATATCACTAGCTCCTACATTAAATTTATGTTTAGCTATAGAAATAACAAATCCTGAAACAATTGCCCAAACAAACGCCATTATTGGGGCTTTTGCTAGAATTTAGGTATCTAATCTAGATTAAAAGGAACCCATATGCCCGATGCAAGTATCGTCTTAACCCATATTTTGGAATTTGTGCAAGCCGATGAGTGGGAGAGTGCCCAAGCCTACCTCACGGAGCATCAAGCGGTTTTGTTCAGTGATGGCACAGAAGCCGCCTTTGATCATCTGATCGCACAAACTGCCCCTGAAAATGCCAATGATCGGCGCATTTTTTATACACATCGTGCCTTGTTACACCGCGCACAAGCCATCGGCATTGACGAGGCATTTGCAGAATTTCATCAGGTTCGTGCCGAGCATCCAAATGCAGTCATGATGCCCATCGAGTTATTGCCCATTGTGCAGCATTTACAGCAAACGGCTCCCACCCGCGCCCGTGTCTATTTAGATGAAAACCCCGATGTGCGCGAACAACTCATCGCCTTGGGCATTTTACAGATCAAGCAACAGACCAGCCAAACCATTGAAAGCATCATCCTCAGTTTTATTAATGCCAACACATGGGACGCAAAGCAAACCATTCTTGAAAAAAACCCGCGTGCGCTCAACTCCCCCGCTAGTGTGATCTTTTTTGAAGAAGCGCTCCAAAAAGCACAAGGCAACAGCACCGAAACCTATGTTTTGGAAGCCCACCAACGCCTTTTGACACGCGCACAAGAAATCGGTATTGATGCCGCCTTTGCGGAAGCCAAACAAGCTTTAGAAGACGCCAAAAACGCAGGCTATGATGTTTCGCCTCCCGACCGCTTACAGTAATGTGAAACCGCCGTATTGGTGTTATAATGGCAGCATCATACGCGCAAATGGAAGGAACTAATCTTATGGCAGATTTAAAATTCCCAGAGGATGTAAAGTACCAAAAGTCTGATGAATGGGTGCGCATTGACGGTGATACCGCCACCATTGGCATCAGTGATTATGCTCAAGACGCCTTAAATGATATTGTGTATGTAGAACTGCCCGATGTGGGCGATAAATTTTCAGCCGGCGATACCTTCGGCGTGGTTGAAAGTGTAAAAGCCGCCGCTGACTTAGTGATTCCAATTGGTGGTGAAGTCACCGAAGTCAATAGTGATCTCGAAGACTCCCCCGAAGTCATCAATGATGATCCATTTGGTCAAGGATGGATCGTAAAGATCAAAGTTACGGATGATAGTGCCTTGGCGGCTCTCATGGATGCAACAGCCTACAAAGCTTATTGTGACTCCAGAGAGTAAGGTTTCTGTCAGCTATCCTGAACAACTTATCAACAAAACTTTGCCCACAAATAAACATTTTCAGTATATATTGTAATATAGGGAGCCATAAAAGAGGCGAGATTTCGCCGCAAAACATGGCGCATAAAACGGTAATCGGGATGATTACCGTTTTGTGATCAGCGCGGGTGCTGCAAAATCCACAAACTTGTGTTACAAACAACATATACAAATGTGATCTTGCATCTGTATACAATTAAAACACATAGGGAGAAAACAATAAGGAGCCGCCCGCAATGAAAAAAATAGGTATGATGAGTCTTATCATATTCATCCTCGCATTGGGGGTATCTGTAGGATATGCCCAACCAACTGATACCGACAATGCCATTTTATTCGCTGACTTTAAAGATGGAACCATCCCAGAAGATTTAAATCTTTCCGACATTTGGCAAGTTGTTCCCCAAACGATTGATGGCGAAGCACGCCAAGTTATTTTTGCTGAAGTAACCGAACAAACTGGGATCGAGGGCTTTCTCTTTAGCCCGCCAGACAACAGCACAGGGGACTATAGTTTTGAGATCAAAATGCGCTTTGATCGATCTCCCGACTTTTCGATGTATACTCGTTTAGATGGGGATAGCATTTGTGATGGTGGCTATACCTTTGATTATTTCAGTAGCAATGCCGCCAGCGCTTTATATCGTTTTACCGGTGGTGATGATTGCGACCTTGAGCGGCTCTCTGATGATGCAGCCTTTGATATTTTGCCAGAAGTTTGGTTCACAGTACGGGTGGACTTACAAGGTAGCGCCATTAACATCTATGTGGATGATGAAGAAATTATTGCTGCCCAAGATGCAAACCACACCAGTGGTGTTATCGGATTCCGTATTTTTGAACCAACCCTTGTCGAAGTTGACTATGTTACCCTACTCCCCTTAGAGGCAACCGCCACCGGTATGGGTGGCACGATGGGCAACGCTGGTGAAAGCGGTAGCGGTGGTTTAGGTGGCTCGGTCGCTGGTGGTGGTACAGGCGATACAGCAGGCACACAGACAACTGCTACCCCGATCACCCCCACCCAAACAGTTGTAACGCTCGAAAATCATAATGCACAAAACTGGCAAGACACCATTGCTGAACTTGAATCTTTGAACCTCATCCCCACCGACGGCGGCGCACTCTTATTCCGTGAGAACTTTGTTTTTGCGCGAGGCGGTAGCGGCTATGTACCATTGGCACGGAGTTCGCAACTGCAAGATGTGGTAATTTCTGCCAATATCTCTAGCACGATCAGCGCAGAAGATTCTTGCGCCATCATGTTCCGTTTTTTACAACAAAGTGGCAGTAATTTAGTCAGTTATGTGGAATTACGTGGCGACGGCAGCCTCGGTTTAGCGGATACCAGCGAAACCACCTATGCAGACTTAGTACCAGACGCCATCGACACCACCGCAGAAAATCACATTCTGATTGTAGCAATCGGTGCTGATGTGCTCGTCTTTTTGAATGGGAGGCTTACCCTACAATCCGATGCAATGGCCTTGCGTGATGGCTCATTTGGCTTGTCACTGTTTGGTGGCAACAGCTCAGACTGTGAAGCCGAACCCTTCTGGGTCTATCGTTACCAATAAACCCACCGTCAGATACAACCTGCATCGCCATATGTTTTGCGAAAGCCCCCTGCTTCGGGGGCTTTCATCTTCATATATGATACTCTTTGTTTGGCACATCAGTTATTCTTGACCGAGTTCATTGTTAGCCTTTGGAAAGCCAGCTTCAAACCAAGCCGTATAAGTTTTAAACCCTAATGATTTCCATTCTGGTTGCCAAAAGTCAGGATGATCAGGATCCGTATAACGGGTCATATCCGTTTCTGGTGTCCATTTCGTTTCGTCAGGCAAGTATGTTTCTTCATTAAATTTTGCGTTCACTAAAACCGCCCCCACCAGATCTCCCCCTTCTAGGCTAGCCCCTACGAGATTTGCCCCCGTCAGATTCGCTCCTACTAAAACCGCATCCCCTAGATATGCAAATTCCAGATTTGCCTTCGTTAGAATCGCCTCTGTCAAAATTGTCTCTGTTAAATTTGAGCCAAATAGATTGGCCTGCTCCAGATCTGCGCCCGTCAGATTCGATCTTTCCAAATCGACCGCTTCCAGTGTCGCCCCGGTCAGGATCGCCCCTGTAAGATTGGCCTGCTCAAGTTTCGCATTTGTTAGATTCTCACCTGCTAGGTTTACACCTGCCAGATTTTCACCGCTAAGAAAGCCATTTTTTAACCAACGACGTTGACGCAACTCCTCTAATGCACGGACTCTTTCGCTGTTTATAGAGCTTTTAAGTTGACGGATTAAGCGCCGTTTCTCGGCTTTGTCGGTTTGCCCTTTGTTTAAAATTTGTTCAAACAGGATAAAGGTCATAAACGCCCCAAAAACCTCAGTAGAAAAGTTTTGCAGCCAACCTTCACGCCATTCAGCACTGGTGCTTGCTCCCACATTCGATGACATAAAACTGGTTAGGAACCCTATGACTAATAAAAGTCCCAATACACTTAGACGAGTACGATCTGCAAACAAATCTCTAAAAAAGATAATCATGGTGGCGTCTTCCAAAATATTGATTTTCTTTTGATCATACTCCAAATGACAAATCCCCACATATTAGGAGAAACTAGACTCAATAATGCTGATTTATGGTGGTATTTTAAAAAATGTCGTGTTCAGACTTTACCGTGTGGAGAATAATAGATAGCATCTGGCTATGCAAAATGAAGGGGCATTTTAAATGATATGGTTATATATACCGCTTGGCATCATGTTTTTAGGTGGGCTATTGCTCATTTTTGGGCGCGATTGGGTTTGGACAATTGATAGCCGTAGCGAAGCTCATGAAAAAGATGCCAATGGCGACCCCATCCGCACCGAACAATGGGATCGGGCGCACCTGCTCCAAGGTATAGTGATGGTTGTATTGTCAATTGGGTTGAGTGTGGTGGTTACCTTAGCTTTGTAATCGGCTTAATGCTACCCCACATATACCCCACAACATAAACACCCGTTGCCCTATCCTCACACCACACCATGCCACAGCCTAGACATCATTTGATACAATGTGTGAGTCTCGCAAAGTTTGAAGGAAAATCTTTAGATGCAAAATATTCGCAACATCGCTATTATCGCGCATGTTGATCATGGTAAAACCACGCTAGTTGATGGAATGCTCAAGCAGACCAATGTCTTTCGGGACGCTAGCGCTGCTGGCGAACGAATCCTTGATAGTAATGCGTTGGAAAAAGAGCGCGGGATTACCATCCTTGCCAAAAATACTGCCGTTCTTTGGAACGATACCAAAATCAATATTGTAGACACCCCCGGCCATGCCGACTTTGGCGGCGAAGTGGAACGGGTACTCAACATGGTGGATGGCGCTTTACTGCTCATTGATGCGGTTGAAGGCCCCATGCCACAAACACGTTTTGTCTTGCGCAAAGCCCTTGAACTCGGCTTACGTGTAATTGTGGTCGTGAACAAAATTGATCGCAAAAACGCCCGCCCAGAATATGTCTTAAATGAAACCTTTGACCTGTTCATTGAATTAGGCGCGAGTGATGAACAAGCTGATTTCCCCGTGATTTATACCATTGGGTTACATGGCAAATCGGGGCTTGAGCCCGACGATCTAACCGACAGCCTTGAACCCTTATTTGACATGATCATCAAGGAAATACCCGCCCCCATCATTGATGAGGAGCAACCCGCTCGCTTGCTAGTCACCACCTTGGAATATGACAACTACAAAGGGCAAATCGGGGTTGGACGCCTACAATCTGGCACCCTCAAAAAAGGAATGCAAGTTGTCCGCATGACGCCCTCTGGCGAACGGGTTAACACACGGATTGAATACCTCTTCACCTTTTCCAATCTCCAAAAACAAGAAACCGATCTGGTTGAAGCTGGTGATATTGTCGCCTTCGCTGGCATCGATCCCCTAGGGATTAGTGACACCATCGCCCATCCCGATGTGACCGAGGCGCTTCCCTCGATTTCGGTAGAAGAACCCACCGTTCGCATGACCTTTGGTGTTAATACCTCTCCTTTTGCTGGGCGTGAAGGCAAAACAGGGTTAGGCACTTCGCGCCGTTTGCGCGAGCGCTTAGTCAACGAAACCCGCAGCAATGTAGCGTTGCAAGTCAGTGATGGCTCATCCCCTGATAAATTTGTAGTCAGTGGACGCGGTGAATTGCACTTGGGCATTTTGATCGAAACTATGCGCCGCGAAGGTTATGAATTTGAAGTTAGCAAGCCTGAAGTCATTCTGAAAGAAGATGAAGATACCGGCAAAATGCTGGAACCGCTCGAAGCCGTTGACATCGAAGTTGCCGATGGCATGGCGGGCACCGTCATGGAGCTACTCGGTAGCCGTCGTGGCGAAATGCGAAATATGTCCAGCGAAAATGGCACCACCTATTTGGAATATCTGGTTCCCACCCGCTTTTTGATCGGGTTCCAGTCGCAATTTATGCGTGCCACTAGCGGCATGGGGCAAATGCACAGCTTGTTTCATGGCTACACCCCCCTTGCGGGCGAAACACCCCGCCGCCAATTTGGGAGTTTAGTGGCCTTTGAACATGGCACCTCAACCGCTTATGCCTTGGTCAACGCCCAACAACGCGGCACATTTTTTATTGCCCCGGGGGTTGATGTTTATGAAGGGATGGTTGTTGGTGAACACATCCGCCCTGAAGATTTAGCCGTGAATGTCGCCAAAGCCAAGCATGTAACCAATCACCGTGCTAAACCCAAAGAAACTACAGACGGTCTTAACTCACCGCGTAGCATGAGCTTGGATGATTGCCTTGAGTTTTTGGGGGATGATGAACTTTTGGAAGTTACCCCGCAAAACTTACGCTTACGGAAACGGATCTTGAATAACGAACTTCGTATTAAAGAAGACAAAAAACGCCGTAACCTAATCGCAGAAGCTCAATAATTGATGCTGTAGGGGTGGGTTGCGGACAAAATCAGAGATTTTTACCCTAAACCCACCCGTTTTTTATAGCGCCTTACTTCAATACATCCAACATATCATTAATCACCGTAAACTTTAGGCGTGGACGCCCCAACGCTTCCCCGCGTTCTACTTCCAACGCATCTAATTTAAGCCAATCATCATAACTGACATAATTTGGTTTTTTGCTGCTCACAAACTCACGCAAAGCATCGCGGTCGGGTTGGCTGGGTTCCCATGTTACTCCTGCCGTCGCATCCTCTAACATCAGATTAACGGTTTCTACAGAATCGGGTTTGTTGGTTCCGATCACCCCACTAGGCCCCCGCTTGATCCAGCCTGCGGTATATAACCCAACAACTTGGTCTTGACTATCGACATCAGTTATGCGCCCTTGATCATTGTTGATGACACCCCAATCCTCACGGAAGGGAATACCAGCCAATGGCACACCCCGATACCCAATTGAGCGGAACACCAAACCACAATCAAGGCGTTCGGTTTTATCGGTGGCACGCGGACGCACCCCCCCCCGCTCGGTGCGGTACAACTCATTGTGAACCAGCGTCATCCCTTTGAGAGCACCATCTTCTACAATCAATTCAGTGGGAGACACCAAAAAGCGGACATACAATTTTTTGCTTTTGCTACCCATATCACCCGTCGCATAGCTTTGGATAATATCAACTTTTTTCTTGAGGGCGCGGTCGGTGGAAGCATCCAAATCTTCTTGGCTGAGCGCGTCGAGTTTACCCTCATCGGGCAACACAATACAATCCGCATCCTCTAGTTCACCCAATTCACGGATTTCTGGCGTGGTGAATGCCGCTTGAGCAGGCCCCCGCCGCCCTAAGAGATACACCTCTTTGACCTTGCTTTCGGCCAGTTGTTCCAGCGCATAATCAGCAATATCGGTCTTGGCGAGTTCATCTGCGCTCCGTGAGAGAATCCGCGCCACATCAACGGCTACATTCCCCACACCAATCACAGCAACTTTTTCTTGGCTCAGGTCAAATGTATAGTCCCGATAATCAGGATGCCCGTTATACCATGCAACAAACTCGGTAGCGGCACGGCTATTGGGGTGATCAATATTGGGAATATCGAGTTTTTTATCTGTTTGTGCGCCGGTGGTAAAAATCGCTTGATGATAATAGGTTTTGAGATCATCAAGGGTAATGTCCGTTCCAAATTCAACATACCCAAAAAATCGGAACTCATCTTTTGCCGCAATGCGATCATAAACCTTAGTCACGCTTTTGATTTTTTGATGGTCTGGGGCAACACCGCCCCGCACCAAACCAAACGGTGTCGGTAACCGATCAAACATATCCACATAGATCGTTTTATCTTTTTGTTTGAGCAAATGCTCTGCTGCATAAAAGCCCGATGGCCCCGCACCAATTACGGCCACACGAAGCGGGTTTTCTGGGGTTCCTAAGTCACTCACGATGATTTTCTCCATTGATTTGATGGATGATGGCATGGCATCAATACGAATTCATTAAAACCGATGACACCCCATCAGTGTTATAGTTAGTTTTCCACTCTCAATGATAGCGAATTGCCGCCAAATGCAAAACTGCCGTGCCATCTATATTCAGGATGTGGTTTATCCCTTGTATTACAAGATTTTTAATAGCGATCCAAGATTTACTAAAACTATACTAAAATGTTACAATTACAAATTATTTTGATGAAGATCACACACAAATAAGCACATATGGAATATAAACATGAAAAATTTCAGTTTATTAAGCATTATCGTACTCCTCATTATCTTAGGCGTATCGAGTGCCTATGCCCAACCCAATGATACTGAAACGGTAATTTTTTTCGTAGATTTTGAAGACGGGACTATCCCTAATGAATTAAGTTTGTCTGATATATGGCAAGTCACCCCCCAAACCATTGACGATGAAGCCCGTCAAGTCTTATCGGGACAAGTCACCGAAGACGGTGGCAGCGAACTATTGATGTTTAGTCCCCCCAATGGCACCACTGGTAACTATAGTTTAGAAACGAAAATACGGTTTGATGACTGGCCAAGTTTTTCTTTATACGTCCGTTTAGATGACAATTTTCTCTGTGATGGGGGATACTTATTCGATTATTACGGGGACTCTCGCACAGGATCCTTGGGGCGCATTATTGGTAATGATGACTGTGAATCTGAACAGCTTACCGAGAGTACTGAAATGTTCATTATCCCGCAATTCTGGCACATCCTACGCGTCGATGTCCTTGATAGCAAGATCACATTTTATCTTGATAATCGTGAAGTCCTTTCCGCAGAAGATGACAGTTATACACTAGGAGATGTTGGGCTTCATCTTTTTGACAGCGCTTTGGTAGAAATTGATTATATAAACCTCATTGCTTTGGAAACCAATAAAGTAGCAGCAACCAACGAAACTACACAATCACAAAACACACTTGAAAATTATAACGCACAAAATTGGCAAGACACCATTACAGAACTTGAATCACTTGAGTTGATTCCCACCGAAGGCGGCGCCCTGTTGTTCCGTGAAAATTACGTCTTTGCACGGGATGGCAATGGGTATGTCCCATTGGCTTTTGGCTCTCAATTACAGGATGTTGTGATTTCGGCCACGGTTTCAGTTGACATTAGCAACCGTGATGTCTGTTCAATCATGTTCCGTCTTATAGAAAGTGAGCGGGTCTTTAGCTATGTTGAATTACAAGCGGACGAATCGCTATGGCTTGGCGATATTACCAAGGTCTTACCTGATGACATCGAATTTAATGCATTTGATGCAACGGCTGAAAATCATATTCTGATTGTGGCTATTGGCGAAACTGTCCGTGTCTTTTTAAATGGCGAACTCACCCTAGAATCGGACGAGATGCCAACCCGTGATGGCTTTTTCGGGTTGGGGTTAATTAGTGAAAATAGTTCAATGTGCGAAGTTTCTCCCTATTGGGTGTATCGGTATCGCTCAGAATAACCATTGTTCAATGGGGATACACAATTGTGTTTTCCCCTCTCTTTACAACACCTCATGAACCATACTTTTCAACAATTTGTTTCATAGACCCAACCCACCCCGGCGACAATGCCTCAACTTGCAAAGCTTGGCGGGCAAGATCCGCATTTTTCCCATCGGCATACAGCAGATGATTGATGTCATGTACCGAAATTTTTACATTAGCTTGTTGAACTAACTGAAAAGATTGCCCCGCTTCAACCACTCCTTCTTTCAACACTCTCAGGTAGAAGCCTACTTTGTGACTCTGTAAAAATGCGCGTTGGAATTTTTTATCTCCCATTTTATGCGCAAGCTTAAAACATGGCACCCGTGGTTGTGTAACTTGCACTCGCGCCTGCCCAATCTCAAAGATGTCACCAATATACACATTGGTTTCTAGCATCCCTTTCACGGTAAAATTTTCGCCAAATACTCCATAGGATAAGGCGTCACCGTCGCGTTTGTCTTGCCAATAGGCATAATGGTCATAACTATAAACATAGACCGCTTTATAGATGCCCCCATGAGCATTGAGATCCGCCTGCCCATCACCATCCAGATTCAGTTCACGCAGCATCACAGCACCTTGAATGGGGTCTTTATAAATACCTGTGGACATCTCACCATCCCGATAAGGAACAGTTTTGGGCAAAGATACATTAATCGACAGAAGTTCACTCATAAGGTCATTGTCTCCATTGGGTTTTTAATGTCACACTTTTTACAGCACTGCCACCGCCAATGCCAGATCGCGGCGCGTGGTGTAGCTCGTAAACTGATACCACGCATTCGGAAAAGTCTCAACTAAAGTTTGTTGACGCGCCAAACATGCCGCGTGCCATGCTTGCACCGCCTCATGTTCCATTAGTTCGGTAGATTCGAGATAAGCCATAATGGTGGCCATATCATTCAGATCACCCAGATGCTCTTGCAAGGCTTTGATCGATGTAATAACCCGCTCTACCGAAACCCCTAATACAGGGCGAAAGGCTTCTAGCGTATAACGAAAGCGTTTGCACTCAATACGAATACGATGCAGCTTTTCAGCTTCATCTAATGGAAAGCGCGACTCATGGCGACGTAGCCGTTGGTAGCGGCCATAGACGACATTAGGCAACACATGATTCACTTGAACCGTTTTGGGTGACAGTGGTGAAGAGCGAGGGTCTTGAATGTGGTCGGTAGTTGTGGGGGTGTCTAAAAGGGTTGCCAGCGTATTCACCAATTCCCGATACAAATTCCCATCCAGATAGGCAATCAGATTGGCGCGAGCTGTGGCGTGTTGGCGGCGGGTATACTCAATCAGTGGTTGCAAGGATTCAGGATTATTATCCAATTCAGTAAAAATGTACTGATCGATCCACTCTAAAAAGACATCCAGATCGCGCACTTGCCCCAAAACCGCCGCCGCATGGCGTAACCAATCAGGTAATCCATCATGGTATTGTGGCGGCAAATAATCGCCAAGTGCTTTATACATACTCCGCATCCGACGAATCGCCACTCGCATTTTATGCACGCCTTCAATATCTTCCCCTAAGCGGGCAATTGGCTCATGGGTCAACATCTGCGCCATATAGTGTTGTAAGATGAGGCGTCCCGCCTCAGGAATCGTATCCGTCGCTCCAAACATACATTACCCATTAGCCTATAAAGTGATCATTATCTCCCATTGTATAACATCCACTATACAAGACAATGGCATCTGTGCCTAAATGGATACCGGTTTTTTCCAAAAAAATGACAATCGGAGACACAATCAAGGACATTGATCTGATGTTTTATTCCCCCAGATCACGCACACTTATAACATAATCAGACCCGAACATTAAGGATTTAATTGTGACGACACACTACAAGACCCTAGATGCCAACGAAGCTGTTGCGCGGGTGGCTTACAAGTTGAACGAAGTGATCGCAATTTATCCGATTACACCCGCCTCTCCGATTGGAGAATGGGCAGATTTTTGGATGACTGCTAACGAACCGAATTTATGGGGAACTGTTCCTTCGGTTGTCGAAATGCAAAGTGAAGCTGGTGCAGCCGGCGCGGTACACGGCGCACTCCAAACCGGCTCACTGACCACCACCTTCACTGCCTCGCAAGGCTTGCTGCTGATGTTACCCAACATGCACAAGATTGCGGGGGAACTCACGCCAACCGTTTTTCATATTGCGGCACGGTCGATTGCAGCGCAAGCACTCTCCATTTTTGGCGACCACAGCGACGTGATGGGCGCACGCAACACAGGCTGGGCAATGCTCGCGGCGGGTTCTGTGCAAGAAGCACATGACTTCGCGCTGCTGTCTACGGCGGCAACGCTCCGCACACGGATTCCCTTCCTTCATTTCTTTGATGGTTTCCGCACCTCACACGAAATTTCCAAAATCGAATTATTGGCAGATGAAGTTCTCGAAGCACTAGTCAGCTTTGACGATATTTTAGCGCATCGGCGGCGTGGTATGTCACCAGACAATCCCTTTATTCGGGGTACCGCCCAAAATCCGGATGTATTCTTCCAAGCACGGGAATCCTCCAATCAGATCTACATGGATTGCCCCGATGCGATGCAAGATATTATGGATGAATTTGCCGCCTTAACCGGACGCCACTATCACTGCTTTGATTATGAAGGCGCACCCGACGCCGAAAAAGTGATCGTACTGATGGGGTCTGGGGCAGAAGCGGTTCATGAAACTGTTGACTACCTCACCGCCCAAGGTGAAAAAGTAGGCGTTGTTAAAGTTCGCCTCTACCGTCCATTTGATGTAGATCGATTCTTAGATGTGTTGCCTGACACAGTGCAATCGATTGCGGTACTAGACCGCACCAAAGAACCCGGTGGGGTTGGCGAACCCCTATACCTTGATTGCCTAAGCGCTCTTGCAGAGGGACTCGCCAGTGGTAAACGTGATGGAATGCCAATCGTGATCGGTGGTCGCTATGGGTTATCTTCTAAAGAATTTACCCCCGCAATGGTCAACGGAATTTATGACCATTTGGGCACAAACGCCCCCCGCAACCACTTCACCATCGGGATCAAGGATGACCTGACCCACACCAGTCTGGACTATGATCCTAACTTTTCAACCGAAGGCGATGGTGTCATCCGTGGCATTTTCTACGGGCTTGGCTCTGATGGAACCGTCGGTGCAAACAAAAACACCATTAAGATTATTGGCGAAAATACGGACAATTACGCCCAAGGCTATTTTGTCTATGATTCCAAAAAATCAGGCTCAGTGACCGTTTCACATCTGCGGTTTGGCGCAGACCCCATTCGCTCCACCTATTTGATCACCCAAGCCAATTTTGTCGCCTGCCATCAACAAACGTTCTTAGAACGCTTCGACATGCTGCAATATGCAACGCAAGGCGGTACTTTCCTGCTCAATACCTATTGGGAAGCAGACGAAGTGTGGGGCAAACTCCCCCAAACCATTCAAGAAAACATCATCGAAAAAGACCTCTCGTTCTATGTAATCGATGCTTACAAAGTCGCCAAAAATAGCGGCATGGGCGGGCGCATCAATACCGTGATGCAAACCTGCTTCTTTGCGATTTCCGGTGTTCTGCCTGCCGAAGATGCCATCAACGAGATCAAAAACGCGATCCGCAAAACCTACGGCAAAAAAGGCGAACACATCGTCAATATGAATCTGCAAGCGGTCGATAATACAATAGATAACCTCTATAAGGTTGAAATCCCCAACGCAGTGACCAGCACCATCCCCTTAATGAATTTAGTACACGCCGCTGCACCAGACTTTTATAATGATGTGCAAAGCCAAATGATCATGCGTCAAGGCGATGACTTGCCCGTCAGCGCCCTACCACTTGATGGAACCTACCCATCAGGCACAACCCAGTGGGAAAAACGCAATTTGGCGCAAGAAATCCCCGTCTGGGAACCTGAGCTATGTATCCAATGTGGCAAATGCTCGTTTGTATGCCCTCATGCAGTAATCCGCATCAAAGCCTATGAGGAATCCCTACTAGAAAACGCACCTGAAACCTTCAAATCCACCAATGCGAAAGATCGTAGTTGGAACAATTTGAAATATACCATTCAAGTTTCTCCTGAAGATTGCACCGCCTGCGGCTTATGCGTGGATGTTTGCCCTGCTAAAGATAAATCCGCTGTTGGGCGCAAAGCGATCAACATGGCACCACAACCGCCTCTCCGTGAACAAGAACGTGATAATTGGGACTTCTTTATGGACATCCCCGACATGGATCGCAGTTTGATCGGCGTGAACAAAATCCGTCAGCAACAAGTCCAACGTCCATTATTTGAATTTAGTGGTGCGTGCGCAGGCTGTGGCGAAACCCCCTACGTCAAACTCGTGAGCCAACTCTTTGGGGATCGTATGGTGGTTGCGAATGCAACAGGATGTTCCTCTATTTATGGCGGCAACTTACCCACCACCCCTTGGAGTTATGATGACAACGGACGCGGCCCCACGTGGAATAATTCTCTTTTTGAAGACAATGCCGAATTTGGATTAGGGATGCGTGTATCACTCGATCAACAATTGGCTTATGCACATGAATTACTACGCTCACTATCCCTTGATATTGGCGACGATCTTGTAGAAGCAATTCTCAATAATCCACAACGTGATGAAGCTGACATCCAAGAACAGCGCCTTAATGTGGCTGCTCTCAAAAATCGTTTAGAAGCACTCCCCGACAGCCGCGCTACACAATTACTCTCTTTGGCCGATAACTTTGTCAAGCGTAGTTTGTGGATTATCGGCGGTGATGGATGGGCATATGACATCGGTTATGGTGGCTTAGATCATGTGTTGGCGAGTGGCCGTAATGTGAATATTTTGGTCTTGGATACCGAAGTATATTCCAATACAGGCGGTCAAGCCTCCAAAGCGACCCCACGCGGCGCAGTCGCCAAATTCGCCGCCGGTGGGCGCCCCGCCCGCAAAAAAGACCTTGGTCTGATCGCGATGAGTTATGGCAATGTCTATGTGGCGAATGTGGCGATGGGTGCAAAAGATGAACATACGCTCCGCGCCTTTTTAGAAGCCGAAGCCTATGATGGCCCCTCGCTGATTATTGCCTATAGTACCTGTATCGCACATGGTATCAATATGACTACCTCCATGAAGAACCAAAAAGCAGCCGTGGATTCGGGCAGTTGGTTACTCTATCGCTACCATCCCGACCGCGAAACCCAAGGCGACAATCCCTTACAATTAGATTCACGGCGTCCTAAGTTGCCGATCCAACAATACATGAATATGGAAAACCGCTTCAAGATGTTGACCAAAACCAAACCCGCTACGGCCAAAATGCTAGCGGCGGCGGCTCAAGAGGATAGTGATTATCGTTGGGAACTGTATGAATATATGGCATCCCGCAGCTTTAAGCCCGAAGTCCCTGAAGAAGATGCCGACACAACCCCTGAAGGAGAGGCATAAACATTATGGTTGATCTCAGTACCACCTATTTAGGTTTATCATTAAAAACGCCCTTGGTGGTTTCCGCAACCCCCATGCAAGAGGACATCGACACCATCAAAAAGATGGCGGCGGCGGGCGCGTCTGCCGTTGTCCTTCCCTCACTATTTGAGGAGCAATTGGTAGCCGAACAACATGAATTACACCATCACACCACCTTTGGCACAGAAAGCTTTGCCGAAGCGCTGACCTACTTCCCTGAAGCCGATGAATTTCATGTTGGATCCGATGGCTATCTGGAACACATCACCAAGGCCAAACAAGCAGTTGATATTCCGATTATTGCCAGCTTAAATGGTGCATCAGAAGGCGGTTGGACGAGTATCGCCAAACAGATGGCATCTGCGGGAGCAGATGCTTTAGAACTGAATATCTATAACATCCCAACCAACTTTGACGAGTCTAGCCAAGATGTTGAGGCGCACTACCTCAACATTGCGCGGACAGTGCGAGAAGCTGTTGATATTCCAGTCGCCGTTAAACTCAGTCCGTTTTTTAGTAACATGGCGTATATGGCCAAACAATTTGTCCAAACAGGGATCAATGGCTTGGTGTTGTTCAATCGGTTCTATCAACCGGACTTGGATATTGAAGCGTTAGAAGTGAATCGCAAAATTTTACTGAGCACACCGCATGAAATGCGCCTTCCCCTCACTTGGATCGCCCTGATCTATGGGCGTTTGGATGTGGATTTGGCAGCCACAACAGGCATCCATAACGCCACCGACAGCCTCAAAATGTTGATGGCGGGTGCAAATGTCACGATGATGGCATCAGCCCTATTCAAACATGGGATCGACCACATCAAAACGGTTGAAGCCGACATGCGTCAATGGCTTGAAGACCATCATTATGAATCTGTCAAGCAACTTCAAGGCAGCATGAGCCAACTCAAAAGTGCAGACCCATCTGCATTTGAGCGGGCGCAATACGTCCGCGCGGTGAGCACCTTGCCAAGTGATTATCCACTGAAATAGTTAACAATCTATCCATTCGGGAGGAACCATCAAGTTCCTCCCTTAATCACCCAAAATCCCTGCTCAACAGCAGACATAACTTGGAATAGCTTTAGCAATAGGTATATCCGTGTTGACTGGAAATGTCATGCTTCAAGTTGTTCATGATTTTAAGCCGTTGGTCGTAAGTTAAGCTTTTTTTGAGTATATTGGGGGTGTCGATGGCTCAAAGTCATCGCCTAAAATTGTTTGGAAACCTCATAAAAGGCTTGTCCGATGCTTTTGGCGTCGGGCAATGGCGGAAACCCCTTAACTTAATGTGTATGCTGGAGAGTGTTCCCATTTCATTTCACATTCGGCATTTAATAATGGAGCATCACTAAAGATGACCGATAGAGAACAAACAAACGTGTTTCACCTAACCGTGAATGAGGAAACCCATGAGGTCGCCTATTTGCGATTGCCAACCTATCCAAAAAATGAGCCGTTGAAAGTTTCAAAGAATATACGCCTCGTTGATTTAATAGGTGCCTATCAAGGCCCTGATATTATCTTGGATTTTGATCAGTATGATACATTGGTTGGCATAGAAATCTTAGCCGATGGTGATGATTAGAGGAACTATTGATAGGGATTAATGCGTATGATCCAAAACCTTAATTTTGCAGACGATGCCCTAGCAGAACGGGCACTGACTATCCAAAAACGGGCGTATCGCATCGAAGCCGATTTGATCGGGTTTGAAGGGATTCCACAGTTGCATGAATCGGTTACAGATTTACGCGCTAGTGAGGAAACCTTTATTGGCTATTGGCTGGATCAAACCTTGGTAGGCATGTTGGGGTATGAGCAAGCGGATACCACGCTGACGATTGCGCGATTGGTAGTTGATCCTGATTATTTCCGTCGGGGGGTGGGGCAAGCCTTGGTGGCGTTTGTCGAAACAATCCCCGCCATCCATACATGGATTGTTTCAACGGGAGCAGCCAACACCCCCGCCCGTCGGTTTTATGAACGCCTTGGCTATACGCTGCATCAAGAATGGACATTGCCCCAAGGCTTATTGATGGCAACCTATCATAAAAATGCTTAGCGCATCATTTCCACATCACGGAACTGCATGTTATAGAGCTTGGCATAAATGCCATCTTTATCCATCAGTTCTTGATGATTCCCTAGCTCAACAATTTGCCCTTGATCCAATACCGCAATGCGATCCACTTGGCGGATCGTGCTAAGACGGTGCGCAATGATCAAGGTGGTGCGCCCTTGCATCAAGTGATCAAGAGCGTCTTGTACCAATCCTTCAGATTCACTATCAAGGGAACTGGTGGCTTCGTCTAATAACAAAATGCGGGGGTCTTTCAGGATGGCGCGGGCAATGGCGACCCGTTGACGTTGCCCACCACTGAGCTTGACACCGCGTTCGCCAACAACAGTTTCATATTGTTGAGGCAATTCCATAATAAAATCATGGGCATTGGCGGCTTTGGCGGCGGCGATCATCTCCGCTTCGGTGGCGTCTAGTTTGCCATAGATAATATTTTCCCGAACGCTGCCCCCAAAGAGTTGCGTATCTTGTGGCACAATCCCGATCTGAGAGCGCAAACTATGCTGTGTCACATCACGGATGTTGACACCATCCACGCAGATTTTGCCCGTTTGCGGATCGTAAAAGCGGGGAATTAGGTTAAAAATGGTACTTTTCCCAGCACCGGATGCCCCCACCAGCGCCAGCGCTTCGCCTTGTTGGACGTGCAAGCTGACATCCTGCAAAATGTCATTTTCACTCGTGTCATAGGCAAACGATACATTTTCAAACGTGAGTTCGCCTTGAATGGTCGGTAAACGGGTTGCATTGTGTGCATCATCGACAGCGGGCACGGTATCAATGATCTCAAAAATCCGTTTGGTTGCACCGAGGGCTTCCTGTACGCTGGCATACAAACCCACAAAGCTCGAAATACTTGCGGCTACCGTAAAGCCGTAGAGCATAAATGCAGCCAATTCGCCGCCACTCAAGCGGCCTTCAATAACTTCGCGCCCACCAAACCAGAGGAAAAATGCTAACGATCCAAAACCCAAAAAGGCCATGATCGGGCCAAAGGTCTGCCGGACGCGGATCAAGCGCATCGCCACTTGGAAGGCTTCTGCCAAGCGTTGACGGTAGCGGCTATTTTCATAGTCTTCACGAACAAAGGACTTAACCACACGGATGCTGCTCAAGGATTCTTCAATGACCACTGTTGAGGCGGCGATGGCGTCCTGCTGTTCGGTGCTAATGCGGCGGAGCCATAACCCAAAAAAGGCTCCAACTGCCACCAAAGCAGGGATCAACACGATCAAAAACGCCATCAAGCGCCAATTGATAAAAACCATGATCACCAATGCGCCCACCAAAGATAACGTTTGAGAAAGCAATGTGTTCACATTATTGGTTAACACCGTGCGGATGGTTGTAGCATCCGATGACAACCGACTGACCAGTTCACCCGTGCGGTGTTCGGTGTAAAAGCCGAGCGGCAGTAACGAGAGCTTTTCAAATAATTCTTCACGTAAGTCAATGACCACGCGCTCACCGATGATGGCAAGGTTATAGCCTTCAATAAAGCGAAAGCCTGCCTGAAAAGCAAAAATCCCAACTAAGCCCAAGGTCAAGCGATCCAGTTCGGTGGTGTCTTGTAACTCTAAAACTGTATCCAGGACTTGTTGAATGAAAAGCGGAAACAACAGCCCTAAACCAGTTGAGACAACCAGCGCTAATGCCGCGATCAACATGCGCAACCAATAAGGGCGCAAGCGGCTAAATAATCGCCAATAACTGACCTGAATATCGGGTTCTGGACGATCGTTGTCGATTGGTGCCGAAAGGCGGCGGCGTCTGCCCATAGGGGACTCTCTTTGGTCTAAGCTCTACAATAGTTAAGCATGGTTGCGTGTCCATTATACGGATATACGCAATTTTTGGAATAAACGTTGCTAAATTTAGGGAACATGTCACTGCCCTGATTTGGGATTCTGAAAGCACTAATGTGCTGTAAAAAGCATGATACTAGGTTATTCTAAGCGTTTAAGAGTCAGCAGGTACTAATAAACTCTGTATCCTTGTTCCCGAATATCTATCTTCAAAGTATTCATTACAGCCATACCCAGACCAAGAGTGTAATTTGTATCGTTCATATTCATAGTCGGGATTTTGATGAAGCTCTGTGTCTTCTATATTGATACTATGGTGAATGGTAACAATTTCCATGACGGTGTCTTCATTGATACATATTTCTGTAGCATCATTAATCAAGCTTATTGTAGACCAAAATGTAGTTCGGAAATAATATCCAGACGATGGATAATATAATTCAATCCATGAAAACCCATAACCGTTTGCCCCTACTAAAATTACTTCAGGTGTACCTAATGCTGAAATAATGCTTTCAACACTGTTCGCTGTGTATGCAACGATTTCATCAATAACTAAATCATCTGACGAAGCGGAAAACCCCACTCCAATAGGCTCTGCATATGAGAGTACAGCTTCATTCGGGGACAGATTTCCATCCAAAAGAATATAAGGCGTATTATATTTTTCACGCATAAATTCTATTGCCTCATCGAGGGTGGCATCCCCGATTGTGAACCCATTAAAACATTGGAAGTTACAGTCATCGGTTAGCTCAAGAAGGTTTTGGGCAACGGGTTCGGGTGATGGGGGGTAGGTTGCCGTTACAAGAGTATCAGCAACAAAATACCAAAAGCGAAGTACGCCATAGCAATACCCCATCAAAAATATCATCGCAGCGAGACTAGCCAGCACGGTGGTCATTTTCTTTTTTGAATCTTGGTGCATCGGAAATAGTGTCATATATTTTCCCGCAATAAGATTGGTTGAATGGATGGCTAAGAGATTGAGAGGGAAGACTTGATCACATAATGAGCATGGCACATCCATGATAAAAGTATATGGTATTTGGAGGATGCGCATTGTTCAATTCAGGAAGCCGTTAGCAATTGATAGTCTGATAGGTGCTATTTTGCGGATATTAATGAGATTCAGTTAGGAACACCCCATATTATAATATTTCCATTACGATCGGATGATGCAATTTTACTACCATCTGGCGACCATTCAGCATAAGATGGACTTATTGTATGTGATACCAAAGAATAGAGTTCCGCACCTGTATTGGCATCAAATATTCGGAGGCTATAATCATCTATGTGAGCTGTTGAGGGGATGATAATCATTGATTCATCAGGAGACCATGATATATGTCGAGGCCATCCATTAATGAAATCAAATTCCCATAGATATTTTTTTGATCCCATATCAAATAGTTTTACCGTTATAAAATCGGAAATGGCTAAAAGATTAGTTTGAGGTGCCCATTCACTTTCAGAGGCTCTATTTATTTCAAATTGGATGTTCTTTTCCTCAATATCAATTATTCCCATACTATAGCTTGCTGTAGATTCGTCCCAAGTACTCGTTGTATAGCCAGATAAGTATTTACTATCCGCAGACCAAGATATTGATTGGTATTGGCTCAACTCATTTTGAATAATCCAATAGTTTGATAGGTTTAAATCATTGTTATAATTTACTTTCCATATATGAAGTAATTCAACCATATTGAATGCCAAATAATGGCCATCAGGTGACCATTCTAAATTACTGAAGATACCCCATTTGTTATCAAGATTTATCTCATAGAGAATATCCCAATTTATAGTATCTCTAATAATCAAAAATAAGTCTTGTACCGTGTTATCCTGCGTATTTGGAGTAGTTTTCACATATGCAAAATATAGCCCATCAGGTGACCATTCAATTGACGATATATTATGATCAAACTGCATTTCTAATGCATTAGTGTCTATGTTCCAAATCTTAACTGGTAATTGATTGTTCTGATGTGTTGGATTTTCGCGCCCATGAAATGCTAAGTGTTTACCGTTAGGCGACCATTTTATGTGAGGAGACACCATGTAATCTGTAGAGATTTCTATAATGGGGACAACCTGCTCTAAGTTATTGGCTGTAATAAGTGTTTGGGGTTTGACATGAGTGATTCCTGTACATAAGGCTAAAAATAGAATTGTAAAAAGACTTTTCAATTTAAACCCTCTTATGCAACTGGCACTCAATTACATAATATAATGAAACTACCAAGTATCTAGTTCAGTATGAGGAGAGTCAGGTAAACATTGCAACATAGTGGATGTACGATAGAAATGAATCGATAAACTCTTATTGGTAATGAATATATCTATAACTGTCCAGACAACCACTCATAAACCTCTTGCCATAAGGTATTTTGAAATGTCTTTTTGAAGAATCCAATATGTCCGATCTGCAAGGCCTGAATGGATTGCGGGTCTAGGTGGATGTGTTCAAGATCGGCGTTGGAATAGAATTTCACGATATTACGCACGGCGGCATAAGAGGCAATGCCATCATCTGAAAGGCTATACACCCGAATCGGAAACTGAATATCCTGATAATAGTTTTCGGGGTTATAAACGGTTAAATAATCAGGCTGTTTTGCCCATTGTATCCACTCGAACACAGCAGATTTTGGCAGTGATTCGCCTAACCCTAAAGGTTTCATTGGCAAGTATTTCATCAACTGCCCCACAATAGGCACGAGGGCATAAATCATGAGTAACAAAGTCACTTTTGTGAGCCATGTTTTACCATAGCGCCAATGTAAATTGGGTGGGGCGACCATCAAGGCGGCTGTAATCGATGTTGCAAGCGGGGATAATCCTAAAATCACACCACCGATGCTGTTGGTAACCAACAAAATTTTCTGCTCGGGGTAGTGGTCTTGAATCCATGCCAACATCGCAGTCATGTCTTGTTTACCCCAATCACTCATCAAGACATCAAGTTCTCGGATATCGGTATGGAGTGATTGACCGACCCCGCGATAGTCGTAGGTTAAAACCATAAATCCTTGAGTGGCTAAAAAAGATGCAAAGCTAAAATATACACTTTGTTTCACACCTGAGGCTGTACTAATGAGCACAACGGCCTTAGATGCTGATTCAGGGATGTGGAAACGGGTTGCACCTAATACATAGCCATCACTAGCCGTGACGGTGAACGATTCTTTTTGAACGTTGGGTAAAGTATTTCCAGCTAGATTTGTCATGTTCGAGCAAACACCCGCGCGGTGTTGAGTTCATCTTCTAAGGATGCCCAGTCAAACTGGTTTCTAAAATCCTTCATCGCTTGTTTAAAGGCGGCGCTTTCAACATAGCCCGTATGCCGTGCAGACTTCACATGGTTGAGATTGCCCGATAAATCGGGTTCGGGTTGGTTGATGGCCTGTTGAATACGGTTAGCGGTAGCGGGATCATTCAGTTGGCTATCAATCGTTTTAGCGATAATGTACGCCATATCATCCAACATGGCATAAATGCCAGAATTGGTTTCGACATAGCCATTTACAAAAATCGTGGGGTAGCGGGGATTAAACATCCGTAAATATAGGTCAGGACGATCATCGTGCCAGTTGAAGATATGATCTGGCAAATAAGGCAGATGCCAATGATAGCCCGTCGCTAAAATGATCAGGTCAACTTCAAGCGTGGTGTTATCGACAAAATAAACCGTGTTACCATTGAGCCGTTCAATGTCTGGATGGGGTTTCAGATCGCCATGTTGCAGATAGTGCAAGATTTGGGTATTCATGATCGGGTGGCTACTAAGGACTTTGTGATCGGGTTTGGGTAACCCCAAGCGGGTTAAATCACCATTTAAAATCCTTAACAGCACACCAAAAAAACGTTGCTGCAACCACATCGGGCCTGTAGAAGTTTTTTGGGCAAAGACATCGGCGGGCATTCCAAAAATATGCTTGGGGATAAAGTGGTAGCCTCGTCGTAAACTGATATGGGCGTCTTGTGCCATGTATGCCGCATCACAAGCAATGTCTACGCCAGAATTCCCCGCCCCGACAATCAGCACCCGCTTGTTCTTCAAAAACTCGCTATTGTCATACCCAACCGAGTGCATGATCTCGCCCGTGAAGGTTTCTTCACCTTTTAAAGATGGGCGATTGGGAATCCAATTTGTACCAGACGCACACACCAACCAGCGATACGCTTGTGTATGGTGTTGCCCGTCGTGAACCGTGTTGATTGTCCATACATCATCTTGAAACGCCACAGACTCAACCATAGTGTTAAACTGAATATGCGGATACAGATCATAGTGGTGGGCAAAGCTGCGTATGTAGCTTAACAATTGGGCATTTGAGGGATAGTCTGGGTACGTGTCTGGCATGGGGAATCCCTTATGCCCTGACATCGTTTTGGATGAAATAAAATGCGCGGATCGATACATGGGGCTACCCTCATTGGTGCGATCCCAAATGCCGCCAACATCGGCGTGTTTTTCAAAAATAGTGAATGGTACACCCACTAATGTTAAGGCGCGAGCAGTGCTTAAACCCGCAGGCCCCGCGCCAATAATCGCAACATGATTTTTCATAATATGGATGCCCCCCTGAGCAACACATGGTTAACTAATGAGTTTTTGGCGGATCTTTTCGGCTTGTGGGTGCCACATTTCTGGTATAGCCGTTAGGTTCGCTTGCACAATTTGCCGTACCACAGATGAGTCCCATAATGCCCATAGGTGCAAATGTGCAAACCCTAAATCAGGATCTAAGGGTAGAATACCAGCGACTGCTTGGTTCAAGGTGTGTAACAAATGGGTTAATTCGGCATCTGGTGGTGTCGGTGCGGCAGCCACATATCGTAAGCAACTATTGAGCAATTGATACACATCTAATAAGCGGTGTTGTAAGTTAGCATCTTTAGCTTGTGGGATCATAGCAGGAGATTCTGTGCAGGCAGCGATCAACAAGCGCCACTCGCTGGCATTGGCAATCAGGCTATGGTAGGTCATACGGCGCATGGTGCGTTGCCATGAGCGTTCTAACATAACGTGTAAACCATTCGCTGCACACTCGCGCACACGCCATAAGGGGCTACTAGAAATATCCAAAAGGTAATGTAAACCCTCTTCAATTTGGTTATGGGTACTTGCCCATTCACCGAGGCCACTTGCCGCGCACATTTGCAGAATCTGGAGTTCTGAGTCTGGGTTTTCGGCGATGCTACGGGCAGGGGTGTGGGTATTAAGCCACATCAACAGCCAATACATATGTTGATAACTGACTTTAATGGGGGTGTCATCTGCATGGCAGATGTCATAGACCGTTTCGGTAAAGGCTTCCACCAGCTTTCGATTATGCGGCGCGGATTTTGGGTGAAAATGATCAATTAAATAATCTTCCAACTCACAAATGTCTGGGTCAAGTAACTGGTTGCGTTGTTTGGTGTCCAAGCTATAGCGAGCGAGTTTAAATTCATTGGGCGCGAGCAATCCAGAGCTTGCCAACGCAAGCGCCATCAGCTTTCGCAGAGTATCAGAATTTGGTTGGTTGCTAGTGTTACTAGGCATTGATAAACGTCCTTGCTGTTGTGATGTCATCGTTTAACGTTTGCAATGATTATGTATAAATTGACAAATTATACATACAGTGATTACCTAATATTTAACAAATACACGTACCAATATGCCACTATTGGGATCTAGTAAGAGGTGTTGCAGTGGCAAATGATGGCATGTCATGCCTATAATCAATCATACAATGATACCGAGTGAATCCCAAATACTAGATCGCTAAGCAAATGCTACACCATTGATGAGGAGCTAATGAAACGATGCCTACATATGAAACTGCTTGGTTTATCCCTGACCACGTTTTGACAGTCACCACAGTCGGAACCCCCACCTTAGACGAGATCCATACACAAAGTACCTATGTTGATCAGTTGATGACCGCGTCGAGCGCTCCATTAGTTCACATTATTGTGGATAGTACACAATTAGAAAATTTTGAATATAATGTTGAAGATATAGTCAAGGCTCAGCCCCATTTAAAAAATGCAAAGCTTGGCTGGACATTGGTGATTCAACCCAACCATACACTATTTAATACGGTTTCAAATTTCACCCATCAACTCAACCGTAGCCGCCGTGTATCGGTGCGGACATTAGATGAGGCGGTTGCATTTTTAGTTGAACATAATCCTTTAGTTGCGGAGTTACTGAATAATGGAGAATGACCCACGCTTACCTGTTATTGTACAAGTTATTGACGCAATTCATCGCCGATTAGATGAAGCCGCTGATCGTGACACCTTTGACGATATGCGCGTTGATTTGTTAGCCATTCAACAATATATTGATCGGAACCTTAATTTAATTGATCAACATTTTCCACCTGAGGATTACAAATAGGTGGTGCAAGACTTAGGGCTTTTGCTTTTTATGTGGTTGTTCGCCATTGTGCCGGGCATTCTGGCATGGCGCGAATGGCGCTTGTGGTTTGCCTTACGTCTTGATGGGCAAACCGCCCCCGTTGAAGTCCAACATCATTGGGTGGGGCAGATTGGGTTGCTATCTCACTATTACATCATCTATCAATTTGATGTAGAAACTCCTGATGGTGAATACCACTTTCATTCCCGCTATGTTGAGGTCGAGCGCGAGGTGTATGATGATTTTTTAGCAGGTGGAACGCTAATGGTGCGGTATTCACAAACCAACCCCGCATTATTTCGCCTCGCTGACCGCCCCCTTGAACTCATTCACTGGACATTTGGTTTTTTTGTAGGTTTGGTGTGGTCGGTTTTTTTCACGATCTTGATCATGTAATTTAGCTTATCAGACGATTACCAAATGTTATTCGCTACAGGGAATCATCAGGTGGGCTTGATGGTTCGAATTGTTAACAAAAATTTTGCTTTGCAGATCGCAAAAACCATGATACAGTTAACACATAACTGCGGTTCAACGTGATAGGAACAATGACAGAAGAACCCCCTAGTCGTTATTTGGCTAAAGATAACTCCCCCAAACCTCAAAGTATTGTGACATGGTTGGTTTTAATGGCGGTGCACATGCCCATCGCAATTATGCTGGTGTTGTTTTTTTTGGCTAGTTAACGATTTCACGCGCTATCACATCATGTGAGCGACAAGGAATAGCACAGCAACCCTGTGCTATTTTTTGTTACACTATTGCGCATGAAAAACTCACGCCCCTTCGCTTTATTCATTGCGCTGTGTATCTTTATTGGCTTTGTTTGGCTATATACCCAAACTCGTACCGTCATCCATACATTTGATGCGCTGTCCTATACACAAGATGTCGAAAATAAACCGTTATTAGAACTCTATCATCCACACCATTTATTATATGGCGTGGTCGGATACGGTGTGGTGGACATGGCCGAATCCATAGGGTATGAAGGCCGCGCCGATCAACCGATCCAAGCCTTGAATGCGTTGGCAGGTGCGTTAGGGGTGGTGTTGCTGTGGGGGTTTGGCGCCGCTTATAGTGGCAAGGTGTGGCACACACTCCCGATGGCGTTGCTGATGGGGTTGAGCTATGCCTATTGGTTTTATGCCTCTGAGGTTGAAGTCTATACCGTGGCGGCGGTTTTTATTGTGGCGTGTTTGTGGGTATTGGTACGCTTAGAACAAACCCCTACATGGCAATGGGCAGTTGCTTTAGGGCTTGCTCATGCAGGTGCGGTGATGTTTCATCAAACCAATGCCTTATTTTTGATCCCGGTTAGTTTATTTATCATCATGCTGCCATATGAGATACCGCTTAAAGGGCGTGTGTTGGTGATCTATGGCGCAACCTTAGCCGTTGCTGTCGGGGTTCCGTATTTGGGGGTCGGGTGGCAAAGCGGGTTCCGTGATGTGGATGGCTATTACAATTGGTTAACCGATTACGCGCAACAAGGGACATGGGGCAGTAACTTGTCGTTGGATAGTTTGAGCGCTTTACGAGAAGGACTACTAGACACGATCAGTTTAACACCTATATATGGGGTCGTCTTTTATGGATTAGCGATTGTTGGTGCGCTGCTCACGCGCTGGCGGCGATCATGGCTGGTGTTGGTGATCAGTTGGTTGGTGTTATATGGCGGATTTTTTTGGTGGTGGGAGCCTTGGAACATCGAATTTTGGATCGTCTTGCTGCCCTTGTGGGCGATTCTGATGTTCGGGGGGGCGACATCAGCCCGCGCTACGGCGCGGACATCCCCCGCCCCCCCTGCGCTGGCGGTGGTCGCGTTGGTACTAGCGGGGTTGCTGGTATGGGAACATTATGGCGTTTTGCGTGAGAATACCCGTGTTGAAAATGACTACTACCAGCAAGTAACCACCGCCCTCGCCCCAAGCCTTAATGAGCAAGATGTGGTTATCACTCGTGGAAACATCCTTGATCTTTACCTACCATTTTATGCAAACCATCCGGCAAGTAAGGTGCTTTCTGCCCGCCAGCAATCTCTTGATAGTATTCTCAATACGATCCGACAAGCCCATGTCGGTGGCAACCTGATCTATATTGATAATCTCTTGTTGGATGAACCCCTTGACGGGCAACGCAATCCGTTTGGGCTTACACCAGAAACTATTGAACAAATTCAGGCACAATACCCGATTACACCTACCATCAACTACAATGGAGCAATTGTGTTTTATAGCATCGGGGAACGTACCCCACCAACCACTACCGAATGGATATTCAGTGAGCATCTTGCGGGGTGGACTGCTTTTGGCGCGGCTAATCCACGTTTTGAATCTGCAGGATGGTGTTTTACAGGCGGGGGCGATCCGTGGCTTGAAAGTCCACCGTTGTCTATTGATACACAAACCATTACACAAGTAACGATTGATCTGTCCCTTGATGGTGACGCTGAATATGGTCAGCTATTCTGGCATCGTCCGAATGAAGGCCTAAGTGAGGAACGCTCACTCCGCTTTTCGCTTGAGTCAGACCGCCAAACCTATACATTAGACCTAAGCGGCCAAGTTGGCTGGCAAGAAACGATTGTCTTTTTACGCTTTGATCCAATTCCTGAAAACTTGGACGCTACCGCTTGTGTATATGGGATTCAGTTAGAACCACAGGAATAACGCGCCTGTGGCTCTGTCACACGCTAAAAGTTGTAATCAATGCGTGCAATATCGCTGGTCACATCTTTAATATAAGCTAGCACTTGTTGGTGTTCAGGATGAGCTTTATACACATCCATTGTTTCTAATGACTCAAAGGCAGAAACCAACACCATATCGTAAGCGCCATCACCTTCTACAATGTTATCCCCAAGCTCATATTCTTTGATTTCTGGAATTTGAGCGGGCAAGGCACTGAGTTTTTCACGGAGGGTTTGCCGAACCGCTTCCGTGTTGAATTTAAATTTGAAAAAGACAATATGCTTTACCATCCGGTTTCATCCCCCATTTGCATAACCATTGCGCCCCAACTGAGCCCCGCACCAAAGGCAACGGCGGCGACTGTATCGCCCGGTTTAAGCGTGCCATCTTCAATAGCTTCAACCATCGCCAACGGAACCGATGCAGCCGAGGTATTTCCATATTTTTGGACATTCACATAGAATTTCTCCAGCGGTTGCCCCAACTGCCGTGCCGCAAGTTCAATGATCCGCAAATTCGCTTGATGTGGAATAAAGAGATCAATGTCATCCAGACTGAGATCCGCTTGTTCGACCACATTTTTCAGTGCAGATTGCATCACACGGGTCGCAAACTTAAAGACTTCTTGCCCATTCATGTGCCCATAATGGGATCGGTTGTCGAGAACTTCCTGCGAAAACGGTTTAGCAACACCGCCGCCACTAATCGCCAGTGACATTGCCTTTTCGCCATCCGAGCCAAGTTCAGAAGTTTGAATCCCAATTGGGCGATCCGTGACTTGAAACACGGTCGCGGCGGCGGCGTCACCGAATAAAATACATGTATTACGATCATCATAATCAAGCCCATAGGAGGGAACTTCAGACCCAATCACCAACATGGTATCGTATAAACCACTTTTAATTAAACTATCCGCGAGCACCGCACCATATGCCCAACCGGCACACCCCACAGCAACTTGAAATGCCGGGCAACTGGCACCAAGCCCATGTTGCACTAAACTGCCTTGCGCCGGTAATAAGTAATCAGGCGAGTTTGTGCAGACCATAATACAATCAATATCTTGTGGCGTGAGTCCGGCAACATCCAATGCTTTTTCGGCAGCCGCCACACTCATACTGGCATTAGTGTCATTTTCAGTACGCAAGTGTCGTTGTTCAATCCCCGTGCGCTGACGAATCCATTCGTCAGAGGTATCTAAATAGGCAGCAAAATCATCATTGGTCATAATACGGTCAGGGACATAGCGCCCCCACCCGATAATGTGAGAGTAACGAGCCATTATATTTTCCTTAATCTTATCAAGGGTTTAAACACGCTTAACGTGAATAAGTTGCTGTCGTGGATCATGAATGCGGTGTTTAGTATCGTCTGGCAGGGTCTGGTGATGTCCAGAACTTGGGGGCGCGGGTGCCCGCGTGGCGGGCGCACGGCCACGCCGTGCCATTGAGGCAATGCCTCAATGACCCGCGCCCCCACAAAAGCGACGGTATCCCCCAACAGATTACATGGGGCTTAAGGGAATCACATCCAAAGGATCGGGTTCTTCATGAATATGGGGGAGCCTGCCTTGCATACTCCAAGGCCCTGTCCATGTGATTTCGACATGGGCGAGTTTTCCTTGCCAATTGGTGGCATTATCTTCAAAAAAGACGAGCTTGTTTTGGGGGGTACGTCCCCGCCATTTACCTTTATGTTGCCCCTCAACTAAAACTTCAACCGTTTTGCCCAAGAATTTTTGATTGATCTCTGCAACAACCCGCGCTTGTAACTCATCAAGCATCTGATGCCGTTTTTTCTTGTCCTCGGGCGACACATCATCCTCCATGCGTCGTTCGGACACCGTACCGGGACGGGGCGAGTATTTTGCCAAATGGGCTTTATCGAGCTTGAGTTCTTCTAATACGCGGTAGGTGTCCATGAACTGTTCATGCGTTTCACCGGGGAAGCCCACAATAATATCCGTGTTGATGGCCGCATCTGGCACATACTCGCGAATTTGCGCCATCAGTTCACGATATTCCTGTGCTGTGTAGCCACGTTTCATGTTCGCAAGCACATCATCATTACCCGCTTGGATGGGGACTTCAAAATGAGGCATTAGTCGTGGAAGTTCAGCCACGGCTTCCATAATATCCGTGGTGAAGTAATTGGGATGGCTGGTTAAAAATCGAACACGATAAATATCGGTTTCGACCGCAACATCATGAACCACCCGCAACAGTTGCGCCAAATTCGGGCCATCTGCAATATCTTTGCCATAGCGATCGACAATCTGCCCCAATAAGGTAATTTCTTTGACCCCTTGTTTTGCAAGGCTGCGGACTTCTGCCACAATATCCCCCACCGGGCGGCTCCGTTCAATCCCCCGACGGAACGGAATAATACAGAAGGTACAAGCATGTGAACAACCATACACAATAGGGATATGGGCAGATACCAAATTCCCTTTTTCATGTTCGGGCAAGATGATGGCAGTGTCATAACCGGGGTGCATATCATCCATGCGCGCTTCGAGCTTGGCACGTTTGGCAACCTGATCGGTAATCGTATCCGCTTCAACATCTCGATCTTGCAAAAAGGCGGTCATGGGTTCAACTTCACTAGGGGGAATAAACACATCCACAAAGGGAACCTTTTTCCGAAGTCGTAACGGATCTTGAACACCGACCAAGCAGCCCATCAACCCGATCACAAGATCAGGATTTTCTTCTTCTTTGATTTTTTTGAGTTGTAGCAAGCGTCCCCAAGCTTTATCTTCTGCTTGTTGGCGCACTACACACGTATTGATGACATGGATTTCCGCGTCATCTGGATTGGAAGCGGCGTGATAGCCCAAACGCTCTAGCTCACTGGCAAGGCGTTGACTGTCTGCCACATTCATTTGGCAACCGAGGGTTTGAATACTATATTTCATGGCTTACAACCGCGTGAATTTATTAAACAATGATTTGACATATTGTAGGGGGCAGTTGATACAGGGTCAAGCACAATCCTGCTCGATGGGTGGATTTTTCACGAGGTCAGCGGAGGGCGTCGCCAGCGGCGACGGTGACGCTGGGCGAGTGGGGTGGGTGGGCGGGCTTCTCGAAAGAACCGAAAAAAGGTTACAATCGGGGGAGAGAACTTATTGAGAGATACAGACCATGAAACGATTGATAATGGCGATGATGGTGATTGTAGCGATGAACATGCCAGCCAATGCTCAAGACCCCGAAGTGCCACCGCTGGATACCGATGATCCGATTTCGGTAGCGACCGTGTTTTACGATCAACTGTTAAACGGAACCCCCGAACAGTTTGGGGCGCTATCAACACAATTTCTGTGCCCTGAATTTGTTGTGACGGTTGAAGAAGTAGATTACTGGTATCGCTTGCTAGCAGGGAATGCAGTAGATGTAACCACATTAACCTTTACCCCATCCGAAACCATTGTGGATACACTCGACATGGGGATTGAGGGTGATGTAACGATCACTGCAAGCGATGATTCAACCATAGCACCCGTTGTAACTACCCCCGAATCATTAACGATGGTATATGCCCAAGGCTGGCGGATTTGCCCTAGTGGTGAATTTTTTATACAGCTTAATGCCGCTTCAGATGAAGATTTAACAGAATCACAAGCGGTTGAGGCGACCATTGCCTTTTACAACGCCTTTTACACGCACGATTTAGAGGGCATGGCGGCGATCACTTGTGCCGCGTTGGTGCGGCATAATTGGGATGCCATCGTTAATAATTATGAAATCGGGTTTACTGTGGACTCAGATAGCCAATGGAATTTTACGGTTGCCGAAAATGAACGCGGGTATGCGGTTAACACCACGGGTATTTTAGAATTAAGTCGGGGTGAAGACCGCATAGGTGTAGATACCAGAGGTGACTTTCAAGGCGCACAATTAATTCAGGAAGATGGCTGGAAGTTTTGCACCCCTTATCGTGAGATGCAAACCGTTGTTGAAACATATTTAACAACTTATTTTGGTGATGGAGATGTTCGGTTTTTGTCCTGCCAAGAACACCGTAATACCTTAATCGGTGAAGCCGCCGAATGGTCATTTACAGTTGAACAAGTCAGCATTCCAGATGGTGCATTTGTGGATAATGATCCGACAGATGCTACGGTACAGCTAACACGCCTGCAAGCGTTGATTGTGGTGGGTGATGAAGTGGTGTCTTTAGCAAGTGTCTTTCCTGAACCTGTAACCATTATCCGTGAAGGGAATCGGTGGGTGTGGTGTACCCCCCCCATCGGTGTGGAGCCAGCACCATGAAATGGCTTGTTGTCTGCTGCTTACTGTTGATTGTGACAGCTTGTGATGATGGCTTACCGGATAAACCCGATGCCGATCCTGTCCCTGTGGCACATGATGGCTTAAAAGCCTTGTTTAGTGGCGATGTAACAGGCGTCAATCGCTACTTTTGTGACGAAATCTTGTTAGATGCCCGCGAAATTGCCCAAGAAGCAGGCAGCGGAGAGTCTCGCATTGAGTTTATGAATGCAGAACTGCGCGAAATAGAGGAAGCATTTTATGGCTATACCACCGTTGTACTAGAAGGCGAGTATGCCATTTGGCGGTTTGGCCAACCGGATATTCGTGACACTGATGAAATTGGCATCACCTATATTTGGCTGAAAGCAGTCAATGATCGGTGGGAAATTTGTTACTTTGGCGCTGAGGAACCACCAAACCCGCTTGATTCATAAACGATGGCTAGGCATGGAAAAAGGCAAACATATCAATGAAATTATCCAATAAAGTAGCATGGGTAACGGGTGGTGGCCGTGGCATCGGGCGGAGCATCGCCCTACGGTTAGCGCAAGAAGGCGCAACAGTCGCCATTAGCGCACGCGGTGCGGACGCCATCAATCAGACCGCGCAAGACATTCAATCCACTGGTGGTAAGGCGCTCGCCATTCCTGCTGACATCAGCAAAGTTGATGATGTGCAAATTGCCGCCGCAACGATCCGCGAGGCGCTCGGCACAGTTGATATTTTGATCAATAATGCTGCCATTGTTGATCCTGTAGGGCATATTAAAGATATCGACCCGATGGCGTGGGAGCAAACGCAGCGCGTAAATGTGTTGGGCGCTTATTACACAATCCATCAGGTATTACCTGCCATGTTGGCACAAGACTATGGCCGAATTGTTGGCATCACTAGCAGTGCGGCAACAGGCGATGGCATCCCGCGTTTTAATGCCTATTCAACCAGCAAAGCTGCACTGGATATGATGACCCGTAACGCCGCGCTTGATCTGGCCGGGAGCGGGGTAACCATCAACAACTTATCCCCCGGGGCAGTGGATACGGAGATGCAGGTAGCAATTCGTAAAATCCCCACCGAGCGTGGCGGGGTGGTCATCGATCAATTTAAGGCTCGGTATGCCGAAGGTCAGCTAAATACACCAGAACATAGTGCGCGGCATGTTTTGGCATTGCTCCTGAGCGAGATGAGCGGCGCAATTTTACATGTCCGAGAGTTCCCCGCCGAGCTACAAGCCTTGTTAGAAACGGTTGAAGATTGATAGAACGATACACCTTATCGCCCAATAACCTCAGTTTGGGATAAGGGATATTGCGGGTGTCGATGGCTCAAAGCCACCGCCTAAAATGGTCTATAAACCCCATAAATGGGGTTACAATTCACCGAAATCATTCGTAGGGTCGGGTTTGGAAGGATTTTCTTACCCCGTAAACGAATTTGAGATGAATAAAATAATCAAGTGTTAGGGCGTCGCTTGGGTAAGCGGACAATAAAGGTGCTACCCTCACCTTCTTTAGAGGTTATCGTGACAGTACCATGATGTAATTCGACAAAATCTTTGACGATGGTTAGCCCTAGTCCCGTTCCTCGAATACTCGTCACATTACGGGCACGGTGAAATGGCTCAAATAATAATGGTTGGTCTTCTGTGGGGATACCATAGCCGTGGTCAACCACGCTAAAGATCATCCACGCCTCATCATCCTCAACAATAAATTGAATGAGCTTCCCTGCGGGGGTGTACTTAAGCGCATTAGACAGCAGATTATCAAAAACGTGTTTTAGTAATTCAGGGTCAGCGGTAAAGGTTTTTATGTCAGTATGAATCGTCAATTCTTTCAGATGCTCCCCCTGATCAATTGTGACAACATTTTGCCAAATGGATGAACAGAAATCACTTAAGACAACATCTTCCAGCACAACCTCAGTTTTGTCTGCGTGGGTTTTGCTGATCGCGAGTACATCATCTAATAAGCGCGTCATGTGGGTGACCTGTTCTTGTATGTGTGTGAGCTTAAGGTTCACTTTTTCAGGCTGGTTGCGCTGAATGTAATTTTCTAGTAAGTATGTGCTGGTTTGGATGATGGTAAGCGGCGTTCTAAAGTCATGTGAGGCGGTTGCAATAAAACGCTCTTTTAGCTCAATAGCCTTCTGCTGTTCTTCTAATTCAATGGTTGCTCGTTCTGCCGCTAACCGTTGTGCTTCAGCTTGTCTAGGTTCGGTGATGTCGCGCACAACACTCAAAACAGTGTGGACAGTTTGCTCATGGAATTCAGGGGTTAACTTTGCTTGATACCATCGTTCACCAGAGGGCATCTCAACACAAAATTCGATAGTGTTACTGTTGCCACTTTCAAAAACACGGCTAATTTCTTGATCCCAATACTGAACGTTCTCTGGGGGGAACCCCAATTGCTGATTTGTTTTACCGAGATAGGTTTCTGCGGGAATTTGCACAGCTGCTAAAAGTGCAGGGTTAACATAGACATGTTGCAGATCACGGTTGAACCGAATCACAAAGTCAGAAATGTTATTGGTCAATGTGCGTAATTCAGACTCACTTTGCTGAATACGTTGTGTTTGGGCGATTTGTTGATAGAGGATCACAAAGGTGATCACGATAACAACGACAAGTAAAAACACACTAATGAGCACATCTTCATAGAATGCGCCTAGCACATACGAACGGGGTTGAAAAAAGACAACTTGGATAGCAAACGCAGCGTTCTGTTGGGCAATAATTGGGGTATCGTCAATGAGAATTTCATCAGAGCTATTTTGTGAATCATCAGTGATGGATGGCTGCAAAAGTTCGGTTGGGAATCACTGCCCAATTTGTTCAACGTCATAAGGTAAGGATGTAAGGATAATTCGATTATCCTTGAGTATATACCCTTCAATATCCTGCTCAACAAAATTGTCAATGGAACTAGAGAAAAAAATCGAATCAAGCGACGCAACAATAACTCCCATAAAGTCCCCGCCAGACCACACCCCTAATGAAATCGGTAATGACCAATCACCATCAACACGACTTTGTACCGGATCATCAATAAATAGTGTAGGATTAGCTGCCATTTGTTGAACCATAAAATAGCGCCGATCACTTACATTCAGATCGATAGCTGGTAAATCAGGACGCGAATCTGCAATAACATTACCCGTAGCATCAATCACTAATAAGGTTCTTAATTGGGGTGTATCCTCTGCTACTGACGTAACAAACAGTTGTAAATCATCACCGGCACCAACATCCTTGTACTCGGTAGCCGTAAGCTGTATAAAGCGCTCAATATTGCGCATTTGTAAAGAAAAATTATCTTCGTAGATCACCACCAAATTGTTGAGGCGTTCTTCTGCAACATCAAAGCGTGCTTGGTAGCGAGAGTAAAGAAAAGCAACCGCGAACAACACAAAAACAAGCACCAATGTGACAAAGAGTAACCACAATGTTTTAGCATTCCGTAAATATGATAGGGTGGGCAAAAAACCTGCAAGCCATTTGGCCGCCATGACATCCCTTAAATTAATAGTGCTGTTCTATATATTTTACTGGATAAGGCTACAAATTTTTGTAAATAGGGACTTTTGGTTACTTTTTTGGTGATAAATATATCAAGATTTGATAGGATTTAGCCTTATTGCATGTTATTGCAACCTGAATTGCGCTTAAAAAATAATAGAATACCCAAATGCCCTCTATGGGCAAACCTGTATGTTTGCCCATAGACGTTACCCTTAGAACATCAAGCAAAATATGTTTTATTTCGTGTGATGGTTATCCAACAATTCATAGAATTCTTTGCCATGCACCAGATCAATCACGGTGGGGCTAGTCAAAAAGTCGACTGGGAATTCTGCCTTAAAGTCTGCCAGATCATTTAGAGCCGCCATTTGCTCATCAGTCAGTGTGAAGTCCAAACACCCAAGATTATCTTCTAATTGCGCAAGAGTACGGCATCCCAAAATAGGAATGACAACACCCGCTTGTTGACGAACCCAATTGATCGCTACTTGTGATGGCGTATACCCAAATTCTTTTGCCAGCGCAACAAATTTATCCCCCTTTTCAATCGCAGCATCACTTACTTCACCTTGGCGGCGGGGTTCATCGCTATCTTTTTTGCTATATTTTCCCGTCAATAACCCACCAGAGAGCAGCCCCCAAGGCAAAATTGCCAGATCATAATGCCGTGCCATCGGCAACACTTCGCGCTCAATGGAGCGGCCATAAACCGAATATGGAATTTGCATCGCAACGGGGCGTGTCCAGCCAAAGGATTCAGCCTTGGTCACCGCAGCAGACACCACCCACGAGGGGCTATCCGAAAATGCAAAATACAATACCTTGCCCTGCCGCACCAAGTCATCGACCCCACGTAACACCTCATCAATTGGCGTGGTGGAATCCCACATATGCAAGTACAACAGATCAATATAATCCGTGTTCATATTTTTGAGGCTATGTTCAACTGATGTCATCATGCTTTTACGGGAATTCCCACCCAAGTTCATATTATCCGTATTGCGTGATTGATTACGTAAGGTGTATTTAGTGGCTACCACAAAATTATCGCGCTCAGCCTGAATAAATTCACCCACATACCGTTCTGACGTACCATTGGTGTAATTGTTCGCAGTATCGATAAAATTACCGCCTGCCTCAACAAACCGATCAAAGATCGCTTTGCTGGTGGGGTAATCCGCGCCCCACCCCCAATCTTCACCAAAGGTCATCGTCCCCAAAGCCAATTCAGAAACCCGAACACCACTCTTACCTAGTAATTTATACCGCATGGATGATCTCCTAATAAATTCAAGTTATTCGCTTAAGCGATTTTTACGCATAATGTAAGTTTACCAGAAAATAGGCATGAACATAGTAAAAATTATTTTTGCTTATTTTGGCATCCCCTCGTAAACTTAAGGCTTAATTGTGTTGGAGAATGGCATGTCTCAACAAACAAGAGCATGGATACAAAGCGCTGCCCTAGACGCGATTTTATTATATTGGCTTGTTGGGACAGTGAGTTTACTCCCGGAGCGGCAAATCGTGGGGGCAATTGGTGCCGCAACTATCGGCGGCCTACTGGTTACCCTTTTAGGGTATCGCTTATCATTAAAACCCTTATATATCCTAGCTATCACCGTTATGGGTGCTGGGTTCGGCATCTACCTGATACAAGATCAGGTGGTATGGCTGGCAACAGCCGGTGGCATAACCGCCGCTAGCTTGTCACTCTGTCGGGAACAACTCTCCTCCGCAGACCCCAACAAACACATTGGCGTCGCGGTTCTGGCGTTTGTGATGCCATTGCTAAGTCTGGTGCTCGGCACAGAGAGCTTATTCGTGATGTCTATTCTCGGCATGGGTGGCATCATATATTTTGATGTTGGAGTGCCGACTGCCTTGCCAGCACTCCAACAAGCTCGCCAAGGCATCCAAGCGAATCCATATATAGCTATCCTCCAAGTGCTCACCGGTGTAACTTTAGCCTTAGTCCTATTTTCCTTTCTCGAAGAAGCACGTCCAGAAACCAACACATCACAAATTGCAGGCGGCTTAGGTATCCTCATCGGTTTTGCGCATGTAGCAATGCTTGGGATTCGTAGTCGGCGTGAGGCGCGTCCCGAGGCAGGTTTAACAGTCCCACCCACAATTGCGGTAGGCATGATTGTATTATCGGTCATAGCACTCGTAGTGGGCACTGGTGGAGACCTCCTTTTAGGGCTGAGCGTGGCAGGTATTTATGCCATTGTTCAAACAGTACAACATGACGGCCTAACCCATTTATACCGCCCCATGCAAAATGCTGATGCCCTACGTGCCATCATTAATCGCCTCGTACCCTTGGTGAGTGGTGGTATTTTAATGATTTTACTCTTGCCACAAACCGCGTTACCTGTTGCCTTCATCGTCGCGATCTTATGGGGTATAGCCAACCGACTGGCTTATAAAACTTATGCTGTTTTAGTGCGAGAAACATTGCAAACACGAGTCTTAGGATTAGGTGATGATGTCTTGATCACCTATAATGCTAGCAATGCTGCCGTGTTGCGCACTAAACTAAAATCATCACGCCCCGGCGAAGCCATCTATGCCTTAAATTTTTTGGAAAAATTTCCAGACGAACCTTTCCATGACCATTTAGGCGTGTTGCTAACCCACCCCATTCCAGAAGTCCGCCGCGAGGCCGCCTTGCGCATCGAACACCACCGCCCCCCACAGTTTGATGTGACCTTACTCGATATATTGATCGAAGCCGACGATGATAGCCACGTCAAAGAAGCTGCGATTCGGGCTTATGCTGCGACAGGTGGCACATTAGAACGCCTCGATTCCTACTTAAAATCACCTGATGACGATATTCGGCGCGGTGTACTGGTTGCCTTTTTACAACATGGGGACACCAAACGAGTACAGATGGCAGAAGCTCAATTATTACAATTGTCTGAATCACTTGCACCTCAGGAACGCTCATTTGCAGCACAAATCTTGGCGAATGTTGATAGCCGTCGCTTTTATGGATACATGCTAAAGTTATTAGAAGATCCGAATCCTAAGGTACAATCAGAGGCTATCTTGGCGGCGGGCAAGCTCAATAATCCACGCTTGTGGGATAAATTAATTGGCAAATTGCTAGATGTGCGTGTTGCCCCTAGCGCAACAACCGCCCTATTCACGGCCAATCGCACCGTCTACCCTGCTTTTGAAACCGTATTCCAAAGCGGCAATCCGCAATTAATTCTGGCAGTGACGCGCATTTGTGGGCAACGACGCGAAGCCCAAGCCATTGAATTATTGAAAACGAAACTCACCTACCCCAACACCACAATTCGCGATCAAGTGGTACGGTCGCTACAGCAATGTCGCTATCAAGCCGAACCAGATAATGTGCCAACCTTACACAACATCATCCGAGATCATATTCAAATCGGCATTGGGTATTTTGCTATTATTCGTGATCTGCGCCAACATAAACCAACCGGGCATATTGTCTATGCCCTAGCCGTGGAAATCGAAAGCCTGCGCGAAGATGTTTTAAGCGTCCTCAGTTTGCTATACGACCCACAAACCGTACAAGCCATTCAAACCAGCTTAAAACACCCAGACAATGAAAAGCAAGACGCGGCGTTACGCACGTTAGAAATACTACTTGATAAATCATTACGCCCTTTGATCCTCCCCCTATTTAGCCGTGTCACGGTCAATGAGCGGTTAAGCCATTGGCAATCTCAAACCATCCAAAAGTCACTCCCCCCCAACGAACGGTTGCTCAACATCTTACAATCTGATTTACCGCCTTGGTTGTTGGCCTATACACTGTTTGCCATACAGAGTGAGCGGGCACAATCCATTTTATCAAGGGTGTTACCACTCACCCGCCATGACCATCCTCTGGTGAGTGAAACCGCTATCTGGGTGGTATATACCCATGATGAAGCCTATTTTGAGCAGGAATGCGTACCACATTTAAATGAAACCCAACAAGCGATTGCAAAAACCATTCAAACCAGCCACCCCAAAGATGGAGACCCCACCATGTTGTTAACCATTGAAAAAGTGTTAATCCTTAAAAGTGTTGATATTTTCAGCCGGTTACCTGACGGTGTTTTGGTTCAGTTAGCCAATATTGTTGAAGAAATCGATCTGTTACCAAACGCTTCTTTATTTGAAGAGTCCGATGTTGGGAACAGTATGTTCATCATCACACAAGGCAGCGTCCGTATTGAACGAGATGGCGTTTTGATCGCCACACGGGGCGAACGTGACTTCATTGGCGAAATGTCACTCTTTGGCGATGCGCCACGCTCAGCTAGTGCGATTGCTGAAACCGAGGTAAACCTCTTACGCCTGGATCAAATTGCCTTTAATGAATTGATGGCAAACCACCCGCCCATTGCCAAAGGCATTATTACCGTGTTGGCAAATCGGCTCCGTGAAGCAATGGAACTACATGGACTCTCACCGCTCACAGCAAGCATTAGTAGTGAAGACACGATTACACAAATGCGCCTCAATCGGGAAGAGATCCAACGCATCATTAATGCGGGTAACTAACGTTTGTGGCTTTTAGAAAAGGATACGCTTAAATAGGCAATCTGGCTTCCCCTAGGGGCTAATATGATGGTAAATCACAAATGGAATTATACCAGCAGTATTGTGCATACTAATCGTGGGTTAAATAGCAGCAATACCCTATAACAAGGCGATAAACTCGACTATAATGCTTGCGATTGAATGAAACTGATCTTGTTGAGCGATCTATCACCGCAATCAATGAATCTAAGATAGATTTGAAAGATAGTAATCATGCGTGTACCTGTTTCTGAGCCCCTTCTTGATGGCAACGAGCGTCAATATGTGTTAGATGCCCTTGATACCAATTGGATTTCTTCTGCCGGTAAATATATTGATCGCTTTGAAGAAGCCTTTGCTGAATATTGTGGGGTCAAACATGGGATCGCCTGTAGCAGTGGCACAACAGCCATCCACTTAGCCTTGGTCGCTTATGGCATTGGCGCAGGGGATGAAGTCATTATTCCTGATTTCACGCTAATCGCCTCGGCAAATATGGTTATTCTATCTGGAGCCAAACCCGTTCTTGTGGATGTTGATCCACAAACGATGTGCATTGATCCCGCACGCATTGAGGAAAAAATTACCGAGCGCACCAAAGCCATTATGCCTGTTCATATGTACGGCCATCCCGCCGATATGGATCCCATTAATGCCATTGCAAAAAAACACAACTTGATTGTTATCGAAGATGGTGCTGAAGCACATGGCACAGAATATAATGGCGTAAAAGTTGGTGCACTCGCTGACAGCGCCGCCTTTAGTTTTTATGGCAACAAAAACCTAACCACTGGCGAAGGTGGTATGATCACCACCGACGATGATCATATTGCGGAGATGTGCCGCTTGTTACGGTCTCAAGCGTTTGAACAACCGCGTTTCGTCCACAACCATCTAGGTTATAACTATCGATTAACCAACATCCAAGCCGCCATCGGTTTAGCCCAAGTTGAAACAGCCGAAGCCAAGATCAACCGCCGCCGCGAAATCGCAGCCTACTATAGCGCCGCACTAGATAGTGTCCCCGGCTTGACCGTTCCCTACGAAGCCCCCAACGCCAAAAGCACCTTTTGGATGTATGGTTTGGTGGTAGATGCGGAACAATTTGGCATGGACAAAAATACTTTGGTTGACAAATTAAATAACCAAGGTGTTGACACCCGCGACTTTTTCTACCCCATGCACGCCCAACCATTTTTCATCAATGGTGATGACCCCCGCTACCCAGATGTCAGTGGGCAATACCCTGTCTCGATGGACTTATATAATCGTGGGTTCTATTTACCGTCTGGATTAGGGCTCACGACAGAACAACTTGACTATGTTATTACAACGGTCAAATCTATTCACCAAAGTGCATAGACTTATAATTCAGCCATAACACTTACAGCCTTTAGCGGTGAGGCATAAGGTGCCTAGCCTAACACCTCCTGGTACAACACGATAATAACAACTGAGCCCGACACAATGGTGTCAGGCTCAAGAGAATTATCATCATTCCAGTTAATCGTAATTGATGTGCTGTACACCATTCATATCAACTAAATTAATGATGGGCGTTTATCAACCACTACAAGTAGTGGTACCGCTTGCTTTGGTTTGTTGCAAGACTCCATTCACAAATACCCGTACTGTGTTGGGTGAATTCGGTACAGCCTGCGTTTGGAAGAAGACATCGGTGTTGGCAAAGGCTGTCGCTGTACCGGTTTGCGAGGTTCCATAGACATCCCATGTAAAAACGATGTCTGCAGCATTGCTATTGCGCACACGCCACACCCGTACACTTGATGGATCGGGTGAACACATTGAGGTTAATTGCAAATTATTCAGCGTTGTTGGTGGTGGTGTGTTAACCGTTAAACTAAAATTGGTAGATGTAATACCACCTTGACCATCATTCACTGTAATCGTTACAGTGGAGATAGCTGGAATTGCATCACTAGTCGTTAGGCTCCAGCTAAAGGTTCCATTGGCATTATTGCTCACCTGCCCCACACTAGCCGTGAGCGTCACACTATGGCTATCAACATCATTGTAAATACCACTATTCGTGGCCACTTGACCACGCTCAACAGTAACACTTGGGTTGTTCATAGCTATGGTAGGCGGCGTGTTCGGGGGTGGCGGCGGGTTATTAACCGTTAGATTAAAACTAGTTGTGGCGCTACCACCGTTACTATCACTGGCGGTAATGGTCACTGTCGATGTGGCAGGCGTTAGTTCGCCAGTCGTTAAGTTCCAGCTAAAGGTTCCATTGGCATTATTGCTCACCATTCCCAAGTTTGCACTAAGGAATATATTATCGCTATCAAGATCCGCATAGGTGCCACTATTGGTTGCTAACTGCCCCCGTTCAACGGTCACACTAGGGTTGTTTATGGCAACGGTAGGCGCATCATTACTCGCATTCACAGTTAATGTGACCGTTGCAAGGTCTACGGCACCATTAGTGTCAACTACACGATAAGAGAAGGCATCAGTACCGTTGTAATTTGGCGTTGGAGTATAGGTAAATGCCCCATTGGCATTTAGTACCAATGCCCCATGACTTGGCAGCGTTTCAAGGATTACAGTTAAGGGTGTACCATCAGGATCAGTATCGTTAGCTAAAACACCCGGTGCAGAAACATTAAGGGGCGAATCTTCATCAACAATATACTGATCATCGTTAGCGACTGGTAGCAAATTCACCTCATTGACCGTCACATCAAAAGATGTGGTGGCAATATTATTATCTTCATCTGTAACCGTCACCGTGATACTCGCAACCCCAATTTGATCGACAGCAGGCGAGAGTGCAATCGTCCGATTGATTCCTTCGCCACCAAGCAGAATGTTGGCATCAGGGATTAAGGTTTGGTCACTTGATATTGCGCTCACCAGCAATACGTCTGGTGCTGTTTCTGCATCTTCTATGGTGAAGTCCACAGCAGCGAGTGCCTGATTCTCATTGATGGTTTGGTCTGGAATGGCCGCAATCACGGGGTTGGTATCGGATTGCAACATGGATTCGCCAAAAACATACACATCACTTAACGCGCTATAACTCCCTGTAAGATTCGTGTCATACATATGGAAGGCGACTGCGCTACCATCACCTGCCGTAATTGGCCACAATTCAAATGGAAAGGTCGGTGCTTGAGCATCTGAAATCTGGGTTAATACATCAGTCACCGTATCATAGCGGTAGATACCTGTTCCAATATTGCTTATTGTACTAGGGTTAGACATAGAGTAAAAAACGATGTATCGACCGTCCGTAGTAAAATGACCGCCCATTTCAAACATGGCACCATCATAAAACCCACCAGAACTATCCGGGGTAACCAGCGTTAACTCATCTGATGTGCGATCATATACATAAAGGTCACCACCGTTATTGGTGTCACCCGTTAGCAATTGACTAATCGACACAAATGCAACTAATGAACCATCTCCTGATAGTGCAGGGATTGTCCAAGCATTAGCTTCAATTCTTTCAGTTGTATCATTGGCAACGGAATAAACAAAAATATCAGGTAAGTTATTCGTGTCATCTGCAACCAAATTGGTGGCAAAAGAAGAATACGCAATGACTTGTCCATCGTCAGAAATATGAGACGCACTTGAACGCCCATTAGCAGGTGAGCCATTAATGGTTTTTGAGATGAGTTGCACAGTATCCGTTACACGATCATACAAAAATACATGGCTATAAGGACTACCAATATCAACATTTGATGATGTAAAAACAATCCATCGCCCATTCGCTGAAATCTCTGGCACTTGCCCTAACTTACCTTGGGTAATCAGGGTTGTTTCACCTGTTTCACGGCTGTACAAAAATAAATCGGGGTCATTTACATTAACCTCATTCACATTCGTTGAGGTAACGTCATCAAAATTAGATACAAAAACGACCCAGTTACCATCGGCTGAGATTTTAGCCTGTGGTCCTATATCGAATATTTCACTTAAAGATGCAATTTTAGTGGTTGTCCCTAACACACGATCTCGTAGGTACAAGCTAACGCCAGGATTTGCATCATCTTCGATGAGGTTAGTCGCATGTGAATAGAAAATGACATAACGACCATCTGCAGAAACATCGCCACTAAAGCTAGCGTCATTTGCTTGACCGCCATCATAGGCAACCGAAATCTTTTCGATAGGATATGGTGGATCATCCGCTATTTGTGCTGTCGAGAATTGTAACGGTGTCACCAGACTCGCTAAAACGATTAAGACAACAAATACACGCAATCTAATTTTTCTCATAATGTAATTAAGGTTGCTACCTCACTAAAGTTAAAGCCTGTTTATATTATAAATCTATAGCAATAGAACAAACAAGAGACTTAACATATGATTAGGGGTGTCATTAGGCACTTTTTTCCATACGATGTTTGATTGAGGAATATATGGTGGCCAATCTTCTGTTGTATTTATGGCGATTTAACTGGCTATGAGGCTCTATTTTTTGAGAGGGGGTAGGTAGCACCAACAGGTAAGCATATCACTCACCTGTTGAGTACCCAGAAGGTATTACTCACTATCACAAACGAGTTCAATACTCACATCACCTGATAGTGTATTCCCGTTTTTATCAGCAATTTCATAATATAATGTATGGGTGCCACAAGATTCAAATTCCCAACTTACAAAACTCTCAAAATCTTGTTCGAGGGTTTCATCCGTTAGGGGTTCATCATCTAATTTCAGGGTATCCCCTTGCCCAAAATTATCGGGGCGGGGACGGGTATCTTCTTCATGAAACGAGATAGTCAACTCAATCGGGGCTTCTTCAACATCTAATGCAGGGTTTCCGCTAGCAATCACGACAGGTAGCACATTGGGTTGGGAACCAAGAATAACAAATAAAGCATATTGTTGATTACTCCCAATAGCATTGTCCCCCTCATTAACAACACACGGAAACACCCCGACGCCAATTTCACGATAAAATTGCCCGGGTTGCGCAATGGCATTGCCATAAATTTGGCTTACTGCTAATTCGGCAACGCTCTCAATCGGGCTTTGGTTCACAATACTGGCTAATGGATTTCGTGTGACACGTGGCAGGGCGTCTCCCTCAAAAACAGCATAACCTGCCTCCAGTGTCCGCTCCTGAACGTTTAACTCAATGACAGCATCTGTGCAGCCTACAGACTCAGCGATGCTGAGGGCAACATCATCTAAAATTGTGTTGCGGGCTAAGGCAGGATAGCCCTCATTTTCAACTAAATACTCATTTAAAATCTGAACAAAGTCCTCGGCCATGGCATCTGGGTCTAGACCGTCGATATTGTTGTCAACTTGTGCGCCAGCAGTCAATGTAAGATTCAATACCAGTAACGATAGGAATACATAAACAAATTTCATGAGCAAGGCTCCTTCTCTTTCGCATGATCATACCATAGCGATAGTGGCGCAGTTAGACGTTTTTTTTTATACTTTACGATAAGGTAGAAAGCCAAAACAGGGACAAACACCCAATGGCTCGTTCGCAACAAATCACCGCTCATTTTCGGCTTGAGCATCGAGATGATGGTATTCTAGTATATTATATTGCGGATATTAGTCGGTATAATGTCGACGCTTGGTTTCGGGTTAGCACCCATCATGATCAAGCTGCTGCCGCAGACAATGCACACTTATGCCGCCTATTTTTGGCCACGTCCCCCCGGATGATGTCCACGCCTTACTTATTATCACGATTAACCGAAGCTGATAAGCTAACCCCCAAAAACCTTAAAGAAAGCGGCGCATTAGTTGTTACAGATAGCTTGACGCTACGGTTCGCAGAAATGATGTTGAATCGGGTATTGAGTGCAACACAACAAAATATTCGTATCTTCCGCCAGCAAGACAGCGCCAACAAGTGGCTCCATGAGCGCATCACAACCCTTGGTGAACCTTGGCGCGCCCCAGATGAGGATAACCCCTAAAAATTCGGATGGTGACAAAGCTCTAGCTTCTCTACACTATCCATAGAGTTAGTGATGGGGAACCAAACATGAGTGATTTTGAGATAATCGTATCAGGAAGCATGATAGGGGGAACCGTCTTTTTATTTTTGGTTTACCAATTTTTAGGGCAACACGAAAAAAGTTCTCAACAATCACACCAGCAACATGAGGAATATTCGGTTTATGATTTGACGCTAAATGGCACACAAATAATATTTTTGCGGGTCTTGGGGTGGGGCATTTTCTTGGTTGCGGCTTATCCAATATTAGATGTTTTCCTTTTATCACCGAAAACTACAAAATGATGCTGTCGGTCTATTTATTTTTGTCATTGTACTGAATATTATGCTGCTAGTGCCAATATACATGATATGGTTTGAGAATTAGTGAACAACCCTCTCTATTTTTTCTTAACTAAGCACTACGACCAGCCTTAAATTTTGAAAATCCACAGAAGCGATTATACTATGCGTAGTGTTAAATCATGTTGAGTTGAGAGAGAACCACATGCCAGTAGAAATCCATATCTTTGATCGCTTGGAAGATGAATTTGAAACTTATCCCAAAGGTCATATTTTGATCGAACAAGGGGCAACCAAGCACCCCATGTATGCTGTAATCAAGGGAGAGGTTAGCGTTGAGGTGGAAGGGAAGTTTTTACATGCCGTTGGTAAAGGTGGGATTGTTGGTGAAATGGCGCTCATTGATCCTGCGCCAGCTTCAGCAACGGTGATGGTGACCACTGATGAAGCAACGGTTGTCCCTGTTGACGAAGGTCGCTTCCAATTTTTGGTGCAACAAACCCCATTCTTTGCGGTACAAGTGATGCGCTTATTGGTGGAACGCCTGCGCGAAGCCACCGCACTCGGTGCACATTACTTAAAGTAAGCGAATTTCCGCATTGAACCAAGGTTGTCGGTGAAACAATAATGTCCACCGGCAACCCGATCATTGTTTAGCATTTTCGTGAATTTTAGCGATGATTCCCTCCCATAGGGGCATCTTCATGAGATCTACAAAATCACTTTCTGCTTCTTCAGCGTTATCCCAGCCATACTCAGCCGCATCTTGTAAAGCTGATAGTGCCGCGTTAGGTTGGCCTACCCCAAACAATGCACGCGCTAGAATATAGTGCATATGGTAATGTACGCCATCTTTGCCATATGTGGCAATTTCTGATGTGGCGAAGTCACGGGCAGCGACATATTCTCCTATGTCAATCTCTTTCCAACCGAGATTAATCGCATGAATTTTAGGATTAAACATCAGGTTATACATACCATGACGGTGATCAAGTGTTAAGCCTAATTTTTCTGCGGTTTTGATGGAACCATGATTAAACGATTCACAATCCCAATGGATGGTATCCAAACCATATTTGAGGGCGTACGCTATCACAGCCGCAGAGACAATACTACCGAGCCCACGCCGCCGATAATTGGGATCAGTAAAAAATCCCAGATCGCCACCTGTGCCAACGATGCAATCAATAACAGCGTAAGCAACTACTTTATTTTTATCTACAGCAACATAGCCCATAGCCCGTGTATCGGGTTGCTCGGACTCTTGACGGAGTGTCACGACATTAGCAACGGTATCTGGCAATGAAATACCATCATCAAGCAAGGTTTGATTCGCAAAACGAATAGTAATACCCTCCGGTATTTGGCTCTGCCAGTCCCATGCCATTGTTGATGCTATATAATGCAAACGCTCCGTTTTGATCGGTTTATGCGGTGCATATAACGTATGAATAGCGGATTCCCACCCATCAGGATGGCAAACGAGCATCCCACCCCAACTATCTTCGCCAGTCAGCGATTTATCCCATAGGGCAATGTTCAGCGCTTGGATGAAATTCTCAGCAGGCGGGTTACCCGCTAAGAACCACCACATGCCATCTTTACGGACAAATCCCGCTTGGGGATTTTCAAGATCATCTACATAAACTGCACCATCATAGGTTCCTGCTAGAACACCTGCACAAAATAGTTGCGAGTTGGCAAGATCAGCAAATAATTGCTTTGCTAGATCATATTGTGATTTTTCGAGTCTGATCATATTGGGTATCGTCCATCATCAACGTTAAAAACCGTAGGATATGCCTACGGTTTTGGGTGTTTTGCGTGACTTGTGCCCACCCCGACACGACCTCGCCCCGCGCTTTGCGCGACTGCTCACCCGTGTCTCCCCCACCCGCCGCTTGATGGTGACAGTGAGAGAGCGAGGCGGCTATTCTTTTTCGTAGGGTTGCCCCAATGCCTTGGGACTAATTGAGCGACCGATCAACCCCGCCAACACCACAATCGTGGTGATGTAGGGCACCATTTGCAAAAATTGCGAGGGCACGCTGATTTCCAAGAGTTGTAAGCGGGTTCCCATGGCTTCGGAAAAGCCAAACAGCAACGCACCGCTAAAGGCTCCGAACGGCGTCCACTTGCCAAAAATGAGCGCCGCCAACGCAATAAAGCCACGTCCGTCGGTCATATTATCATTAAAGCGCCCAGTGGTTTCGAGTGTGAGCCATGCCCCCGCCAAGCCTGCAATCAAGCCACCGATAAAAACGTTTGTCCAGCGAATGCGATTGACTTTGATCCCTAGCGTATCCGCTGCATGGGGGTTTTCGCCAACGGCACGAGTCCGCAAGCCCCACCGACTATTGAATAGTAGGATGTGGGTCAAGATCAACAGAATAAACATACTATAAAAGATCGGTTTATTGTTGAACAACGTTTCCCCTAAGATCGGAATCTCCGACAATAACGGGATAGCAACCGATGGCAAGGTTTCGGTGCTGGCTTCTGTGGATTGCAGATACTCAGCACGGACAAAGCTCGTGATCCCCAAGGCCATAATGTTAATGACCGTCCCACTGACCACTTGATCGGTTTTGAAGGTAATCGAGAGCCACGCATGGAGCAACGCCGCCACACCGCCACTAATAACCGCTGCAATCACGGACACCAAAAAGACCCAGTTAGTGGCGCCGTACTCTTGCCGTAAGAAGAACAACGCCACAAATCCGAAACAGGCACCAACCAGCATCATCCCTTCAATCGCGATGTTGATCACACCTGAACGTTCACACCATAGCCCACCAATAGAACCAATTGCGATGGGGGTTGCCAAGCGCAAACTTTCAGAGATCAAGGTTGTGGCGCTGGTGCTGCGCCCTTCGGCAGCGGCAATCAAAATTGTGGGGATGATCAGCACACCCGCAAAGTAAAGGGCATAAGTGCCGATCTGTTGCCGATCTTCATCTTGACTGGTGGCAATAGCTGCCGCACTACACAGCAGAAACAACACCCCTGCCACCAACAAATAGGGTTGGGTTGGGATGGTGGCACGGATGACCTCTTCCACCCGGTCGTCACCAAAAGTGATGACCGTTTCAGCATCGCTGACCGTTTCTACCCCAAGATACAAGACCATCAAGCCAATGATGACAAAAAAGACCCCGATCATCACTTGGCGGTTAAACCGAAAGCGGCGTTCGTCTGCTATCGGTGTATTCGCAGTTTGTACAGTCATGGATTACCCTCCCCACCCACTCGAAAAGACGAGCTTATCTTCATCTTCTGATTCTGGGATGCGCCAGACATATCGAATAATCTGGTCTGCCGCAATAAACATGATGATCAAGGCTTGCACGATCTTGACCAAGTCAATCGAAATCCCTGCCCGAGATTGCATTAATTGTGAGCCACTCAGCAACCCACCCCATAACAACCCCGCCCATAACATCGCACGCGGATTGGTACGGGCGATCAGGGCGACAGCAATCGCATCAAAGCCAACCCCTGCAATAAAGCCGGGTTGCATATTGAGTTCTTTAGCACTGATTTCGATCATGCCTGCATACCCCGCCAAGGCGCCGCTCAGCGCCATAGCGAGTAGAATGTTCCAATTCACATTCATACCCGCGTAACGCGCTGCGTTAGCGTTCGTCCCCACCGTTCGGATCTCAAAACCTGCCGTGGTACGGTCTAAGAACCAATCAGTAAACCACACCGCCAACAACATTAACACAAAGCCAAGATGCAAATCGCCTTGAACGGCTAACACCTGTAGCACGAATCCCCCAATGATAATCGAAATACCAAATAGAAGCGGCGTCATGATTGCATTCGGTTGATTACGGCGTAACCAATAGAGTAACGCAAACAGCGCAAACCCAACCGAAATAATCAAAAATGGCGATAGTTGATCAAAGGTTGGCATTTGGGCGCTCACATCAATGGTGCGGGTGCGAGGCAAACTGGAGTCTGGATCGCCAATCCCCAGACTACTATCGGTTTTGATGATCCAATCAACAAATTGGATGGCGATAAAGTTAAGCATGATCGTGGTGATCACCTCATGCGCTCCGGTATACGCTTTGAGCGCCCCCGGAATAGCACCATATAGAAATCCGCCAATGATGCCAACAATAATGATAACGGGTAAGTGAATGATAGCGGGTAGATTGAGCGCAACCCCCAGCCATGCCACCAATAAGGCGCCCATGTATATCTGACCTTCAGCACCAATATTGAACAAGCCGGCTTTAAAACCTAGCGCGACCGCTAGCCCCGCAATAATAAACGGAATCGCCCGTACCAGAGTGTTTTCTAGTTCAGATGGAATAAACATAAAAACCACATTCCCTGCACGGAAGTACAACACCGGCAGATCTTGGTTATTGTCCACCTGTCCGATGATGTTGCCCCCTGCACCGTCATGAATCAACAACGGGAACAAATTACCGGGGCGCTTGATCACCAGATGTTCGTCAAGGGCAGGGGCAAGCTCTTCGGCCAAGACTTGATTCACCGTTTCACTTTGCAAATACCCCGCATCATAGAAGTTCCCCACACGGCGCAACTGCGCGTTGAGCGCTTCGGGATCATCAATACCTTTTTCGATTAACTCATTGCTAGTGGCGATGGCTTCTTGAACCGTACTTAAACCAAGTTCGTTAATATCATCAATGGTATCTGCGTCATTGCTACGGAGTTCAATCCCAAGCTCGTCCAAGGTTTGTAGCACACCAGCATAACGTTGGGTGGCAACAAAACCGAGTTCTTGCACAACGGATAAATCATCACGCGTTTGATTGAAGGTCGCATCATCCATTTCTGCAAAGGTTTGCCAGAATGCGGGGTCAATAGTGGTGTCATCCAAGAGCAACAGACTATCAACAGTATCTCCACCATAGATGCCAAAGGGATTACTTTCAACCCAATCAATGATGTTATCAAATATATCCTCATTGGGGATGCGTTCCGCAAGGGCGGCAATCGTTCCGAGGCGGTCTTGATCCGCACCTTGATCCGTGACCAATTCAGCAAGCCCTTCCACGCTCCCGTTTGAAGCCTCTGTATTAATGAGCAACGCCAGCGTATCGGCTGCATCACGAAGCCGATCTGGATCATCAAATTCATCTCGTAAAAAGTCCAGCCGTTCGGTCGTATCGGTAAAGGTATCGTCATCATATTCCGCAAGGATCGGGTAATCGGTTAAGAAAGTTTCGTATCGATCAAGATTTTCCTCACCGATCTCGGCAACCCGCGCAAATCGATCCGCTTGGGGCTTAAAGCGCGCGGCTTCGATTTCGGTTGTTTCAGCATAATCTTCCAACACGTCAAAACTATCGGCGCTCATAGCGTTGTTGATAGCGATACCCGTTGCACCTTCAATTAATGCTGAGTAAGCATCCCGTGAGACAGAAATCCCTTCTGTAACACTACCTTCTCCCGCCGAAATGATAAGTAATGGAACCCCCATCAAAAAGGCAGAAATAACCGCCAAAAAAGGAACCAACCGTGAAGAACTTTGTGCCCATGCCCGAGTAATGGGGGCTAAAAATTCAGGGATTCCATCTGGTGTTTTGTTACGGAGCTCTGGATCATTCGCCATGTGTGGAGGCCTCCTCCTCAGATAGTGCGCCCGCCATAAACATACCGACTGTTTCGCGGTCAGTGTCTTCGCGGTTGCGGATACTATTAATTTCGCCTTCATACATCACGGCAACACGGTCAGCCAAGCCAAGCACCTCATCTAATTCTGAGGAGACCAACAGCACAGCCGCGCCTTCATCCCGTAGGCGAACAATTTGTTTATGGATAAATTCAATGGAACCGACATCTAAACCGCGAGTGGGTTGAGAGCAAATCAACAATTTCAACGGGCGCGAAAACTCCCGTGCAACAATCACTTTTTGCTGGTTCCCCCCCGAAAGTGTGCCCACATTGACATAGATACTCGGTGTGCGCACATCATATTGTTCCACCAACGCGGCGGCCTCTTTTTCAATCGGCTCATCTTCTACCAAAATACCGCGTGCAAACGGTTCCTTATAATAGGTATTCAGCACAACATTTTTGGTGATGGCGAAACTGCCCACCAAGCCATCTTTTTGGCGATCTTCAGGCACATGCGAAACACCGGCTTCTGTAACTTGGCGCGGTGAGTAGTGGGTAATGTCGTCTGTATTCAGGTAGATGTGCCCCCCATCAACCCCCCGTAAGCCGGTGATGGCTTCCACCAATTCGGTTTGACCGTTGCCTTGCACACCGGCCACCCCAAGGATTTCACCTGCATGGACATCTAAAGATAAATTTTCAACCGCTAACAGGTTACGGTCATCTTTAACATATAAATTTTCGATTTTTAAAACAATATCTTGAGGGGTAGCGGGGTGTTTATCAACTTGGAGCAAGACATCGCGCCCAACCATCATCGAGGCCAGCGATTGTTCAGTGGATTGTTTGGGGTCAGCCGTTCCGACCATTTTACCCAACCGCAGCACTGCTACATCATCACAGATATTCAAGATTTCTTTGAGCTTGTGACTGATGAAGATGATACTTACATCGCGGGCGAGGAGTGTCCGCATGATGCCGAACAAGCCTTCGGTTTCTTGTGGGGTTAAAACGGCACTCGGTTCATCTAGGATCAAAATTTTGGCATCACGGTACAGCGCTTTGATGATCTCGACCCGTTGTTGAATCCCAACTGGCAAATCTTGGATAATCGCGTCAGGGTCAACTTCTAACCCATAACTTTTGGAAATCTCGATAATCCGTTCACGCGCTGTTTTGCGATCCAACAAACCACCCTTGAGCGTTTCGTTACCCAAAATCACATTGTCCGTGACGCTCAGATTTTCCACCAATTGGAAGTGTTGATGCACCATCCCAATCCCACGGGCAATGGCATCTTGCGGGCCTTTGATCTGGACAGGCTGCCCATCGATCAAGATTTCGCCTTCATCGGGATCATATAGTCCATAAATTAAATTCATGAGGGTGCTTTTACCAGCGCCGTTTTCGCCCAACAACCCCAACACGCGCCCACGGCGCAAGGTTAGGTCGATATGGTCGTTGGCCAACACGCCGGGGAACCGTTTGGTGATTCCGCGCACCTCAAGGACGGGGGTTTCAGCTTGCATAGCATGTCCTATCTACAAATTTCATGAGGATATTATACCCGCCATACTGATATGAACAACATTTTGGAAGCAATAAATAATTCATCCCTTTTACGGATAAAGTTATTAGTATATTATCAAACTTATTATTTGATTCATCATTGGGAGATTTAAGTATGAAAATTGATTCACTATATCTAAAAAACTTTCGAGCATTTGCAGAGATAAACATTAACTCTTTTGGGAATTTAACAACAATAGTTGGTAAAAATGATGTCGGAAAATCTTCTATATTACACGCTCTAAAAGTCTTTTTTTCAAAACCAACTAAAGTAGATAAAAATGATGTTTTTTTTAGTGCACAAGGTACAGATGCAGAGGTTATTATTGAAATTGGTTTCACAAACCTACCAACACATGATGATGTATCGATATTTGAGAAGTTAGGCATAAATGAAGACGCCTTTTGTATGCGTTTAACCTATAACAGCAAAACTTATAAAAAGGCAAAGACAGAATATCAACTAAATCAAGATTATCATAAAATTTCTTCTGAGGACTTAAAAGACTTAGATGATTTCTTACCTAAACTTCAACTTTTTGAAGCTGAAAACAAATTAGGCATAGGGGAAACAACTTTTCAGAATCAATTTAATCCGATTATTTTGGCTGCAATAGAAAACCCTGAATTTGAGGGAACAAGAGAGCAATTTGAAACCAAAATATTAGACTCCCTAAAATCTGAGGTTGACACTATATCACAAATCATGAATCAATATGCAGATACCATATCTAATGTAGATATAGAGCCAACATTCAAGTGGGATAAAGCGGTAACTTTTGATGTTCAAGTATTAGATGAGCAAGGTAATAATTTATCATTAGATAAAAGAGGTACAGGTGTTCGTAGGCTCTTTATGGTGTCATTTTTTCAATATCTAACCCAAAGAGAGATTGATCCAAACAAAAGTTTTATTTTTGCAATTGAAGAACCTGAAAACTCACTACACCCTGGGTTACAGCGTGAATTAGCGAATGCTTTTGATGAGTTGGCATCAGAACATTTTCAATTAATTATCACATCACATGCTCCAATTTTTGCGGAACGAGTCAATAAAGAGAATCTAGTTCTTATAGAAAGAGAACAGGGAGTCACAAAAGCTTTACAATATCCAAACCTAACCTTGGAAAAAATTGTTGATGAGCTGGGTATAAAATCATCAGATGCTATCATAGGCGCATCTGCCTGTGTGTTGGTGGAGGGAAAAGATGATCATGATTTTTTACAAATTGCCAGCGAAAAGTTTAAAGAACAAGGACTAATTTCCCAAACCCCTAGCGAAAAAAATATAGTCTTTATGATTGGAGGTGGTTCTACAATAAAACATTGGGTAGAACTACAAACCATCAAAAAAATTAGCAGGCATTTTATATTGATTATAGATAGTGATAAAGAAGATGAATATGCCACAGTAGATAAAAATAAAATCAAATTAAAAGAAATCTGTATAGATAGTGGCGGTAAATTCCATATGTTGCATAAACGCGCAATTGAGAACTATCTACATATTAACGCATTAAAACAAGCGTTCCCACATGAACAATTGGAGGAATTTGATGATTTTACAGACATGAAAAACAAATATACAGCTAAAATACTACAAAAAGTAGTAGGTAATATGACATCTGATTTAATACTTGATAGAGACAAGTACCTTGATGAAAATGGTAATGAACATCATGAAATCCTAGAACTTATCCAAGAAATTTTAGCGTTGGCAAACTGATTTTATTCCAACTCAAAATGCAGCAAGTCCCATGTATCCCCTACCCCGTTGGTGATCGGCAATCGCACACCATCGGCGGGATTATACCAACCAATCCGCACAATATACTCACCGGTTGGCAACTCGCTTAGGTCAATTGAGCGCTGGTCAAAAATCCATTCATATTGTTCCCATTGGGGCGTAGTGCGGTCGGGCTGCGCATCTTGACCCAACATATAGTCACCGCTTTCAGCATCAAAGAGATGCACAAACAAGACATATTGCGGCGGGTGGGCAACTTGAGAATGCCAATAGAGTTGTAGATTAATAGTGCTATCGGTGAGGGTCAGATCATAGCCTGCAAGATGGATCATGTTCCCAAACTGAACATCTTGCTCCACCTCAGGGCGAAAGGTACGGTAAATACGGCGGGCAGGGCCACTGTAATCTTCTGAGGTGAGATCATAAATCAATGCAAAATCATCGGGGGGGAATTGCTCAGCATTTTGGCGGGCGGCGGTGGAGGTATGACCGCGCTCATCAGCAACCACATAATAAATACCTTCTTCAGCAAGGCGCTCAACAGGATAATCATAAACGCCACCAGTTCCCAAGATATTGAAATACCCCTCTCCCGCAGGGAACCCGCCATATTGCGCCATAAATTCCACATGATCATATTCTACAATCACGGCTTCACCTTGGCGGGCGTAATCCAGTAAAAATTCAGCAGTTTCTACACGAGTATCAGGTTGCCGCAATTCGGCGCGTTGTTGCAGATTATCATAGAGCGTTGGCACACTAAAAAACAATAATAAGCCGACATAAGCAAACGGATGTTTAAATTGCCCGATGGCTAAGGACAGCAAAATAATGATCCCAAATAGCAAAACATAATACTGCCGGATGGGATGAAATTGTTTGAGCATCAAAAAGGCATAAATACAAGCTGCTAAAATAGCGACTAGCAAAGCAATTTGTGAACGGTAAGGTTGCAACGTGCCACGCCACAGACCAAATCCTAATAAGCCAATCCCTAGTAACAGATGCCACCGCCCAAATCGTTCTTCCATTTGAAAGCGCACATAGCGGCCAACTTCTTGGTTCGTATCACTCCAATACGTTGCACCTTCATAAAAAGGCGCCATATACTGTTGAAAAGCACGGAACGGAGCACACGGCAGGGTTGTGTAAGTTTGGGTTTCGGGATCAACCCCTAAAGATATGGCGGCTTCTTCCCAACCTTCACCACCACAATGTAAAAAGGCGGGGCTAATATCGCTTACCCAATAACTTTTGACAGTTTGCCAAATGGCAAACGTGAACACGAATGCACTCAACGCCACAACCAGAAAGGCGATCCAGTCGCGGCGGGTTATCAAAGCGACTGTAACATAAAGTGGGGCTAACAAAACCAAGCCCATATTATATTTGGTCAGCGTTGCCAACAGTCCCCACAACAATGCACCCCCAACCCACTGCCATGATCGTTGACGTTGCGCCCGAAAAGATGCCCCCAACGTGACCAACATCAAAAGCCACGCCAGCATATCCCCTTTGATTAACCACCCAAGATCAACGACGGAGTTTGGTTCAAGTGTCATGAATAATGCCAGTGCAAGACCTGTGCGCCATCCGGCCAGAAACTTACCCAAAGCGTAGGCAGCTGCCATCAACAATAAGCTAGTGAGAATGGTTGACCACCGCCCAAAGAAAAACGTCACGACTTGGGGGGTGTCGTCACCAAAAACAGTTTCAATAAATCCACGTTGTGCCACCAAGGTATACAGATGTAAGGGGGGATATTGGCTTTCAAGACGGGCGGAACCGGTGTCCCACCGTTCCCATGCGTTGATGAATAGCACGGGTTCATCTGGATGAAGTTGATAGGGCAGGCTCCAGGTCATCCCAACAATGCGCAACGCACCACCGAGCAACAAGATCGCAATCATAATCCATAATAGATAGCGGTGGTTGTTTTGAGTCGGGGGATGTTGAACATTATGCATCGTGATAATTCCCTTGGCAACTTATCACAGCCATTATAGGGTGCAAGCAACGCCAAGCGTTAACACGCTCTCACAACGACTACCTAACGCCTGCCGCCCTCAAAATCCGTGCAGCGCGAGCTTGCCATGTATATGCTTTAACATCCTGTTTAGCTTGGCTCCCCAAATTTTCACGTAAGGCAGCATTATGACGCAACAGGTTCAAAGCATCAACCAATGCGCCAACATCCGAAGGCGGGATCAAGTATGCGCTCTTTTGATGGCGCACCACTTCGCGGGTACTCGGCAAATCGCTAGCAATGATCGCCCGCCCCGCCATCATATATTCAAACAATTTCATCGGCGATGTTTCATGGGCAAAAAATTCATTGCGGGGTGAGGTAATCACACAAACATCTGCGGCCACTAAATAACGCGGCACTTCCACGGGTGGCACACTCCCAACCGCGACAAAATGCCCAGCAGGCAATCCACGTTCCTGCCAAAGGTCACGTAAGGCAGCAACATGTGCCACAGGCCCCCCCACCAATAAAAATATGGTTTCAGGATCGGCGGCTTGTACCAAGACATCCAACCCCTTGCCCATGTTCATCGTATGCAATCGCCCCGCATAACACACCACAAACGCATGAGGGGCAATCCCGATCTGTTGACGTGTTGCCTCACGGGATGGCACATCGGTAAAGCGTTCTAGACGAATCCCATCATGTGCCACCATCACACAATCAGGATCCGCCCCCATGGCGATCAGTTGATTTGCCATAGCATGAGTAAGTGACACCACCACCCCCACTCGTTGCATCAACCAACCTTGTAAGCGTTTACCCCGTTCAGAACGGAACTTATGATGGACTTCATAGATCAATTTTGCGCGAGGAAAACGCCACAATAAAGCAGTCATCACCAATGGATCACGTGTAAAGACCAATCCTACTCGATTAATGATTAACCAACCCCATAATGCCAAAATAAATGTCAGAGTTTGCAGCCAAAATGCAATCCGATTATTCAACAACCAGATCAGATCGATACAAGGCAGACGAACCATATCAAAGACAGGCTCTATGCCATAATATTCCCAAACATCATCCACATGCTGTAATTCAGGTTGATCATTACGACGGCGCGGCACGATCAAACGTACCTGTTGCCCTTCTTGGGCAAAGGCCTCGCACATTTGCATAATCTGGTAGGCGTTTGCTTTTTCGCTTGGCATCCGCACATTGGCGATATAGATTAGGTGTGCCATCTTTTAAACAGCCAGCATGATATAGGGACGCCATATTGACGTTTGAAAAAATAGTCGAATAACCCCAAAAAGCGAATAGGCTGTGTAGGGGGGTGCTACAGCGCCCCCTACATCACAAATCATGTCAAAATCGAACGTCCCATAGGACACCCCTACATGATTGTAATTCTGGTTCATGGTAACGATGTGAATACACATACAACAAATAGCTCTCAATGTTATCTTTAAACCCAATACACCGTTTGACGTTGATCTTCGGGAACCATCAACAGTGCTTGATACAACGTTTCAGCGAAATGACGGATCGATTGATGGCGCTCATCAGGATTTTTAGCCAGACTTTTCATGATCACCCCTGCAAAATACGGTGGCAGGTCAGGGTTCCGATCACACAAATGTGGTGGCGGCTCTTTGACCTGCGCTAAAGCGATTTTATGCGTATCTTTATCCGTAAACGGCACATCACCAATAATCATTTCATACGTTAAAATCGCCAAGCTATATACATCACTCCGCACATCGGTACCGATACCTAACGCCGCTTCTGGTGACATATATTCTGGTGTGCCAATGGCAATTCCTGAATCCGTGAGGGTCATATCAAGTCCCGGTTGTTTACCAAGACCGTAATCACTCAAAAAGATTTTCATGTCTGTGTCAGTACGTTCTAATAAGACATTACTGGGTTTGATGTCCCGATGTAATACACCTTGCTCATGCCCATATTCTAAAGCCCCTGCAATCGGTTTGATCAAGTTCCAGATCATCAATAAGGAAACCCGTTGCCGCCGCAATAAATAAGACAGCGTGCGCCCTTCAACATAGCGCATCGCAAAATAGATGTAGTTACCCTCGCGCCCAAAATCGTATAAGGGCAGAATATGAGGATGCTTGAGGGATCGCATAATACGAACTTCGCGCTCAAAACGGGCAGCAAAGACATCATCATTGGCAAAATCAGGATGCAAAACTTTGACCGCTACCACCGTACCATCGGGAGCTTCTGCCCGATACACTTCGCCCATTGCGCCTGTACCGATCACATCCCCGATATAATATTGCCCTAAAGTTTTGCCGCTTAACATGTTGCCCTCATTTATACTTTGCTTATTTGCTTGGTATTTCTGTCGCTATCATGCCACGTTCTGGCATGAGATTACACACTTTTTACATATTGCTGGCAAATAGGAGATTCCTATGGCGAAACTTCTAACCGAAAAATGCGTCCATCCAAATCGCCAACATAGATCACATTTTCAGCAAAGCGTTCCACACAAAGCGCTGCCCTATCCAGTTTTAGTTGTGCTTGTTCCGTGCCGTTTTCCACATCCCAGACCCGAATCGTCCGATCAAATGAACAACTGATCCCCAACTGATCATTGACCTTAGCTACCTTGCGCACCGCCGCCCGATGCCCTTCTAATTTGTGTAACATCTCGCCCGTGTTTAAATCCCATACGCCAACCGTTTTATCCCAACCAGCCGAAAATAAGCGGTTGTCATCGAATCGAATGACCCACGCCACCCAATGCTGATGCCCTTCATACACGCGCAAGGCTTGCTCTTGGGTAGCATCCCAATACCGGATCGTGAAATCGCCCGCGCCCGAAATGAAATGATTGTCATCTAGCGGGATGATCGCATTGACCCATTCGTTATGCCCCTTAAAGTGTTTTTCGATGTGTGGCGTTTTTGAGGTTGGGTCGAGTTGCCAAATAAACAGACTGCCATTTTCCCCACCAGAGAGCATCCGATTTTCGCTCAACATCTCCACACACCGTACCGCCGATTGATGCCCTTCAAAAACATGAACCGTTTCGCCAGTTTCTAAGTTCCAGAGCCGCAGCGTTTTGTCAAACGATGCCGAGATCACATGTTGATCATCAACCCTGACCACCGTCCGCACCACATCCGTATGCCCTTCAAATACACGGATTGTTTCCCCGCGTTCGATGTTCCATAAGCGCAGGGTGTGATCATCTGAAACCGATAAAATTTGTTGATCGGAAATTGGCAATATAGACCGTACCCAATGGGTATGTTCGTGTAGCGTTTGGGTTAGGGTTAGCATAAGCGCTCCATGTTTGGATATTTGGTTAGATTATAGAAGGGTATCGACAAAATGCCGATTGATAGAAAACTATCTAGAGGGGGCGACAGCGCATTGGCATCAAGTTAAGGGAAATTAGAATTTGTGCAGATATGTGACTATGGCATCTCTATCATGGTAAATATGCATTAACAGGCAAACCCCACCCCAAACCCCTACCCCGAATTCGGGGACACCTTGCGTGAAGCGAAGCAGGTGCTTAGCTTCGGTGTTGACGAGGCAATATACCTCCCCCGACTTCGGGGGAGGTGGCGGCAGCGCCGCCGGAGGGGGTATTTTTGATAGATGCAATGGGCATTTTTGCGGGGTTTATTTTCTAAAGGTAACGTCTATGGGGGGGGCACGACCGCATCCCCAAAAACCATCTAAGGATTCAATCGGACGCCCCTACAAGATATTGAATGGTATTCAATATCTTGGTTATCCACTTGGTTTATGAGTCTTAAAAAACCTATGGTTCCCCGTTCTATCCCAAATCTTGCAACTGACGGAACAACTCTTGTTGTTTGGCTGTCAGATTCTTCGGCAAGATCACCCGCGCCTCTGCGATCATATCCCCTCGTTGATCTGGTTTTTTGAGGCTGGGCATTCCCTGGCCAGAAAGCCGAAACTTAGCACCATTTTGGGTTTCTGGTGGAATATTGAGATCAACGGTTCCTTCTAGGGTCTGAACGTTTACAGTGCCACCTAACAGGGCAGTGTATAAAGGAAGATCAAAGGTCGTATACAATCTATCGCCTTTACGTTCATATTGTTTATGCGGCACCACATCCACCACAATATATAAGTTACCGGGTTGCCCACCATTTGGGCTGGGGTGTCCCTCACCAGTTAATTTAATCTTTGATCCCGTATCCACGCCACACGGAATTTTAAACTCTTTACGGTCATTCCCCCGTGACAGCGTGCGGCTAGAGCCATGAAAGGCTTCTTCTAAAGTGATGCGGACTTGTTGTTCTATATGTTGCCCTTTTTGGGGGCGGCTGCGGAATCCACCTTGATTAAAGCCACCTTGGGAAAATCCTCCCTGCGAGAATCCGCCTTGATTCATCCCACCTTGCCCAAAAAGCATCTCAAAGAGATCTGAAAACCCGCTAGCCCCTTGCCCGCCAAAACCACCATTCGGGAAGCCTCCCATATTGGTGTATTGCCCCCAATCAAAGTCACCACCTTGTTGTTGGTAGCGTTCCCAATCTTTGCCAAAGCGATCATACCTTTTGCGCTTTTCAGGGTCGCTTAACACCTCATGGGCTTCGTTCACTTCTTGGAACTTTTTTTGTGCAGTGGCATCATCCGGATTGAGGTCGGGGTGATATTCTCGCGCTAGTTTACGATAGGCTTTTCTGATGGTTTGTTCGTCAGCGTCACGTGGGACACCTAAAGTCTGATAATAATCTTGAATATTCATGTTATCCCTCCGATTTACACGACAATTTCATGTCTCTATTGTAACGCGCTTACATCAGAAACGTGCAAAAATTCGATCAGAATTTTGCAAACATCCTGTTTAAAAATATCATTGGATTATCGGGGGTAGTTGCACAATGTGAAAAAAGTAACTACACTGATACTGGGTTTACATAGACCTCTAAATGAATAAATCAGGAAGGATTTACCAACCCTATGAAGAAGCTTGTTTTAACATTGATGTTGATTGCTCTAATTGGCATTGTACCACTGGCTGGCGCTCAAGGTGACCGTACCGTGATTACGGTTGACAATGCATTTGAATTAGTCGAGCTCAACCGCTTAAGCCGTGGCTCCACTGAATTTGTGACCTTTGCCCCTGATGGCGCGTCTGTCTTTATCGGCGGAACTGTTGGTGTTTGGCAATATGACCCATTGGCCTTGGATACTGAAGCCGAACCCCCCGTGTTTGTTACCAATGGTGAAGTTGAAGGCTTTGACCTCAGCGTTGATGGTAGCTTGATGGCTGTCTCCAATAATGAAGGCCAAATTGAAATCTGGGATGTTGCAAGTGCAACACGCCAAACAACCATTAATGAAAGTGCCTCTTGGGTACAATTAAGCCCGGATGCCAGTGTTTTATTCTTTAATGGGTCTAGTAATGCCATTCGTGCATGGGACATTGCAGGCAATGCCGAAATTGGTTTGTTAGAAGGCCACACCAGCACCGTTAATATGGGGATCTTCAGCCCTGATGGTAGCGTTTTTGCAACGGCTGGTAGCGAACCCAATGTCCGCTTGTGGGATGTTACCACACTTAGCGAAATCGCTTTGCTTGAAGGCCACACCAGCGAAATTAATGACTTGGCTTTTAGCCCCGATGGTAGCGTTTTAGTTTCTGTAAGCCGTGACGAAACCATCCGTGCATGGGATGTAGCGGCTGGCACATCATTAGCTGTTTTAGAAGCTGCTGAAGACGATGATTTCGAAAGTGTCACCAATGTTGCATTCTCTCCTGACGGTAACACCGTTGTGACCGCACATGGATTTGGCTCATTCCGCATTTGGAACAGCAGCTTTGAACAACTCGCCTTGGTAGATGATTTGCCCGAAGGTTCTGTTGATGATGTTGAATTTGCACCTGACAGCAGCGCATTTTTAATCATTGGCGACGAACATATTGCTTCCCTCTATGCTGTTGATGGCACATTGTTGTCTAGCACCGTTGGGCATACCGACTCTCTAGAAGCCGTAACCTTCCGCCCTGACAGCAGCGAAATCGCGTTGGCTAGCACTGATGGATTTGTGTGGGTCTGGAACACCACCGACCGCCCCGAATTGAACTTTAGCCCTGTGTTGGAAGAAGCCGTAACATTTGGCACAGACAACCAAGTGACCTTGACCTACTCCAATGATGGTACGGTCTTGGCTGGTTTAGAAAGCTTCAGCATTAAATTGTATGATGCTGAAAGCAAAGCCTTCCTCAGCGAAATTGATGTTGATGGCTTGCCAGAAGCCGTGGTCTTTAGCCCAGATGACACCATGATTGCCGTAACCTCTAGCGACAGCAATCTGTACATCTTTAATGTGGTAAATGGTGCACTCTTAGCAACCCTAACCTCCCACAATGACTGGGCATTTGATGTTCACTGGAGCCCTGACCAAACCTTGCTCGCCACATCCGCAGGCGACCACACCGTTCGTGTTTGGGGCTTGCCTCAATAATCGAACCTATGCTGAGGTGGTGGGGTGGTTCTGCCACCTCGCCCCTTTGGCATTTCCCCCCTGCCTACAACAATATACCTACATGAAATCAAAAAATATGTAGGACCTATCCGTCAAAAGCCACAAAATCATGATATTTGACGAGATAAATGTAGGCATGACATACATGCCGTCTGTGCTTGAAGGTAAAAATACCGATTTCGTATAGCGTGTTCCTACTTTATTTCACATGAGGCCTACAACATAAGATGCCACCCCCTAAAATCAGGGAAATTTTATGATCCCGTAGGGTGGCAATGGGGCGGTGGTGGTGTAGCAGTTCCAGAACACCGCCTAACAAGATGCCATAAGCGTGTTATAATCTCTGTCTGTGTCGCGTAACTGCGCTAGAGATGCTGCAAGCTGACATCTACCGAATGCAACGCTGACCATCACCTGATTATCTATTCCGACCATCTGCACCCCCGAGGAGATACTTTGGCAGGACCACTCGATTGGCTTTTGGGCTTATTTTCACTGGATATTGGAATCGACCTCGGCACCGCCAATACACTCGTGAGTGTGCGCGGGCGCGGGATTGTCATCAATGAACCGTCCTATGTCGCTGTTGACAAGAAAAAAGGCGGCATCCCCGTGAGTGTTGGACGGGAAGCAAAAATGATGGCAGGCAAAGTTCCCAAACATATCCAAGTGGTGCGCCCCTTACGCGATGGGGTAATCGCTGAATTCGAAATCACAGAAGCCATGCTGAATTACTTTATCGGAAAATCCCACGAACAAAGCTGGGTGCCGATTCCGCGCCCACGGGTGGTGATAGGCATTCCCTCTGGTGTGACAGAAGTTGAAAAACGGGCGGTTTATGACGCCGCCATCGAAGCAGGCGCACGCGAAGCCTACCTTATTGAAGAACCCGTTGCCGCCGCCATTGGCTCAGGGCTCCCCATTCAAGAAACACGCGGCAGTATGATCGTGGACATCGGCGGTGGAACCACCGAAGTGGCGATTTTTAGCCTTGGCGGGGTCGTGATTAGCCGTAGCAACCGCATCGCTGGCGATGAAATGGATGAAGATGTCATCCAATATATGCGGAGTAAATACAGTTTACTAATTGGCGAAGCCACCGCCGAACGTGCCAAGATCGAAATCGGCTCAGCTTATTCCTTAGTTGAAGAAAAAACAATGACCCTGCGCGGTCGAAACCTGATCAGCGGCTTGCCCGAAGCACGGGAAGTTTCCTCAATTGAAATCCGTGAAGCGCTTTCTGGTTCTGTCGGGATTATTATTGACACCATCCGCGATGCGCTGGACGAAACCCCACCAGAGCTGGTGGCTGACCTCATGGAAGCAGGTATTGCATTAGCCGGCGGGGGCGGGCAACTTAAAGGCTTAGCCGAACGTATTACCCGCGAGCTAAACATCCGCACATGGTTGGCAGAAGACGCCATGACCTGTGTGGCGCGTGGTGCAGGCCGCATCTTAGAAGACTACGACAACCTGCGCGGACTCTTAGCTGGTTTGGAACGTGGCTCAACGCAACATTAGCAACGCCCGTTCGCTTAAGACGCCAACCATCTCACTCCGATATTCCGCACTACCCCGAAAATCCCCGTCATGGATGACCAGACTTTGGGCGACTTCCACTAAAGAAATGATCGCCATCTCATTCAGATCGCCTTCCATAGGGGAAAGCGATTGGACGTAATGGGCGGCTCCGCTAACGGCAAGGTGTGTAAAACCATTAGACCGCCAAGCGACAACTGCCACAATCGGACGATCCGCAGGGGTGCGCGCTACCCGTTCAATGCTACCTTGCCCATCATGCCAAGGGATAATCACCTCGGTGATCAACCCATCGGGACGTTCATCGGCACGAAGGTAATCCCTTAACGATATTTCACCCGTAAACGCCCCTGCCAACACGAGCCGCGTTTCCAAAACCAGTAAAACGGCCAGCAATTCGCTATCAACTTCACGGCTGGCGATAACCCCGCCAAGGGTGGCTGCATTGCGGAAGGTATTGGGACCTGCCTGATACAACCCTTTACGCAGGATGTCGGCAGCGTCGCCGCTAATTTCGCCACTATCATACAGCGTGCGGAGCGTAACAGTTGCCCCTACCCGCAATTGATCGTCCAATAGATCAATAGTATTTAACCCAAGCGCTTGCAAATCAACCACACAGGCGGGTTCAATATCGCCTTGCAACAGGCGGGTGCCCCCTGCTAGCGCGGCAGCGTCAGGACGTTTTAATAGTTCTAAGGCATCTTGCAAGGTAGCGGGGCGATAATATTCTTTTGGTCGTTGGGGCATGGCATTTTTTCCTTCGTTTTGTCATCGTCACTACGCTATACTAAACAACAACACCATACTCAGGCAACACATACTTGCCATTATCAAAAAGAAACAACTAAACAGACACTCGATTGAGCCCGTTATCAACTCAAATGGCAAGGTAATTAAATCAAAAATTGTATCCATGATTGATCCTTTTTCATCATTATCTATATTGAAGTATACGCACGATCACAGCGAATTGTTGTTTAAATTGGTTTATACCCCTAAAAATTTGGGGGTATAAACCACAAAACCGCCGTATGGCGGTTCCGTGGGAGATATGGATGAGAAAAAGGGAGTTTGTTAGGTTGAATTACACCCCGGCGTCACCGTCTGGAGCAGGCGCTGGACGATTTTGTTTGGGGCTGTTGTTCAAGAGTTCTTCTGCACGTTCAGTAGCATCTTCTTCGGATGCACCACGGTCGGTTAAGAAGTTAACAATCGTTTCGGTCACAGCTTCGGTATCCCCACCTAAAGTGGTGATGATGTCTGCCCAAGTTGCATCGTCTTCGGCTGCTTCAACTGCATCGCGGACTTCATCAAAGTCTACACCGATGGATTCAAAAATGGCACGTTGTAGTTGATTCCGAACCCGGTCACCACGATTACCACGCCCGTCCCGACCACGATTTTCGCTGGGAGCGCTATTGAGTGCGGCTTCAACACGTTCGGTTGCATCGTCTTCAGACACACCACGTTCAGTCAAGGCAGCAACAACGGTTTCAGCAATGGCATCGGGGTCACCACCGAGGGTAGTGATGATGTCTGACCATGTTGCGCCCCCTTCAGCCGCTTCAACCGCTTCACGGATGGCTTCGGGTTCTACGTCAAGGGCTTCAACAACAGCGCTGAACAATTGACCAGCATTGCGGTTACCACGATTACCAACATTGCGTTCACTAAGTGGGGTGTTCAACATTTGGTCAACCCGTTCGCCAGCGTTTTCAGTGGCTTCAGCAATGAGCAGTTCAGAAACCACAGCGGGGTCGCCCCCCAAAGCGGTAATGATGTCTGCAAGGGTAGCGTCCTCATCAGCATCTTGGATAGCCTCGCGTAAATCGTCTACGTCAACGCCAATGGCTTCAGCAATGGTTTCTTGGAGCTGCCCCCCACCCCGATTGCCGCGCCGACCATCTTGGTTATCTGCGGGAGGGTCTTGGGCGAAGGCGGCAGAAGCGCCGAATAGACTAACAACTAAAGCGACCAATACGATAATGTGAATCCGTTTCATGATTTAAAATCCTTTCAATGTGTTTATCATCTGATGACCCTATCATGACACGCAGTTGTAAAACGCTCTCCTTAATTGTGTAAACTATTTGTAAAACATGGGGCAATTGGGGGGGAAATATGAAATACCCGTTGACTGATAACGAAAAAAGAAGCTTATGGATAGAGCAAAAAGAAGTCAAATGAATTAAAGTGAAAGCATGAGAAAACGAACCTTTACCCTTAAGGAATCAGAAATCAAAGCGTTTCGTCAAGCCGAGCAAAGTACCCGCGATGCCTATGAATTGAGACGTTTACAAGCGGTTCGGATGTACGGGTCTGGTGACCCGATTCCGAAGATTCAAAAAATGGTGTCAGCAGGCGAAAGTACCATTCGGCAATGGGTGATGCGTTATCAAGTTGACGGTGTGTCGGGTCTGGCGTCTCAGTGGCAAGGTGGCAACGCTAATAAGCTCACAGCGGAGCAACATGCCGATCTCATTCAACGCATCGATACCTATACGCCCGACCAAGTGATCGCACCTGATGTTCGAATAGATGAAGGCATCTTTTGGACAATCCGTGATTTTCGAATGGTGATTGAACAATGGTACGGCGTGACTTATAAGAGCAATAATTCTTATTATAAGTTGATGCGTGACTGTGGTTTGAGCTACCAAAAAGCAGAGAAAATCTTCCGGTCTCAACCCAGTGCCGAGCAATTGGCTGAGTTTGAAGCAGATTTGGAAAAAAAATGACCGATTTCCTACAAGATTATCCTGATGGGGTGATTTTAGCGATGGATCAGATGAGCCTTTATTTTCAGGCGACTCTCACGCGGGTGTGGGCTCGTCGAGGACAAACACCAACTATTCGCGTGGCGACACAACGCGATCATGTTCATTTCTATGGCGCACTCAATGTCAGAAACGGGCATGAGGTCGCTTTGACTTTACCTCGACAAACGGGCGAATTGACCTGTCATTTTCTGAATCATCTGCAAGCTTGCTATCCCGGGCGTGCTTTGCTCATCCTCTGGGATCGTGCCAAATGGCATAAAGGTGAAACCGTCAGAACGTTCTTGAGTCAGCATCCCCATATTCAAACCATGCATTTCCCGCCGGGCTCACCCCAACTCAATCCACAAGAACATGTTTGGGAACGAACTCGCGATGCGGTCAGCCACAATCACACCCGCAAAGATTTCCCCGCTCTTGTCAACGCTTTCTCACAATATCTGAGTCAGACACTCTTTCAATTTGACTGGATTGAACGCTATGCACCATCTATTTTATTTGAGGTCTAATTGATATGTCCATTAGCAGACGCTCAACAGTTAACAGCAGGCACACCACCGAAACCGTGGCGCTTAAGTCGCACGTTTCCCGCAGGGGGTGCTGTTGCCTGTGGATGGACTACCAATGATGATGCGATCTTGCTCATCTCAGATAATGCTTACAGTGTATATAAGATAGAAACAGGCGAAGAAGTCCTCATCAATTTCGACCATAACGATTTATATGATGGTTATACAAAAGATGACGTTCATTTCGATGTAAAAGAACTTGGTCAAACCGTGAATATCTTTGGGTTCAGGGCAGGCGGTGGTAACCGAGTGAGTAGTAGCACGGATTGGGTAGTTGAGGTTATTTACCCGTGGTGGCCACGAGCAATGGTTATTTTAACTAGAGTTTTTTTTATCCGCTATGCTATTGAGAGTGATTTAAATCCTGTAGCAAGTTGGCTCGCGTGTGGATTCTCAGTATCGGGTAAGCATTTCGCAATTTTAGGTAACGAGGGCGTTGAAATTTTCTCATACCGTTAATGTGTGATGTATTTTGAATCGTTTCTATTGCTCATTGCTTTTATGATTCGTTTGTTATCAGTAGGGGCGGAGCTATGTCTCCGCCCCTACTTTATGTAGATATTGTGATGGGTAAATAACCTTTTGGTTTTAGGTTTGCCTATCCCTTGAAAAAATAGTTGTGACTGTTACATCTTTTCAGGGGCGGACATGCCCATGATGTCGAGCGCAAAACGGAAACTGAGTTTCGCCACACGATACAACCGCAACCGCGCTTTAGCCACATCTTCGGGAACTTCGGTATGCAGCACCCGCACCGCATCATACATCGGGTGGAATTCGCGTGCTAAGTCAAGTGTCCAAAAGGCAAAGCGATGCGGTTCAAATTTTTCATAGGCAGTGATCAATTGTTCAGGCAATTCAAGTACCTTGCGCAAAAAGCGCATTTCATCCTCACCCAGCAAATTGAGATCGGCGTCAGCATCCCAATCATCGGCATAACCACGTTCTTCAACTTGGCGCAAAATCCCACAACAACGCACATGTGCATTTTGGATGTAATACACCGGATTTTCATTCGATTGCGATTTTGCCAAATCAAAATCAAATTCGTAGTGGCTGTTATGCGAACGCCCGATCATAAAGTAGCGCACCACATCCGCACCGACCTCGTCGATCAAATCGTCTAGCGTGATGTAGTTACCCGCACGGGTACTCATCCGCCCTTCGGTAAAGGTCACAAATTGATGTAAGATGACATGTACCTTGTCCGCATCATACCCTAAAGCTTGCAAGCCTTGTGCCACCGTTCCCGCTTCGATCTTGTGATCCGCGCCCAAGACATTCACGGCTAAATCAAATCCGCGATCCAACTTGTTACGATGATAGGCAATATCCGGTAATACATAAGTAGGATCACCATTGGATTTCACCAAAACGCGATCTTCATAATCACCTAAGTCGGTGCTGCGGAACCATGTCGCAGGCTCGTACTTTTTGTCTTTCATTTCGGCGAGTTCTTCATCCGAGGTACCTTCACGGGCAATAGACTCATAGACATAGCCCGCTTCTTTGAGCTTGTCGAGGGTGTCCCATACGGATTTATCATCATAGACACTTTGTTCATTAAAAAAGACATCATGTTTGATGCGTACCCGTGCCAGCGTTTGACGGATCATGTCAAAAATGGCATTTTCAGCATATTCTTTGAACGGTTTCCAGTCTTTGCCTTGCCATGTGTCGCCATGTTCGGTTTTGATCTGTTCAGCAATGGTGACTAGGTAATCACCTTGGTAGCCTTCATCGGGCAGGGTGGCATCTTGTCCCAAGGCTTCACGGTAACGGGCTTGTAGGCTTTTGCCGAGCAGTTCCATTTGGCGACCAGCATTATTGAAATAATATTCGCGTTCAACATCCCAACCACAGGCGACTAAAATGTTGGCGACAGTATCACCAATCATGGCGCCGCGTGTCCGCCCCACATGGAGTGGCCCCGTGGGGTTGGCACTCACAAATTCAACTTGGGCGCGTTTGCCCGCCCCCACATCTTGACGGAAAAAAGCATCACCCGCCGTCAAGATCACATTGGCTTGCTCACGGAGCCACACATCCGACAGACGCAGATTCAAAAATCCTGGCGGGGCGACATCCACGGATTGCAACATAGGATCATCGGGCATATGCTTTTGGATCGTGGTAGCAATATCGAGTGGTTTTTGTTTGGCGATCTTAGCGCTGGCGAGTGCCACAGCCGTGCTATAGTCACCTTGTTCAGGGCGTTTTGGGGGGCTAATATTCATGGCGGGCACCTCAAACGCGGGTAAGTCACCAGCAGCTTGGGCAGCTTGGATCGCGGTTTGGAGGATAGATTCAACCTGTTGTGGAATGGGTTTCAAAACGGCTTGCTCCTCAAAATTTGTGTTCTTTTCATAAGTACGCTATTTTAACAATCAACACCCTATCAAAAATAGTCAATTTTTTAACTATGCAACCACGTTTGTTACACCATAACCCATTACCCGACCCCAACGACGAACCTATTCGCCGCCACTTTGCCCAAGCGGGGTATCACATTAAGGCGCAAGCCTTGGATCGTACCTATCGCTTGATGCTGCATCAATTAGGCGATAGTGCATTTTTATTGCGGTCTGATGCAGTGCTAAAAGTGTTATCAGATGCACAAGTGCGCAAAGAAACCGCCTACCCCGTTAAAGTCTTACAGCAAATCGCCAATCCACGTGAGCGCACGCCCGAATTTATGGATCACTTACAACGCCTCGTAGCGTTAGGGGTTTTTTTGCGCGGGTATAACCTTAAATGTCCATATTGCGAAGTTGAAGATTGGCATCCCCACCTGAGCGAAAGTGTCTTATGCCTATCTTGTGGGTCAACCTTTCAACCCCCCTTGGTGCTAAATCTAGTTTATAAACTCAACCATGTATTTGCTAAGGGTGTCAAAAATGGTGCCTTGACTGCTTTACTCTTGCTCCATCGGATTCCAGACATTACCGCATGGGGAGCAAACTATACCATGAACCATCGCGGGCAAACGTATGAACTGGATTTGGTCATCATCGCGGATGGTCGTTTATTGGTAGTGGAATGTAAAGATAATGTCCCCGACCATCAAAAGTTACGCCGCCAGCTACAAAACACCGATGCGATTGCCCACGGCGTCAAAGCGGATACCCTGTTGTTTGCCACACTCGCCAAATCGATTCCTGATGATGTCACATCTATTTTGAGCCATGCCACCACCCCCGCCATGACCCTCAATCGCCATCGATTGACACACTCCACATGGTCGTTTGAGTAATGGTGTTGATTAGGTTATTCACTATTAGGGCAGCTATGCACCGCATACGTGTTAAGCTAAGCGTTTTTGATGATTGATTAGATTATCAGCGGTTCAAAATTACCGCCCAAATTACTTCGTAAGGGAGGGTTTGCAAACCCTCCCTTACCCGAAAGTTTCTTAGCTTAATGTATTGTGTCTTAGCAATTTTCAAACTCCCCTAACGCACTAATCCAACCGAAAGCGGCGCTTGATGGCGTCGACTTGTGGTGTGCTGAGGCTTGGTTGTGCGCTTGTAGTTTGATGGATGTTCATATCTGTGGGTGGATGACTGTGGGCGGGGGCAAGTAGATAGGGGCGGCTTTCTACCAAATGTTTGATGGCATCATCCATCCCTGTGATGCTGCCATCCTCGGCGGTGTCGAGGGCTTGAACATCTAACAAGGCGCGGACATCATCGGCATTTTGAAAGGAATAGGGACGTGTAGCGCTGGTAAAAGCAGCTTCAAACATCGCTTGTTCGGCGCGTGTTTGTGCAGCATCATGGGCACGGGTTAGCGTAGTGATTTGGTGTTGTTGGTTGACCAGCGTTGCCTTGAGACTGTCAACATTCTCATGGTCTAAATCGGCTAACAGGTCTTGAATCGCCTGTTGTTTGGCACGCTCAAGGCGTTCAGGCAACCAATCGGGTGTATCATGGGTTTGGTCTGTCATCGTGTAACCTTTATCTATTGATCGGATGGGTTAAGCCTAATGTCTGCTGCGCTTGTTATTCCGCATAATCCGCATGATCTAGTAATTTTCGCCATCAATAAATATTTTTGGGGATAGTTGCTTTGATATTTGATTCAGTCATATAATGGTTAGAGTTTATGCAACAGTGATCAGGATAGAGGATAGACACATGCGCAAAGTTTTAGGGGCACTCATTTTAGTGGCATTATTGGTAGCCATTCCATTAAGTAGCCAAGCCCAATCTGATGATGTGGTAACCGTTCGATTATTAATTTTTGAAGACGGGAACTCAGTGGATGTTTTGGAAGGCATTCTCGTAGATTTCGAGGCTGAAAACCCCGATATTATTATTGAACTAGATGTGGTTCCTGAATCCTTGTATTCTGAGATCAATACTATTATTTTAGAACAAATTGAAGCCGGTATCGCTCCCGATTTGGTGCGGGTAACCGATTTGGGACGGTTTAGTGAATACTATCTGGATGTACGCCCCTACCTGAGCAATGCTGATGAATGGGATGAAAACTTTGCCCCTGAACTATTAGCAGCATTGCGCGTTGACCCTGACAGCGACGGCCTATATGGCTACCCAACAGATTTTACGATTTCGGCTCCGTTCATTAATCGAACCTTATTTGAAGCAGCAGGTGTTGACATCCCCAGTGATAGCTCGGATGAAGTCACTTGGGCAGAATGGGAAGCCGCCACCCGTGCGGTACAAGACGCACTCAGCACCGATGAAACCCCCATCTATGGCATGATGATGGATCGCAGCGGGCATCGCTTTTGGGGGCCATCGCTCAGTTTATGCGCCACCTACCTCAATGATGATGGTAGCATCACCGTCGATACCGAAGGATTCCGCGCAGCAGCAACGATGTTATATGACTGGCATACAAGCGGTCTAACGGCCTTAGATGTGTGGGCAGCCGCCGGTGAGCAATATATCGACCCCGGTGATTTGTTTGAAGCTGGACAAGCCGCTTTCCATTTTTCGGGTAGCTGGAAGGTCAGCGCTTACCAAAATATTGATGATTTTGAGTGGGAAGTTGTACCCAATCCCGTTGGGGATTGTGGTAGCACCGGGATGGTCGGCGGCGGTGTAATGGTGGCCATGCAAGGGACTGCCCCCCCCGAAGCCGTTGGGCGAGTCATGAGTTACCTAACACAAGAAGAAACATTAGAACGCTTTTATGGCGACGCCCTGTTCTTACCCGGCCACCGCGCCTTGATTGAAAATGGCGTCGATTTCGCCAGCAATACCGAGGCGTTGAACACCTTTGCAGCAGAACTGGGCAAGGTCTTGCCAGAAGCTTATGAATTACAATATCTGCCAGAGTCTGGGCAAATTCATAGTGCTATTCGGGTTGGGTTGTTGCAGGTGATGAGTGAAGCACTGACATTGGATGAAGCTATTGAGATGATCCAAGCCGACATTGATACTGCATTGAGCGAATAGGTTTATATGGCAACTGAAACATCCGTAAATACGCAATTCAAGGGGCGCATTGGCGTTACCTTGATTGCTATCTTCGTGGCACTAGCCGTGCTACCAGCCGTTGCACTGGTCAGTTTTGCAACGTTCCAAGTGTCAGAACAAGCTGAAGATACTGCGTTAGAGCGTATGCGCTCCCAAGTACAAATTAAGACCAACGATGTCAAACGGTGGTTGGCTGGCGCACGAACCAATATCAGTTTGATCTTGGCGAATACTGATGAACAAGAACGAATGGTAAGCATCTTGGCCAGTGACCGCCAACAAACAACTGCAACCAATTTACAAGCCGCATTTTTGCAGGATCAATTGGCAGTCCAGGATACCTTTAGCGAGTTCTTTTTATACAACCGGGATGGCGTGGTGCGGGTTTCTACCGATGCGGAGGCGATTGGGCAAGACATTAGCAATAGTCCATTTTTGGAACAGGGTTTAACCTCAGATAGTATCTTTGCCCCGTACTTTGACCCTGCACGTGCTAGCTTGCAAATGTTGATGTTAGTGCCATTACAAGACGAAAATGGTGAAGTGGTGGGGGCTTTTGCGGGACGCCTGCGCCTCGATGTACTTTCTGAGATTATGACCACCCGTGTGGGGTTAGGTGACACCGGAGAAACGTATCTCATCACCAGTAATAATGGACTATTGGTAACCCCAAGCCGCTTTGATGGTTATCTGGTTGGTCGTTTATATGAAAGTGACGCCATTCTTCAAGCACTGGATGGCCAAGATGGCGATGGGGTGTATGAAAACTATTTTGGCGAAGACGTAATCGGGGTCTATCGGTGGTTACCAGAGACTCAAATGGCCGTTTTGGCCGAAATTCAGCAAGATGAAGTGTTAGGGGTTATCAACAATACCCAATTATTGGTGATCGCGGTTGGGTTTGGCATCGCCTTATTGGCCGTGATGATTGGTATCGGGGTTACAGCATGGATCACCCGCCCCATCATGACCTTGACCCGCACTGCGGCACGGGTTATCTATGGGGATTATAGCCAACGCACCCCTATTACCCGCCGCAATGAGATCGGTCAATTGACGGCTTCTTTTAATTTGATGACCGATCGCTTGGTGGAAAACATCAGTGAATTAGATGATCGGGTGGATGAGATCCGAGAAACGAATAAACAGCTACGGGTCGCTACCGCCAAAGCGCGCGAAGCTTCTCGTATTAAAGGTGAATTTTTGGCAACCATGTCTCATGAGTTACGAACCCCCTTAAATGCTATTATTGGTTTTAGTGACATGTTACTGATGGGTATGAGTGGCCCCTTAAATGAAAAACAAACACATCGCCTCACACGATTGCAGGAAAACGGCAAGCGGCTCTTAACGCTGATCAATGATATTCTAGATGTGACCCGTATTGAAGCTGGACGCATGGAACTAGATCCGAAACCATTTTCTCCAAGTGCATTATGTGAGCGCGTCAGCGGGCAAATGAAGGTCTTAGCAGACAACAAAAATCTGACCTTTGATGTCCATATCGCGGATGATTTACCAGAAACGATTGTGAGTGATGAACCACGGATCGAGCAAACACTGGTCAATTTGCTGTCAAATGCGTTTAAGTTTACAGAACGAGGAACGGTAACCTTAACGGTTTCTTGCCAGCCTGACGATGAGACATGGACAGTTCAGGTACGGGATACGGGTGTTGGGATTCCGCCCCATGCCACCGAATTGATCTTTGATGAGTTCCGCCAAGTTGATGGAACATCGCGCCGTAGTTTTGGCGGCACGGGCTTGGGGCTATCAATCACGCGAAACTTAGTGCGCCTGTTGGGTGGGCAGATTGTTGTTGACAGTACCCTCGGCGAGGGTAGTACCTTTACCATTACCTATCCGATTACCTTTCCTGAACCTGTTGCCTTAGAAGAGATATAAAGACGAACTGTATGGATATACAAGATGCCACAACGTGGCGGGTATTGATTGTTGATGATGAACCCGATAATTTAGAATTGGTGTCCGACGCGCTGCTCTTTTTTGGTGCAACGATTGAGCTTGCCACCAATGGGCAAGAATGCTTAGCACGATTAACTGATTTTCAGCCATCTTTTATTTTGCTCGATCTGTCGATGCCTGTGATGGATGGGTGGGAAACCCGATCCAAAATTCATGGAATGGCAGATTATGCTGATTTACCCATTATTGCGTTAACGGCTCATGCGATGGTTGGGGATCGGCAACGGGCGCTAGCAGCGGGCTTCAATGGCTATTTAACCAAACCAGTTGACTTGCCACATTTACTACGAGATTTACAAACAATCTTAGAGGGATAAACCACGATGTTAGGGAATGCTGTTATTTTAGTGGTAGAAGACGAAGCGGATAGCATGGAGCTGATCCAAGGAATTTTGGAATATCATGGGGTGGAGTCTGTAGGTGCAGCAACAGCCGAACAAGCACTGGCTCAATTAGAGTCTTTAACCCCTCAGATGATCATCATTGATCTATCATTACCGAAAATGGATGGATGGAGCTTGATGCAAACCATTGCGGATTATCCAACATTACGACACACCAAACGGGTGGCCATTACAGCATATCATAAACCGGGGTTAGGGTCACAAGCTATCGAAGCGGGTTTTGATGCGTACTTCCCGAAACCAATTGACGCGACCTCTTTTGTACGCGAGCTTGAAATTATTATGAATGAATAGCCTGACTCACCTAATGGATAAGGCGCAAAATGTGAAATCCTTTTAACCTTCCCATTCTAGGATTGTTTTTTCATGAGGGGCATTCTAAACTTAATGGGCAAGTTTTTTTTAGAGTGCAACAGTTGAATTGACAATGAAGTACCATGCTAGCAATACCACTGCAACGAGAGCAGTGAAGCCGCTGTACCCATGTTTCACCTGTTCCTCGTAACGCAAAGGTAAGGAGTTGTTCCCCATGTCAGATCGTGTACAAGGTATCGTCAAATGGTTTAATGCCGAAAAAGGCTATGGTTTCATCAAGCCAGATGATGGTAATGATGTATTCGTTCACTTTTCTGCCATCAAATCAGATGGATACCGTTCTTTAAATGAAGGCGACGCTGTAGAGTTTGAGATCGTTTCAGGCGATAAAGGGTTACAAGCAGCGAATGTCACCCGTATGAATAGCTACTAACCCTTAGCATCTATTCAATGAATATGCCAATGGAGTTGGATGAGCAACATTCGACTCCATTTTTTGTTGAGGGTTACCAAATTTTTATGATTTAATACCGATCCCCATCATTTTTTACAATTACTTTACAAATTATACCCTGAACCCGAATACGAGTTAACGAACATAAAGCCATCGATTCTATGTAGGGGCAATGCCACCTACTCAATTTATGAGGGCTAGTTTATGAATAAATTTCGTATTCTGTATGTGATCATGATGATGATGGGAGGTGCATTAGTGATTTCTCCCAACCTCAGTCAAGCCGAAGAAGGCGAGTCATTTATCGCCAGTAACAACCAATCATTGGCGGCGCAAAGTGCATCTATGGTGCTCCCGCTCGATTATCAACAGTCATTTGTGTTGTACGCCACCGTTGATCGGCGGGATAATGTTAGCCGTAATATCTACATTTCGCCCCAAGGGGCGGACGCTATTCGCAATGGGCAATCCCTGCCCGATGGAACCATGATCATCATTGAAGCTTATACTTCGGTCGATAGCGGCAACGGGAATCGGTTGCAGCAAGTTACTTTGCAAGATGAAGTGCATGTCCTTGAAATCCGTAGCAACTGGTCAGCGGATGATCTCATTGCGAATCTAAGTGTGGACAACGGCAGCCTGAACTTCGCACGCTTTAACCGTGTGACGGGTCAAGAAATCCAAAATAACATCGCAGAGTGTTTTGACTGCCATCAAGATGCGGGTGGGCGTCGTGACTTTATCTTTTCCATGCCGCTACTGCAAAATTTTGCGCAAACAGGTGTTGTGCAATATCAATTTTGTAACCAACCTGAACGCGAAATTTGTCGTGGTGGTGGCAATGGCGGTGGTGGTAATGGTGGCGGCGGTGGTGGTCGCGGGGGCGGCGGTGGTGATGGCGACGGTCGCGGGGGCGGTCGTGGCGATGGTGATGGTCGCGGGGGCGGTCGTGGCGGCGGCGGTGGTGGTCGTGGCGGTCGCTAAAAATTTAATGTGGTGTGTGGATCTGTTGATCAGATCCACACTGTTTACCCCACAATGCCTACAGTTTGTAACGCACCAAAACGCGCCGCATCGATCCCAACTTCGGCCAAGATCTCAGCACTATGCTCGCCTAAATCGGGCGCGGTTTGATGCGCCACTCGTGATCCCATCTTGAATGGGGTATAGGTATGTGCCACGCCATCCGCCATATACAGCGCATCACGAGTTTGGATTTGGGGATCATCAGCCGCTTGTTTAACATCTTGCACAGCACTGGCACAGGTTTCGCTACCCGCTAAAATTTCCATCCAATCAGCATGAGATTTACTCGCTACCAGATCACCCACTTGGGCGATCACGCCCGCTTGATATGCCTCATCAGGGGTGAGGTAATCTTCAGTGGCCAGATCATCACGCCCAGCCAGTTGGCAAAAAGTTCTCCAGAATTTGGGTTCCAAGGCAGCTAACACCAGTGGTTGCTCATCTTGTGTGCGGTAGACGCGATAACAAGCTAACCCACCGGTCAAAAATTCCCCACGGGGGCGTGGCGCAGCATCCCGGGCAAAGCTTTCAGCGCGGGCCAGTGTCATCAGGCTTAACCCTGAATCCAGTAACGCGGCATCAATATAGGTGCCGTGTTGGGTGCGCGCTCGCTGGAATAACGCACTCGAGATCGCAAATGCTGAAAGATAGGCCCCGCCAAAATCCATCGCTTGGATCGGCAGCACTTGTTCATCGCCAGCTGCCAGAACGCCCGTCATGCCAGCCAAATTCAAATCGTGGGAGGCCATATTTGCCATAGCCCCGGTTTGCCCCAATCCAGAAAGGCTACACATAATAATCTGTGGATTGATAGCGCTTAACGCATTGTAAGTGATCCCTAGTTTGGGCAACACTTTGGGGCGAAAACTTTCGATCACCACGTCGGCGGTTTTCACCAAATCGTTAAAAATAGCAAGTCCGTCAGCGTGTTTAAGGTCTAAGACCACGCTTTTTTTGTTACGATTCATAGCATGGAACACCGCCGCATACTCCCCGACACGCGGCACGTACCATCGTGCATAATCCCCCATGCCCGGCTGCTCAATTTTAATCACCTCTGCCCCTTGATCGGCCAGCATCAAGGTGCAGATCCCACCGGGTAACAAGCGCGTGAGGTCTAATACGCGGATACCGTCTAATGCAAACATGTGGTTAACTCCTCATTTGAGTGATTACTCACTACCCTGCACCAATTCCGCCGCAACAACCGTTTTAGACTTCGCCGCATAATACAATCGATACGTATGGCTGTCCGTAAATGTAGCACGTTGCGCCTCTGGCAGTTCAAAGCGTTGACGCTTGAGTTGCACCCCTTGATCCGTAATACGCACCACCCCTTGGATAGACTTCACTTTTTGCTGTTGCAAATCTTCTTGAATAGTGGGCACCAATCGCTGAGAGAGTTGCTGGATGCGCAGGCTTAACAAGCTGGCGGCAAGTGCCACAATCACCGCCAAGGCAGCGCTTCCATTATTGACAGCCACCACTGCCCCCACCCCAGCAACAATCATCACCACCAGTAACAATACATACGCCACCCGCCGCGCCGGTGCCATCCGTGCATACAAAAATGATTTTTGACGGGGGGCAAGCTTCCCCTGTTGGTTTAATTGTTTGGTTTCGGCATCCGTAGCGAACAAATCCATTCGGTCTATTGTTCCTGTTCTGGTTTAATGCGGATCATCAATTCACTATTTTGCCGTTTGGTTTCAAAAATTTGTGGGTGTGCATAGATCGCCGCCCCGAGTTGCTTATAGCCATATTGTTTGATGTTAAAGTTCTTTTTAAGCTGTGGCAATGTCGTGCCGATAAATGACAACTTCACCCATATATTATTGCCCTTGCTATGTTGATTATACGCTTGGATCAGCAAGCTTTGGATCTCTGTTGGTGGGGGTGTGTTCTTGGGCATTGGTGTAAAAGACCGCTTGGGCTTTGGGCGGTTCGCTGATGTGGTTTTTTTGACCGCCGGTGGGCGCTTTTTGGATTTTGGCGAGGGCTTCACAATCGGCAAGGCTGGCGGGGGTGGCGTGGCGCTCACGCTAATCGATGGCGGCAATGTAAAGCGTGGGGGTAACTGCTCGGCTTTGATGTCGGTATATTTCATAAATACATCACACGCCGCACGGAAGGCAAGCGGTGTTTTAGATTCACCAATCCCACCCACAAATAGCCCACTCTCACGGATGCGTGCTGCTAAGCGTGTGTAATCACTATCACTGGAAATAATGAAAAACCCCGTTACAGGGTTCGTGTGTAAAATATCCATCGCATCAATAATGAGCGCACTATCTGTTGCATTTTTACCAATCGTATAACTAAATTGTTGCACAGGTTGGATAGCGTAATGATTCAGGAATGCTTTCCAACTAGTCATGGAGGGATGTGTCCAATCCCCATAAATGCGCCGTATGGTGATGTTCCCGTAATAATCAATTGTTTGCATGATGTTGGGTAGATGCTCTCGCAAGGCATTATCACCATCAATCAACACCGCCAGCTTAAAGTCAGCAATGCGTTGCAGGGGTGGTGGCGGGGCTTCTTCGGGTTCAGGGGGTGGTTGAAAACGGTTTACAAGGCGTTGCCAAAAACGCGGTTTAGAAGCAGACATAAAACATGGAACTCCAAGTGACTTGTCTTGTCGCCAACATTATGAGGGGGCAGCAGATACTTGGAACAATGGCACAACACTGGCAAGATGTTCATTATATCGATAGCAATGCATCCATCATAGGGTGGTCATATATGATGGCTTGTGCAATCTGCTATAAAGCGATGTTAACAAACAATCCCAAAATCACACATTTTTATCTCCCATCGCAGGCATATCAATTTCTTTGATGACCACTGCCCGCGACAAATGAACCACACACTTCGCTATGGCTGCAATATCATGAGCAGGCATACTATCCGTGCCGTATTGGTCAACAATCTCATCCGCTGTTTTGTCTAACGACACTCGCGTCATCACCGAGCCAGGGTTAATACACGTCACCCCGATGGCATCTTTGCGCAGATCATCGCGTAACGCATGGGCGACCCCCCGCAAGCCAAACTTAGAGGCGGCATACGCCACATAATTTTGAGTGGCATTCGGCAAACCATTAATGGAACTGATCAAGATGATCTTGCCATTGTCTGATTGTCGCAAATTTGGAATGGTGGCTTGTAAGCACCGCATGGCGGCTAACAGGTTCACATTCATAATATGCTCGTTTTCTTCGGTGGAACTCGTTGCAAAGTCATACGCGGTTGACCATGCTTTATTTTCCCAGATGCCCGCGTTATAAATCACCACGTCCAACCGTTGATTCTGTAAGGTTGTATTGATCGTGTCAATCGCTTCTGGGGTGGATAAATCCGCTTGAATCCATTCACGATCAACGCCATCATCAACATCCAAAATAGCAGGGCGGCTCCGTGACACCAACCATACATGATCACCGGCATCAGGCGTCAACCGCCCCAATGCCGCCCCGATCCCCCGACTGGCTCCAAACACGATCATTTGCTTTGACATAGTCTAGTTTCCTTTTAGTTGTTAGTTGCTTTAGTTATTGGATTACTTTACCCCCCTCTAAATCTCCCTCCGTTCACGGAAGGAGACTGTTGCCCCCCATGCGTGTCAAGTTAAGCATAATAAGCTTCCCAAAATTGAAAATGTCGAGGATGCTGAATGGATTTATCCATCTGACATCGAGAAAGTGCGCGCTGTAAAGCGCGGAAGGCATGTTGCAAAAGTGAGCGTTTATCCAGCGAATTTGCCCACTGCCAAGCAAAGGCTTTTAAAGCCGGTAAAGCTTGCAACAACGAGCGTCGCCACTGGTGCCAACACATGACAATAAAAAACCAATGGGTGACAATAGCGGCTAAGAGTTTGGCATAAATTTCACACAATAAGCGGTGCGGATGGGTGGTTTGCCATTCATCAATGTGTAACCCTTGCTTCCAGAGTTTGAATAAGCATTCGATCTGCCAGCGACAGCGTCCGATGAACAAAATATCATCAAGGGTCAACTGTTGCGCGGTCGTATTGGTGAGATAAATCGTCCAATGGGCTAAGGCTAAACGCCGTTGAGAAGGCGTTTGTTCATTGATGCGAGCCGTCTCGCGAATCCGCTTGTGTCGTTTAGCAATCACCTCAGGGGGAACCCGTTCAGCAATGAGGCGACAAGATAGTTGGGCACGTTGTCCAACCACCACCGATGCCTCACATCGTTGCCCAACCTGTTGCGGTAACCAGTCTTGTAAATCGAGTGGTTTCCCATCTTGATCCATGACGATGGTGCCAGTTTTGTACCGTGTGAGCCAATATGCCCCGTCCTGACCCCATTGCTTGAACATATTCAATGAAAAATAGCCTAAATCTTGAACATACAAATTGCCGGCTTCAACCGCAACGTCCTGTAAGACCGTGCGGTCATGAGCTGTGCCATCACTTAAGTGCACCGTCGTGAGTTCACCATCACTTAACTGCCAGCGAACAGAAATCTTGACCGCTGCACAACTCGGATTGTCACCATTGCCACCACTACCCCGCCAGACATCTGCGAACTGATTGGGTAAGGTGATAATTGTGCTATCGGTTAGCACCACATGCTGAAAATGATCCAACAGTGGGTGCTTGAGATGACGACCTTTAATACTCAACTTGACACTTTCAGCTAACATCGCTTGCATAAAGCGAACACTTTTCTCATTAAATCGGTCATGAACTGCTTGGCGACTCAGCGGCGTACCCGCGTTGCCAATTGCCTGACTTAAACCCGCTAAACTCACATGGCTATCGGCTTGATAAGCACTTACCAAACCACTCGCGAAACTTGAGCCTGTCATCAGCCTCTCACGCTCCATAAAACCTGTTTCCCATGCGAGTTCATTCGCACGTGTTTGAAATAGGTACTGCATTTGTTGGGCTAATTGTGTTATCGTCGTCATTCAGATGTTATCTCTTTTTTTGTTGTAATTTATTAAGGATAACATCTTTTCTTGCTTAACTTGACACGCATGGGAAGGAGACTGTTGCCCCCTTATAAGCCCCTTCCTCCGAGTTCGGGGGATGGGTAGAGGGGTTTTGAGGGTATCTCATTTCACTTACTATCCTCGTGCGGGTTATGGCTGGATGTTGTAGAACTTCAACCCTTGACTACCGGCACTCACTAACGCCGTTCCTGTTGGATAAAACGCGAGATCGGTGCTGATGATGCTACCCGCCAACAAGGTTGAGGCTGGCACAACGGTTCCTGTAGAGGCATTGTAGATAAAGATCGGGCTTGTGCCTGTATTTTCGCTGGCTGGCACTAACGATCCTGTAAAGAAGAACAGCGATCCATCAGGGCTAAAACGGAGCGCACTGGTTTCGGTGCTGGTGGTTGCCCAATAGCTATCCGCAACGGTGTATTCCGCCGTTTGGCTAGCCACATCAAACATGGTAATGTTGCCATTATCACCAATCACCACCAACCGCGCCCCATCCGGGCTAAACGCCAATTCGGGGAAGCTATCGGCAGGGGTAGACAAAATCCCCAATTGTTCGGCATTGGAAGTCGCAAACAGGTAAACCGAGCCACCCTCGCCAGACGCCGCCACCATTGATCCATTATTGTTTAAGGATAGCGCCCCATATACGCCATTCACACCCGCTTGAATGTAACGCTGTTGGGTCAAGTTTAAGACTTCAATCGAAACGGTTTCAACATCTGTACCTGTCCCCGTTGCCAAGGTGTAAGCCACTTGGTTCCCGTCAGTGGAATAGGTTAACAGTTGTGGATTCAGGTCACCATCAAACTCACGACGGGTGACTTCAGTATTGTCTTCAAGGTTAACAAACCGTAAAACTGCCGTGGCACTGTTGTACAAAGCGATAACCTTGTTACGGTTCATGCCTAAATAGCGTTCGGTGCTACCCAATACAATTTCTGACGATGGGCTTAAGTTGCCTGTCGCCAAGCCATCATAAATTAATACATTGCGGACAACTTGCGCACCATTCACATTTTCATCTTCCACATAGACCGCTACCGTACCATCGGCGGCAACATCCACTTGATAAGCTCTTGGAATTTGTAAATTCCCAACCTCTTGAATATTAGCGACCGTGTTGAGGGTAATCGGGCTTGTAGACGCCGTAATGCTCAGCACAGGCAATGTGGCAAAGATGGTTTCACCCGCGCCAGTGACCGCCCCCTGCCCCGTTACGGGTTGAGCCGCTTGCGCAACATTTGGGACGGGGGTTGGGGTCGTATTCGGAGTCGAAGCAACACCAACCGGGGCGACATAATAATTACCATCTTGAGATTCAGCCGTCCAACCAGTTAACCCGCTTTCAGGTTCATAGATTTGGAACCACACAATTGGGTTACTGCCAGCACCTGTACATTCAGGACCAGCTAATACCGCAAAGGTCGTATCAGGAACCATTTCGCCAAGGTATTCCCCACTCGTACCATAATTAGCACGCACATTGTTGTTCACGCCGCCGCTTTCTACATAGCCTTCGCCACCAATCGTTAAGCGTGGCGCAATAAACCCTTGGCTAGGGAAGGCACTCGGACAAGTTTCAGACACATACCCCGACTGAACAAGGTTATCAATATTAACTTCTACGTCGCCTTGGGGTTCACCAGCCACCATCGCCCGCATGGACACATTTCCGCCAGTGTAATCAACCTCTAGCAAGTAACCAATCGATCCAGTGGCTGGTTCAGCACCACCACCATAGGCAATCTGCCACCAAATTTGCTCTTGGGGGCAAAAGGGGCCTGCAATAATCATCACAGGGGTTTCAGCCGGTAAGGTCGCAACCACCCCACTGGTTAGCTCAGGAGCACGCACCCCAGCACTCGCCAGCGAAACCGTGGCGGCAGCGTTAACGCTCAAGTTACTAAAAGCGAGATCTTCCGCCGTACACGCGATATTGGTGTCAACGGCAATTGTTGGTGAGGGGGTTGCCGTTGGCGCAATGGGTTCACAGATCAAACTATTGCTCCCGTTACTCGTGACATGCACCACACGAAAATCACCATCATAATTTAAGGTAAATGCATAAACGGTAATTTGTTCGTTGAGTGCCTCGCCCGTCACAAACTGACAGCCCAGATCCGTATTTTGTGGGTACAAAATATCAAATGTCCAACTGGAGGGGCGTCCCACCGCCTCTTGCAGATTGAGCGTATCAATCGCAATTTCTAATAAATCGTCAGGGGTTTGGGCGGAAACCACCCCCGCCATGCTCATCATCACGGCCATGAGCGTAATCAGTACGTTGCGCAGTCGCATAAACTTTTCCTTACGAACACATTACAATTTTCAGATGTTCCATTAAGTATAGCACTTGTTTTGTGTCGTTCACTCATGCTATTGTGTGTCTAGTATTTGCAAATAATCTCAATTTTTGATGATGGAGTGAAATGGTAACTATGTTACGTCCTTTAATGGTGATGATTTGCCTTGTGGCAGCAACATTGGCTTGTTCATTAACCGCAGATGACACCCCCGAACCAACCGCCCAGCGTATTGTGTTAACCCCATCCCCCACCCTTGGCACCACCACCCCGACCCCCACGGCAACAACTGCCAGCACCACCAATAACAATACCGTCGCCACCGCAGCGCCACCACCCACCATCCAAAACTGTACAGTGCGCACCGATTGGGTTTCCTATACGGTGCAGTCTGGCGATACCCTAGGCACCATCGCCACCGCAACAGGGTCAACCTTGAATGCTTTAGCCCAAGGTAACTGCCTCGCCAATCCCGACTTTATTGCGGCGGGGCAAGTCTTACAAGTTCCACAGCTACCCAGCACCACCAATGGCAACACCAACACGAACGGTGGCAATAGCACGGATAACAACACCGATTCAGGCGATAATACCAACACCGACACAGGATCAGGGAATAGTGGATCGCCTGGTAACGGTAGTAACAACGGCAACGCTAATAATGATACCACCGACAATAGTACCAGCGATGACGCCCCCGTATTATCACAAGGGTTGGTCATCCGCCCGACAACCGATCAAGGGGCAGATGGACTCATCACCTCCCAAGCGACGATTGCCTTAAGTGTGGGGGTGGTCGAGAGTGCGAATGAAGTGCTGTATTATGCAGGCGTCACCGCCAACGATACCGCTCCCGTCAACATTTTCACGGATACGGATCCCTTTGATGGCACACAAATGAACTACACCTTTAATGATTTTGATAGCGAACTGTATTTTTGGGCAGTTGCCGAAAATGAATTTGGCTCCACCGAAACGACCCGTATCAAGGTCACCTATGATCCCAACTTTGACGCCACCGATAGCGGCGAAAATAGTGCCGTGTTCCCCTCCCCTCGGATCGGGTATGACACCGGCACGAACGTTTACACGCTCCAACATGGCGCAACCGTCACCCTCACATGGAGCGACGCCCCCACCAATGCAACGCGGATTGACTTTTTTGTAGATGGTCAAGTGATTGGGTCGGACACCAACCCAAGTAATGGCGCAACACTCAGTTGGGCGGTTCCTGAATGGGTATTGGCAGAAGCCCGCGCTCGTGCCTTTTTCCCCAATGGCAGCACCGAGGACAGCTTGATCACGTTCTTTTATTCCGAAGGCGAAGGCGTCCGTCCGAGTGATTAAACCGTAAGTTCAGGTAGGGGAGTCTTGCAGGGCTCCCACTGTCAACCATGTGGATATACCATCCCCGCCAATCAATATCGAAATAGGCGTTTATAGGATTCTGCCGTATAATACACTGTAATCCGTTGATAGTGATTAAGATACAACACCATGAGTATGTTACCCCAAGAATTTTATAAAAATTGGCAGGATGTTGACCTGCGGGAACGCCAAACCTACCAACGCCATTTTTTGGATGTGTGCCAATTGGTCGGGATCGAAATGCCCACCCAAGGCAAAACCCCCGATGGTAAGGAATTTGTCTTTGAAAAAGACACCCGCAAAGAGAGCGGCGGCTTGGGGTATGCGGACGTGTGGTACGAAAATCGCTTTGCGGTGGAATATAAATCGCCCGGTAAAGATTTAAACGCGGCCTATGCTCAACTCAAACAATATTGGGAAAAACTGCGCTACCCGCCTATTTTGATCGTTACCGATATTCACGACTGGTACATTTATACTCATTTTCGCAATGCGGATAACCAGATGTTTCACTATAAACACAGTGACATCCTTGACCCCAAAAATGATTTTCTGAACCGCCTCAAACGCGCCTTTACCAACCCCGACAGCCTGAACCCCAACCGCAGCACCGAAGACGTAACCAAAGAAGTCGCTGAAAATTTCATCCGGGTATTGGACTATGCCAACAAAGGCGATGGGCTGTCTAGCAAAGAAACCGAAGGCGTGCAGATTGCCAACTTTATGACGCGCCTGATGTTTGCCCTCTTTGCCGAAGATATTAACCTGCTACCGAGTGGGCTCGACAATCAACACGGCATTTTTACCAACATCATCGCCGAAGCCCGCCAAGATAACAGTCGCTTTGTGCGCTATGTGACCGACCTCTTTAAAGCGATGGAAACCGGCGGCGAGGTCTTAATGCGCGACATCCCCTATTTTAATGGGGCGCTCTTTAAAGACATCAGCGTGGAACCCCTGAGCGGGCAAGCCATCGATCAACTGTATGCCGCCTGCGTGATGAACTGGCGCAATGTGGAACCCTCCATTTTTGGAACCCTCTTTGAACGCTCCCTAGACACCAACAAACGCGCCCAACTCGGCGCACACTACACTAGCCCTGATGACATCATGCTGATTGTGGAACCCGTGCTGATGCAACCCTTAAAACGGCAATGGGAAACCATCCAACAGCACGCCGCCGAATTGCGCCCTAAATATGACGCCGCCGTGAGCGCCCACAATCGCCGTGACCAATTGACCCACCAAGAAGCACTCAAAACGCTACGGGATGACATGTTAACCGCCGTGCGCGGAACGACCGTTTTAGACCCCGCCTGCGGCAGTGGCAACTTTTTGTATGTGGCGCTTAAAACCATGTTGGACTTTGAAAAGGAGATTTTGAACCATAGCGCATGGATTGACCTCTACCCCGATGATGTGCCCCAAGTTCACCCACGCCAGTTACACGGCCTTGAGCTAAACCCGATTGCCCACGCGCTGGCCAGCATTGTCGTTTGGATTGGCTACATCCAATGGATGGAAAACAACGGCTACGGCTACCACCAAGAACCGATCCTCGAAAACTTGGAACAAAACATTGTGTGCATGGATGCAATTTTGCAACTCGACGCGAAAGGCAACGCCAGCGAACCCGACTGGCCAGCCGTGGACGTGATTATTGGCAACCCGCCCTTTTTGGGTGGTTATCGTCAACGTAGCGAATTAGGTAGTAAATAATCCACCGCTAGAAGCGGTGGCTTTTAACTATTGCACCTAGAAGGTGCTCTCGTACAGTTTTAGCTAATCGAATAATCGCTTTTGGGTATATTCTTGATATTTGTCACGCGCTTCTTGCCAACGCACATACTTGCGTATCTTATCTTCATCAATCCCAACGGTGCTCACACAATACCCTCGTGACCATAACTTTCCACCCCACAAGCATTTTCGCACCGTGGGATGTTCATGGAACACGCGGAGCGCTAGTTTACCCTTCAAGTAGCCCACCACATTTGACACCGAATACTTCGGGGGGATCGATAAGATGACATGCACATGATCTGCTTGCACATTCGCTTCTATCACTTCCACTTGGGCTTTTTGCTCACACAAGCGATAGATCTCACGATAGACATACGCTCCCACTTCTCCTGACAATATCCGAACGCGATATTTCGGACAGAATACGATGTGATACTTACATTCATACAAGGTATGTGTTAATTTCTTAAACTCTCGAGTCATGATAAACCTCCTTTTAGTTCGCACCTTCTAGGATCGTTTATCATACTCGCTTTCATTCACGGTTTAACCAACTACTACCACCACTACCAGAGGTAGTGGCTTTTTTACGTTACAGTAACTATTTAGACGCTGTATGGAGAATATATGAAGGACGGGTGGCAGGTGGCGCGGATTTTGTTACCTACTGGTTTGAGAAAGCCCGCGCACAGATTGAAAACAACAAAACAAAACGCGCTGGTTTGATTGCTACTAACTCGATTCGCGGGGGAGCTAGTCGCCAAGTTCTAAGCCGAATAAAAGATAGTGGCGATATTTTTCTTGGACATTCAGATCGCGCTTGGACACTAGAAGGGGCAGCCGTAAGAGTCTCTATTGTTGGGTTTGATGATGGCTCAGAAGAAACAAAAACCTTAGACGCATTACCCGTTAAACAAATTCATTCAGATTTAACCAGCGACATTGATTTAAGCATTGCCAAAAATTTATTAGAAAATCACGATTTATCGTTACGTGGTAATGAAAAGCACGGCGCTTTTGATATTCCCCAAGAACTTGCTCAAGAGATGATCAAAGCTAAAAACAAAAGCGGCAAAAATAACGCTGATGTGATCGCACCTTATGTTAACGGTTCGGATATTGTGCGCGGCAATCGCAACATGTGGATTATCGACTTTTTTGATATGCCATTGGAAGAAGCTGAAAAATATGAAGCACCCATTAAATATATCCGTAAACATGTTAAGCCAGTCCGTGATAACAATAACCGCGCCAGTCGCCGCGAACGGTGGTGGCAACATGGCGAATTAGCACGCGGTTTAAGAACTGCAATTAAAGACCTAAGGCGGTTTATTGTTACGCCTGCGGTTTCTAAACATCGTGTTTTTACATGGATGGATGCTACTATATTACCTGATCATAAACTGTATGCTTTTGCCCGTGAGGATGATTATTTCTTTGGAGTGTTGCATAGTAAATTACATGAAACATGGTCATTGAGACAAGGTTCGACATTAGAAGATCGCCCTGCTTATACTTCGACCACCACCTTTGAAACCTTCCCTTTCCCGTGGTCACCGGGCAGCGAACCCACCAACAACGCCCATTACAAGGCTATTGCCGCCGCCGCTAAGGCGCTCCACACCGAACGTGAGGCATGGCTTAATCCGGCTCAGTTGCCCAAAGATCCGCAAACCCGCGAAGCCGTTCTCAGTAAGCGCACGCTCACAAATCTTTACAATGCGTTGCAAGAGCATCGGGGGCTCGCCACACGCGGGCGCATCCCCACCGAGGCCAAAACCTTCGCGCCGCGCTTGGCAAAACTACATGATGATCTCGATAAGGCAGTGGTCGCTGCTTATGGCTGGGAACCCGCCATTTTAGAGGATGAAGAATCCATGTTACGAGCCTTGCTAACGCTCAATTTAGACCGTGCCGCCGCCCAAGATGCCGAAGATGATGCGGACGAACCCTCCGAGGAAGAGGTGTTGTAAAACTGGGGGAGGGTACAGTCTCTCTCATGGTTTACTGAAGGTGGGGTATGTTTGAAGAAAACATACCATACTTGCTAAGATACAAGGGGAGGGTTTTCGCTAGGGGGTCGACTGCGTCGACTGTAGTCAGCATAGCTGACCCCGCGCGACCCACCCCTACTACTCTCGGTAAATCCTTAGCTTAACGCCAATGCCCTATAGGACGCCCATACGATCTACCAATCTACAAATTACCAATCGTGATCAACTTGGTTTCCAGATATTCGTCCAAGCCTTCTGCCCCGGCTTCAACCCCAATACCGGATTGCTTCCAGCCGGGGAATGGCACCTCGGTACTTTGTGGATACCATTCGTTGACGCCCACCATGCCAAATTCCAGCCCTTCATACATCTTAATGACCGTATTCAGATCATTGGTAAACACATAAGACATCAAGCCATATTCCGTATCATTGCCCTTTGCCAAAGCTTCTTCAGGATCACTAAAGGGGATCACCGGCATCACAGGGCCAAAGATTTCTTCGGTATACACCCGTTGGTTGTCATTAATGTTTGCCAGTAAGGTCGGTTGATAAAAATAGCCTGCGTTAAACTCTTCAGGGCGTTTACCCCCCGCTAAAACCTCAGCCCCTGCCGCGACAGAATCCGCTACCATGCTTTCGAGCCGTTCCCGTTGGATGTTGTTGATCAGGGGGCCCACGTTCACGCCGTCGGCCATCCCGTTACCCAGCTTGAGCGTTTTCATATGCTGTTGGGTCAGATCAATAAATTCTTCCACAATTTGGCTATGCACAAAAAAGCGTTGTGGCGACACACACACTTGGCCATTATTACGGAACTTCGCGGCCACTGCCCCTTCGGCAACCGTTGCCAAATCCGCGTCAGGGAACACAATCACCGGCGCGTTACCGCCCAGTTCCATCCCTAAACGGGTGAAGGTGCGCCCTGCCCCTTCCATTAATATACGCCCCACACGGGTGCTGCCCGTAAAGCTGATACGGCGCAACTTCGGATGATCAAGCATCGCTTGCCCTTGCGGGGGAGCATCCCCATTAATTAAGTTGACAACCCCTTTGGGTATCCCCGCCTCAACCAAGATATTAACCATTTCCATCGCTGTCATGGGGGTATATTCCGAGGGACGGATCACAACCGTACATCCCGCGCCGAGGGCGGCGGCGGCGGCGCGTGACACATTATAGTTCGGGAAGTTCCACGCCGTGATGACGCCTACAACCCCTAACGGTTGTTTGATCACGGTACGGCGCTTGTTGGCATGGCGCGATGGCACGACCCGACCATACGCCCGTTTGCCTTCTTCGGCATACCATTCAAAGAGATCCGCCGTAGCGCCCCACTCGCCGCGTGATTGATCTAATGGTTTACCGCATTCGCGGGTGGTGGTCACGGCTAATTCATCCACACGCTCCCGCATGATGTCGGATGCCCGCCGTAGGATTGCGCCGCGTTCATAAGGGGTCATGGCTGCCCAACCACGAAACGCACGATCAGCCGCTTCAATGGCGGCATTGGCATCATCTTCATTGCCAAAGGGCAATATCATGATCACCTCTTCGGTAGCGGGATTGATCAAGTCCCATGTGCCACCATTACTGGCGTCTACCCATTCGCCATCAATATATTGTTTGTAAATATAGTTTGTCATGTTTAATCCTCACTTTTTGGAACGCTATTGTAACGGCAAAATACCAACTTGGCAGTATTTGGCACGCATTTTCATCGCTTTAGCAGCAAGATTTACGGTATAAATGCTAATGTTAGACCACGAAAATAATGAAGCATATCGAAATACAAGGCAACTGACATGATTGTAGGGACGGCATACATGCCGTCCATGATTTGGTCCATGATTTGAGGTAAAACAGGTGTTTCGGACGTGATATATGGCATACACATTAAGTTAAGACCTTTCGGAGCATATTGCGGGTGTCGATGGCTAAAAGCCATCGCCTAAACTTGTCTGGAAGCCTCATAAATGAGGCTAAGATTTGCCCAAATCACTCATTATGGTAAGTTGGAAGAATTTTTTGCAAAGAGAGCATCCAATCAGCCTCCTTCAGGGGGCTTTCACACTGTCTAGCCCGATGCTTTCAGCGTCGGGCAATGGGGAGAGTACCTTAGCTTAATGCCAATGCGATATATCGCGTCCCTAACTCTAGCATTGATGAATCAAGTCATTCGGTTACCTATAAAAATATACGGGGTCTAACACTATCAAACAATCAGATAATTACCGAGTCCCTTCATAGCCCAGATACCGTACTGCGCCATAAAGAGACTCAATGACATAAATCATAAATCAGGAGTACTATCTATGAACCCGACAATCCGCAATACCTTACGTTTTGATGCGATTTTTGATACCAGCTTTGGCACCTTAATGCTGCTAGCGCCGTGGATCCGCCCCCTGTTTGAGGCACTTGATTTACCCAACCCACAACCCGAAGTCTTTACCCAATTTGCAGGCGGTCTGCTGCTGGTGTGTGCCTATCTGTTATGGGTAGGCTCTACCAATGAAGTCATCGCCAAGCCCGTTGCTTTAGCGGTTGGCGCGGTCAATATTGCAGGGGTGATTTTGGTGGTGGGGTGGATGATCTTCGGAACACTTGGCATCGGAACGCTTGGAACCGTCATCCTTGGGTTAGCGTGTGCGATCTTATTGGTCTTAGGCGTGATCGAACTCCGCTATGCACTTTAAATCTTGGTTTATTCTTGGCGTTGTGATTTGGACGGGGGCAACACTCATTGGTGTTAAGCTAAGGACATTTTCTGTAAGGGCGGGTTTGCAAACCCGCCCTTACGAGGCATTTTAGATCACCTTAGACATTACCCATCACATGCAGCAAGGCTGCACCATAGGCTTCACTGGCACCAAACGCCTCAAAGCTGACTGCTTGCCCATCATATTGGATGGTGCATTTGTAGCCATCGGATGTCACTTGCAAGGTCATTACCGGTTGGGTTTCGCCCCGCGCCACCAGACGCTGTTCAAGCTCTTGACGCAGTTGCTCCTCCGTCGGAACCCAGACAGCATCCCCCACGATCAGATAATCCATTGCCCATTCAGCCGTACCGTTAAAGGTGATGGCGTCTTTTGATCCCATTTTTTCTAATAAGATCGACATATCACTGACGACAAACACCCGTTCATCTAAATCTTGAAAGGGAATAAAAAAGAAATCATGGAGCTTGGGAGCCCATACCAAGCCAGCGGTTTTGAGTTTGGTAGCGGTATCTAAAGAAATCATGATGGTATTATCCTGCCCGATGCTGTGAACGATGATACCTCTATCATAGCAAACATGGGCAGCCGATGCCCCTCGATCAAAAACACCCCCATCGTATGATGAGGGTGTTAGATAGATAAAACGAGAATATGGAGGAGAATCTAATTATGGCTGGCATAGCCAAAGGTTATCCAGACCCGTCCAGCCTCTAGTAGCTTCATCAGTGGCGAAATTAACCCCTGGTGTGCCTAAATTTTGGCATTCTGTCTGGGCTTCAGTATTATCCACTGCAAATACAAATGTACGAGGGGATTGTGGGGCTCCCCCGCAACTACCATCAAAAAAAGGATGCCAAGCGCCATTACCAACAGTATTTGTATTCCCGTTGTAATTTAGATCAAAACCTGAAGAACCATCATAACAACCTGCTGGTGGCGCTACCGGCCCCGCTGGTGCAACAACTGCTGCGGTTTCGGCTTGGGCAGGGGGCAAGTCTTGTATTACAACAACGGGCACAGGGGGCATCACACCTGCGCACGCGACTGGCATTGGGTAGTACATTTACCTTCTAACGACCCACCGGGGTTACAGGCATTGTCTTCGGCGGTGCCGGGTTCTTGAGCATACGTTGGGGTAGCGGTCATCGCTAGCGCCCCACTCACGAGCATCATCATTGCAATCATAAAGAGAAGTTTTTTCATGGCATCTGTTCCCACTAAACTCATTTGGCTTGAAGATTTTTGGGTAGTGGTTAAAAGGTAAGTGATGAAAAGAGATATAATGCTGCTTATCATGATAAAAGAAACCGTTACCTATAACTGTAGTCGGTGTGGCAGCATTAATATCGTGCGCAATGGTACGAATAAATGCGGGAATGCGCAATATCATTGTAAAGACTGTGATGCGTACCGCGTTTTAAAACCACAATGCCGCCACACCGTTGAAGAAAAAGCCCAAATCTTGAGCGCCTATCGCGAACGAATGAGTTTACGCGGTGTGGAACGTATCTTTAGGGTGTGTCGCCAAACAGTGACCCGTTGGTTAACACACTATGTGAATCATCTCCCGACCGTTGCCCAAACTTTATTGCCAAAACGGGCGGATGATGTTCTGGAAGTCGATGAAGCATGGTCATTTGTGGCCAAACGGGACCAAAAACGATGGTTATGGACAGCACAATGCCGCCGTACCCGCCAAATTGTGGCGTTTGTCATTGGTGACCGCAGTGAACAGACTTGTCACCAGTTATGGGATCAGATTCCAATCGCTTACCGTTCGTGTCCATCATACAGCGATTTTTGGAAAGCTTACGCCACCGTGTTTCCTGAAGAAACACACCAGCAAGTGGGCAAAGAGACCGGACTCACGGCTCATCAAGAGCGATGGTATGGCACTTTGCGGCAGTGGTTGGGGCGATATACACGAAAAACCTTATCGTTTTCCAAATCTGATTTTTATCATGAGTTGGTGACTCGCTGGTTTATCATTGAGCATAATCGACGAATGGCTTTATCACTTACTACTTAACCACTACCGATTTTTGTTTTGTACGCCTGATGTGAAATGAAGTAGGGACGCAATATATTGCGTCCGAAACCGGCATTTTTACCTTGAATCGCGGACGGCATGTATGCCGTCCCTACATTTGTCTCGTCAACTATTATGATTTTGTGACTTTTGACGGTGAGATTCGGTAAATTTCCTGCATATTTTTTGATTTCATATCAGGCGTTTTGTATGTAAATAGTTTAGCATAGATTAAGGCTTAGTTAGGGCTTTTTCAGAAATCCTAACAATTTTTAATCAGATTTAAATTTGACATAAATTACTGTGTATGAGTAGGGGAGCAGCCATGTCTGCTCCCGAAAATATGGGTATATATATCCAATTCAGGCAGGCGATGGCACCCGATCAACAACCCGCTCAGAGTTGATAAATTAACAACACAACTTGTCATTCTTGCGCATTCGGTGTATATAAGAAGAGACTGAAGCACACAATCGTTGTTCAACAAACATAACAGGAGATAAACTATGCTCGCTATTAAACGCCTAATCGCCCTCTTTATTGACGGCATCATCCTCGGTATTGTGTCTGGTATCTTGAGTGGTGTTTTAGGGCAAGAAATCGGTAGCCTATTGGGATTCGTCATTGGTGTTACATACCACGTCGCATTCCTCACCCAAAATAATGGTCAAACCCCCGGCAAAATGCTGCTCGGCTTGCGTGTTGTCATGGCAAGCGGTGGTAAGGTAACACCCGTTGCAGCCGGTTTGCGCTACGTGGGTTATTTCATTAACTCGATTCTCTTAATGACGGGCTGGATCTTCGGTGCTGTCACCGGACGCGGCTTCCACGATCACATTGCTGGTACAAAAGTCGTTGATTAGATAACTTAGGCGGTGGGGCATTCTGATGTTTCCCCGCCAATACCTACACCTATATAAGTCATCCCAAATTTCAAGAGGATGCAAAGAAAAACCTCTCAACGTAAACCACAAGGTGCAAACCAAAGTTACTAGAGAGGTTTTTCATTATCAGGAACAGGTACAGCACTAACAAATAGAACCATCTAAACCCACATAGGTACCCATCCCTGTATGGTTACCCGCTTTTTCAGGTGGGGACATCGCGCCGCCCCACTCAAAACAAAGGTTAACTACACCACCACAGATTATCAAAAACCTATTTATGGCGCACAGAGCCACAGATCAACAAGCCCTGTCCATCCTTGCCCATCCATATCCACACCACCAACCGAATTATTACCATTTAAGGTCGTGCATGCGGCATCTGCGGTGGGTTGTGATGTCGCACTAACACCATCTCGATTTGGCGTAGCAGCAGGTGTACCACCACAGGGGGTTGCACCGTTGTTAAACAGTTGCAAATTACTGATTGTATCCGGAATACCGTTATAATAAACATCAACCAACACAGGATTTGTATTTTCATAACATCCCGCTAATGATGCGACGTCGCCGCCAATAGCATCACCAGCATCTATGGTAATAACAACGGGTGGCAGCGGTGGCAAAACGCCAGCACAAAACGTTGGCATTGGATAATCGCCGCCCCACCCGCCGGCGGCTTCCCACCGCGCTAGGTAATACCCACAGCCCCAATGCCATTCGGTGGTACATTTACCTTCCAGCGACCCACCGGGGTTACAGGCATTGTCAGCAGCGCTACCAATGGCGGGTTCTTCAGCATAGCTTGGGGTGGCGGTCATGGCTAGCGCCCCACTCACGAGCATCATGATTGCAATCATAAAAAATAGTTTTTTCATGGCATCTGTTTCCTTTTCTGGCTTAAGGTTGATACTATCAACATACTATATCATACATTTATCGCTGCTCAATATATGCTAAAAGGGTCATTTTTGTTTGGCAATCTCTTTGTATTCACTGCTTATCCATAGACTGATGTAACCAAACTCAGGCTTTAACCACACGCATGGCTATGCTATGATATACGGCTGCAATAAAAGAAATATTAAAGGATAGACACAAGATGTCACGCAAATGTGCTTTAACTGGGAAGCGCCCACGTTCCGCGAACAATGTGTCGCACTCCCAAAAGAAAGTAAAACGGGTGCAATACCCCAACATTCAAAAACGCAAAATTTATGTGCCCGAAGTTGATCGTTGGGTCACCATCAAAGTCTCCGCCAAAGCCATCCGCACGATTGATAAAAAAGGGCTGATGAATTGGCTGGATGAAAAAGGCATGAAGCTCAAAGACGTTATCGCGTAGGAGCATTTATGTCGAAACCAATACCTGTAACCGTGCTTTCCGGTTTTTTGGGGGCGGGCAAAACAACGGTACTAAATCATATCCTCCATAATCGGGCTGGAATGCGGGTGGCGGTCATCGTCAATGATATGAGCGCCATCAATATTGACGCTAAGCTCGTCCGTGATGGTGGCGCAGCGCTGAGCCGTACGGATGAAAAGCTGGTTGAGATGACCAATGGCTGTATTTGCTGTACGTTACGCGAAGATTTGTTGATCGAAGTTGAACGCCTAGCCAAAGCTGGGCGCTTTGAGTATCTGCTGATTGAATCAACAGGTATTGCGGAGCCATTACCGGTTGCAGAAACATTCACTTTTGAGGATGTGGATGGGCATCAGCTTTCAGAATTTGCACGCCTTGACACCATGGTTACTGTGGTGGATGCTCACAATTTTATGCGCGACTACCAATCCCTAGATGAGCTGCAGGATCGCGGCATGGGTGCGACAGATGATGATGAGCGCTCTATTGTCGATCTGCTGGTTGATCAAGTTGAATTTGCCGATGTCATGCTCATCAATAAATGCGATTTGGTGACACCTGAGCATTTGGATCGATTAGAAGCCATTTTGCGAAAACTGAATCCTACTGTACAGATTCAACGCATCCAACACGGCAAAGTTGACCCCAAAACCATCCTGAATACGGGATTGTTTGATTTTGAGGTCGCACAACTCTCACCAGAATGGTTAAAAGAAGCACGTGGCGCCCACATCCCCGAAACCGAGGAATATGGAATTAGTAGCTTTACATACAATGCCCGCCGCCCGTTTCATCCTGAACGTTTAATGGACACCCTTGAAGGTGATGCATTACAAACGGTTATCCGTTCTAAAGGCTTCATTTGGCTAGCCACCCGTCACAACACCGTTGGGATCTGGTCACAAGCGGGGCAAGTGGTCACCATGGAATATGGTGGTAACTGGTGGATTGCGACCCCTCGCAACGACTACCCAAATGCCCCTGAACTACTTGCTGAGATTGAAAGCGCGATGCAAGGCGAGTACGGTGACCGTCGCCAAGAGTTGGTGGTCATTGGGGCAGACATGGATGAAGCCACCGTGCGCAAAGCATTAGACGATTGCCTGCTGACGGACGAGGAGTACAACGCAGGGGTAGCAGCATGGAAAGCTTACCCTGACCCCTTTGAAGAGTGGCTAATTGATGAAGTCTAGGACAATCATCACTTAGTGCTTCACCAAACGCCAATCATGGCACGCTTAAATCTCATATACTAATCACAACTTAAAACTGGTTAGAGAGTCTATGAACAAGATGTTTGAGCGTGCTTCAACCAGCCTCGCACCCCCGCTAACCATTACCACCATGTTGAGGATCTGTCAAAATGGGGCAAGTTCACTCACCCGCTTGTCGAAGGATGTCGCGTAGCATGTTATCCAAGTAGTTGCGCGTGGTGTCCGAAACATTACGAATCACGGCGCGACTGGCGTCAAAGCCTCGGGTGGCTATGTGGTAGAAAAAAACCCGCTGGGTATCGCGGGATTTGCTTTAGATTTTCAATTGACCAAATTTATATTATGTGAGCTTGAGTAGCTTCTTAACATCTATCGCTTCATAAAATCTGTTCATCACGAAATCAGCTGATTTTGAGTAGATGATTAACCCTCCATCGGATGTATGGGATGTACGTATGTATGGATCATCAAGCATCTTGATTATATCGACAATGTCATCCTTCGATTTATACGGATTTCCTTCCAAAATGTGTCCTGGAAGCATGAGTAGGAGGTGCTCTTTCTTTTCGTCGGGCTCATCTTTATCTAACTGAGCATCTGCGTAATGTAATTGAGGATGGTTAAGATTTGCTATTTCTTGCATCAGGTAACTGGTATTTTGGTATGCTATTTCATTGAATGGTTTACCATTGTATGGACGCCCCGCATACGCGTTATAGTAAAATCCTGAAGGATGACGGAATATGCTTTGCTCAGGATGTAGTATTCTAAAATATGTTGAAAGCCAATACATATCGCTAGTGTTTTTTATTATTGGCTTATTTTTTTCTCTTCTATCTCTTATGGAATGAAGACGTGGTACATCACAGGTAACATCATATGAAATAGTTGTTGAATTATACCTTGAACATATACTCTTAACTATTTGGATAAAATCTTTTGGCGCATATTGGTCAAACATAACTTCTTTTAGGAGTTGCTTATCATACATTAGATTAAGGTCTACGATTTGAACTGAACGTAGCTCACCTGAAAATGGCTTATGTATAAGTTGTTCCATTAGGAACTCCAGCTTGTCCAAGGCGGTTAATGAGCCTTTTGTATAGAAATTGACGTAGTAATCCCACCCCATTTTCTTTTCCTTCTGCTTAACTACCTCTATTGAGAGTAACGCTAGCTTGAACTTCCATCATTTACCGCCAGTTGACGGTGGTAATTGGATTATTTAATGCGACAGTCTAATCCAAGAGCTCCATGGCTATCTAATACCATATACAACCATGTTTCGAAATTATTGGCATAAACCCATTTATATCTGGCACGTTTTTCTGGTGTGTAAGGTGGAAACCCACAATCATTATAGATTTCAAATGTGTGACCATATGTTTCAGGGTGAGTAGACACCCCGATATAGTTTCCTTCTGGTTGAGCAGCAACAGGGATAAAAAATAAATTTCTGAGTTCTGGATCTCCCTCAAAATATTGAGCACGTTCTAGTAACTCATGATAAGCGCGAATTACTCCATTTACTGATAGCAACTTACAATAGGAGATGTTGCCCCCCCTTGCTGCATATGTGAATAAATCAGCCCCTTTACATGTTTTGAGGAAGTCGCTGTAATCTTCGGGAAGTTTCACTTTGAGTGCTTCTTGTAGCCGATCAATGTCATTGAAGCTAGCTGGCGGGTATATGTGGGTATTCATCGCTATTAACCAGAAATCTTGCGTTTCTTTAATAGCAACCTCTGTTCCGTAAAGTAATTGAACAGAGCCTAAAGTACTTGTATACTTTTTGCTCAAGGCATATGTTTTTCCATTGTCGAAAATTTCTAGATTATATCGCGACATTATGCCGCCCCTCCCGTTATGGCTAAATTTTACATCAAGTCCATTTCCTACGCATACTTACGGATGCTGGCCGTTGGAAATTGAGTAGCACGGTAAGCCAATGCGAGCGCAATCACGGTATCATCATGTCCCCCACTCGGGGCGCTATATTGATAATCGCCATGCGGCAAGCGGTGCATTTCATAAGCTTCGAGTTCAGCTAACAACACCTCATGATCGGGTAGCGTGATCAGGCGATCTTCAAGCGCAATCGCTAGTGCATCGATTAAACGCGGCTTGCTGTGGGCGCTCATGGTAAAGGGTTGCACAGGCAGCCCCGCCTCACGCAACGATTGAACGTTAGGCCCGCCCATGCTGTTGGCTTCGGCAATGAGCGTTTTAACTCGCCACCGCTTGGCTAGCGATTCGAGCCGATGCCGTTGTACCTTCCATGATTTATCTTGCATCCGCACCACATCATAGACTTGGAGGGTATCCGCCCCCATAACTACCGCAGCGGTATAATCGTGCATCCGTCCCCAATCGATACCCATCACCAAATGCTCATACAAATGGGGTTGGATTTTGCCCACACAATCACGGACTTGGTGAAAAACTCCCGCAATATTATCGGTAAACTCAGCTTCATATTCTTGACGGAACTTTTGGGCGGGCATCTCGCGCTGTGCGGATTGGATTTCGTCCATTGGGATCAATGGATTCGCCCATGTGGGCATGTGCCACGCTACCCAATCGAGATTATCTGGGTTTAACCCTTGCTGAAACAGCCGCCAAAACCAGTTACGCCCATTAGGGGTACTCAGTAGCAATGCCCGTCCACCGGTGTCACTGAGCGCGGGGCGCAACACATGCCATGTTTCAGCATCACAAAAAGCAGCTTCATCAATGACGACCAAATCCAAACCAATGCCGCGCAATTTATCCGGATCATGGGCGCTACGGACGGAGATCGTGCCCCCACGATCAAAATATAGGGTACGTGTGCCTTTGTCGATGCGGGCGGCATGGGGCGCCAGTAATGTTGTTAGATTTTGCCATGTTTCATTCGCCATTGTATAACTTGGCAAAACCCACCACGCCGCCCCACCATCTAAGGCGGTTAACATCAGGTCAAATAATGCGATAGTGGTTTTACCAAAGCGTCGTCCACAGGCAACCACCCGAAAACGCGCCTCATGGTTCAAAATTAAGGCTTGGGTTGGGTGCGGCATCGGGAAGTAGAGAATATGGTCTTCTTGTGGCAATTGATGCAGCGCAACCGACCGACGCTGACCAGGATCAGGGCGATGATTCGGTTCAGACGCATTCCACACGCCACCATTGGTTAAGGCTTCGGCGGCTGTCAAAAACGATTCATCAAAGGGGGGCTTTTCCGTGTAGGTCAAATATTTGATTTGTAAGCTGTGACTGTCGGGTTGATAGCCGCTCGCGGGTAACGTATTCTCATCGGTGATGTGGGCAAGCTCGGCGCGTTGCAAGGTGCGGCGTGGGCTGCCCTTTTTAAGATAGCGTAAATACTGTAACCAATCGAACATAGAAATCCTTTATCTATATATTGAATAAGGAGAGGTTACAGGGATTTAGTGTAAGGATTCCGCATAAGCCGCATGATTATGGCATTATTGAGTGGGATGAAAATTGATAACTTTTGAGTGATGCGAAGTATTACGTTTTATCCATACGTTCAATAAGTGCACGTTGGCGTTGATAACCTTGCTCGATCCGTTTTCGAATGTTGTCTTGTGCAGTATGTACAGTTTGTTCGTAAATAGCTTCCATTTTTTGTTTTCGCCCTTGCCCATACAGTAGATTGGCAATTGGAAAGAAAGCAGCTTGCCCCTCTCGGATGGCATCAGTCAGGACTTCCCAACTCTCATTATCATCGGGATCAAGGTCTAGCCCTGCCAATCGGAACACTTTCCCATTGGGGCTATAGTAACGATCATAGCGCTGGGCAAATGCAGAATTGGCTTGAGTCAAGTGGCGATGACGGTCAAGCCATCGTTCAATATCACGCTTTAAGGCGTGATCTTTGAAATCATTTTCAATCAAATCCATGAGTCCGATGCCATGCACATCACCATGTAAGCGTTTTAGGAATTTGCCAGCGCGGACTTGCCAGTAACGTTCTGGTGATTGTATACCGAGTTTAAATAACTCGATCCCATCGGCTAAGTGATCTAAAATGGGATGATTGTCTTCTAATCGTAAATTCAGAATAATCGCTGTATAGGCACGAATGGTGAGATCCGTTTCTGTGTTGAGGATATGGAGCAGATCGTCATTTAAGGCCGTGATGTGGCACGCACCGATGGCTTTCAGCGCAGCAATCCGTAGGGGAGCGTCATCCGTGTTGAGGACGGCGCGGACTGGTTCGTGTAAATAGTTATAGTTTCCACTGTGTTTGGTGCCATACCAGTAGGCCATTTCAAGAATAGGAAGCCGAACCTCACGGCGTTCATCCATCATGAAGGTTTTTGCCATCACTTGCATCAGGGCTTGATGGTGGATACGGTTGAGTTTTTGCCTAAAGTCGAAGATTTCAGCGTGTTTCCAATATTGCATTAAGGCAAGGCGTACAATCGGATCGGTATGCGTTAATCCCTGCATGACAATTGCAAACCCTTTATCATCGAGAGTGTTTAAATCTTCAACCGCAATTTGCGCAATGATGTACACATTTTCAAAAAAGTCTGTCATGGCTCCCTCCGAGATTGTCTCGAATATCCACTGTATAGAATTTTAGGCGGTGATGCAACTTGGCACGATTATATAGGGTTGGCTACGCTCAAATCCCCCCCCATGCGTGTCAAGTTAAGCATAATAAGCTTCCCAAAATTGAAAATGTCGAGGATGCTGAATGGATTTATCCATCTGACATCGAGAAAGTGCGCGCTGTAAAGCGCGGAAGGCATGTTGCAAAAGTGAGCGTTTATCCAGCGAATTTGCCCACTGCCAAGCAAAGGCTTTTAAAGCCGGTAAAGCTTGCAACAACGAGCGTCGCCACTGGTGCCAACACATGACAATAAAAAACCAATGGGTGACAATAGCGGCTAAGAGTTTGGCATAAATTTCACACAATAAGCGGTGCGGATGGGTGGTTTGCCATTCATCAATGTGTAACCCTTGCTTCCAGAGTTTGAATAAGCATTCGATCTGCCAGCGACAGCGTCCGATGAACAAAATATCATCAAGGGTCAACTGTTGCGCGGTCGTATTGGTGAGATAAATCGTCCAATGGGCTAAGGCTAAACGCCGTTGAGAAGGCGTTTGTTCATTGATGCGAGCCGTCTCGCGAATCCGCTTGTGTCGTTTAGCAATCACCTCAGGGGGAACCCGTTCAGCAATGAGGCGACAAGATAGTTGGGCACGTTGTCCAACCACCACCGATGCCTCACATCGTTGCCCAACCTGTTGCGGTAACCAGTCTTGTAAATCGAGTGGTTTCCCATCTTGATCCATGACGATGGTGCCAGTTTTGTACCGTGTGAGCCAATATGCCCCGTCCTGACCCCATTGCTTGAACATATTCAATGAAAAATAGCCTAAATCTTGAACATACAAATTGCCGGCTTCAACCGCAACGTCCTGTAAGACCGTGCGGTCATGAGCTGTGCCATCACTTAAGTGCACCGTCGTGAGTTCACCATCACTTAACTGCCAGCGAACAGAAATCTTGACCGCTGCACAACTCGGATTGTCACCATTGCCACCACTACCCCGCCAGACATCTGCGAACTGATTGGGTAAGGTGATAATTGTGCTATCGGTTAGCACCACATGCTGAAAATGATCCAACAGTGGGTGCTTGAGATGACGACCTTTAATACTCAACTTGACACTTTCAGCTAACATCGCTTGCATAAAGCGAACACTTTTCTCATTAAATCGGTCATGAACTGCTTGGCGACTCAGCGGCGTACCCGCGTTGCCAATTGCCTGACTTAAACCCGCTAAACTCACATGGCTATCGGCTTGATAAGCACTTACCAAACCACTCGCGAAACTTGAGCCTGTCATCAGCCTCTCACGCTCCATAAAACCTGTTTCCCATGCGAGTTCATTCGCACGTGTTTGAAATAGGTACTGCATTTGTTGGGCTAATTGTGTTATCGTCGTCATTCAGATGTTATCTCTTTTTTTGTTGTAATTTATTAAGGATAACATCTTTTCTTGCTTAACTTGACACGCATGGCTACGCTCAAATCCCCCCCCCACCATACACCGATTGGGATATGATACTTCTCCAAAGTTTGTTTTTGGTTATACTTGGGTTATGCAAACATCATATCCAAGTTTAACGACTGTATCGACCGCTAGCAAAATGCGGGTGGTCGGTGCCCAAGATATTAACAATTCTGCTCATGCGTTTGTGATGGCTGCGTTGATCCGCGCTTATGATGATCCCAACGCGGTGATTTACGCTGAACCGATGATCACGGGGCAGACGGTTGCCCCTGATATTGTGTTGATCCATCCGGAGATTGGGGTGCTGGTGGTGGAAGTCAAAGCCTATGAGGTTGGCTACATCCGACGGGCAGAAGCGGGAACGCTCACCATCTGGCGCGATGGAGCAGAGCAGCAAGTAAGCCCCTATCGACAAGCACAACGCTATGTTTATGCCATTCGAGATGCCGCAGCGCCACAGTTACGCGATGCCCCAACGCCATTATATGTTGCATTGGTTGCGCTACCGAATATCAATACCGCAGCATGGCAAGCCGCACGATACAGCACAGGGCTTGACCCTGATGTGGTGTTATTTTCGGATGTTTTAGCCGATGATCTATTGCTTAAACAACGCATTACAACACATATTCAACAACGTCAAAAGTTAGCCTTAACCGACACGCCCTTACCAGAAACCAGTCGGGCGGCTGTATTTGGGGTGTTTGGCCAAGGGGATGTGCTGAGCAAACCGCGTGTCACGCGCCAGTTACCCTATAAAAATATTGGTGCAGAAATTGATCGCTTAGAAGCCGCGCACAAAACGCTCTCTGTCGAGCAACAAGAGCTTGCCCGTTTGGATACATGGGGGTATCCATATCTGGTGCGAGGCGTGGCAGGTAGTGGCAAAAGTGTTGTTTTGGCCTATCAAGTGGCGTGGACGATCTTACGGCATCAACAACAGCATCAACAATTAACCTTGTTCCCTGAAGATCGTCACCAAATGCCGAAAATTGTCGTTGTGTGTTTGGTGCGAGCCTTGGTTCCATTTTTAAAACGATCGATTGAAACAGCCTATCGACAAATTAGTGGGCAAAAGGCTTTACCAGAAGGGGTTCTAACCGTTACGCATTTAAATGGGTTGGTATTCGACTTAACGCAAACACATGATAACTTCCACTACCTACCAATGCCTAAAAAGGGATCGGAAAAGGATGCGGGGGCACGGGCGCGGGGGTATGTGGAACAGCTTGAAACGCTGACGCGTGATGAATTAGACGCCATGCGTTTTGATGCGATCTATTTAGATGAAGGGCAGGATATTCATCCTGATATGTTGCAGTTGTTGCTGATGTTGGTGCGCCCGAATGTAAAAACTGAGGCGCGCACCATCAATATTTTTTATGATGATGCCCAAAACATTTTTGGAAATCCGCGCCCGGTGTGGCAACAAATGGGGCTGAACCTAAGCGGACGCGCTCACTTTATGCAGCGCTGCTATCGCAATAGTGCCGAAATTGTGGAATTGGGTTTTAATGTACTGCTAGGAGAAGCCGCCGATGACAAAGTAACGGCTAAGGCGCGGCGCTTTGCGGATGTGCAAACCTTACTCGAAAAAGACTTGCTCAAGCATACCGTGCATGGTTGGCGAGTCTCCTTTGCAGAAAAACAAGAACAAATCCCCCAAGTGATGGTCTTTAACCATCGGGCAGAGCAGATCGAATGGGTGCGAGATGTGTTACTGACGCTGTTAAAGGAAGAAAAAGTGCGCCCTGAGGACATTCTTGTTTTAAGCCCCTATGGGCGCAGTTTTGACCGATTGCGGCAGTTGCTCATGGCAGAGGATGCGAGTTTGGTTGTTCGTCGGGTGGGTGGCAAAACCCCTAGTGAGCTAGAAGAAGGCGTCCTCAAAACGGGCACCTTGAGCATGGCGACCATCAGCACGGCAAAGGGCTACGATGCGCCCATCACCATTCTGATGGATACCGATGAGCTGGCGACCACCATGCGTGGACGGGCACAATTTTATGTGGGAGTGACACGCGCCAAGCGATATTTGATTGTCACGGGTGTGAAATCGGCAGGAACGTTACTGAGCGAAGCCGCCATTTTGCACAAGCGATTGTTTAGCTGAGCAACTCACTAATGTGAAAGCTCATTTCTTGGAGCCATTGCCGTTCTTGCACTGAAAATTTACGACGGGGTTCAGGGCTGGAAAAATTAAGTGTGCCGTAGCGGTCGTTGTTCACAAGAATAGGTAACCCAAAATAGCTTTCAAGTTGGAAGGCTTCGTAACAGGGGTGGCGGTTGTAGTCGGATTCGTTCATATGGGGGATGCCAACAGGAATACCAAGTTTAAGGGTGATAGCACAATAGGTGATCCCAAGATCAAAGGTTTGCCCGACGGATAAACCAGACTCAGCCGGTTGGAAGTATTTGACCGTATATATATCATCTTCAACATAGCTAACAATACCCGTGCTTAGGTTGAAAATTGACAGGCCATACTGCAATAAATCATTAATCTTTTGATCATTTGTGTGTGCTGAATTGTGAACAATGGATTTCATATGCGCTGTTATATTGGCGGTTTGTGTATCCAGAGTCATCATACTTGTTCCCTAATTTTTTGAGACGGTATCCCTTAATTGTAGTTCTTTTCGATAGTTCTATGGTGTGAGGTTACGTTGAGATTGTAAATCACTTCATTTTTACGCAAGGTAATGTCTTCTGCCCACCCTACGCGACTGCTCGCCCGCGTTCCCCACCCATGCTTGATAAGGTCTATTCGATTTTGATACAGATGGGGTGGGTGGTATGGGAAGAGGGTTAACCCCTTCCCAAAAGTGGCCAAATTCTACTTATTTCTTTTTTGAGGGAAAGCGCGTTAACACCGTAGCAGGTTGCGGCGCGTCGGTTTTGTCACCGAGTTGGAGTTCCGCCGGGGATTTAGTCTTTTTGCGTTTGGCTGCTTGAACATAAATCGACAGTGGGGTTCCAACCTTGCGATATTTATCTTTAACCAAGGCTAAACCGACCACTTCACCAGCAGCATCAACCACACAAGAGGTTACCTGCCCGATCACACGCCCGCGACCGTCCACAATCGGATCACCGGGGACAGGACGCAAGCCCTTGCCATCCATTGTAAAGCGAACCGTGATGGTGTCGCGCTTGGCTTCACGCTCAAGATAGGCTGCTTTACCGACAAAGAAGGGTTTCCAAAGTTTGACATATGCCCCAAACCCAGCATCGGCGGGGGTCATGCTGAGGTCACCTTCTAATTCATGCCCATATAAAGGAAGCCCTGCTTCGGTACGCAGACTATCGCGTGCAGCAAGTCCACACGGGGTTGCGCCAGCATCTACCAATTTTTTGAAGACAGTTGCGGCGCGGTCAGGATGCACGAATAGCTCGTAGGCAATGCGCTCACCAGTGTAGCCCGTTCGTGAAACAACGGCGGGTGCGCCATCCAAAGTAACATTCACACATTGCGACCACCCGAGGCTTTGTACAGCAGCTTTGCTGGCATCATCTAGTAGATCAAGCAAGAGCTTTTTGCTCGCTTTGCCTTGCAAGGCAATATCCACACGGCAATCATCACCATGAGCGTAGTCCCGCAAATCGCGCAAGGTCACTTGATCCCGTTGAGGGGCGGTTGCCCACGGACGGTCTGGATCAATTTGGACAGTGCCTGCATGAATCGCTTGTAGCCATGCCCAGTTTTTATCATTATTGGACGCATTCACAACGATCATATAGGTTTGTTCTGCTACACGATAAATATAAATATCGTCTAGCGGAATGCCATCTGTGCCAAGTAAATAGCTGTAGTGGGCGCCACCGACTTTAATACGGGTGACATCATTGGCAGTGACAACATTCAGGAAGTTCATTGCCCCTGCCCCACGACACTCAAAAACGCCCATATGTGTGACATCAAAAATCCCGGCGGAGTCACGTACCGCGTTATGTTCTGCACCAACGGAGTCATACCATAAGGGCATGTCATAGCCAGCGAAGGGAGCCATTTTGGCGTCAAGGTCTTTGTGGAGGTCATAGAGTGGCGTGGTTTTGAGTGCGGCGTCAGTGGGTTCTTCCCATGCAAATTCAGGGAGCGCCTCACCTTGTGGTGATAGCGCTTTTGCGCCAATAAAAAATGGCTTGCTGTGGTCAATCCCGATACCCTCTGCCCACCAATCGGCATCAAAATCAATGTCATCAAATCGATTCAAGGCGGGGGCGTCTGGGCTAGGACTCACTGAAACGGCACCGGGGATCTTGGCGTAAATATCTACATCAAATTGAACGTAGCCATCAGAGAGTGCCGTGAGCCAATGGATAACAGCATCCAAGTTTTGTTCCACATAAATCATGTAAACGGTATCTGTCATCCGTTCAACAACAGCCCATGACATGGGTTGACCATCTGAACTAAGGATAAAGGTTGGTTGGGCGTCGCCATAGCTTAAGCTGAGCACGTCACTGGTTAAAACAGCGTCAAGGAATTGCGGGGCAACATCACCATAGACATGAATGGCTTCCCACTCGGTGCTATAGTCATCATCTTCAATGCGCACACGGAAGTGCTCTTCGGCAGCGTCCGCTTCTTTGGGGTAAGCCGCCAAGCTAGGCACGGCCATATCAATCCCAGCTTGTTGCGCCAACCGAGCGATACGGTATTGCGCGTCCGCAAAAATCTCATAATCAAATTTAGCGCGCCATGTCGGGATGCTTTTGCCCGGCACAGCAAGCGGATAGGGTTGCGCTGCTAACATTAAGTCTGCAATCGCATCAGTTAATTGGCGGGTTTCTGCTTCGCGGAAACCGCGTTGTGTGATCCATGTAGTGCCGAAACGCACACCAGTGGCACGGAACGGCGATTTATCACCGGGGATGGTGTTACGGTTGGCAGTCACGCCTGCAATATCCAAGACACGGGCGGCAATATCACCTGACAAGGGGATGCCGTTATCGCCTTTGATTTTTCCGACATCGATCAAAACCATATGCGTATCAGTGCCGTCATAGGCGACCCGAATACCGCGCGCTTTGAACTGTTCGGCCATCACCCGTGCATTGATGACAATTTGTTTTTGCAGATCATGGAATTGTTCCGTCGCGGCGAGTTTCATCGCAACGGCTAAGCCTGCGATGCTGTTGACATGTGGCCCCCCTTGTTCACCGGGGAACACTGCCCGATCCAATTGTTTGTATAAATCCTTGCGATGGGTTAACAGCACCGCTCCACGAGGGCCATGTAGGGTTTTATGCGTGGTAAAACTGACAATATCCGCAATCCCGACGGGTGATGGATATTCACCAGCAATAATCAAGCCTGCCACGTGGCTCACATCGGCAAGGATCATGCTGCCAGCTTCGTCTGCGATTTCGCGCAGGATGTTCCAGTCTGGTGACCACGGATAGGATGTAAAGCCACCAATAATAAATTTGGGGTGATGTTCTAAGGCTAATTCCCGAATTTGGTCATAGTTCAGCCGTTCGGTTTCATCGACACCGTACCACAAGACATTAAAGAACTTACCGCTACGGTTCACGGGGCTACCGTGGGTTAAGTGTCCACCTTCGATCAAGTTTAACCCCATGATCGTGTCGCCGGGTTCGGTGAGCGCGGTGTATACGGCACTGTTGGCAGGCGCACCTGAAAGCGGTTGCACGTTCACATATAGATCATCAGCGCTGAGGGTGTCGGTGGCAAAGCGCTCTGCGGTACGGCGACGGGCAAGGCTTTCCACAATTTCAGCGACCTCTGTACCTTTATAGTAACGAGGGGAACTATTGCGGCGGAACTCAGCCAGCCGCACATCGGTATCTAGCAAGGTGGATTCTGGCATTTTTCGCCATGCTTCGGGGGGGTATCCTTCAGCATAAATGTTGCCCAAAACTGACCCTACTGCCTCGCGTACTGCTTCTGGAATCGTGGATTCAGATGGGATCATAATCAGCTTACGCACTTGGCGCAACGCTTCTAGTTCAACAAGTGCCGCTACATCGGGGTCTAGGTTGGCGAGATTTCCCCTAAATAAAAAGTCGTCCATTGGCATCGGCGCTGCCTCCTTAATCGTTCGATTGACTGGTGATATACAGCTTATGTGAAACTCAGTCCGAAACTAGCGTTTTTACCCTGAATTGCGGACGGCATGGTTGCCGTCCCTACATTTATCGCGTCAAATATGGTGAGCCTGTGGCGTTTGACGGCATGATTCAGTGGATTTCCTACATATGGTTTGATTTCACATAAGGTATTGTGCATCATATTCCATTGGAATCCGTATTGTAACAGGCATCCGATTTATTGGGCAGGGGGTGGGCGATTTCGTGTGAACATCGTCACGCTACCGATTTTGTATATTTATCGAGATAGCATACAATAAGAATCCTAACCAAAATCAAACCTAGCGATATATTTTATGGCGAAATTTTTTATAAGTTACTCACGGAGTGTTAAAGATGAGGTACGCAAAGTCATTCAGCTCTTAGAAGACGCTGGCCATGATGTGTGGTGGGATGCGGAGATTCCAACTATGGCAGATTGGTGGGCAACGATCTTGTCCAAAATTGAATGGTGCGAGGTCTTCATCTTTGTAACCTCAGAAAAATCTGTGAAATCGCCTTACTGTTTGGCTGAATTAAAGTATGCGGCGGATCGCCAACGGCCTATTTTGCCGTTTTTGGTGGATGACCCTACAACACTAGATTTGCCGTTGGAACTCCCCGCGCGGAGTCAATGGCTCATCTATGATGGGAATCCAACAACGATGTTAAATCAGATCCAAACAGCCTATGACAATATTGACTGGCGATTGCACCAAGAAATCAATGCCCCCCGCCCACCTGAACCCCAAACTGGTGGAAAAAGCCTTGTTAAGCTATATCAAGAAGCACGACAGCTAGCCGATGACGGTCAGTTTGAACCAGCAAAACGTGCTTTCAGAAATATCAAAAGCTTAGATTATGGTGAATGGGGGGCAGACTGCGATGACTGGATTGCCCGTATTACCAACTACACCGCTCTCATTGAATTAGTGAATGATGCGACTACGCTAGACCGCGGGCGGCAAAAATGGCAGCAGCATGTGGCTGCATATGGTGAATCTTACGATCCGCTGAATCTCTATAACAAACTGAGTGGCAAACCGCTGGTGTCCCCGAGGCCTTCAGTGGGGTTTTCCCCAACCATGATTAGTGGTGTGGTGTTGATGTTGATCGTGTTGGGCGCTGTTGGCTTTTTTGCCCTTAGTGGCAGTGATGATGATGACCCAACTACAGCATCATCTAACGGCCTTGAGCAAGAGCTCACCCAAGCCGCTACAGAAGAGGCCATAGCTCAGGAAAGCGTCACAGCAAATGCTGATTGGCAACCTGTTAGCCATATGATGGATGGTATTGAAATGGTATTAGTGCCTGCTGGGTGCTTTGCTATGGGCAGTAATGCAGGGGATACCGATGAAATGCCAACTAGCGATCAATGTTTTGAATCCCCCTTTTGGATTGACCGTACCGAAGTTACCCAAGTAGATTTTGAGCGTTTAGAGGGTACACAGATTAGTGCTCCCAATTTTAAAGGTGATGATCGCCCAGTAGAAAATGTAACGTGGGCAGAAGCTAGCGATTTTTGTGCCTTACGAGGCCTGCGGCTGCCAACAGAACGAGAATGGGAGTATGCGGCGCGGGGTGTGGATAGCATGACCTACCCTTGGGGAAATGATTGGAACCGAGACGCGGCTAACTTTGGTGATGTATCCCCTAGCCAAACCTTTGATGTCGGTAGCTACCCTGAAGGCGCATCATGGGTTGGCGCATTGGATATGGGCGGCAATGTATGGGAATGGACACAAACGGTTTATGCTGCTTACCCCTATGATGCGAATGATGGACGAGAGACGGAACAAGCGGATAATATGGTGATGAATTATGTGATACGTGGGGGATCATTTAATGATACAGCGGATCAATTACGGGGTGCAAACCGTAGTTGGGCGACAGGCTCGGAGCCACTTTCGGGACGTGGTTTCCGCTGTGTGCAAGACTTTGAATAGCTTACTCCTTATGCAGGATACGATTGGCCTTGGTATAAAACACTTGGCGGGTTTGGTCACTAACATCCACCGCAAAAAAAGCAGGTAAGACGTTAACACCTGCTACGATGGCGGTTTTCAAGGCGTGCAGATCGCCCGTTACAAAGATCAGATGATGCTGTTTAGCGCTAGCGATAATGCGTAAATCGTTCATCCGTTGCGGGGTGGTGGGGGCGCGACCGGTTGTGTTCAGGATTTTGGTTAACACCTCATCATTAGCAGCCGCTAGCAACTGGATGGTATAGCGATCGGTCACCTGTTGTGTTGCTTGTATCGAGACACCCCATGCCAAAAACTCGTTATGAATCACGGCATCGATATACAACTGATGATCGGGCGCGGTGGCAAAGTTGATAGCTAATGGGCTTTGCTCATAGAGCCATGCCAAGACGTTGGTATCTATGAGGTAGTGGTGTTTTGTTTGGGGTGGATGTTCAATCGTCATAATGGTATCAAAATTATCCGTATGATCTTGACTTTACCCCATCGGTTTGGCGTATCCTAATTTACTCTTGTTTAAGATTGTAAATTAGACGATGGTACATAATGCGGTAAAATCTCAATGTAGCTTACCGAACTACACAATTTTGCTGTGAAGTGATGTAGTCAGTTGTCACACTGTTTACTGTAACGGATTAGCCTATCATGAAGCAGAACAAGCTGGCGCGGTGGATTATCGTGCTGATATTTGGAACGTTTTAACTTATTTGTGAGGTTCACTATGCAAGCACCAGTCATCCACATTCAATTGGATAAAGATGGTATCCCACGCACCATCAATAAACGTGTGAAGGTCAATATAATTGCCGTGAAATATCGCGCAGGGGATTCTGTAGAGCAGATAGCAACCCATTACAACATCTCGTTAGCTGATGTCCATGCGGCACTGGCATACTACTACGATCACGAATCCTATTTTGAGGAACGCCGCCAACAGGCTCAAGGGGCTCTTGAAAAGTATGGTGTCAGTGGGCAAAACCTCAAAGCCAAAATCCAAGCCCGTTTAGACAATATGCAAGATAATTCAGTATAGATGACCTCCTATAGGCGTTAATGTCGTTCTCGTTACTCAAAATATTGGGGATATTATGGGTTATAATGAGAGTCACACTTACATTTTGCATAGGGGAAAAATTTTCATGGCTGTTTTTCAAGCATTCCACCCAAATAATGAAACCCTCGGTGCTGCCATTATGGCGATGATCGAAGCGCTGGACTATCACGGGATTGATACACTCTTAACCGAACGTGGTATTGATAAAATTGAATTTGAGACCTGGTATCCACAACAAATTGAACTCGACATCATGAAACATACGGCTGAAAAAGGTGGGATGATGGATATGATTGCAGTCGGGATGAAAATTCCGGATATTGTCGAGTATCCAATGGAGATTAAAACCGTTATCGATGCGCTAACGATGTTGGATGCAGGGTATCAGCATAATCATCGTGGCGAAATTACAGGCTCATTTAGCTATGAACTCATTGACACTAATCATGTTCAAATGACCACACACCTGCCCTATCCACCTGAACTGGTATATGGCATTTTGTATCGACTGGTGCAAAAGTACCGCCCTAACATGAACGCCCCTTTTAGCGTGCAATATGTTGACCATGATCATGATATTCGCTTTGGTGGTGAATACGGCTTATACGATGTTAAATGGTAACCCCAATCGGAACCATTTTTCTTATAGCTCATGCAGTTAGGGAATTGCTGTCCCCCATAAGCTCATCGACTCATGAGTGGGCAGTTCCCCCCTTGATACGCCATAATCTATTGATAGGGGCAATTCCCTAACTGGCAAGCTGCCTTTGGCCAACACATTGCGATACCAGTAGGTGCAATCCCCACCATCAGATCGAACGCACAACACAACACAGTAAGGAACAATTGCATGAATTATCGACGCTTAGGTGATGCTGGCATGAAGGTGAGTACCGTCTCTTTGGGCGGGTGGATCAATTATGGCGAAGGCAAAGTTGCAGAAGACGCTGCCCACAACGTGATTGAAACCGCTTATGAAAACGGGATCAACTTCTTTGACATCGCAGATATTTATGGCCGAGGTGGTGCTGAAACCCAAATGGGTAAGGTGTTACGTCAATATGATCGCCATACCTTAGTGGTATCGTCTAAAGTCTTTTGGCCGATGAGCGATGATGTCAATGACAAAGGGTTATCGCGCAAGCACATCATGGAAAGCATTGAGAAAACGCTCAATCGCTTAGAGATGGATTATATTGATATTTATTTCTGCCATCGCCCCGACCCTGAAACCCCGATGCTCGAAACCGCCCGTGCCATGCACACCTTGGTGGAACAAGGCAAAATCCTCTATTGGGGTACATCGGAATGGACAGGGCAACAATTGACGGAACTGTATGCCGTTTGTGAAAAACACAACTTGCATTACCCCAAAACCGAACAACCCCAATATTCAATGTTATGGCGCGACAGTGTCGAAAATGATGTGCTACCCGTCACGGAACCACGCGGTATGGGCTTGGTGGTGTGGTCACCCTTAGCACAAGGGATGTTAACAGGCAAATATGATGATGGTATCCCTGAAAACAGCCGTTTTGCCCGCGAAGATTGGGCACGGAAGCGCATCATGAATGAAACCAATAGCCAAAAAGTAAAAGATCTGAAACCCATCGCTGATGAATTGGGGATCAGTCGCGCTCAATTAGCCTTGGCATGGTGCTTGCGCAATAGCGGTGTGAGCAGTGTGATCATTGGCGCGACCAAACCTGAACAAGTGGTTGAAAATGTAGAAGCCTCTGACGCTGCCAACAAGCTCACCCCCGAGATTGCGGATCGTATCGAGGCCATTTTGAATCCTGCTGAGGATTAATAGATTTTGTGGGGGTAGGGGCGTCCGCCATAAGCCGTATTAGGCGGACGCGCTGTAGCCTCCCCTAAGAGGAAATTGCATGTTCGCCTTATTCAAGGAAGGTTTCAAACGTCAGCACATCCACCTCAAATTTTGGCATCATGTCGTAGTTATGGAGTAAAAAATTATTCATGTTAGAAATTCTGAAAATAGTTGCTGCATTATTCAATGTGGGGTTTGGGTTGTGGGTGGTTTTGCAACCGACGGTTGTCGCAGAAGCCAGTAACTTTACGCTCAAGGATGCACGCGGACGCGCCGAAATGCGGATCGCGAGTGGTGGGTTTTTCATTGGGATGGGCATTGGGGCAATTTTGTTTGGCTCGGTATTGGGCAACGCAGATGAAGCCTATCAAGTGATCGGGGTGGCGTGGGTCACGGCGGGTGTGGTGCGTGTTGCCAACTTGATGCTTGAATCCCCTGCCATTGCGGATCGATCCTATTGGTTTTTATTGCTATCAGAACTCATCCCTGGGATTATTTTATTGTTGCCGCAATAAGCGATATCTCGGACGCGGATATGTCGCGTCCCCTACCTCATTTCACATCTTGCATACTTTATACACCTATTTAGATTAGATATTGCTTGGGTCAATGCCGGCATCAGGATAGTGATGTTCCACCCATGCACCCATTTGTTGGATGATCGGAATCAGACTTTGTCCAAGATCGGTCAGGTGGTATTCAACATGGGGTGGAACAACATCATGTACTTGGCGCGACAGCAATTGATGATCTTCTAAGGTACGGAGCGTTTGGGTCAACATTTTTTGAGAAATATCGCCCAATTCTCGAAGCAACATACCATTGCGATTTATGCCACGTGAGATAGCCGCCAACACTAGCAACGACCATTTGCTAGCCAGCAACCCAAACAGTTGCCGTGAGGGGCACTGCGGGTTCAAAAAATCAGGGGGATATTGGGGGGTGCTTTCCATATGGGGGGTACCTAACCAAAAAGTGCGTACTTACCAGTTATTCAACTATATCATATGCTGGATACATCAACTGTAATCAATATCGAGGAATGAACGATATGCGGCATATAGGTTTATTGATCCTGATGATAGGGTTGGCTATGGGCAGCATAGCACACGCCCAAAATGACAATCCTATTGTGATCAGCATTGGCAGTTCGGGGCAGGAGTACGGTAAAGCCGTGGCTATAGATAGCCAAAATAATGTCGTGGTGGCAACGTTGTATGAAAACACCATTGATGTTGACCCAAGTGTGGCAGATTCCACCTTAACCGCTAGCGGTTTAGTGGATACAGCGGTAATCTGGTATTCGCCCCAAGGGGACTATTTGCGCTCAGTAACCTTGGGCGGACGCATGAGCTTAGATGTCCCGCATGGGGTCGCAGTGGATAGCCAAGACAATGTCTATGTCACGGGCTATGCAGGCAATGTCAATAATCCTACAGAGGTTGTTTTTGGTGGCATACCTCAAACCACCTTAGGGCATTTTGATGTCTACCTTGCTAAATATAACAGCCAAGGTGTGTATCAATGGGCAATCATCATCGGGAGCCAAACCCCAACCAGTGAAGAACGGGCTTGGGATATTGCAATTGACCAACAAGATCGGGTGATCATCGCAGGGGCATTTGATGGCACGATGGATGTGAATCCATTAGGGGAACCACTGACGATAAGTAGTAATGCTCAAGGCGTTAGTTTATTTGTGGCAACATATGATAGCAACGGGCAGGCGATATGGGCGCGTGGATTTGATGCTGGATTAACGGATGTTTTTACTGAAGCGTATGCGGCGGTAGATACCGATTCGGCGGACAATGTGATTGTGGCAGGGAACTTCCGAGGGATGCTTTCAATTAGCGATCAATCCCTGACTAGCCAAGGGGAAACCGATATTTTTGTGGCGACCATATCACCCACTGGCGATCCAATTCTGGCTTATAGTTTTAGCGGTGCGGGGCGTGATATTGTCTCACCGGGAGCCATGCGGGTAAACACCCAAGATCAAACGGTTCTCACAGGTCGCATTATGGGCAGCGTAGATTTTGATCCGCGTGATGGCGTTACAACGGTGAGTAATGCTGGTGGGGGTGGTGATACCTTTGTGGCAATGCTACAAAGCGATCAACTGATATGGGCATTTAATGTGCCCTCACCTGTTGGCTTGGATGGTGGGCATCGGGTTGACTTTGATAGCGCGGGCAATGTTTATGTGGCGGGTTGGTTCCGAGGGAGCGCCAACTTTGCTCCTATGGGTGGGGCTGGTAATGTGGTTGCTCAATCGACCGATAATGCATCTGATATTTTCCTTGCAAAGTATGGCGTTGATGGGTCATTCCAATGGGTGCAGACCGGCGGCGCAGCAGTGAGCGGCGCACAACACCTGAGCATTGTGGCGGGTTTAGCGATTGATAGCGACGATGGGATTTGGGTCACGGGTCAATATTTTGGTATGGGAGCGCAATTCGGGAGCGTTACCGTCGATACCGTTGGCGAGAATGATACTTTTGTCATCAAGTATCAACCAGATGGATCAATCGCGTTACGATAGGTAAAACATCTGGGACGGGGTTTACCCGTCCCATAGATAGAGATTATTGCTTAATCTTCTAATGTGCTGAGGTCACCTTCTGGCAAGCCTTGGGCGCGAGCTTTCAAGACACGGCGCATGATCTTGCCCGAACGGGTTTTGGGGAGCTTATCTACAAATTCGATTTTGGTGGGCACGGCAATCGGCCCGACTTCGTGACGAATATGATCTTTGAGTTCGTCAACCAGCTTATCATTGGCTTCGGCGCCGGCCACCAAAATACAGTAGGCATAAATGACGTTGCCTTTGAGTTCATCGGGGACACCAATCACAGCTGATTCCGCAACGGCGCCATGACTCACTAAGCCAGATTCGATCTCAGCCGTACCAAGGCGATAGCCGCTGACCTTGATCACATCATCGATCCGACCAATCACCCAAATATAACCATCTTCATCTTTACGGGCGGAGTCCCCTGCCAAGTACCAACCTTGTTCGGGGTAGGCTGACCAATATTGCGCCACATAGCGGTCAGGGTCACCCCAAACCGTCCGTAACATACTTGGCCACGGTTTCTTGATAACCAGCTTGCCATCTTCACCCGCTTTGCAGGAGTTGCCATCTTCGTCAACCACATCAACATCGATACCGGGGAACGGTCGGGTGGCACTACCGGGTTTGAGTGGGGCAGACGGTAACGGCGTGATCATGAAACCACCGGTTTCAGTTTGCCACCATGTATCCATAATCGGGCATTTATTTTTGCCGATCACATCATAATACCAACGCCATGCTTCGGGATTAATGGGTTCCCCTACCGAGCCAAGCAAGCGGAGGCTGCTCAGATCATGGCGATTTGGCCACGCATCCCCAAAGCGCATCAAGCCACGAATTGCGGTGGGTGCGGTGTAGAGAATCGTCACCCCATATTTTTCGATCAAGCGCCACCAACGATCAGGGTAAGGATAGGTTGGCGCACCCTCATAGATGATACTGGTTGCTCCAAGAATCAGGGGCGCATAAACAATGTAGCTGTGTCCGGTAATCCAACCGGGGTCAGCGGCACACCAGTAGCGGTCATCGTCTTTGACATCAAATACCCATTTGAGCGTGGTTGAGGTATACACCTGATACCCGCCATGCGTGTGCAAGACACCCTTGGGTTTGCCTGTCGTACCACTCGTATACAGGATAAAGAGTGGGTCTTCGGCATCTAGCACTTCGGTTTGGGCGCGGGTGCTGGCAATGGGCAAACTCATGAGGTCATGATACCAATAGTCACGGCCTTGCTCCATTTTGATGTCTTGCCCCGTCCGTTTAACGACAATGACGGTATCAACAACCGGTGACCGATGAACGGCTTCATCAACTGTATCTTTGAGATTTACCGTTTTGCCGCGTAACCATGCCCCATCAGCGGTGATCAACACACGGCTTTTGGCGTCTTCGATGCGGTCAGCGAGCGCTTGTTCAGAAAATCCGCCATAAACTACACTATGCGGGGCGCCAATTTTGGCACATGCCAACATCGCGATCACGATTTCGGGAACCCGCCCCATATAAATGGTAACGGTATCACCTTTTTTAACGCCCATGCTACGCAGCACATTCGCAAACTTATTCACTTCTTGGTGTAACCGCCAGTATGAAAAGGTACGTTGTTCACCATCCTCCCCTTCCCAAATAATGGCAAGTTTGTTGCGCCGCCATGTGGTCACGTGGCGATCAACGGCATTGTGGACGATATTGGTTTTTGCACCAACAAACCATTTATAAAATGGTGCATTGCTATCATCTAGTACTTTATCCCACGGCTCAAACCAATCGAGTTCCTGAGCACGTTCCGCCCAAAACCCTTCAATGTCATCCATGGCAGCCTTATAGGTGGCGTCATAATCAGGCACATGCGCATTTTGCACAATGTCCTCACTAGGATGATACCAGTCCGATGTAGCAGGTGAAAAATTATCATCAGTCATAACTAGCGTCCTTCAATAATGTAATGTATTCATTTTGGAGTCTTATTATAGAGGTTAGTATACCGTGTTAACCAACTTAGGGAAAACCCGTATCTCGAACATTCTGCCGACGCTCAACATGACGGGGCGGGTATTTCCGTGATAGCATAGAAGCATCGTAATGATTCAGGTTTTCTAAACTGAAGTCGGGGCGCGATATATCGCATTGGCGTTAAGCTAAGAACCTCTTCTGTAAGGGAGGGTTTTCGCTAGGGGGGCGACTGCGTCGACTGTAGTCAGCATAGCTGACCCCGCGCGACCCTCCCCCACGAGGTAATTTTGAGAATTTTAGGTGGTGGTTTTGCTCCATCAATGTCTAAAAGATCATCAAAAATCCCTTAACTTAATGCGTATGCAATATATCGCATCCACGTTACGAAACATCACACAAATGGGCGTTTGTGGAACACAACTTATGATTTTATATCGCAGTTTTTGGATTTTAATGACATGCGGATTGTTGGCTATGGCATTTACCTTGCCACCAGCCCGCCAAGCAACCCCCGAAGAATGGTTTATTTACCAATATTACACGGGCACACAATGGCGTATTTTTCATTACAATACCCGTAGCAATGTTGAGTTTGAGATCACCCCCATTCAAACCCCCAATGCACGGTTTCATAGCTGGTCGCCAGATGGTGGATGGTTCTATATTGAAAATTATAATGAAGATACCTACCGCACGACCCTCTACCGAGCCTCACGGCATGGACAATCGCCACAACAATTAACTGACCCTGCATATGATAGTCGGTTGGTCGGTTGGTCATCAGATGGTAAATGGCTCTTGCTCCTCCAAACGCAGGCACAACAAGGTATCTATCGAATGCCACTAGATGGTGGTGACCCCATTTTGCTCTCTAATGATTTACAAGTGATACGGGTCGGTGGCGTGTGGGGCGACACGGTATATTTCACAGCCTACGATCAGGGACAAGCGGGGATTTATCGGCTTAATAGTTTGGATGGTGAGCCACAACTAGTCCATGCAAGCGGTGAGGATGATCTATTTGTCAGCATCTCGCCCCAAGGCGAACATTTGCTGATGATTGATAATACTTTGGCAGTCGTGGAATTTTACGCAATTTCTTTACAAGACCCCATTGAGCGCATCAACTTCCCGATTAATGAAGAACAAATTCGCTTTGGTGATTGGTTCCCTGATGGTAGCGGCTTCTTTTATGAGGAGCGGATCGAAATTGCTTATTGGCAACTATTTAGTGTCACCTTTGATGATCCAATGCCCCAACAAATTGCCCCTGATTTTGAAAACAGCGAGTTTAGCCAGATCGATTACGATGGTAACTGGGTATACTTCCATGCGGCGCTACCCGGCGGCTTTAATGACTTGTATCGGGTACGCTTGGATGGCAGCCAACTGAGTGATGTTTTGCCACAAATGGGGAATGTTTACCTGCGAGGGCTATCTGAAAACAACGAATGGCTCTTTTTCCGTCGCTATCCAGACTCTCCTTGGGAAAAGCTCTACAAGGCGCGGGTCGATGATCCACAAGCAGAACCTAACATCTTAGTTGACAAACCCAACCGCGATCTACGCTTTTTGGGGTGGTCACCACCTGTCGAATTACCCTTCCAGATGATGCGATTATTGATAGGGGCGGCGTGTTGTGGGATGATGGTTTTAGTTCCACAAATAATCCAGCGAGTACGGGTATGAATAGTTTACGATTTATCATTCTCTTGAGCATGGGGTGCGTGATCGTCTTGGCGGGGATGCTCAGTTATAGCCGCCGTGCAGAACCCCACACCACATGGGTTTATTACAATGTTTATGATCAAAACGAATTTCATTTATACCGCGCTAACCCTAACAATCCGCGCCATAACAAACGTATCTCTTATGGCAACTATGATGAGTTAGTGACCTGGACACCTGATGGCAAGCAGGCTATTGTTGCTGCATACGACGGGCAATGGCACCTCAATCGGTTAAATCCATCGGGTGGCATCCCAACACGCCTATTCACCGTTAATGATGGGAGCTTTTTTGTTCGCTGGATCGACGATTGGCTCTATTATCAAACCACCGTTCCGCGTGGATTTTCTTTAAAACGCTTTCATATTGTAACCGAAGCGCAAGAGTCGCTCTTACCACCAGAAATCAATTATGAGACCCTCATTGATGTCACCGACCAAACGATCTATTTTGTGCGAGAGGTCGATTATGTACGCTCCATTTTCCGTGCTGATGCCGATGGGATTACCCCCATTTATACGCTTGACAGTGGCGATATTGTCCAAGTGCGTAAGCCAAATACAGAGGCATTTATCGTGCGGGATGCAGTTGGCATTCTGATTTATGTCGATGAGCAAGAGCGCATCCCCCTAACCGATAGTGAAGGGAACGACTTTTTTGAAACATGGTACGGCGACAGCATTATTTTTTCATCGCGCAGGGGTGGCAACACGGATTTGTATCAGGTGCAAGTGGGCGAGCCCATCCAACAGTTAACAAACACTGAAGGCAATACATGGTTTGAAGCATGGTTAGACGATGGCGAAACCATGTTGATCAATAGTGGGTTACCTGGGGGAGAGCGGAATCTCTTTCTATTCCACGTACCAACCCAGCAGTTAACGCTCATTTCCGATAATATAGACACCGCAACGTTTGCAACATGGTTTCCCTCAGGGGAGGATCTGTTGATTGCGGCCTATGATGGCAATAACAAGCTTTACCAAATTAACTTGATGGGTGAGATTGTCCAAGCCTTCCCTTACCCCGACGGCGATAAGCAATTTATGAGCTTAGCCCCCTTGGTCACCCTCTCGTGGCGCGGAGGCATTGTACTCATCATGGCAAGTGTCTTGTTGGCATTAGCATGGGGTTATGGCAAGGTGATGTATACCTGATCTTCTTGCATCGTCACCAGAAAGGTTTGGACGGGCAGGGTTTCAGCCCCAGCGATCAGCTTACCAAATTGACGAATCCGATCATTGTCACTGTGTTGATAGTCTGACATCGGCGGGGGCAGGATCGCATCCCATTCTACATCCCCTGTTTCAATGTCAAATGCTGCCCCATGTAACCCACAGACAATTAACCCATCTGTAAATTCACCTTCATGTAAGGCGACGCTCATGTGCCCACAGCGATTTTGCAGCGCATAGATCTTGTCACGAAAGCGCACCACAAAAATATCTTGTTCGGCAATACGATAGCAACGAGGTTTATTGGGGATCAGATCGTCAAAGGCACAGACATGGTGTAATTTGGGCATGGGATTCACTCCTTAGCTGGTTGCATTGAGGAGATCATAACGGGAACCGAATCCCTTGCCCAGACCATGTGTATTTGACAAGGTGAATTATCCCAGCAGGAGTCTTTCTAACGTTGCCAAAAAGATATTGGTGTCTAATGGTTTGGCGAAATACGCATCAAACCCGCTTTCGAGTGCTTTATCTTTTAGCTCGGGGGTGTGGTAAGCCGTTACAGCAATCATGGGTAAATGAGATACCGACGATTGACTGCGGAGTTCCGACATCAATTCAAAGCCATCAATATCAGGTAGCGCGAGGTCAATAATCAAGCCTTGGTATGCTTGGGGATCTGCTTCCAATTTATCAAAAGCCAATTGGGCATGTTCGACCCAATCCGTTGAAATGCCCGCCGCATCTAATGAGAGGCGGATCACATTGGCACTATCATGTTCATCTTCCACGATCAGCAATTTAATGTTTTGCATGGTCAGGGTTCCTTATGTTAGTCGTTTATTATGCTGAGATACCCCTGTTAAACAGGTGCTTGCCCACTTTCAACCGCATCTTGCAATTCTGGGATTTCGACCAAAATCGCCAATAATTGGGTAATAAACTTAGTGGGGTCTAGGGGTTTGATGATGTGGTTCCGGAACCCTGCCGCCATTGCCCGTTCACGATCTCCGACCATAGCATGAGCCGTTAATGCAATCACGGGAATCCCTGCCGTAGCGCGTTCATGATTTAACTCTGACATCAACCGCCAACCATCCATTTCTGGCATGGATAAGTCAGACAAAATAAAGTGCGGAATACGCTCTTGTACTCGTGCTAGCGCTTCAATCCCATTTTCAGCCGTAACAACCGTCGCGCCAGAATCTTGCAACATCATGGTTGCTACTTCGCGACTATCAAATTCATCATCTACTACCAAGACATACCAACCATTTAATACCTGTGGGATGTTCGCCATCGATTACACTCCTTCTTTTTCTGTTGATGTAGCAGTTTCTTCGGTCACTAACGGGAGCTTGACAATAAAGGTACTCCCTTTACCTAATTCAGATTCCAAGCGGACACTACCGCCCATGATGTTGCACAATTTTTGCACAATCGAGAGCCCTAACCCCGCCCCGCCATACTTACGCCTAGAGCCGCTATCCACTTGACGGAACTCTTCAAAAACGAGATGTTGCCATGTTTCAGGGATACCGATCCCAGTATCATGTACTTTGATGATCAACTGGTCATCTTTGGCACTCAAGTTTAAGGACACTTCGCCAGTTTCAGTGAATTTAATGGCATTTGTCAGCAAATTTCCTACAATTTGGCTAAGCCGTTCCTCATCTGCAATGATGATTTCAGGGACATCCGGGGCAATCGCATAATTCAAGCCAAGCTTTTTCTTTTTGGCTTGTTCCATAAAGTCGGAATGCCACCCTTCGGACACAGTTTTAAGGTTCATGGGACGATTCACTAATTGCACTCGACTCGCATTAATCCGCGAAATATCTAGCACATTATTGATCAAACCCAGCAACCGCCGCGCATTGATGTCGGTACGTTCTAACATATTGCGCACATTATCCGGCACACCATCTCGTGTTAAAGAAATACCGGTATACCCCATAATAGCATTCATCGGGGTTCGTAATTCGTGGCTCATGGTTGCCAAGAATTGATCTTTAAAGAGGATCGCATCTTCCAATTGGCGGATCAGGCGTTCGCGTTCTTTTTCGGCTTGTTTGCGTTCGGTGATGTCGCGCACAAACAGCAACGCTTCATTTTCCTCTTCTGCCGCTTTGTACATCCGTGCTTCATAACTAAGCTTGCCTATCGGCACATCCAAATCATATTCAAAAATCTTGGGCTCGCCGGTTTCTACCACACCATGAATCATCTTTTTGTAGTTTTTGCCCAGTTCACCGGGGATGACCTCATCAATGGGCTTACCTAATAGTTCCTCACGCGGAGCAAGCAGTTGGTCACTATCTTTCATATCGAGGTAAATGCCATCTTTATCAAACATGAAGTAGAGATCAGGCAAGGCATTCACAATCGTGCGGAACCGTTCTTCACTCGTCGCTAGATCTTTTTCGGCTTGTTTGCGTTCTGTCATATCACGGACAAACGCTAAAATTTCATCACGATCGGCTACTTTGTACATCCGTGCTTCATAGCTAAGTGTCCCATTAGGCATGTCCAGATCATATTCAAAGACACGGGATTCCCCTGTTTCATAAACCTCTTTCACTAATGCCATAGTCTTTTTACCAATTTCAGGGGGTAACAAATCTCTGGCAGACTTCCCAATAATCTGTTCGCGTGGCACATACAGATCATCACCATCTTTGACATCTAAATAAATACCGTCTTTATCAAACATGAAATACAAGTCGGGCAAGGCTTGGATGATGGTACGCAGCCGCTCTTCGCTAACTTCAAGGTCTTGTTGCGCTTTTTTAAGGTCACCAATATCAGTGGAGATGATCCCCGCAGCAACCACCTCATCCTCTTGAAAGATAGGGATGATACGGGTGGTGAACCATGTCACAAAACCGTCGCGCCCCAATCCTGGAGCCTCAAAGGTAATGACTTTTTGCTCATCAAAAACACTATCAAATTGTGCTTTGGTTAGGCCGGGGGCGTCCGAATCGTTTTCATCTTTGAGTTCCATAAAGTGCGCGTAAGACGCTAACAAAATTTCAGAGGACAGGTCTTCAGCATTATAACGATAATCGTCTTGCCCCGGCATTCCGTTAACATATAAAATTTCACGGTCACGATTCAACACCGCGATAACATCCGGGTTTTGACGAATGAGGGCTTCATAACGATTTTCAACTGTTTTTAGCTCGCGTTCAGCTTGTACTTGTTCAGTGATCACATCGGTATACATCAACAGGCCACCGATGTCACCATTGGGGTCATACCAAGGGCGCACGTCCCAGCGAATCCAGTCTAAGGAGCCATCGGCACGCGGGAACGGCGCCCGCTCATTGATGTTGACCTCACCCGCTAAACAGTTGCGGTGAATTTCTTTCCAATCATCACCAATTTCTGGAAAAATATCGTAGTGGCTCACACCAATAATATTTCTATCGCCTAGTCCATATCCATCCATCCATTTTTTATTGGCAGCGATGTATTCAACATTCGTATTGAACATGGCAACAGACATTGGAATATGGTTGATTAGTTCAGCCAGTTGTTTTTCTTTCGTCGCGAGTTGCGATTCAAGTTCTGTCACTCTATTTTGGAGGGTTTGTTCGGCTTTTTCCAACACTAGGCTCCCTTATTATGATTAACTTACAAAAAAATATCCACTTATATTACCTATGTATGCCTCAATATTACCCAATATCTCAAAAAAAACAATTTAAAATCAATTAAAAATTTGTTTTTATTTTATAATAGACACATCAAAAAACCCGACTAAGGTTAGTCGGGTTTATCGAAAATCTACAATTCTCTACCACTTACAGCATTAATCGCCAGCGGGTTCAGGTTCACTCATGTTTTCAGCGATGAGTTCCACGACATCCTTCACAACAGGGCCGTCACCGACTTCGGACTTCGCTGTTTCAAACATTTGCATACAGAATGGACAACCAACCGCCAAGACATCAGCACCCGTATCTTTGGCTTCTTCATAACGATTCACATTCACAGCTTCGGTGCCATGTTCTTCTTCTTTCCAGAACTGTGCCCCACCTGCCCCACAACAGAATGAATTTTCACGGGTGCGTGGCATTTCAACCATGTTAACGCCGGTTTCACGAACGGCGGCGCGGGGTGCTTCATAAACGCCATTATGCCGCCCTAAGTAGCAGGGATCGTGGAAGGTAACATTGGATTGTTTCTTAGGATGCGCACTTGCCGGGATTTTGCCAGCCGTGATCAGTTCTTCGATCAATTCGGTATGGTGAATGACTTCATAATCCCCACCGAATTGGTGATATTCCTTACCCAAATTTTGCAAACAGTGCGGACACGTCACCACAATACGCGGTGGCGCGACCTCATTTAAGGTGTCAACATTCCCCAATGCCAGTTCATAGTAGGTATCTTCTTTACCAGCACGGCGGGCAACGTCACCTGTACAGTTTTCGCGTTCGCCCAACACTGCAAAATTGACCTCGGCTTTTTGCAAAACCTTGACCAAATTATGCGCCACAATTTGGGCGCGGGGGTCATAGCTAGCCGCACAACCGACCCAGTACAAAATATCAAAATCGGGGTTTTCTTCAACCGTCGGCACATTACCAAGCCCTTTTGCCCATGCAAAACGGGGTTCAGCCACTTGCCACGGATTGCCTTGACGTTCCATACCATCAAATGCACCTTTAAGCTCGGCAGGGAACTCACCATTCATCAGCACCGCATCACGGCGAATATCCAAAATATCCAGCATAGGTTCATTACCAACGGGGCAAATATCTACACAGGCTCCGCATGATGTACATGCCCAGACTGCCGATTCACTAATAGCATTGCCCATCAGTGGTAGATCTGTTTCGCCGCCGGCTGCTAGGGTCAAAAAGTTATCTTTGATCATATAGCGCTTGTTGACTTCGTATGCCGAAGGAGAAAGCTCTTTCCCAGTTGTGTATGCAGGGCACACATCCTGACAGCGGTTACACATGATACAGGCAAAGGCGTCTAACAAATGCGTTTGCGAGAGGTCTTCTAGCTTGGCAACGCCAAATTGTTCGATCTCTTCATCTTCAAAGTCTAGTGCGTCCATTTCGCCCAAGGAGGTTCTTTGTGGGCGGGTTAAAAAGTTTAACGGTGCCATAAAGAGATGGGCGTGTTTGGTATGCGGGAAGTATGGCAAAAAGAGTAAAATACTGCCCAATGCCCCCCACCATGCCAAGTGTTCAAATATTTCAAGCGTCCCTGTGCTAAAGGCAAATACATCCGTATATATTAATGAAGCGGCGTTAGCAAATGGCATGGTTGTGCCATCGCGCACATCCAACGCAACTTTGATCGCTTCCCCTGCAAAGCGTGACCCCACATGGAACAAAATAAACAACGCTACGATCAAGGAGTCCCGATGAATGGAGCCTTTGGCGACTTTGGGGTGCAACAAGACATTATCATGAAAGTCGAGTTCGGCTTTTTCTGGCAAAAAGAAGCGCCGTACAATGAAGTAGCTCACCCCAGCTAACACGGCAATGCTGAGAACATCGCCTACAAAGTGATAGGCATCCACAACAATATTATGCCCCAAACTAAAATCCGGGATCATGCCTTCTAAAAAGTCTACCGCGTTGATCAAAAAGTAAAAGGTGAAGCCCCACACCACCCCAAGGTGGAATAAACTCGTCACGGAACGGGTTTTTAAGGTTGTTTCTTGTGTCATGTAAACCCGTAATGCTTGGAAGGCGCGTTGAGGGAGATTGTCTAAATGTAATTTACCTTGCCCCCGCATGATGACTTTGAACATGTTCATAAAGCCATCGTAAGCCACCCCCAAAACAACTAGCGTTAAGATAAAAAAGAGTATCTTTTCACCAACTGTCAACATAATTGTTTCCTTTGGTTAAAAATCAAATTTAGGTTCGATAGTTTAGCATTTTTAACCGAAAAATACCAAAGCCGCCGCTAATATGATGATGGAATACGCTGGATGATTTCTGTTTGGAGGGTAGTGTGTATGGCGTCTCTACGAATAATGCCCACCGATTGTAGGGACGCGATTATATCGTGCCCATAAGCATTACCTTTAGACATTTGTTGTCATGATTTGTGACTCAAAATCTAATTTTTAATGGAATATCTATGTAGGGACGGCGTACATGTAGGGATGTGATATATCGCGTCTGTGACGGAAAAAACAGGTGACAACGGATGGCATGTATGCCACCCCGCCAGCTTACCCACAGGAAACGATGTAACAGCTTAACGATACACCGCAAAGGGAAAACTATTTTAATTAGATTTTAATTTTTTCTTGACAAATAGTAGACAACTCGCTATATTGTGTAGCATCGTAACGGTTTGTAGCACAACATAGTAGCAAACTACCGGATGAAATTCCAAAAAAACCACTATGTACAAACCTATATTGCAGTACCCGCCACTTGATAAGCAGTTCCACTGTGGAACCCCGCGAAGCAATTGGCATATTTGTATTCTTTTTTTAGTTAGGAGACCTTAAAAGATGCGGAAATTGACCGTTTTCTTGCTCTTGGTTGCGATTGTTGCTGTTGGGATCGTTCCCTCAGTTGCAGCTCAAGACGACGCTACCACCCTCGTGATCGGTACGACCGATGACATCGCTAAACTCGACCCCGCTGACGCGTATTCCTTCCACGACTGGGAAATCTGGCGTAACGTGAGCGACGGCTTGATGGGCTTCGTCCCCGGTGGTGTTGATCTGGAACCCCGCTTGGCTGTGGACTTCCCCGAAGTTAGCGAAGATGGCTTGACCTACACCTTCACCGTTCGTGAAGACGCTACCTTCCCCGATGGCACCGTTTTGACGGCTGATGATATTGCAGCATCCATCACTCGCTCCTTGGCACTAGAAGGCGACCCATTCGGCTTGATCGCCATCATTGATAGCGTTGCAGCCGATGGTAACACCGTAACCTTCACCTTGGCAGAACCTTTCGATCTCTTCCCTGTGATCACCGCGTTGCCCCCCACCTTCCCCACCATGCCGGGCGCATTCGCTGATGATGAAATCAACAACTTCCCCGATGCTTTAATGGGTGTTGGTGCTTATCAATTAACCGAATACACCGTTGGTGAACAAGCTGTTTTAGAAGCTAACCCCAACTACTACGGCGAAGCTGGCGCATTTGACCGCATCATCTTTGTATACTATGAAGAAGCTGCTCAATTAGACGCTGCTGTTGAAGCTGGTGATGTAGACATTGCTCACCGTTCCAACACCCGTGACGCTGCTGAAGGCTTCACTGGCGAAGATGGCTACGACGTTATTAAATACTCCGATGGTATCCGTTACTTGGTTATCAACCATGACTTGGTAGAAGACAGCAATGTTCGCCAAGCATTGGCTGCTGCCATCGACCGTGACGAAGTGATCGACCGCGCACTCGACGGCGCTGGTACCCCCCTCTACAGCATGATCCCAGAAGGATTCTTGGGCGCTAACGAAGCATTCTTGGATGCTTATGGTTTTGGTGACCCCGAAGCTGCGGCTGCACTCTTGGCAGAAGCTGGCTTTGATGCTGACAACCCATACGAATTGACCCTTTGGTACCCACCCAACCGCTATGCTGGTGCTGGTGAAGCTGTCATGCAAGTATTGACAGAACAATTCGAAGCAACTGGTGTTATCACCGTTTCAGTAGAATCTGCTGAATGGAGCACCTACATCCCCGCCGCAACCGGTGGTGAATACCCTGTCTTCTTCTTGGGCTGGTTCTTTGACTACCCCGATAGCGACAACTACATTCACCCATTCGCTTCTTGTGACGGTTCCCCCGGCTTGGGCGTTAACTACTGCTCCGAAGAAATGGACAGCTTGATCAACGCAGAACGCGCACAAGTTACCGACCCAGAAACCCGTACCGGTACCTTTGCAGAAATTCAAACACTCTACGCTACCGATGTCCCAACCATTCCGTTGTTCTCTGTTGACAACTACATGGTTGTTCGCACCGACGCTGTAGGCGGTTTGGAATTCGGCGCAACCTTGATCTTGGAATACCGCACCGTAACAGCTCCTTAACATCTAAGGCGCTATTACTCGTTATAATGCTAGGGGCACTTCGGTGCCTCTAGTGTTTAAAAGAGCAGGACAACACCCTATGCAACTTACTTTTATGACATTATGTGGCGGTGGAATGTTATTTTTTGTCGCCTTTTTAGTTTATGCTATCATCAGCGGGAGCGACTCCTTACGGCGATACATTATTACCCGTATATTCCTCACCATCCCTATGATATTTATTTTGGTAACCCTGATTTTTGTGGTGATGCGCCTCATCCCTGGTGACCCAATTACTGCGAATTTAAAACCGGGTGCATCTACTGAGCGGATCGAAGCCTTACAGGCCGACCTCGGTTTAGACAAACCCATTTACTTACAATATGTTGATTATTTAACGAGCATCGTTCGTGGCGATTTAGGCAATTCAGCCGTTGATGACCGCCCCATCACCGAAATGATCGGTGAAGCCCTGCCCGCTACCATCGAGTTGATCATCCCATCTGTTTTGATCATGATGATTTTTGGGGTGGCAAGTGGCGCCTATGCTGCCCATCACCATAAATCTGCCGCTGACTATAGCTTGCGGGTATTTAGTGTGTTTATTTATTCGTTCCCCGTCTTTTGGGTGGGCTTGATCTTCCAACTCATTTTTGCGGTGCAGTTGGGATGGTTCCCTGTTGCCAAACGCATTAGCCCCACCTTGGAATTTGAACGACAGACCAATTTACTCTTAGTGGATACACTGCTGGCTGGCAATTGGGAAGCCTTTGCCGATGCAGCACAGCATCTAGTGTTACCCACTGCCGCGCTCAGCCTTGCCTTAATCGGCGTTTTCATTCGCTTAACACGCGTGAATATGATCGAAACCTTGGAAGAAGATTTTGTACGGGCGGGGTATGCACGCGGCATCCCTGAACGACGGATGGTATACCGTCATGCACTACGCAACACCTTAATCCCTGTAATGACGCTGATCGGGTTACAAACAGCGATTTTGTTAGCCGGTGCGATTCTGACGGAAACCACGTTCTCATGGCCGGGGATGGGGCTTATGATCCGAGATGGCATCGATCAGCGAGACTACCCCGCCGTACAAGGAGCCGTCACCGTCTTTGCGATTTTCGTGGCGCTGATCAGTTTGCTGACGGACATCCTCTACGCATTTATTGACCCAAGAATTAGGTATTAAGCCATGAACAGAGAACGCAACGAAACAATCACCGTCCTGAGCCAAGATGAACAAGATTGGAGCGCCCCCCCCAAAAGCCGTTTAGGGCGGTTGTGGGAAGCGCGGAAATGGCATGGTGTGGATTGGTGGCTAGCAGCTATCAGTTTGGCAGGCTTGATATTTTTCATTATTTTGGCACTCTTCCCTAGTGTATTTGCCCCCTACCACTTTCGGGATGAGGCAGGTCCTTCGGAACTGGCGCCAATGGAACAACCCGCCGAGTTTATTGCGTTAGCCCGCATTGACTCTAACTTTGACACGGTTGATTCGATTGATGATAATGCGGAAAGTAATTCTCAAGCGCCACGTGTTGGCAGCACAAATGACGTTGCAAGCCGTGTTGTGGGTACCCTTCGTCAAGATCAAGATATCCTATTACGTCCGATTCGCTTACAACGTGAATATGATAACTTAACGCCTGCGCAGGCACTAGATTTGCTGAGTAATGGCGAGGTGGTCGTCTTAGTGGCCGATGAAGCGCTATACACTCCCTTGTTAGAAGATTATCCTGAACTGGAATCTTTGGGGAACGTAGGACGCACCTATGATCGCCCCTTTTATTTTGGCACGAATGACCTTGGACAAGATATGTTTAGCCGCTTGATCTGGGGAACCCGCACGACCTTGATCATTGGGTTAACCTCAGCGCTCTTTTCTAGCCTCATTGGGATTCCGATTGGGTTGTTCAGTGGCTTTTTTGGTGGACGTGTTGACCGTGTATTGACCTTGATTATGGATAGCTTATATAGCTTCCCTGGGTTGATTTTGGCAATTGCGATTGCTGCCGTTTTAGGGCCAAGCATTGGTAACATTATCTTAGCGATTGCGGTGTTATATATACCGACTTACTTCCGTGTCGTGCGGGGGCAAACCCTTGCCGTAAAAGAATCGTTGTATGTAGAAGCCGCCCGCAGCCTTGGCGCAAATCGGTTTGTAATCTTGTTCCGCTATGTGTTCCCGAATGTGATCGCTTCGGTGGTGGTTATCTTCTCGGTGAATGTAGCAGACGCTATTCTAACAGGGGCGGGCTTGAGCTTTTTAGGCTTAGGGATTGAAGAAAGCCTCGCTGAATGGGGTTTGGACTTGGCACGCGGTCAAGAACAGTTCCAAACAGCATGGTGGCTGGTCACCTTCCCCGGTCTGGCGATTGCCTTCTTAGTGTTGTGCTTTAGCCTGTTGGGTGAAAGCCTGAGCGAGATGTTGAACCCACGCTTGAATAAGAATTAAACACCATATTGAAACAACATTCTTTGCACCAATGATTGCCTCGTGGTATGGGTAGGGAGGGTTTGCAAACCCTCCCCTACATTATCATGATATGGAACGGGGCAAGGAGCCATAATAAATTGAACGACCTTTTAACTTAAAGTGAACACCTTATGACAGCACCCTTAAAATCAGCAGAAGTTGCACTCTCTATCCGAGATTTAACCGTGACCTATAAAACCCGCGCCGGGGTGGTCAGCGCGATTGACAACCTTTCTTTAGATGTTTATAAAGGCGAAGTGATAGGGCTTGTGGGCGAAAGCGGTTGTGGTAAATCCACCTTAGGCAAAGCCATCATGCGCATGATCCCCAAGCCGGGCAAGATCACCAATGGGAAGTTGCTCTTCCAAGGCGAAGACCTGATGCAATACAATCGGCGGCGGATGCGTGAAGTTCGTGGCGACCGGATCAGCATGATCTTCCAAGACCCTATGACCTCACTTAACCCTGTCCAACGCTTGGACAATCACATCATCGAAGCGATCCAAGTTCACCGTCCCGATGCCACCCGCGAAGAAGCGCTCGACATCGCACAAGACTTGATCCGCCGTTTGGGGATTGGCGAAAAACGCTTGGACGACTACCCCCATCAACTCTCTGGCGGGATGCGCCAACGCATGATGATCGGGCTAGCCTTAGCGCTCAAAGCAGACTTGATCATTGCGGATGAGCCGACCACCTCACTAGATGTGATCGTTGAAGCACAATTTATGCAATTGCTAAAAGAGCTACAACGCGAATTTAACTTAACGATTATCTTGATCTCCCATAACATCGGCTTGGTGGCCGAAATGGCGGATCGGGTTGCGGTAATGTATGCGGGTCGGTTAGCCGAAGTTGCACCTGCCGAAACGCTCTTTGATGAACCGCGCCACCCTTACGCAGAAGGCTTGCTAAAATCGGTTCCCAATTTGGATTTGGGGGATGATTTCCTCTATCGTATGGAAGGCTCGTTACCCAGTGTCGGGAATATGCCCGGTGGGTGTCGCTTCCACCCCCGTTGCCCCCAAGTACATGACATTTGCAAAACCAATCAGCCGTGGCTCATCCGCTTGGATGATGTCAAAAGAACCCGTCACGATAACGAAAAACATCTCGTCTCGTGCTGGTTATATCAGGAGCATGAATCATGACCGATGATGTGATCATTCAACTTAAGAATATAAAAAAGCACTTCCCTGTTCAACGCGGATTAATGGAAACCCTAACAGGGCAACCGCGCCAAGTCCTAAAGGCTGTTGATGATGTCACGCTTGACATTAAACGGGGCGAAGTTTTTGGTTTAGCGGGTGAAAGTGGATCGGGTAAATCAACCTTAGGGCGTTTAGCCATTCGGTTGCACGAACCCACCGAGGGCGAAGTCTGGTTTAACGGTCAACGGATTGACAACCTTGGCATTAACGACTTGCGCCCCGTGCGGCGACAAATGCAAACCATCTTTCAAGATCCGGTTGCCAGCATGAACCCCCGCATGAATTTGTTAGAGGGTATCGGGCACGGCTTAAAGATTCACGATGTCACCAAAAGCGAGAAAGAATTTCGCCAACGGGTTGGTGAAATGATGGATCATGTGGGGTTAAACCCAGCACGCAATTACTTCAATCGTTACCCGCATCAACTATCCGGTGGGCAACGGCAACGGGCAGTGATTGCACGGGCATTGGTTTTGCAACCGGAATTCATTATGGCAGACGAACCGATTGCGATGGCAGATGTTTCGGTGCGGGCAGTTTTGCTAGATTTGATGAAGCGCCTACAAGATGAATTTAACTTGACCTACCTCTTCATCACGCATGACCTTTCAACAGCAAAATATATTTGTGACCGCTTAGCGGTAATGTATTTAGGCAAAATTGTTGAAATGGGGAATATACGTGACATATATGCGAAACCCACCCACCCTTATACCGAAGCCTTGTTAGCGGCGGTTCCCGTCCCTGACCCCAAACGCAAAAAGCACTTTAACATCCCCAAGGGCGAAATCCCGAATCCGATTAACCCACCGACGGGTTGCACCTTCCATCCACGCTGCCCGATTGCACAGGATGTCTGTAAAAAGGAAATCCCGCAATTGCGCCCCGTGCCGGGCAATGCTAGCCATCAAGTGGCGTGCCATTTGCGCACAGGCGACTATCAACACCTTGACCCCACCAACCGCGCCGAATCCGAAGCTCCTGCGCCCACGATTCGGTAAGGGTATTCAAAACAAAACGAACAACCGGTGAGGGTTTGTTGAAAATTGAATAAATAATTCATAACCAAGATGTTGAATTGTATCTAGCTTCGTGTAGGGGAGTCCTACAGGGCTCCCGATGTTGACACAATTCATGATGTTGGGGGCGCAGTAGCACCCCCCTACAGAGACTAACGTATATTTTGGGTTATTCAGTTAATTTTTCAAACGTCAACAAACCCTCACTCCCATATCAAGATTATTCAGACTTACCCTTATCCCCATTCAACAACGCATAAATCGCAGAAAAATCAGAGTCGCCGAAGCCTTCCGACACCGCGCGCATATACACCTCTTTGGCGAGATTGGCATTCGGCATGGCCACCTGTGCGTCATAGGCGGCTAGCGCGACCATCTGTAAATCTTTGTGCATCCATTGCAACGGGAATTCAGGATCATAGGTTCCAGTGAGCATCTTGTCTTTTTTACCCGCCATAAACGGTGGCACAACAGGCCCTCCCACCAAAATATTCAACAGTGTTTCTTGCGGAATCCCTAAGCCCTGACCTAACACAATTGCTTCGGAAAAGGCCAACATCGAAGTCGCTAACAAGGAATTGACCACCACTTTTAAGGATGTGCCCATACCATGCTCACCAACATGCACTACGCGGCTCCCCATCACATCAAATAGCGGTTGGCAAAGCTCAAGCGTATCAGCATCACCGCCCACGATAAAGATCAATTGTGCGGCGTCTGCTTGGGGTTTTGATCCAGCAACGGGCGCTTCCAAAAATTGAATCTGATGTTCAGCCGCAACCGACGCCATCTGACGCGAAAACGCAGGATAAACCGTACTCGAATCAATCCAAATCGTGGATGGGGACAAGGCAGGCAAAAAGCCCTGTTCCCCTAAAGCAACGGCTTCCACAGCTTGCGGTGTTGAGAGCATTGTGATCAATATGTCAATCGATGCTTGGGCAACTTCGGCGGGCGTGTTCACCCGTGTTGCGCCCTTGTTAACTAATGAATCAGCTTTTTCAGGGGTGCGATTGTACACCACCAGATTATGCCCTGCGGCTTGTAAGTTGGCCGCCATGCGGCTCCCCATAATGCCTAATCCTATAAATCCGATTTTCATGTGTTTTGCTCCTCTTGTTTATGTGGGTCTTGCATCTGTAACTGTGTGTGATAGGTTTCGATCTTGGCATCCAAAAAGGTGAGCGTATCTTGCAACTCTTGGATGTGTGCTTGGATGACCGCATAGTGATCTTCAAGAATCGTGAGGCGTTCCGCTAAGGTGGGGTCACCCCTACGAAACAGATCGACGTAATACTGCATATCTTGTACGGACATCCCTGTTTTGCGGAGCCGTTTTAAAAACTCCGCCCGCTTAAAATCAGCAAGTTGATAGCGCCGATGCCCATTCGCGGCACGCGGCACGGGATCAAATAGTCCAATTTTTTCATAATAGCGCAAGGTATGTAGGCTAATCCCTGTTTTGTCTGCAAATTCTTTGATCGTGAGTTCCATATACTCCACTATACAAGTTAGAGTGCGCTCTAAGTCAAGCATGGATTTGGTGATTGGTCAAACAATCGGAGAAATGGTGGTTTGTATACAATAGGGTCGGGTTTGCAAACCTGACCCTACCTCTGGAAAATACTATACTTATTGGGCGGTGTTTGCCCAGATAATTGAAATTGGGAAATAATCAGCCGCACTATAACTGATGCCACCACCGCCAAAGTAAATAGCACTGCCATTCACCCGGAAGGTTGTGGGGTCAAATCGTGTTCCGACATAGTGCAGGGTTTCCCCCCAATAAATCGCGCTGGTTTTGGTTAAGCCATCTGGGGTTGGCATGGTTTGCAGGCCATCGCTGCGCGTTAAATCGAGCTTATATAAGGTAGAGTCAAGCTGCCCCCGCCCATCGGTGCGTTCTTTGATCAGGATAATATGATCGGTGCGGATGGCGTCAGTTAGAATAACCGCACTGGTGCTATCAAAGCGGGCACGTTCTTGTGGGAAGCACGGGTCTTCAACAATACAAGCACGGGGTAGCGTGCCAATCACCAACGCATCAGGTGTATAGTAGGCCACCACTAAGGCGGAACTATCGGGCAACCATGCGTAATCGATCACCAAACCCACTTCCCGAATCCAAAATGGGCGAGATTCTTGATTGTAATACACATGCAATGGACGGTACACACCGTCAGGTGAAACCGAGGTATTGATCAAAATCTCACCATCGGGCGACCACATCAGATCATAGGTCTGCTGATAACGGCTAATCACGGCGGGGTCAGCACCATTATTATCAGTTAACACAATCGCGGTCTGATCACGGTCAGAATCGGGTTGCAGCCATGCGATCTGATTGGTCGCAGGGTTGGGGATTGGGCAACGCAAGCCTTGCACACTATCCAGTGGTGTGATGCTGCCATCCGTGATGTTCACCTGATACACCACACTATCTTGATCAGGGGTTAAGGGTTCATAGAGTAAGTCCCCTCCCACCACAACCGGCGGACAATAACTGATCTCATTAAAGGCTGTAATGGTACGGTGCGTATTGGAGGCTAAGTTCACCTCCACCAGATTGATCATGTTGTTGTCGGGATTGACGCTAACCGTAATCAAAATAGGATCAGGGGTTTGGGCTGCTGCGCTGAACACCCCCACACAAAACACCACCAATACCCAACACTTCGCCATACGATGTTTCAACATTTGCTTTCTTGCTCCTTATAGATGGAAAAGGTGCGCCGCCCCCAATAAGGCCGCCTGCCCGCCTAGTTCACCTTTTTTAACTGTTGCAGGGGCACAAGCCGCCGTTAATGGATCCGCAAACGCTTCAAACGCCGCCGAAATACCCCCTAAGATCAACAGACAATCCGCTTCAAATGCCGTGATGATGGGCGTTAACATCGCCCCCAAAGATGTTCCCATCTCATGATACGCGGCTTGCACCTTGGGATCAGACAAATCCGCATCTTTGACTTGCTCCACCATCACACCATGCCGCGCCAAACGCTTTAGAACGCCACGTGTCGAAAAAACATCATCCGCCCGTTCACCTTCTACGGGTAAACTGAACAATTCACCCGATGGTTCAGGAATGCCATACCCTTCATAAATACGCACCCCATCAGCAAATAACGCCGACCCCATCCCCGTGCCAAGTGTTAACCCAATCACCCGACGGAAGCCGCGCCCCGCCCCAAAAATCAGTTCGCCAACAATCGCGGCTTCCGCATCATTGCGCATACGGATGTTGAGATCTGACTGTCCACTGGCTTCGCGGATCGCATCGCGCACGTTCAACCCATAAATGGCTTCGTATTTTTCCAAGCCTTTGATGTAGCTAATCCCCTGTTGATAGTCACTTGGTCCGGGGAAGCCCATCGCCACGGATTTTAAGTTAGGATTTGTGTGTTGATAGCCTGTGATGATCGCGGCAAAAGTCTTGATGATTTGCTCAGCGGTGCCGTTACTATCAATGGGTGTTGTCTGCACCGTAATCTGGTCAGGAGCGGTCAGTGAAACCAACCCATGTTTTACAGAACTGCCCCCAACATCTAAACTGATGATGGTCATGTGCGGAACCTTTCATTTATGGCAATATGGCAAATTCGCTATAATAGACAAAATACACAATGGAGATGTCATCATGCGCCGTATGATTGTAACAAGTCTTTTCATCATTAGCCTATGGTTGCCTTTAACCAACTTGAGCCTTGCCCAAGACACCAGCGATGTGGTCTATACCCCGTCCGGACGCTTTGCGCTTTCCATCCCTGAAACATGGATCACGCGATTGTTGCCGGATGAAGAAGAACTCGGTGGCTTGGATAGTGAAACCATCGTCTTAGCCACCAGCTATGATGCCATTGATGATTATCTCGGGAATGTGTTTTTTGATGGCACGATCATTTTTGTGAGCGCCTACCCCTATCATGTGTTTGAACCGGATGTTTTAGGCGACTCAGTCGCTATGTTGGCCGATGTAACCGTATTCCCTGAAAATGATCTTGAGGCCAAAAGCTTTGGTGGGTTCAGTGGCGCACAATATTATCGTGCTGAAGAAGGTGAATTCTTCATCACCGAAAATCTGGCGGACACGGGCGAAATGGCCTACCGCATGACGATCTATTCCACCCGCCCCGATGATTATGATCTCAGTGAAGCTATTCTTGATTCTATAACGGTGGAGCGCCCCACCTTGGATAGCTTATTACAACTGGACACCCCCACCGAGACGATCACTACCGAAGATGATCGCTTGTCGTTTGCCATCCCTGAACAGTGGCTTTATTGGCTGGAAGGTGACAATTCGATCTCGTTTGCCACCACGGGCGAGGCTTACGCGGATGTGTCGTATTCGTTTATGCCACAAGCCAGTACCGAAGTGGTTTTTACCGTGCAACGCTTCATTAAATCGGGATTACGTGCGGGGGAAGTGTTGCCTGATGGTAACGCGGATTTAGCAGGCATTGCCAAACGCCTGCGGATTGAAAATGGTGGCCTCGCCAAAGATCAACCCGCCGCACCCTACCCCCAAGATGGTGTTACCGTGTTGGACACCGAATGGCTGGTCACCGGCGACACCCAAACCATCCGCACCCAAACCCGATTGCTCGATGCAGGCGATGTGGTGTACATCATCCAAGCGCAATATGCGGATGTGGCGCTCAAGGCGAATGTGGACGCTATTTTTGCCAGTATGCGCTACACCGCCCCGCCCGACTTGCTGGACACCAACAGCGTGGGGGTTGAGATCGGGCAACGCGCCCCCGACTTTATCACCAATATATTAGATGGTGAAACGGTCAATTTAAGCGACTACCAAGGGCGGGTTGTGTTGGTCAATATGTGGGCGACATGGTGCGGCCCGTGCCATCGCGAAGCCCCCGCCATGCAAGAATTGTATGACGCCTATGGCGGCGCGTTTGAAATTTTGGCGGTGAATGTAGGCGAAACCCCCGTTGATGCGCGGGGCTTCCGCAGTCAATATCAATTGACCTTCCCGATCTTGATGGATGAGCAATTTGAGATCGCTGAATTATATAACCTGAATGCTTACCCCACGACCTACGTTTTAGCGCCCGATGGCGTGATCATCGAAAAGGTACGCGGATCGTTTAGTGAGCAATCCTTGATTGATCTGTTGGCGGTCTACGTTGGGCGGCGGTAGAAAATAAATCTTGTAGGGACGCCATACAAAACGTCCATTGGGAAATGGATTCCCACTGGGGGCGTGGTCGCACCCCCTACACCCTACGCCGAGGGATCGTTACCGGTGTTGCCCAATTGAAATCCCCCGTAGGGGCGTCCTACAGGGCGCCCGGATGGATGATGGATTCACAGCGGGGGCGCGGTCGCACCCCCCTACACCCTACGCCGAGGGATCGTTACCGGTGTTACCCAATTGAAATCCACCGTAGGGGCGTCCTACAGGGCGCCCGATGGATGATGGATTCACAGCGGGGGCGCGGTCGCACCCCCCTACACCCTACGCCGAGGGATCATTACCGGTGTTACCCAATTGAAATCCCCCGTAGGGGCGTCCTACAGGGCGCCCGATGGATGATGGATTCACAGCGGGGGCGCGGGTCGCACATTGACGTTAAGATAAGGGCATCTTCTGTAAGGGAGGGTTTGCAAACCCTCCCCTACGAGCGGTTTGGGTGGCAATTTTGAACCACCGAGACGCTAATCAACCATCAAAAACGGCTTAACTTAATGCGTATGCGGTCGCACCCCCTACACCCTACGCTGAGGGATCGTTACCGGTGTTGCCCAATTGTGCATCCAATCGGGATAACAAATCCGCAATTTGTTCGGGGGATGCGCCCGCCTGTTGTAACCATGCCGCCGTTGCATCACGGCCTTGTTGTTGATAGACAGTGACCACCTGCTGGATAAACGCTTGTGCTTGCGCATGTTGATCATCTGCGGGTGGGGCGGTGCCGTCGCGCGCGGCGCGGACTTGTTGAATGAAGGCTTCATATTCGGCGATGGTTACACCCCCTGCGTCTTGTGGTAGATTTTTGGCGCGTAATAAGGCAAACCCTGCTTCGGCGTGTTCCAATGCCGTATCTAATAACCCCATTTTTTGCTTGACATATGCCAAGTTAAACCGAATGGCTGCTTCCTGTGCGATGGCTCCAATAACGTGCATAATAGGGATAATTTGTTCAAGGACATTAGCCGCTTTTTCTAAATTGCCGTTGTGAAAATAAATTGTAGCCATATTATTGAGCATCGTCGCCTCTCCCCCACGGTCGCCGACGGCACGGAGCAAGGGCAAGGCTTGATTAAAGAAGTCCAGCGCTTTCTCTTTATCGCCTAAGTCATCCCACACGCCACCGATATTATTGAGCGTCGCCGCCTCTCCCCCACGGTCGCCCACGGCCT
>JGI12316J15310_10000030_pt1 | contig 161123 bp, 151 predicted proteins | sample MarCyaLeptolynsp_FD_15310 | JGI IMG/M metagenome (IMG submission 15310)
GCAGGCGCAGGCGCAGGTTTCGGGGGTGCAGGCGCAGGCTTCGGGGGTGCAGGCGCAGGCGCAGGTTTCGGGGGTGCAGGCGCAGGTTTCGCGGGCGCGGGTGCAGGCGCAGGTTTCGCGGGCGCAGACGCAGCAGGCGGTGTCGGCTCCGGTTTCGGGGGTGCAGGTGCAGGCTTCGGGGGTGCAGGTGTCGCCGCAGCAGGTGATGTTGGCTCCGAGGATGAACCCGGTTCTGACGCGGGTTTGGGTGCAGATGTTGGTTCTGGTTGAGGAGCATCTGATGCAGGCGGAGCGTTTGATGCCGTTGGAGCATTTCCTGACGCAGAGGAGTCGTTGGCGGTAGGAGAGGGTGCTGAACCATCTTCAGACACTGGTTCTGCGTCAGCAGTAACAGGCGGGTTTTCGCGCTCGGCAGGAATTTCAGGGGAAACCGCAGTCGCTCCAGCATCGGGGATTGGGGAGGGGGCTGGAGAACCTGCAGCAGTCGCTGGTTCCCTGACAGGGCTTGAGTCGCGCACCTCAACAGAACGACGCTCGCCCCGTTGCCTCAGCTCGCGGGCGCGAGCACTCCCCTTAGGAGCGGCGTGGATGGTGCCCGGTAAACTTGCGCCTCCTGGAACAGGATCGAATCGCCAGCGTCTGACTTTCTTCAGGACTTCCCGGTCAAAAGCAGCGTTACCACTGGAGCGGGTCAGGGTCACGTTAGTGACGTTGCCGTTCTCGTCCACATCGAAGGTAAAGTCAACTTCTCCTTCGAAGCTTTTACCCGGTGGCTCAGGCTTGGGACAAAACTTGCAGTTCACTTGCTGAGAACTGCGTTTCTTGGGTCGAGGGAGCGGTTCTGCTGGAGGGGGATCTTTCTTTGGCGGAAGATCGCCATCGGGATCGCCATCGGGATCGCCTCCGGGGACACCATCAGGATCGCCATCGGGGACACCATCGGGGTCGCCATCGGGGACACCATCAGGATCGCCATCGGGGTCGCCTTCAGGAACACCATCGGGGTCGCCTTCAGGGTCGCCTTCAGGGTCACCTTCAGGGTCGCCTTCAGGGTCACCTTCGGGGACAGTAAAGTCTTCATCTGAATCTTCGTCGCTCTCAATCTCATCAGCGGGTAACGCGACAGGCAGGGGAGGGGGAGGTGCCGCCGCAACGGGTTCCGGCAGTTTTGGGGGTGGAGGTTCCTCCTCTTCTGGCTCTGGCGGAATTTCAGCTTCTGTCACAACCAGTTCGATTTCCTCAAAATCGGAGTCGATGTCTTGTGCCAGGGGCGGAACGTTCAAGGCTGAAATTGCCCCATGCAGAGCGATTGAGCCAAACAGACCAAATACCAGGAAAGACTTGAGATTTGCTGTTTCCTGCTGCCGCTTTTCTTCAGAGGTGTTGAGAGGATTCATAGATTTGTGCTAGAGACTTATGTCAGAGACTTATGCCAAAACGATCGTTTACCCTGAAATGGGTGATGAACCAGAGATTCAGAATGAAAGTCGATCGCCTTGGTTGTATTTTTCTTGCCAAAGAGTTAGCAATTCCGAGTTGCAATTCTTTCCTTCCAGCAAGCAATTGCTGAAAGGGCTAAATCTTAAAAAAAACGGATCGACGATAGCTCATACGCGTGCCAACTTTATAAATGGAGACGCTTCATGCCTGAAATTAATACTTTTGAGACGCATTAGCAACTGATTCGCAACTCTGAGGGTCAATCAAAAATTGGTTGGGCCTTGGGGCTAATGGTTTGATGCAGACTTTTTTGTTTGCCCACTTCAAAACCCTTAAAATCCTTATTAAACAAGGATTACGGCATTTTCCAACTCGCATCTCCATACTGAGATGAGATTCTAGCAAATTTTCTGCCAGTTCGCGCAGTTAATGATATAGTCAGATGTCACCTGAGATTAATTCTCAACTATACTATTCGGCTGGAAGTCTGTTAATCTTTTTTGTAAAAGGCTTCACGGGAAACAGGTAAATATTTTTCCGTCAGGATAGTTTTATTTGCCGTTCCTGATGCTGGTTTGGGCGAGTTGCTAATTTTACAAAGACCAGTCACGTCTTTCAGATTAAGTGCTTGTCTACTGTTGTCGATCTATCTAGTTTTGAGAGGCTGTCTATGCGAATTGCTGAGCTGTTCGCGATGGGTGGGGTTGTTATGTGGCCTTTACTCTGCTTTTCCGTGCTCGCGATCGCGCTCATCGTGGAGCGTCTTGCATTTTGGTTTCGAGTGAATCGTCGTCAACAGCGAGTCGTCCGGGAATTTTTGTCTCTCTATCGCAGCGAACCCCCTTTGGCATTGCCAAAGTTGAAACGAAATGTGGACTTACCCATCGCCAGGATTTTCCTGGAAGCGCTAGAAGTAGAATTAGCTAATCCCCAAGAGTTTCGCATGGCACTGAACACTGCGATACAGGCAGAACTCCCACTGCTCAAGCGGTTTGGTACCATCTTCGAGACTATTATAGGTGTCGCTCCCCTGTTGGGTTTATTGGGAACCATCCTGGGTCTGATTCGTTCCTTTGCCTCGCTTAAATTGGGAGAAGTGGGCACCAGCAGTACAGGGGCTGTTACGGGTGGCATTAGCGAAGCCCTGGTTTCCACTGCTGCTGGTTTAATGGTGGCGATCTTCGTCTTGCTATTTGCTAACTTATTTAGAGGTCTTTGTCGACGACAGCTGACTTTGATTCATGAATATGGCGGTCGATTAGAGTTGATTTACTGCCGCTACTGGGATGCAACGACAAAAAGAACGTCTGAAATCGCTGCAGAGAGGACACCTGAAATAGAGGAGAGACTGTATGAACCCGCAGGAGGAACCAGAGCAACCGCTTCAAATTAACATCGTACCTATGATCGATGTTATTTTTGCGATTCTGGCTTTTTTTATCATCTCCACGCTTTATCTCACTCGGGCAGAAGGGTTACCTGTAAGCTTACCGAAAGCAAAAACCTCCGAAAGTCAAACGAGTAAGATTGTTGTGACGATTAATGCCGAGGGTGAGTTGGCGATCAATCAACAAGCGATTGCGCTTGGCGAGTTAGAAGATAGTATCCAGACCCTAGCCGATCGAACTGAACAAAAAGCTCTAGTTGTGATTAATGCTGATGAGCAAGTGAATCATGGTCGCGTGGTCGAAGTCATGGATCTGGTGCGTAACCTTGAAGGTGTAAAGTTAGCTGTTAGGACTAAAAGTCCTGACGAGGAGGGATAATGGTACGTTTGTATGTACTCCTGTTTTAGGAAACAGGGGAAGCGAAGGATCGAGGATTCAATAACTCCGGAAAATCTAAACTTTTAGGGGCATAGCATTGCTATGCCCCTACCTGAGAATTCCGATCTTGAATCTCTTCACGATCCTAAGGAAGCAGGAGGGGATGGAGAAGAAAGCTCCATCCGGTTCAAAAATAATATCTCATACTGTCTGTTTACTTCTTTTGGCGTGTCATTCAAGACGTCCCGAAATATATTGCCTAGATCGCAAGCCCTGTTAGCAACTGGGATCTGCCTGAGCCTTTTGCTACTCCTCGTTTGTTCGATCGTCAGCATCATTTTAGGCATAACCGATACAACTCCTGCCACCGCGTACGAGGCGCTGACCGCATTTGATGGCTCCTTCCAGCATCTCATTATTCGCACGATCAGGTTGCCGCGAGCGGCGACGGCATTGCTAGTTGGGGGAGCGGTTGCAGTGGCTGGTGCAATCATGCAGGGAGTCACTCGCAATCCCCTGGCCGATCCCGGCATTCTGGGAATTAACGCGGGGGCTTCCCTGGCAGTTGTGGTGGCGGTTTGGGTTTTGGATAACCCTTCTCTCAGCGTCTACGCTAGTTTTGCGCTGGCGGGAGCGGGAGTGGCTGCGATCGCAGTATACAGTCTTGCCTCTCTCAGTCGAGGGGGCGCGACGCCGCTCAACCTCACCCTCGCAGGAGCTGCCCTCACGGCCCTGACGTCTTCCCTCACTGCTGGCATCTTGATCGTTAGCCAACGTACTCTAGAAGATATTCGATTCTGGCTTGCAGGGTCAGTAGCCGGGAGAGATATCCACCTGGTGCTTCAAGTCTTACCCTATCTGGGCATTGGTTTGGTGCTCGCTTTGCTGTTGGGTCGGCAACTCACTACCCTGAGCTTGGGAGAAGATATCGCCAGAGGGCTGGGACAAAACACCGCCTGGATCAAGGCGATCTCAGCCGCCAGCGTCGTGCTGCTGGCAGGCGGCTCAGTTGCGATCGCAGGGCCAATCAGCTTTTTGGGTCTGGTGATTCCCCACATCGTTCGTATCTGGGTTGGAGTCGATTATCGCTGGATTCTGCCTTATGCGGCGATCTTTGGGGCCATTTTCTTGTTGATTGCCGACATCGGGGCGCGATTGATTATCCAACCCCAGGAGCTGCCTGTTGGTCTGGTCATGCCCCTGCTCGGCGCACCCTTCTTTATCTATCTAATACGCTGGCAGATAAAGCGATGAGAAAAATCCTGGATACAGGAGAAATTGAACCGAGGCAAGAAAGTAATGCGAACCCACGTTGGCTGGTGGTGCGATCGCAGCAATGGCCCATTTCATTTCATCTCGATCGGCGCGTTCCGCCAATTTTAATCGCACTCAGCACGGTCACCCTGGTCGCGATGGCTTGGAGTTTGACCCAGGGGGAATATCCCATTCCTGTTCTGGATGCGATCGCAACAGTCCTGCACCTGGAAACAGGCCAGCCAGAGTATGCCTTCATCATCAACACGCTGCGTTTACCCAGAATCCTGGCAGCCTGGGGCGTCGGCATGGCCCTGGCAATCGCCGGCACCCTGACCCAGGGCATTACCCGCAACCCCCTGGCCGCTCCAGGAATTATCGGCGTCAATGCCGGTGCTTCCCTGGCTGCTGTCACAGCGCTCGTCATCTTTCCCAACGCTCCAGCTGCGATCTTACCTCTGGCAGCATTTAGTGGAGCGCTCGCCATTGCAGTGCTGATTTACTTGCTGGCCTGGAAAGGCGGCAGCTCACCCGTACGGCTGATCTTAGTTGGTATTGGTTTCAGTCTCATTGCTGGAGCGCTGACCAATTTAATGGTCACCTTCGGCGACCTCTACAATGTCAGTCAAGCCTTGGTCTGGCTCGCTGGCAGCGTCTACGAGTGCAATTGGCAGCAGGTACTGGCATTCGTTCCCTGGCTTGTTGTTTTTGGTTTGGGATCGCTCCTAATGACCCGGCATCTAAATGCTGTGCAACTGGGAGATGATATTGCCCGCAGCCTGGGCAGCCGCCTGGAGTGGCAACGCAGCTTGCTATTGCTCAACAGCGTCGCCTTAGCAGGAGCTGCAGTTGCAACTGCCGGGAATATTGGTTTTGTGGGGCTGATGGCTCCCCACCTGGCTCGGCAGCTCGTTGGCCCCTGTCATGGCAGCCTATTGCCCGTTGCCGCCATGACCGGGGGTCTGTTAGTTGTTGTTGCCGATCTAGTTGGACGCCTTCTCTTTTCTCCTATCGAACTTCCTTGCGGCCTGATTGCGGCCATCGTGGGTGCTCCCTATTTTGCCTATCTCTCGATCCGCAATCGGAGGCGATAATCGCTATATTGCTCTCTCTATCTCGTGGTGTGACACGCCTAAAATTGTGTAAATTCGTAGTTGGCACTTTAGTGCTGCCGAGGTCTATCGAGTAAGGATTATAGCCTTTTCGACACCCTAACTCTATTGCATCAAATGACTCGTAGTTGGCACTTTAGTGCCGCCGAGGTCTATCGAGTAAGGATTATAGCTTTTCGACACCCTAACTCTATTGCATCAAATGACTCGTGTCAGTCCACTAGTATCGAATATCATTCGCATAAACCGGAATTGAGCGTTGAAAGTCTTGAAAATTCCTAGGGTAGACATTGTCCACCGACCTTAAGTAAGCGCGATTCATTTCTAGGATCAACCCTCTATATTTCAGTCTACTTCCTTTATGAACTCTAACCCTCATCCCATGCAACGTTTACAAGCCAGACAGCTCGTTCTGGCCTATGACAGGGTAACCGTTCTGGACAAGCTTAATCTCGCCATTCCAAACAGCAAGATTACGATTTTGGTCGGGCCGAATGGTTGTGGCAAGTCCACGTTGTTGCGAGGTTTGGCGCGTTTGCTGAAACCCCGCCAGGGTCAGGTGTATCTGGATGGGAAGTCCATCTTCAAACTCTCCACCAAAGCAGTAGCAAAACAGTTGGGAATATTACCTCAAGGCCCCGCTGCAGCAGAAGGCTTAACCGTGAGGGAACTGGTTACCCAGGGGCGTTACCCACACCAGAGTTGGCTGCAGCAGTGGTCAAAAGAAGATGAGCGACAAGTAGAACGGGCACTCGCCATTACTGCCATGCAAGAGTTCGCCGATCGTTCCCTGGAGACTCTCTCCGGCGGTCAGCGGCAACGTGCCTGGATTGCCATGACCCTGGCCCAAAATACAGACATTTTGCTGTTGGACGAACCAACCACTTTCCTGGATCTGGCTCACCAGATAGAAGTGCTGGATTTACTCTACGACCTGAATCGTCAAGAACAGCGAACCATTGTGATGGTACTGCACGATCTGAATCAAGCCTGTCGCTATGGGGACTATCTGGTGGCAATACGGCAGGGGAAAATCTATACTCAGGGATCGCCCATCCAGGTAATGACGGAAGAGATGGTACAGGATGTATTTGGGTTGAACTGTTGCATTATCCCCGATCCAATTGCAGGAACACCCCTCTGTATTCCCTTGGGGCGGAACGTTCTAGCCAGGCGACCATAGGAACGAGCTTGGCTATTGCGATATTGACAAAACATAAATCAGGACGGGAATTCCTAATCTCCCCATTGACCTCTTTTTCTTGGTAGTCCTCCAGATGTGAGGATTTTTGAGCGCGAGAGTCCCACCCGTACGCTCAAAAATCCTTACTTTTTTACCACTGCCTTTTTCTTAAGTCAGTGCCAATCAAGACTATCGTAGATGGATATTGTTTGATTTCTAGATTTTGATTTCTAGAGATTGACTATAGAAAATCCGAACCCAGGGGGATTGAGTAGCCACATTTCCCACAGAATAGTCCCCACAGAATAGTCCCCACAGAACAGGTTGTGTTTTTTCATCAACATAATGAAATTCTGCAACAAGAGTAGCAATTGAGAATATTCTCAACTACTGATCTTCTGGTTTGTTCGGATTTAGGCAAGTCGTTTTTGACCATGTCCTACGGAAAAATGTATATTTCAGCCATTTCCTATGCCAAAATTCCATTTAGAATGATTACAAGGCCAGGGAAAAAAATTAGGAATTTTTTGCGAAAAATAGTCTATTATAAGTAGATAATAAGATCTTAATGAGAATTAATTTCATTTAGCTAGAGCGATAACAAACTGGCAATGACCATTACCCTCACAACAGCGGATTTAGAGGAACTGTTTGCTCAAGCCCAACAGCAGCCTGATTTTTGCCCGCAAACGGCAGTCGAACTGCAAACCCATCTTCCCCAGAAGTTTGGAGAGGGAGGCGATCGCATCATTCGCTTGCGAGGGGGATTGGAGATCCTGATTCGCGATGCTCGGCTCCGGCAAAATATCCGCATCGAACAGCAACACGAATCGGTCTTTCCCCTCACTGCAAAATTTTATCTGGCGGGGTCTTCCAGGGTTCAGACCCCAGGGTTGCCGGGCAGTCAGGCTGACTATGAAGAAGTTGCAGGCTGCAACTATCTCTACTACTTGCCGAATCTAGCGGAGGTGGAAGAATGGCAAGCCGACGAGTGGACTCAAATTGTCATGATCTATGCGAACCCTGATTATTTCCGGTTGTTCCACTGGCAGGATGAGCCTTTACCTGAGCCACTACAGCAGGCGATCGCAGGGAACATCGCTCGACCCTTTCACCAATCCCTGGGGCAGACCACCCCTGCCATGCATCAGGTGCTTCAGCAAATTCTCCACTGCCCCTACACTGGCTTAATCCGACAACTGTATTTGGAGGGCAAAGCATTGGAATTGCTGACCCTACAGCTTGTCCACTGGAAAACAGAGGATTTGGCTTCAAAGCCCAAAATATTACGTTCAGATGAGATCGAGCGGCTCCATCATGCCAGAGAAATTTTGATTCAACAATCAGCTGAACCGCCTTCCTTGAGGGAACTTGCTCGACAGGTTGGACTCAACGATCGAAAACTTAAACAAGGATTTCGCTGCCTGTTTAACACCACTGTCTTCGGCTATTTACAGGAACACCGAATGCAGCAGGCAAAGCAATTGCTGCATCAATCGAATCTGACTATTGCTGCTGTTGCTGCCAGGGTTGGCTATCGCAATCCAGAAGCATTCAGTACTGCCTTCCGGCGAAAATTCAGCATCAGTCCTAAGGCATATCAACTCGATCGGCCCACGTAGCCCGATCGAGAAGTTCGTTTTACGAAGAAAAAAGTCCGTTTTACAAAGAAAATAATTGCCTCAAACTCCTACGCTTTACCGTATTGCTTTTTGAGAAATATTGCTAGTTATTTGCAGAGCAATTGTGTTCCAGTTGTGTGAGGAGAGATTTGTGAAACGGTTGATGTCTTTAACGGGGGCAGTTGTGCCGCTACTCGCGGTTTTCATTTTGCTATCGATTCAGCCTGCAAATGCTGTAGAGGAGGAACAGAAAGCAAACGATAGAGGAACCGGAGAAATTGAGGTCAGTTCGGACACCAGGAAGCTTGACTCAGAATTAGAACACCCAGAGTCTGAGTATCGAGCGTTTGAGTATCAAGTGGAGGCGGTTGAGGTCAGCTCGACCGTCAGACAGCCAGATTTGGCCGTTGAGCAACCAGCATCTGGAGATCGGGTAGAGGCAATTGAGACGTACCCAAACATCAAGAAGCCGGACTCAGAATTTGAGCATCAAGCACAAGCTAAGGAGGAGTTCCCTGGAACAACTGCGTTTGCTCCATCACCGCAACCTGCGTTGGAGCTGCGACGCGAATCCACCATCACAGATGTTCCTTCAATTGCTGACATCGATCGCCCCGCGACGACGGTCGATCGCTGGCGCGAGCAACTGGTTCAAGCCGCTTTGGCGAAAATTGTCGGGGTACGACTGGAGTCAACCGGGAGCGGTACTGAGCTAGTCCTGGAGACGATAGATGAATTGAGCTTGCCTGAAATCTCGACGACAGGTAATGCGCTGATTGCAGATATCCCAAATGCAGTGCTGGAACTGGCGGATGGAGAAGAAGATGTTTTCCTGGCTGAACCCATGGCAGGGATTGCTCTGATTAATGTTACTAATTTGCCAGATAATCGGGTACGCGTGGCGATTACGGGAGTGGATGCCCCACCTGCAATTGAAGTTAGTGTTGGTGAGGCTGGACTGATCTTAGGATTAGCGTTAGGGGATGCCACTGCAGCAGGAATGGATGAAGAGGGAATTGAGTTGCTGGTCACGGGCGATCGGTATGCACCTTTGGATGCCAGTACAGGAACACGCACGAACACCCGCATTCTGGATGTGCCGCAATCGATTCAGGTGATTCCGGAAGAAGTTTTAGAAGAGCAGGCGATCGTTCGAGTGGACAGTGCGCTGCGGAATGTCAGTGGTGTTGTTGGCGCACTTGAACCGTTTTCATCAGGTGCTACGTTAACGATTCGCGGCTTTGATTCGGATAATTTCACCAATGGGTCAATTTTACGGGATGGCTTTAAGGTGTACAGCAACTTTGCCGTTCAGGAAACGACGAATCTGGAGCGCATTGAGGTGCTGAAGGGACCAACATCGGTTTTGTATGGCCAGAACGATCCAGGTGGCATTATCAATCTGGTGACCAAGCGGCCCCTTTATGAACCCTTCCACGAGTTCAAATTTCAGGCAGGGAGCTTTGGCCTTTTGCGTCCAAGTGTCGATCTCTCTGCGCCGGTGACGCAGGATGGCCGGGTGCGCTATCGATTGAATGCGTCCTATCACTTTGAGGATGGCTTTCGAGATTTTGAGACGGATACCAGCCGCTTTTTCGTTGCACCAGTGGTGACCTGGGATATTAGCGATCGCACCCAGATTTCCTTCGAGATGGAATATGTCAATGACGAAAGTCCCTTTGATATTGGGCTTCCGGCCTCTGGAGATGGCGTAGTCGATGTTCCCCCTGAGCGGAATATTGGCGAGTTGGAAGACATTCTTCGAACCCGTGCTACAGCGCTGGGGTATCGGCTAGAACACCAGTTCAATGAGGATTGGTCGTTGAATCATGCCTTTCGTTACGAGGGACAGCATCAGGAGGTAGACGCAGCCCTGACAGCCTTTTTTAATCCCGACACAGGCATTGCTACTCGAATTTTTGCCATTCGAGAATTCACCTCTGATGATTACACGGTACAAACCAATGCTGTGGGGAAATTTTCCACTGGCCCTGTCGAACATACCCTGTTGGCCGGGTTCGATCTGAACTGGAATCATCTCGACGATCGGCTGACCAAGCGGGACTTTTCCACGTTTGCGCCGCTGAATGTCTTCGATCCAGAATACGGAGCAACTCCCAGACCTGATTTTGATACAGTTCCTGATGCAACACCGGAATTTGACACCGTTGTTAGCCGTCTCGGCTTCTTTTTGCAGGATCAAATTGAATTTAGCGAGAACGTGATTTTGGTGGGGAGCGTCCGCTACGACAGCGTGGATTTTCGCAATAATGGTGAAAATACCAGTCGCTACGATACTGCTTGGAGTCCGCGAGTGGGGTTAATTTATCAACCGATTGAAACGGTGTCGCTCTTTGCCAGCTATTCTCAGTCATTCCAACCGACTGTATCCTTGGATGAGGATGGAAATTTTCTGGAGCCGGAGCGGTCTGACGGCTATGAGTTTGGGGTCAAGGCTGAACTGCTGGAGGGCAATCTGTTGCTCAATCTGGCTTATTTTGACATTACTAAGCGCAATGTGCCGACAACAGTTGATGTCCTGACCGGGGCAGCAGAGTCAACTGGGAAACAGCGCAGCCAGGGACTGGAGTTTGATGTGGTGGGGGAAATTCTACCCGGCTGGAATATTATTGGGTTTTATGCCTATACGGATGCCAGGGTCACCGAAGACAACACGATTCCCGAAGGCAATCGCCTTTTCAATGCGCCCTACAGCAGCGCCAGTTTGTGGACGACCTATGAAATCCAGGGTGGCGATCTGCAGGGGTTGGGCTTTGGCGTTGGTTTCAATTATGTCGGCACCCGATTTGGTGACCTGGCCAATAGTTTTGAAGTGGATGAATATTTCCTCACCAATGCAGCACTGTTCTATCGGCGCGATAATTGGCGCCTGGGTTTGAATTTCAATAATCTGTTTGATGTGAACTATATCAGGAGTGTTGGGGGGCTGCGTAACTTTGGCATTTTACCGGGTGCGCCTTTTTCTGTGGTTGGAACGGTCGCAGTGGAGTTCTGAGTCAAAAGGGAGACACGCTAACAATGGTTTTGAAGGAGAGGCGACTGTGGCTGGCTGTGTTTTTGTTGTTTGCGATCGCATCCTGCAACAGCACACCAGTCTCTTCCCCCAAGCAATTTTCTCGAGTATCCTCTGGCACGACAAACTGTCGCACTATTGAGCACCAGATGGGTACCACAGAGGTGTGCGGTCGCCCTGAAAAGATCGTGGTGCTGGGTTCCAGCTTGCTAGAAGCGTTGCTGGCGCTGGGAATGCAGCCTGCAGGGTTTGCCGATCGCATTCCGTTCCATCGAGGAAACTACGACAACCCCAGGGCGCAAATTCCCTATTTGGGCAGTCAGATAACTGGCCAACCGGCAAATCTTGGTCTGGACTACAATCCATCCATTGAAGCGATTCTCAAGACCCAACCCGATCTGATTGTGGGAACAGAAGCAAATCGGTCGCACTATCAGACCCTGTCGAAGATTGCGCCTACACTTTTATTCAAGCGATTTGATTCTAAGACCAGTCTGCGGGCCATCGCTCAGGCAACTGAACAGACTGAGCGAGCAGACCAGCTGCTAGCGCAGACCGAGCAACAGATTGCAGAGGGTCGGGCTGCCCTGACCGCAGTCGCAGTCACTCAACCCAGGGTGTTGATGTTGGTGTCGAGTAGTGCTCAAGAGTTCTATTTGATTTCCCATACCAATAGCGTTTGCGGTTCGCTGATCGACGATTTGGGCTTTCAGCTCGTTTATCCACCCGGTCTCAGCGAAGCCGATCTGGAGAGGCCCTCTCCGCTTTCCCTGGAAGTGCTGCCCCAGCTCAATGATGCCGACTCGATTATTCTGCTGGCCTACGATTGGGATAATTTTCAGGGCACGGATCGATTTGAAGACAATCAGTTACAAACGCTGAAACAAGTCTGGAAGCAGAACGCGATTGCTCAGTCGCTCAAGGCGAGTAAAGCGGGTCGAGTCTATTTCATGCCAGCTTACCTTTGTTTAGGATTACCCGGCCCGATCGGGACTGAACTGTATCTCAACGAACTTGAAAAGCAATTGCTCCCGCCTGAGTCAATCTAGTCATTGCAAATGATCCAAAATATGACAGCTCAACCCCTCATTTCAGACTGCAAGTTTTGCTCGGTTGCGTCTAAGTCCAATGGAGAAGATCCCATCGGCACAGCGCATCCATTTGACACGCTGCTGGTGATGGAAATTTCCCAACCCTGGACAGAAGAACGGCTGATGAGCGATCCAGGATTGAGGCCAATTCACGATTTGTTTCACGAGCTGTACGAGCAGCGGATTGCTGCAGCCATCATGGTCGTTGCTCCCGATCGCGACTATTCAAAACCGGGGTATGCGCGGGTGATGTACTATCAGCGTCCAGCAACACTATTTGCTGAGTTTACCCAGCAAGAATTTCTCCTTCCCGAAGATCGACTGGCACCCCTGGCCCGTACTCTGTTTCAACACCCAGACGACCTGTCCCAATTTGCTGCCTATCGACAACCTGCCACGTCCATTCGCGAGTTGCTGGTTTGTACCCATGGTAACGTTGATGTTGCCTGCGGTCGGTTTGGCTACCCGATTTATCAGCAGCTTCGCAGCCAGTACGCCTCCGATCGGTTGCGTGTCTGGCGCTGTGCTCACTTTGGCGGCCATCAGTTTGCCCCTACCTTGATAGATTTGCCCGTCGGACAGGTTTGGGGACATCTGGAACCTGAGGTTTTACCCGTTCTGGTTCAGCAAGACCGCAATGTCGAATTGCTCCGGCAATTTTATCGCGGCTGGGTTGGGTTGACTAAGTTTGAGCAGATCGTTGAGCGCGAAGTCTGGATGCAACAGGGCTGGAACTGGCTCAAATACTGCAAATCTGGGCAAGTGCTAGCAAGCGATACTGCGAACGAGGAGCAGGATGCAGACTGGGCAGAGGTTCGTCTGGACTTTGCTGACCCTGACGGTAGAGAAACGGGAACCTACGAAGCCAGGGTTGAGGTCTGCGGTTCAGTGATGTCTGCCCGGAATTCTGGGGAAGCACTGACACCTGTGAAACAGTACCGTGTCAGTCGTTTAGTGCGGGTTGCATAATTACCCGATCGTAACGATGCGTACTTTTATTCTTCTCTGGTTCGGGCAGCTGGTTTCCTTGGTTGGCAGCCGTATGACTTACTTTGCTCTCACCCTCTGGGTGTGGCAGCAAATGGAATCGGTCACTGCTATTGCCTTGATTTTTTTCTTCTTTCAACTACCGCAAATTGCGATCGCGCTCTTTTCCGGTATCCTGGTCGACGCTATTCCCCGACGACGCTTGTTGATCGTCAGCGATTTGGCGATAGCCTGCTGTACCCTTGTTATCGGCTTGCTCTCTGCAGCCCAAAGCTTGCAACTCTGGCATCTTTACTTGATTGCAGCCATCTATGGTTGCTTCGGGCATCTACAAGATCTTACCTACGTGACCACCATCCCTCTAATTGTGCCCAAACAGCACCACACCCGTGCAGTCAGCATGGGTGCGATTGTGGTCTCCGGTTCGGCAATTGTCTCCCCTGCCCTGGCAGGACTGTTCTATCCCACTATCGGTTTGCCTGGGATTACGGCGATCGATTTGGTGACTTTTGCGATCGCAATTTTCACCCTGCTCAGACTCCATATTCCTCAAGCCGCCAAAGCTGTTAGAGGCACCAACCCGCAACTCAAAAGCCAGCCTGGTATTAACCTCAAAAGAAAGTGGCGACAGGAAATCTGGCAAAATGCGAGCCTTGGCTTCCGTTACATTGGCAGCCATCGTAGCTTACTGACCATGGTCATCACCCTCTCCTCCTTTGCTTTTCTGAATAAAATTGGCGAAACCCTCTATCAGCCACTGATTCTTGCACGAACTGGAGGAAACACTCAGATCCTGGGAACTGTCGTTGCAGCAGCCGGTTTGGGTGGCGTTTTCGGGGGTCTGGTGTTGAGCATCTGGAAAGGCTTTCGCCAGCGCACCACGGGAATTTTATTTGGCGTCATCGGCACTGGTCTGAGCCAACTGATGTTGGGATTGGGACACGTTCCAGCCATTTGGACAGTCGCTCAATTTGGTTCAGCGTTCCACTGGCCTCTAATCGCCAGCTCCTACAAAGCGGTATGGTATGACAAGGTTGCACCAGAGCTTCAGGGTCGTGTGTTTGCAGCAGATTATTGGATTGGGTTAGTCATTGAAGCCTCCGCCAGTTTAATCGCTGGTCCCCTGGCCGATCGCATTTTTGAGCCAGTCATGCAATCAGGCAATTGGTTCGCAACCCTCCTCAGTCCGTTGTTGGGGGCTACTGCAGGTAAAGGGATTGGGCTTTTTTATAGTTTGAATGCGCTTTGTATTTTTGCCTTAGGGATCTTTGGCTTTGCACAGCAACACTTCCGCAATGCAGAAACGTGCAGGCCCAATTATGAACCCATCTCAGATTCATTGCAAGACTAGTGCAATATCACAATTAAAAGTTAGGGTAAACCCTACGGGGTTTACCCTAACTTTTGGCGTTGACAGAACACTAGCTGTACAACGATCTGACTCAGTTCAGCAAGCCCTGAAAGAAACGGAGTTTGAATCAATCCAGCAAGACGTTAACCAAATAATGTCAAAAGCAATCTTTAGAGATTGCCCGAACGCTCTCGAAGCGTCATGAAACATGCTCTGCCCTTTCAAGGTTGGGACTCTCGTATGCATATGTGGGAGATTACAAAAAGGCAATTGAGACTGATAAAGAGGCATTAGAACTAGCCAGAGAATTAGGCAATCGTACAATAGAAGCAAACATATTGGGTAATTTAGGAATTGTATATGGCATGTTGAGAGATTTTCAATATACGATTGAGTACAATCAACAATATTTAGAGATTTCAAGAACAATAAATTATCGCAAAGGAGAAGGAAACGCTCTGGGAAATCTAGGCAATGCCTATGAGGCCCTTGGACAATATGACAGGGCAGTTGAATATCAAAAACAGCACCTTGAGCTAGCCAGAGAGTTAGGCGATCGGAGAGGAGAAGGAAATGCTTTGGGAAACCTGGGAAATGCCTATGAATCCTTAAGAGACTACGAGCGAGCTATTACTTATCATCAACAGCATTTAGCAATTTCGCAAGAGATTGGTAACCGTCGAGGAGAGGGTAATGCCCTCAACAATTTGGGTTGTGTCTATGAGGTTTTGGGAAATTACGAAAAAGCCTGTAACTATTATGAAAAGTTGCTCGCGATTTCTAGAGAAGTAAGCAATAAAGGTGTAGAATCAATTGCTCTCAATAATCTTGGAGTTGTACTGATTAAATGGGGAAATTTTTCAGCAGGCATAGAGTATTGCGAAGCAGCTCTGACTATTTTTAGAGCAACAGATAATCATATTACTGCAGCTGAATCATTAAAGAACCTGGCTAAAATTTTCCAGAGCTTGTGTTATTTCGAGCTGGCACTTGACTACTGCGATCGCGCTCTATCTATTGCCACGGTATTAGAAATACCGCTCGCTGAGGAATGCAAGACGTTGCGGCAAGAACTATGCTTTCAAGTTAAAAGAAAAGGAAAAGATCGATGAAATGACTGAGGCGAAACTTCAAAGTCAGCTGAAACTAGAAAATGAGGCTGTCCTCCTATCAAGCGATGCGTTGCTAGGACAACTGAGGATCGATCCCGATACTCTACAGTTAGAGTAAATATGTAATAAGTTGTGACCTGGTTCTTCTTGAGGTCGTTCTTGGGTTTGAAACGATGCCACGCTTGAACACCAGCAACGCAGTTAAAGAACGGATCGAGCATCTGCTGACAAGGTTGCTGGCCTACGCAAATCACGATCTGCCCGCAGATTGGGAGCGGCTGCAGAAAAATCTGACAGTTCGGTGGTCAGAGGAGGAAAGCGATCGCCCGAAGCTCATTGTCAAAACGGAGCTGAGATTTCTGGCGGAACTGGTTTTCCAGCGGCAAAGCCCCAAATTGAAGGAAACCCTCAAGCAAGATTTACAGGTGCTGAGCAAATTTCTGGACATCCTGGAAGATAACCGCACCAAAACTCAAGGTTCAGCCATCTGGCACTTCACGCTGACGCTCTGGTACAAGTCTGTAGAACGGAATCTACAGGAGTTTCAGCGGCAGTGGGCGCAGCGGAAGTCAAACTCTAAGCCCCCTGAAGGCCAATCTTCTGACAGACAACAGGACATTCGAGCCGCCCAAAACTTCATGATTCCAAAGAAGAGTGGCAGTTTATTTTCTCGTACTGGTGTCATGTTAGATGCGGTTGCAGTTCCCTCAGGCAGCCTGCCGAATGCAGGCCCTGTTCAGTCTGATTCGCCCCAAAAACCGTCACCAGTACGTCCGGGTAGCAATTTGCCTGCTCGCGATTATGCCACATTCATTGGCAGAGAACAGCAGCTGGCTCAGGTGTTGGAATTGCTCAGTTTCAACAGCTCTGTGGCTCGCATCAGCGTTGAAGGGATTGGCGGAGTGGGGAAAACCAGTTTAGTGTTGGAAGCGGCTCATCGTTGCTTGCAGTCAAGCCAGGATTTGGGTGCTGCTGCCGCTGCACCAATGTTTGATGCGATCGCGTTCACCTCGGCAAAACCCCAGCACTTTACCCCTCGCGGTATTTTGCCCCGGTTTAAGCGGGAGCGGACGCTGGGTCAGATTTTTCGTGCGATCGCACGTACGCTGAACTGCCCTGGTATTCTCGCAGGGGACTTTGACGACCAGGTGGACGCTGTCCAGTCTTGCCTGAGCCACCAGCAAACGCTGTTGATTGTCGATAACCTGGAAACCCTTGAAGAGCAGGAGTTTGTTCTGTCGTTTTTGTACGATTTGCCAGCGACGGTGAAGGCGATCGTAACCAGCCGCGATCGCACTCTATTAGATGTTTCCATCCATCTGTCCCCCCTGGATAAAACAGAGAGCTTGTGCTTCATCGAACACCAGAGCCAACTGAAAACCGTTCAGCTCAGCGACGACAATGTCCAAACCCTGTATCAGGGAACCGGGGGCATGCCTGCTGCGATGGTCTATGCCATCGGTCAGCTGGCCAACGGCTATCCTTTGCCGACTGTCTTACCTCGATTGACCGAGACACACAGCGATTTCTGCCATTTTTACTTTGAAAGTGCGTTGCACCCCTTACGCGGACAAAACGCGCATCAACTTCTGATGGCTTTAGCATTGTTCCCTCAGCCTGCTTTGCAAACAGCGATTGCTCAGGTTGCCTTGCCGGATGGGAATTCTATCAATACAACCGACGACTTTGCCCGCCTGCATCAACTCTCTTTGATTGCTGTGCAAGGGGAACGTTGCGACATGCTGCCCCTGACTCGCGAATATATGCTGGTAGAACTGGCGGCTCATCCTCAGTTCGAGCGGGAAGCGCGAGAGCGGTGGGTTCGCTGGTATTTGCGTTTCTCTAAACAACACAGCCAGGAGGATTGGAAAGATTGGAATGAGTATGCTCGCTTAGAGGCAGAATGGGAAAATATTCAGGATGCGATCCAGTGGTGCATCGAGTGCGATCGCTATGCTGAAGTTCGCCAATTTTGGCAAGCTGTTAAGGGATATACCTACTTTCAGAGACAGGGCAACGATCGCTTGCGATATTGGGATACCTGCCTGGAATGGACAGATTGGCTCATTCAAACTGCAGAACAACAACAAGACTGGTCAACCGCTGTTTCGGTCATGTTAGACAGAGGCTGGACTCTCACGCTCATGGGTCAGGAAAAACAATTGCAGGCAGCGGGCTTGTTGTTGAATAGAGCCTGGAAGTTTTGCGATCGCATCCCTTCTCACCTACAAATCGACCTTGCCATTCACATTGCTGTTGTTCGCCTCCAGCAGCAACAGTTCGATGTAAGCGAACGCTGGCTGACCCAGGCAGCCGAGAGACTGGGGACGACCCAGCTAGATCCAACCCGCAAAACGCGCTTTGCCACACACATTCTCTATTACCAGGGAGAAATCTGCTACAAAATCGGCGACTACGATCGAGCTAAACAACAATTCCAACAAGCCCTCAAACAGGCGCAGAGTCTTCAGTGGCAGCGAGCCACCTTTCTCATCAACCACTGGCTCGCAGATATCGCCATTCAACAAAACAATTTAGACACTGCGCAACAAATACTGCAATCAGGGTTGCAAGCTGCCCAAGACAATCACGACCAATGCCGTGCCGCGTTCTGCAAACGCTCCTTTGCTCGCCTGGAGAAGGTTCAGGGCAATCTAAACGTCGCTTACAACTGGGCTACCGAAGCCCAGGCAGACTTTCTGAGCCTGGGCATGCTCCCCGAGGCAGAAGAAACCCAGGCGCTACTGCAGACATTAAGCACGGAGAATGACAACCCACACAAGCCTTAATTCAGCCGCGATCGCTGGCACAAAAAAGAGAGCCTATCGCAGGCTCTCAGAAAGAATCAGACTTTTAGCTGATGGTAATTACATCCACGGTTCAAAAAGATCCTGCAACATAGCATTGACTTCGACATCTTCACCAGGACGCAACTGATTGGGATTTCCCAGCAGCTCGCAATCTGACGGTTTGGCATTTTCAAGCACGTCATCACCCAAATAGGGCAGCAGCAAGTCCTTGGTCTTGGCAAAAGCATCTTCTAACTCTTGGCGATCTGCCTCACCACGCAACCCAAAATAAGGGAAATGATGGATAAACCGCCCAAAGAGCACCCAACAATCTTGCGAATATTTGAACGTATCCTCAAGATGGCAGTGCCAAACCACATCGATGCGTTGCGTAGGTACCAACCTGCAACCAGGATGCAGATAAATCAGCAGCAAAAAGATGGCGTATTGTATAAGCGCGTTGTTCACTTCCTGCCGAGTCCAGCCATGGAGCTTGAGCTTGTAGGCAATTGGCCCCCAATCGAGCCTTCGCAACCGCCTCCAGAAAGTTCGAACTGTTCGGTGCCTCAAAAAAGCGAGGATAATGTGCAATCTAGCCAGACTCTTGTCTAACCAACCTTGGTTCCCAAATAACATAGTTTTTCAGACCTCTTGTCTAATGTTGGACAAGCTCATGGCCAAGAGCGTTATCCTTATAATCCTTGCTCTATAAGGGTTTGGCGGCTCTGATTTAGTTCAAGCCAAAAATAGATCCTGTAATGGAAGCGCAAGAGATCCCGTAGTGGAGTTGCAAGAGATCCGGAAAGTGAGACAAAATTGAACCCGTACAGAAACATCAAATTGAGGCAAACATGGCAGCAACCCTCAAGGCATCTCAATCAGGATTAGAGAGCGTCGATCGGGCCAGGAGGCAAAAGGGATGGACGGCGACATCTGTCACCTGGTGCAGTGCTGCCCAAACTTCAGTCGCGACCTTGAAGCGGTTTCGACAAGGCAAAGCCATTCAACAAGGCGCTTTCATGGGCATTTGTCAGGCGGTTGGCATTGAAAATTGGCAAGATCTCATTGACGACAGTCCATCACCACCGCCAGCCACCCCAAAACAAGAAATCGATTTCTTTGCCTACGACGATGTTTGGGTCGGTCGCGAACCCCTCATTGCCGATCTCAAACAAAAGATTCAAGATACGCATCGGTTGCTGATTCTGGTTGGCATCACCGGCATTGGCAAAACCGCCCTGGCAGAGCGACTGGCCGTGGAACTGGAAGACTGGCTCCAGGGAGATTGGGACAACTTCCTGGAAGAAAACTTCGACGACGAAAATCAATCCCCAGACTTCGCCAGCGTCGCCGCCCGCTGGTTGGAAAAATGGGGCGAACCCATCACTCCTGATGACCGCAAAGATACCCAGCGACTGCTGTACCGACTCACCCGCCACCTGAAAGAAAACCAGCGTCTGGTGATAATGGACTCCCTGGAAAAAGTCCTTCAGGGCAACGTGCAAGAAGGCTGGAGCGACTTCAAAGACGACTGGTGGGTCCAGTTCTTCCAGAATATACTCAAGGCTGACAGTTGTCCCAGTCGCATCGTGCTGACCTCCCAGGATCTGCCGCGACAGTTGGAGGAAGAAAGCAGCCGCTATCCCAATTTCTGGTACTGCCAACCCCTGAGCGGACTCGATGGCACCGAGCAGCTGGACCTGTTTGCCAAAACTGGACTGGAGGTGGAACCAGAGACCGACGATATCAATCTGGAACCTGATGGCAAAGCCTATCTAGAGCGAATCGGTACCGCCTACGAAGGACATCCCCTGGCCCTGCGAACCATTGCTGGAGAGATCGGCAGCGCCCCCTTCTACGGCAACACTGTTGCCTATTGGAACCGCTACGGGAATGAAATCGAAGCAGTCGAGAAGGCGATTGAGGAAGCCAAAACCAAAGGCATCACCGCCTCTGCTGACGATCGCTTCAACCTGCACCGCTACACCCGCACCCTGCGCCGCCACGTCCGCGTCCGTCTGGAACGCAGCTTCGATCGCGCCAGGCAGGACGTTTACTATGCTTACATTCTGCTCTGCGAAGGCTCGGTCTACCGTTGTCCGGTGCCGGAGGAGTTCTGGCTCAGCCATCTGGAGGATTGGGATTGCGATGAAACGGTGCAGGCGGTGGCGTTGGATGCGTTGCGCGATCGCTACCTGGTTGAGGAGGTCGTTGAGAACGACCAGTGCATGCTGCGCCAGCACAACCTCATCCGCAGCCTCTCCCTGGAACACTTGAAGACCTTGGATAATGAATCGTGAAGCGACTCTTGCTTTCTAAGTAGAAATAATGATTGATGGAGTTTGTAGAAGTCCCTGAATGATGTCAATTTGGCTGCGATATCTGTCTGGCAAGCCCTTGAGATCTTCTAGAAGGGTGTCAACTAGAAAGTCGTCCACGTTTGTCCCTGTTCGAAGCAAGCGTTCTATATCGTTAAGAATCGCGGACACATCGCGTGAGGCAAATTTCTGGGCAACCTGCAATCGCTCAACATGCACGTTGAGCGCCCGCATATAATTCCGCTCGGCCTCAGCTCGATCGGCCCGCCATTCTAACAGCTCGTATCGAATCAGTTTCTGGTCTTGGCGTATCTCTTCGAATTCGCTTTCCAGTCTCTTCTCAACAAAATCTTTTAACTCTGGCTTCAAAATGCGTCTGACTTGTTCTTTTAGCTCTTCGTGATCGCGTCGGGTTTGCAACCAACTAAAGCCAAACAGTAGCGCTCCAATGGCAACCAAAACCCCAATATAAATGCTCAAAATATTGACGCATAAAGTGACCGTTCCAAGGATGCGATCGTTATACTCCCGCATCATTTCCAACTGAGCCTTCAAAACAGCGATTTCTGTCTCAGATTGTCCTGACGGCGCAGCTTCAGGCTGGGGTGAGGCTGTTGGTTTCAGTTGAGATGGCAGAGGAGAATCTGACTGGGTGGGCTTTTCAGGAACGGATTGAACAGACGGTCGATCTAGTTTTTGGGTTGGTTGGGCGTTCGCGATCGCAGTCAGTCCCGCAAACCAAACAAGGATTGCCGCTAGTGGAATTAATCCCCTGGAACCCAGCGAAGCTTCATGTTTATATGTTTTCAATTTTCCAGAACTAACCAAAATTATTCCGGTTCCTGAGCAAAATATTCATAGCATTCTTTTAATCTTAAAATCGTATAGCAATCTCAGACTCCTGAAGCGGGATACCCGCTGAATGCTGCGATTAAATCTCGCCAGGATAGCGGTTGGAACTATTAGCAATATGAACCACTTGGATCGCCTCTTCCTGTTTCGCAACTCGATAAAAAATTCGCCATCCCCCAACTCGATAGAAGTACAATCCCTCAATTTCGCATCGAACATCTACCACACCTTCCATCCAGGGATCGACTTCCAACCGCCGCAGATGTCTTTTTATCAGGCGAGAGTCCTTATCGCTCAGGCCATCGAGATATGTTTGAACAGTTGTAGCGAGATGGGCGCAGTAGACCACCTTGGGTTATAGCCTGGAGCCAGAGACAACATAGTACTCAGGGTAACGTAAAAAATTACCCTTGCCCAGTTACAACCCAAAATACTGATAGCAATCAACTGGCTACCAGCTCGCAATTCGCTCTAAATAGTCGTTCTTGTCCTTAGACCTGAGAAGCAATTCGCCGTTGTTGATAGTCCTCAAATGTGACAAATTCACCGCGCTCGAACGCGGCCAGACCTTGCTGAATCCCTTCCTGCTCTGAAGCTGGAAGTTCCTCAAATTTTAGCGATGGCCTATCTTTCGCTTGATTCAAAGCACTGGTTTCCTCCAGCGCATCCTCAACCATTTGCCATGCTTCCTCAAGATCGATATCAGCCCTGGGACGTTCTTCCATAGAGGGATAGAGAGGAATGCAAGCTGCCGACTCGTCCATTTGATTGGGGAAATCTATTGACCAATCCCCTGGCGGTTCAACATAAACATGAGGAGGAGCAGCAGCAGCACCTAATGAGTCTGCGCCGAAATGCTGCTCAAATAGAGCTTTCGTTCGCACAAAGGAGGTTTCCAGATCCTGCCGATCTAATTCGCCGCGAAGTCCAAAATAAGGAAAATGATCGATAAAGCGGCCAAACAATAGCTCGCAATCCTCGCGATACTTGCGCGTGTCGGAGAGATGCTTGTGCCAAACCTCATCAATTTCCCTCGTGGGAACAATGGTTGTGTTGGGATAGAGATAGACTAAAAGCAGAAACATTTTGTAGCGAGCAATGGCCTGTTCAACGCGCATTGGTTTCCATCTCACACCCTTTTCAGGATGCATCAGCATATACGCTATCGAGCTGAGGTCGAGATCCCGAAGCTTTTGGAGGAAGATCTTGCTTTCTATATTTAGCTTGGCTTCAGGCTGCATTCAATCTGTTGGAGAGGTGTTGTAACGAGGATCTTCGATATCTATACTCCTACCTTGCTTACTATATTCAGGTTTCAGGCCCTCAATTTACACCTCAGTTTCTTCCTATTTTTAACCCCACTACTTAAAGTGAGGTTAAAAGTGAGCCAGACGTTAAACTAGATGATAGTTCAACACACTTTGAGTATGGCAAAAGATGGCAGTTTCCTTAAAAGCTTCTCAACAGGGTCTAGCAATTGTTGACCAGGCCAGGAGGAAGAAGGGCTGGAAAGCAATTGCTTCTGCCTGGTGCGATACAGCATGTGTGTCAGTGTCAACCTTGAAGCGGTTTCGAGAAAGAAAGCCCATCTTGCAAGATGCCTTCATTGCCATCTGTCAAGCTGTTGGGATAGAAGACTGGAAAAGCATAGTTGAAGATAGCTCAACACCATCTAGAGATTTAGTCACCCCGGGAGATTTAGTCACCCCGGACCAGAACCAGAGAGAAACTGCCGAAAAAGCAGTCGATTTCTTTTCCTATGATGATGTTTGGGTGGGTCGAGAACCTCTCATTGCCGATCTCAAACAGAAATTACAGGGATCGTATAGAATCCTGACTCTGGTTGGCATGACGGGGATTGGAAAAACTGCCCTGGCAGAACGGCTAGTTGTGGAACTGGAAGACTGGCTCCAGGGAAATTGGAGCAATTATCTGGAAGAAAACTTTGACGATGAAAACCAATCTCCAGACTTTAGCAGTGTCGCTGTCCGTTGGTTGGAGAAGTGGGGCGAACCCATCACTCCCGACAACCGCAAGGATACCCAGCAGTTGCTATTTCGTCTCATTCGACACCTGAAAGAAAACCAGCGTCTAGTAGTGATGGACTCCCTGGAGAGAATCCTGCAAGGAAACGAACAGGAGGGCTGGAGCGATTTCAAGGACGACTGGTGGGTCAAGTTTTTCCAGAGCCTGCTTAAAGCCGACACCTGCCCCAGCCGCATCGTGTTGACCTCCCAGGATTTGCCCCGACAGCTGCAAGAAGAAAGCAGCCGCTACCCTAATTTCTGGCACTGCCAACCCTTGAGCGGACTCGATGCTGCCGAACAGCTGGCCCTGTTTGCCAAAACTGGCCTGGAGGTGGAACCAGAGACCGACGATATTAATCTGGAACCTGACGGCAAAGTCTACCTGGAGCGAATCGGTGCGGCCTATGAAGGACATCCCCTGGCCTTACGAACAATTGCTGGAGAGATTGGCAGTGCGCCCTTTTACGGCAAAATTGTTGCCTATTGGAACCACTATGGGAACGAAATTGAAGAAGTCGAGAAAGCGATTGAAGCAACCAAAACTGAAGGTATGACTGCTGCCGCTGACGATCGTTTCAACCTGCACCGCTATACCCGCACTCTACGTCGCAATGTCCGCGTTCGCCTGGAACGAAGCTTCGATCGCGTCAAGCGCGATGTCTATTACGCCTACATCCTGCTCTGCGAAGGCTCGCTCTATCGTTGTCCGGTACCCGAAGAATTCTGGCTCAGTCATCTAGAAGATTGGGATTGTGATGAAACTACGCAGGTGATGGCGTTAGATGCTCTACGTGATCGCTACCTGGTTGAGGAGGTTGTAGAGAACGACCAGTGTATGCTGCGTCAGCATAATCTGATTCGTAGCCTATCTCTTGAACGGTTAAAGCAACTAGCTGAAGAAGATGCCTAAGTGGTCTCAGTTAGAAGTTAAAGAGTTAAAGATTCTCGGAGGAAGCAAGCTTGTTATCTCCACTTATTCAGTTTTGGAGAATCTTAGTCTTTTGTCAGAAAAGCACCTCGAAGAAAATCACATCATTCACTCCAAAGAAGTAGCTTCGGTAATTCTTGGGATTGATCCGGCAGCATTAAAATCTATTAAATCTTACTGGAAACGACTTCATTACCGGACAGCTCTCAATTGGTTAACAAAGTATAAACCTAAGAAGGATTCTTCGAACTTAGGTAAAATGAAAGTTTTTATAGAAGCATTTCATCATCTCTGCGATCTAGAAGATTGGGAAAAAGCTAGAAATCTTCTCGCGATTCGTCTTGACACACCAACTCAACAGCAGTTGCACCTACAACTCAACACTTGGGGCTATTACCAGAGACAGATCGAAATATATCAAAGGGTACTATTTAAGTTAGATGTTGATTTAGACATGACTATACTAGGTGACTTAGGAACAGTTTATTGTTTGCTAGGAAATTATACAAAAGGTACTGAATACTATAGGAATTGCCTCGCTATAGCAAGAAATGTGGGTAACCAGAATGTTGCAGGAAATATCTTAAATAACTTGGGAAATGTTGCCTATTGTCAAGGGAAACTGCACGTTGCTGAGGAGTATTATTTGCAGTCGTTAGCAACAGCAAGGAAAATCTCTGATAAGAAAATGAAAGCAACTGTTATTGGTAATTTGGGTAATAATTATAATGCTCAAGATAGATTCGATCGTGGAAGTGAGTGTCTTCATCAACAATTGATTCTTGCACGAGAAATTGACGATCGCTATGCAGAAGAAAATGCGTTAGGAAATCTCGGAATTGCTTATAGATGCTTGGGACACCACGCACAAGCGATTGAATATCAAAAACAGAATCTCTCCCTCGCTAAGGCAATTGAACATCGCCAAAGCGAGGGAGAGGCATTGTTAAACCTGGGAATTGCCTATGATTCCCTGGACGATCGAGATCGTGCCCTTGACTACTATCAGAAAAGTTTAGCAATAGCTAGGGAAATTGGCGATCGTCCTGGCGAAGGACTGGCATTAGCCAACCTGGGCATAAGTTTGTTCAAACTGGAACAAGATAAAGAAGCTCTAACCACTCTCCAGATAGCATTAGCAATAGCGCAACAGACTACCCAACAAAATCTTGAAGCATTAGTGCTCAGAAATCTGGCAGAAGTTTATTGGCTTCTGGAGCAACTGGAACTGGCGAGAGAACATTGCGATCGCGCCCTCACCCTAGCTACCGAACTCGGCATTCCTCTAGCAAAAGAATGTCAAACCTTGAAAGAGAAACTAGAAGATGAGTAACCTTAACGAACCACCTAATAGCAATCGAAATGATCTTCAGGGAGCTGGAATTGCCCCCCCAAGCGAGTTGACCCTGATGGAACTTGGGATCGATCCAGAAGAGGTAAAATCCATTAAGCCAAACTATAAACGTACCCATTACAGAGCAATCATCAACTGGCTAACAAACTCTAAAGCTCAGATAAATACTTCTTACTTAGAACAAATTAAAGGCTTGCGAGAAACATTTCACCACCTCTGTAAAGTTGAAGCCTGGGAAACAGCTAGTAAGATTCTTTTTACTCGCCTTAATACTCCAACTAACGAAGAATTACACAACCAACTTAATATTTGGGGCTACTATAGGGAACAAATTTATCTGTACAACCAACTGATAGATAAAGTGAATCCTAATTTGAACACAATATTAACAAATGGTATTGGTAGAGCGTACTTTTATATGGGAGCCTTCACCAAAGCCATCAATCTATTTCAGCGCAGTTTGGTACTTGCAAAAAGTACTCAAGACGATCGATCGCAGGCGCATGCTTTGAGAAATATAGGAGCAGCTTCCCATGCTTTAGGTAATTATCATGAAGCAATTGAATTTTATCAGCAAAGTTTAATTATTGCTAAAAAAATGAAAAGCAAGTTACTAGAATCAGCAGCTTTAGGGAATATAGGAGCTACTTATCATCTACTAGGAAGTTATGAAAAGTCAATTCAGTATCAGGAAAAACGTCTGAAGATCGCGCAAGAAATTCAAGATCTACAAGGCAAGGAAGCAGTTTTTGGAAATATAGGAAATGATTACCTTCGGATAGGCGATTATGGCCGAGCAGTTGAATCCTATCAGGATGCTTTAGCCATTGCACGAGAAATCCAGGATCGGGCGGGAGAAGCAATGGCACTCAACAATTTGGGATATGCCTACCACTGCTTAGGGAATTATAGCGAAGCAGTTGATGCTTATGAGCAGGGTTTAACGATCAAACGAGAAATTGAAGACCGCAACGGTGAGGCAAATGCACTCTGCAATTTGGGAACTACATTAATGCAGCTGGGGCAAAACTCAGAAGCTCAGGAATCTTTACGGATATCATTGAATATTTGCCAGCAAATTGGTAACCACTCTACTGAGGCGGAAGCACTTCTGAGACTGGCAGAAATTGATCGAAAATTAGGCAATCTGACATTTTCGCAAGAACATTGCGATCGCGCCCTCTCCCTGGCCACCGAACTCGGCATCCCCCTCCTGAAAGACTGTCAAGCCCTGAAAGAACAACTGGAGAGAGAATAAGTCAGCCAACTGCTCCTGGTTTCCAGAGACAATGTCTTGCTCAATCTAGGAGGATGTTTGAAAAGTATTGGATCCCCTCAGTACGCCACCCAGTCGAGGAGCAATACAGGCCAGCTCCAACGCCAGCTTGAGCGATTCCTGCCCAACAACGATCAGGCTATAGGGCAAAATGGGCAGAGCAGAGGCGTCTTCGAGCGTCTTTGAGGAAAGGATATCTGCGTCCATATCTGTCCATATCATTAAGTTTCCTGAGGTAGTGCTAGCTTGCAGTCGCTGTGCTGAATATCGCTGTTAGGCCAATTCAGCGTTTGCCCCCGATACTTGCTTTCTTTGCCATGCAGAACCTCAAAAGTACTGAGCTGATTTAAGTTTAAATCTTGCAGGCGATTGAGAGAAGAGGAAAGAAAAAACGGATGAGCAATGGACATTTAACCCTCAAGATGTCAACCTTCGAGCATGAACAATTCCTAACGTCACATTTTGTTTTTCAGTCATCCTTGTTGAAGGGGTTTATCGCTCTGGCTTTTTGGGGTCGCTGTGGCTATACTTTGGGAGTGGCTTTTGCGGGATGGGGCGATCGCTTATCGCGTACACCCCCGGGTAGTAGTGGCCTCCAGTCTAACAACCCTGTGCAAGGAATGCTCAACCCTAAGCGGTCTGTTAGGCTTCTATCAATCATTGTTCCCGCCCCTGACGGCCCCCGTTATCGCGACTGTAGAATTGTGGGATACGTGAATATTTAATCGATTAGGGTTTGTGACTAGGCCAAAACCAAGGGATATCTGTCAAGTCCGGTGCTTCAATGTGGAGTTGGTTGCTCAAGCAGAGCAATCCCTCCCGGCAGATGAATTTTTGGAAGAGGCTCAAGTCCTTTTTGGGGCGCTAGCCGATCGATCCCGTTTAAAAATCCTGTATGCCCTGAGCGGTGGAGCAGAACTCTGCGTTTGTGATGTGGCTTCCTTGCTTGGCATCAAGATTGCGACAGCCTCCCACCATCTGAGAAAACTGCGGGATCTCAAAATCCTCAAGTACAGAAATGATGGCAAATTGGCTTACTACTCTCTGAGAGACCAGCGTGCTGCTGAAATTCTACACTATGCTCTCCAGCAGATTGTGGATTGAAACATTCTAATGTCGGCTTGAATGTAAATTCTCCGCCTGGTAATATTCAAACATTCATTTGAATGTTTGTGTGATGGGAATGCGCTATGGGCGAGCATTGCTGCCAGGGGAAAGCGAAGGCGTTGTCGAAGCTCAGGGAACGGCAAGCCAAAGTGCTTTGGGCCGTCCTGCTGATCAACCTGTTGATGTTTGGGGTTGAGTTTGGAGCGGGTCTGCGGGCAGACTCTCTTTCCTTAACGGGAGATTCTTTAGATATGCTAGGGGATGCCCTGGTTTATGCCAGCAGTTTGTATGTCATTAACAAGAGTGTCAGCGTTCAGGCTGGTGCCGCCTTCCTCAAGGGGCTGATCATGTTTTTGTTTGCGATCGCGGTGTTTGCCAGGGCAAGCTATCAACTTTTTGCCGGGGCAAGTCCCGAAGCATCAATGATGGGCCTCATCGGGGTTGTGGCGTTACTGGCTAATGTGTTGTGTTTGGTGCTCTTGACTCGTCATCGCAACGATAACCTGAATATGGCTTCGGTTTGGCTGTGTTCTCGCAATGACATCATTGCGAATACTGCTGTGCTGGCGGCGGCAGCCCTGGTCTCTCTAACCCAGTCCATTCTGCCTGATTTAGCGGTGGGTTGCTTGTTAACCTTCGTTTTTGCCCGGTCAGCCGGAAAGGTGCTGTCCCAATCCTGGCAGCAGATGCGACAGGCACAATGAAGCCAAGCTCGTTAGGACAAAATTGAGCGCGCGCTTCGCGCGCGCTCAATTTTGTCCTAAGCAATGTGACTACTGCTATGTAGCGCTAGCCAAAGCACTATTTTTGGCAGGTCTAATCCCTGATGGGCGAGGTGAAAGGGGCCAGGGCAGAAACGGTGGAAATGAGGAGCGCGAGCAGAAAAATTCCCAGTTGCACGACGACAATGCTGGGACCGGAGGGTAAATCAAATAGGGCAGAAAGAATCATGCCGACGATCGCGCTCAATGCGCCCAAGCCAGCGGAGATGAGGATGTAGTGGGTGAATTTGCGGCTGAGCAGACGGGCGGCACAGGCAGGAATGACGACAAAGGCGCCGATCAGTAAAACTCCGATCGCCTTAATGGAAACGCCCACCACCAGGGAGAGGAGAACGATGAAAGCGGTGCGTTGGGCCGAGACCGCCACGCCACGGGCGATGGCCATGGGTTCATGTAAGGTCAGGAGCATTTGCGATCGCAACGTCAAGCCAATAAACCCCACGCACACCCCCAACAGTACAGCACTGAAGATTAAATCGGCGGTTTGCACTGCCAGAATATCGCCAAATAAAAGATTGGTGATGCCACCTTGATACTCCTCCCGAAAGCTGAGCAGAATAATGCCCACTGCGAGGGATGATGAATAAATAATGTTCAACAGGGCATCGGTCCAGAGGTGGGTGCGCTCCAGGAAATAGGTCACGCCCAGGGCAAACAGCACTGCAAACGGGAGCAGCACCCAGGAGGGATTGAAGCCCAGCAGCAGCCCAATGCTGATGCCCAGCAGAGCAGAATGCCCCAGGGCATCGCTAAAAAAAGAAAGCTGCCGGAGGATGGTGAAACTACCCAATAAGCCCCCGATCAGTCCGGTTAAGATGCCACCCATCAGTGCCCGCTGCATGAAGGGCAGTTGAAAGAGTTCAATGACGCGAGTGAATTCAGCCTGAAGCATCATAAATATCAACCTGGAACAGCTAAGCACTAACAAGAATGGCGGTAACGGAAAAATTCGGAACCATAGGCAAGCACAAGGTTTTCGGTGGTGAGGGTATGGTCGGGGGTACCCTGGCAGAGTAGGGTTCGATTCAGGCAAAGGACGCGATCGCAACTGCGACGCACCATATCCAGATCGTGGGAAATCTGCAAAATTGTCCAGCCCTGTTCCCGTTTGAGCTGATAGAGCAACCGGTAAAACTCAGCCCCACCCAGGGCATCCAAGCCCGCCTGGGCTTCATCCAGAATTAACAAGGACCGGGGACGCACCAGACAGTAAGCCAGCAGCACCCGTTTGGTTTCTCCACCGGATAAACTGCTTACCCGTTGATTCCGGAGGTGCCATGCCTCAACCTGGGTCAGTGCCGCTCGCACAGCACGATGGCGTGCCTGTCCACCCATCCAGGGCAGTTGAGGCCCCACGCGATCCCAACCCAATGCCACCAGTTCAGACACCGCGAGCGGAATGCGGCGATCGAACAAAAAATTCTGGGGTAAGTAAGCAATGTGTTGCCGCACTTCAGCAGGGAGATAGCCCCTGGCAGATAGGGCATGCCCCAGCACAAACACTTCCCCCGACTGGCGCGGCAAAATGCCCAACACCGCTTGAACCAGGGTACTTTTCCCGGCTCCGTTCGGTCCCACAATCGCCGTGTCCATTCCCGGTTGCACCGCAAAGGACACATCATGCACCGCCAGGTAAGTCTCGCGGCACACCGTTAACCCATTGACAACTAAGACCGGCTTGTTCAAGGCTGACCCTCCTGCTGGATTAGGAGAAACCACAACTTAAAACCGCAGACCGATAGATTGAGGCATCACTTCCCCAGACTGCGGCATCCAGAGGGGAAGCCATGCCTGGTTGGATGCCTCGAAACTGGTCACCAAGTTTTCAGCGTTCTGGCGCATAACCTTCAGGTAATAGGCGGGCTGAATTGCTTCGGAACGACCTGTTTCAATGGGGTCAAACACACTGACGCTGATGTTGAGATCTTTGGCGATCGCATCAAAAGACGCTTGCCCTGCCTGGGGTTCAGTCATGATCGCTTTCAATCCTTTTGCCTGCACCGTTGCCATCACCCGCTCCACATCCCCTGGAGATGGATTCTCTTCGGGAATGCCCACCAGGACTTCTGCTTGCAACCCATAGCTGTCGGCAAAGTAGGCGGCAAAGTCATGGAAAATCACAAAGGTTTGTCCGGCAAAGGGCGCGAGTTGTGCTGTAATTTCAGCATCTAGCGCCTTTAACTCGGTGATGAAGGCTTCAGCGTTTGCGGTGTATTCCGCTTTGCCCTCTGGATCGGCGGCAATCAACCCATCCCGAATATTTTCCACCTGCTCGATCGCCCGTTTGGGATCGAGCCAGATGTGGGGGTCAAATTCACCATGATGGTGTTCATGCTCAGCATGGGCTTTTTCCCCATGGCCATGTTCCTCTTCTTCAGCATGGTCATGCTCCTCTTCTTCAGCATGGTCATGCTCCTCTTCTTCAGCATGGTCATGTTCAGCATGGTCATGCTCCTCTTCTTCAGCATGGTCATGCTCCTCTTCCTTGGAATGACCGTGCTCGCCACCTTCCTTATGATCTTCATCAGTAGCGAGGGTTACAATACCTTCACTGGAATCAATAATGGCGAGATCGGCATTTTCCGCATTCTCGATCGTGTCATCCAGGAAAAACTCCATCTCCAAGCCATTCTTCACCAATACATCTGCGTTCGCGATCGCCTGCACATCGCCCGGTTTTGCCTGGTATTCGTGGGGACCCACGTTCGTCGGCAGCAGTTGTACCACTTCCGCCCGATCGCCTGCCACCGCTGTTGTGAACTGGGTCATGGGTAAGAAAGTTGTCACCACCTGCAACGGATCGTCTGAATCATTCGAGGAATCTGTTTCGCCAGTCGGATTGGTAGCACAACTGCCCAGGCCCAGGGCAATCGTCGCCAAAGCCACCATTGCAGCTCGTTGCACGGTTTCTTGAACCGCTCCCTGTAGAGATCGTTTAGACATTGCTTCTTTCCCTAGGCGTGCTATAGAATCGAGAATGATTATCATTCTCGAATACTTTACACCATATTGTTGTGAATCGTTGTAATTCAACCCAAAGAAATCTTGAAACCTACCCTATATCGTTCAAGTTGCTATTAGTCTGCAACGCTCAGTAACTCTTGTCCATCCCTTTCTGTAACAAGTGAGCCAGATCGGGTGGCGCGATCGCGCCGAGTTGAGCTGGCTTGAATCCTGAGTCGTCACTGTTGGAGAGTGCGATCGCGCCGAGGTTGAACTGGATGGGGTGATGCGATCGTTCGAGTGTTGGGATGCGCTTTTAACCAAATCCTGGATATGTGGATAAGAACAGCAACAGATCCCGTGCAAGTGGGCAATGATAAAATACCTTTATGCAGTTCGACTGGGATAAAAATAAGGCAGCCCGCAATCAGTCAAAGCATGAAGTTCTCCTTTGAGGAAGCAAAAACTGTTTTTGACGATCCTCTCTATGTTGACTTCTACGATCCAGAACGCTCTGAGGATGAGGAGCGATACCTCATTGTTGGGGAGTCAAATCAAAGACGGTTGTTGATTGTATCGTATACCGAAAGAGGAGACTCAATTCGCCTCGTTAGTGCAAGAGAAGTTACGCGAACCGAGCGAGAAGCTTATGAAGAGGGATAAGTCAGAAATGGAAGACGATTTACGAACAGAGTATGACTTGAAGAGTTTGCGAGTCAGAAGATTAGGTTCAGGGCGAAAAAGTTTTGGCACAACAACAGTACGTCTAGAGCCAGATGTTGCTGAAATGTTTCCCAGCGCCGATGCAGTCAATGAAGCTCTACGTTTTTCGATCAGGGTGATGCGGCAAAACCAGGCACTTGCGCCTCAGACGCAGGCTAACGCTGTGTTGGAGCCGACCAACGAGCAGTAATCAGTGAGGGCCAGAAGTTGTCTGCTGCGGCTCAACTCGATCGTTAGGACTCACGGATATAAAAATGGCTCAATCCCTGTTTCAGGGCATATTCGCGAAACGCCGTGAAGCGTCAATGCACCGCTTGTTTTTCTCTGGGGCGATCGCCCCGTTAAAATAAAGAGACGCAGTTGAAGCAAGGTCAAGTCTATGGCAATTCGACAACGACGTTATCCCAAAGAAGAATTAGCTCAACGTGGGCAAGCCCTCTATGAATCAGGCATTCGGCAGCGGGTCGAAGCTGATAACAAAGGCAAGATTGTGGCGATCGACATCGAAACTGGAGCTTTTGAGCTTGATGAGAATATTGTGCCTGCAACTAATCGACTATTTGAGCGACATCCCGATGCACAACCTTGGGTTATTCGAATTGGACATCGAGCTGTTGACCATTTTGGGTCACGAAGCCTGACGAAAAGTCTATGATGCAAGGGGTTGTTAATTTACGTCGGGAAGCAACGCTGTCCATTGTTGTTGGCAACTCAAATCAGCACCTACAAGCGATTGAAACAGCGATTGACACAGGATTTACTGGGTTTCTATCTTTACCGCAGGCAATTATCGCTAACTTAAATTTACCTTGGAGCGCATCTGACACTGTTACATTGGGGGATGGAAGCGAAACTCTATTCGATCTGTATACTGCGATGGTGATTTGGGATGGGCAGTATCGCGATATTTACATTGCAGAATCAGAATCAGAACCCCTTCTGGGGATGGCGATGCTCTACGGTTATCGATTGCAGGTTGATGCTGTTGAGGGCGGTATCGTCAAAATTGAAGCTTTATAATCGATTTCTAAAAGTGCGATCGCCCCTTCTCGCCTTTTCAGGGCAGATTAGCGAAACGCTGTGAAGCGTCAATGCACCGCTTGAGTTTTCTCTGGGGCATCACCTATCCCTATCATTATCGCCCAGAACGTAATCCAGCACTGTTCTCGAACGAGGCTGGAATGGCTGCATAAAAGTAATTTTGTATTAATTCTGGCAAGCAAATATTAAACAGGTTTGATACCCTATTGAAGAGGTGGTTATACTGAATTCCTCAGCCTAATCATCCATATAGGCATATTAGGCTGAACTGTTTCTCTTTAATTACCTACATAGGGCGATTAGGCGACGAATTTCTACCTAATTTGCTGTATGGGCGGATTAGGTGGGAACCTTCTATCTAATTAATTGTTAAGCGGCAGAGTGTTGTAAAGTTCGACTCTTTATTAGTTAAAATTAATCTGATGACAATATGTACTAAGCAGGATGAAGATTTCTGGAGCTTAGGTGCTTACAACTTTGGAATTTCAATCATAGTCAAATGATAGATCCCATCTCTATTGCAGTTTTTTTGGGTGCTGCCGCATTGGTAAAGGCCAGTTGGTCATTAGTTGATCAAATACATGGATATACTATTGTTGGGCGTAAGGGAAGCCATTACACAGTTCGAGTTGAGTTGAAAAATGACAAGTTTATTGATCTGGAAATAGAAGGAGATATAGATGATTTAAGTCCAGAGAAACTAGCAGAGTTTCTTGCTGATCTTGATATTAATACTGCTGAATCTTTAGAAAAAATATCTAAATCTAAGGAAAAGATAGCAGAATGAATTTAGAAAATGACTCTGAGAAAAAGAATGAGTCAAAAACTAATGCAAGTTTGGCTGGAGCTGGTGGTGGGACGCTGATTGCAGTTATTGCGAACCAGTTGCCGAACTCTAGTGTTGTCAGACCTATATTGCAGTATGCAGCCCCCTCAATTTCAATCCTAATCACTGCACTATGGGTATTGATTCAAGTTAAAATAGCCAATCATTTTCGTGATAAAGAAGTGGATTTTCTATTTCAAAAAGCTCGAGAGAAATTAAAAAGACGTATTTCTGATCCGGATATATCAGAAGAGCACAGATGTTTTCTCCAAAAACAGCTAGAGGAAATCGATTCAATCGATATTAGTCGAATTAAATCTAAAATAGCAAAGTTAAAAGTGATAACTAGCAAGGATATAGTTACTACAGAAACATTAAATCCTGCTTATGTAGTGAACGATACTAATGAAGAGGATAGTTGAAATCGTGCCTCCGGATTGTGTAGTGAAGTCTAACTAGACTAATGTACCGGAATATAGGCAATTGCTACCTGTCTACTGACGAGACGTAACTGCATTCGGTGATTGGAATTGTTAGGCGGAAAGTTACCCTCTAAATAAAGAGTTAGGCCGCAAGGCTTCAGCTCGATCTCCGATCTCGTAGTGTGCGTCAGCGACCAGCGTAACGCACCATCATTTATGTTGAAACTCACCAACTTATCAAGCTTTGCGTCCTAACTTGGCATTGGCGCGGATGTATATTGGAAGGCATCAGGCTTCGTTTAAAATGGTCTCGCGCCGCTCAACTTAGCCGTTAGCCATCTTTCAAGCCATTGTAACCTGTAACGTTTTGGGTTACATTCGATGAATGATACTTAGTTTTAAGCATCGCGGTTTAGAACGATTTTTTGAATCGGGAACAACTCGCGGTATTCAGGCCGAACACGCAAAGCGCATTCGGCTAATTTTAGCTCGTTTGAGTGCAGCAACTTCTCCGCAAGATATGAACTTGCCTGGGCTAGCACTTCATGAACTCGTCGGTCAGCGTCAAGGAACCTGGTCAGTAAAAGTATCTGGGAACTGGCGTATCACGTTCGCATTTGATGGCATAGATGCGTGTGATGTCGATCTTGAGGACTACCACTGATGAAAATGTACAACCCACCCCATCCTGGCGAGGTGCTCAAAGAACTTTGCATTGAGCCTTTGAATCTAACGATTACTGAGACCGCAGAAGCTTTGGGGGTCAGTAGAAAGACTCTATCTGCTATTTTGAATGGTAGAGCAGGCATTAGCCCAGAAATGGCTATACGGCTTTCTAAAGCGTTTGACACCTCTGCTGAAAGCTGGCTCAATCAGCAAATGCAGTACGATCTCTGGCAAGCGGAGAAAGCAGTGGGTAATGTTAAGGTCAAACGGCTATCAATCGTCTAATATGCCTTTGCCATGCCTAACAAGCAAAGGCGCGAAACGATCTGCTTTTTCCGAAAGCTGTTCTCGCGCTGCTGAAGGCAACCGTTAGGTGCCTGTTTTTCATGCACTTACTCTTACTTCACATCAGCAATAACTTGCCCAATATCTTGAGGGGTTGTACCTATTGCTAACATTGCCCGAATCAATAATTCAATTGAGACTGAAGCATCAGCATTTTCAGCTTTAGCAATTCGAGGTTGGCTAGAACCAATCTTAGAGGCAAGTTCATTTTGAGTCATGATCTCTTGGCGACGCTCCTTCAAACTTTGGCTGAGAGCGAGCTTGATTTCAACCAAAATACTTTCTTCTGGTGTTAACTCTAAGAACTCTGAAACGGTTCCAACTTTCCAGCCTTTAGCTTCCAAACGTTTTCTTTTGAATTGATCCATTCCACTAGTCCTATTCATCAGTATCGTATTCCCTCAAACGTTTCTTGCAAACCTCGATCGCATTTTTGGGTGTTGCGCTCGTTGTTTTTTTAAAGACCTCAACGATCAAGACGGCATCGTCATCAATTCGATAAATGATTCTCCAATTTTTGCCTATATCTTGAATGCGTAGCTCATGACAGGACTTTCCTATACTGGGCATAGGGCGCGAATGAGGGAGTCTAAGCGATTCGCCTTCCTGTAATTACCTAAGTAGAACGCCTACTTCTATCCGTGCTTCTTGACTAAAGGGCGTGGTTTTAACTTCACCATGTAGCCAAACTAAAGGTTTACTTCGATCTCCCATACCACACTTATATCATATTTGATATAATAAAAATGTCTCCAGGATTATAGCTCTATAGCATTTGTGTCATACCTAACATTTCAGTGCAGCGGACGCACGGATGAAAAGGTCAGCTTTTACGATGGTTGGTCTCGCGCCGCTGACCTCAAACGTTAGCTGACAAACTTCATTGAGCAAATACAGCAAGCCGTTTTTTACCTATCCAAACCCCTTCCCTGCCATCGGTTTCGCCCACACCAACACGTCCCCGTGGCTATCTCCAGCGGCGATCGCGCCTCCCTGAGGGTTCCAGGCGAGGCAAGAAAACCCAGTGGGTACGTCCTGGAGCATCTGGGCGAGGTGACTGCCTTGGTGCCAGAGGTAGAGGCAGCCATCTTCGGCGGCGGAGGCGAGGAGTAGGGACTGAGGGTGGAAGGCGATCGCCCTGACGATTCCCAGATGCGCATCCAACATCTGGGGATGCCAGCCGACAGATGGATCGCGGTCTTTTGTCCAGACGACAACGCTTTCACCGCTGATGGAGGCCAAGAGGGGCGCACCGATCGCCGTTTTGTCCATCGACCAGGCAAGCTGTCGGACTTTCCCCGGAAACCCCCGCATCCGCCAGGGATACGACGGATTGCTGTCTTCCCACACCAGCACCGAGCAATCGTTGTTGCCAGAGGCCAGGTAGGTGCCATCCGGTGACCAAGCGATGGCCTCGCCCGCGCCGCCGATTTCCTGCACGATTGGGTCATCGTCCCAGTCTTGCCGCTGCCAGGTTTTGATGCTTTGGTTGCCGCTGACGGACAGGCGATCGCCTTGCGGATGCCATGCCAGATCCAGCGCCGAGGAAGATTCAAAGTTTAGCGTGGTGATGATGGATTGGGTCGGGGCATCCCAAACCTGGACATAACGTCCCAGACTGAAGGCCAGTTCGGGATATTGGGGGTGCCATTGCAAACGATCGATCCAAACACGAGGATGCTCTAAGGCCATGACTTGGTCTGGTGTACTGCCATCCAGTCGCCAGACCCATACTGTTCCCGCTTGTCCGCCGGCTGCCAGAAATACACCATCAGCAGAAATCGCCAAGGCATCTACCGATTCTCCCTGCGCCTCTTGCAATACAGTCGTTTCACCCGTCTTTACCGCGTACCGCACTATCTCTCCTGCCGCAGAACTGGCAACGAGCCAGGTGCCATCGGTTGACCAGGCGATCGCCGTTACGTAATCCGATAACGTCTGGTGCCACCGGAGTTTGAATCGATCCTGGGTCTTGGTTCTAGGCATGATATTTAGCTCATGGGGTGACAACAAGCTTCAAACGGAGTTTGGATATGGGGTGTGGGGCGTGGGGTGTGGGGTGTGAAAAAATAGAGGCGTGTCTAGCACGATTGTTCGCCTGTTTGCTGGCCCGAAACCTGATGCTGGGGTTGCCATCCCCAGAAATTCTTCGCGATTTTCCGCCACACCCTAACCCCGAATGGCACTTACATAAGGTCGGTGAGCACTGCCCACCCTACGGATTTCCAAGACTTTCAGTCAGTAGGATGGGCAAAGGGCTATGCCCGTGCCCATCACAGGCTCTCTGATGGGCACGCCTTGCTTTGCCCATCCTACGCTTAAGTAAGTGCTAGGCATGATGGTTAGAGCGAGGGGGGCAGTGTCTAGAGCGTGGGATCCAGCCAAAATTCAAAATTTAAACTCCAAAATTATACCCATTTGATTTGGAGATGCAACTGATGAAATTGGCAGAATGACTGCCCAAATGGGACGTTTGGCCAGTCAGCCTTTCTTCAATCCAAAATCGGCAATCTAAAATCCAAAATGGTATGACTATCCCTGGCCCACCAAGCAAGCCCGAAAGCGTTCTGCCAGATTCATCTGCTCCAGATTGCGACCAATGAAGACCAGCTCATTCTTGCGGGATTCGTTGGGTCTCCAGGGGCGATCTTGGCGACCATCGAACAGCATGTGAACTCCCTGAAAGACGAAGCGGTTGTCTTCGCCGGCAATGTTGAGGATGCCCTTCATGCGGAAAATGTCAGGGCCGCGATCGCGCAGGAGTTCGCCGAGCCAGGCGTTGAGCTTTTCGCCATCCAGTTCGCCTGACTCGACCAGCGCAATGGAACCCACGGTTTCGTCGTGTTCGTGTGCGGTTTCGTTCAAAAACTCTGGGTCGATTTGCAGGGCATTATTCAAATTAAAGGCGTTGACCCCCAACAGGGCATCCATTTCAATTTGGGCGTCGCGGGTGCGATAGATTTTGGCGATCGCATTCATCCCCCGAATCCGCTGCTCCAGTTGCTCTAACTCCGCTGCCGTCACCAGGTCAATCTTGTTGAGCAGAATCACATCGGCAAAGGCAATTTGCTCTACTGCTTCATCCGCTTCCCAGTGCTGCCAGATATGGCGAGCATCCACCACGGTCACCACTGCATCCAACTGGGCTTTCGCCTGCACTTCATCATCCACAAAAAAGGTTTGAATGACTGGAGCCGGGTCTGCTAATCCCGTTGTTTCAACGACCAGATGATCGAACTGGTCGCGCCGTTTCATCAGGTTACCAATGATGCGGATCAGGTCGCCTCGCACGGTGCAACAGATACAGCCATTGTTCATCTCAAAAATCTCTTCGTCCGCATCCACCACCAACTGGTTGTCGATGCCGACTTCGCCAAACTCATTCACAATCACTGCTACTTTCTTGCCATGTTCGTAGGTCAGGATGCGGTTCAATAGCGTCGTTTTTCCGGCTCCCAGATAGCCTGTTAGTACGGTCACGGGAACTGTTGTGCGATCGGCGGTGGTAACCATGAACAACTCCTTAGGACTGGAAAATCAGAATGATAATCATTATCCTATTCAGTTGGGTTCGTTGATGCAACCCTTTGGGATAGCAAAAGGCAGGAGGCAGAGGGCAGGAGGCAGAAGGGAAAGGTTGACTGCATTTGGTTTTGAGCTTTTCGTTCTGTCCTAAGCGATATGACTACTGCTATATATTGGGTGCAGTTGTAGTGCGCGAATTTTCATAGGGGTGCGATCGCGCCAAGAAACACTATCCCCAATACTGTTCGGTTTAAGCCGTAGGATGGGCAAAGCAAAGCGTGCCCATCTATATCCTGTGATGGGCACGGGCGCTTGCCCTTTGCCCATCCTACGGGACTATTAGGACTTTGTTCTTGTCGCTGCAACTCTAGTCGCCATTTTTCAACCGAATAGTATTGGCACTATCCCTACCAAAATCCGTAGCTGCCTATTCTCTCCCCTTAGGGATTGTTATAGAAATAACTTCACATTTTTAGGTTAATATAACCATCTGACGATTGAGTAATACAGATTTCACCACAAAGGCACAAAGTTCACAAAGAAAGTTGACGAATTACGCTTTGTGCCCTTTGTGTTTTTGCGATCAGAGAATGATTTTGCCAGTTGGAAAGTGTGCATTTATTTTTGGACAACCCCTTAGTTTTGGCAAAACGCCAGAGCGATATGGCCGACCTCAACGGCGTATTCTTCATGCACCCCCAAGGTACCGGGAACTCGCTGTGCTTGAATCTGGGGCAGCTCTGCCAGGGCTTCCATCTCCGCTTTGGATTTTGGGGGGGCTTGCTCCGGGACGATCGCTTGCACGGGCACGGTGAGCGATCGCCCTACCCTCAGCCATTCCTCCCGATCGCCCATGGGATCGAGTCCACCCGTGACAAAGGCGGCGGGAGCAAATCTGGCCCCGGCTTGCTGGGTGATTTGATGTTTGAGGGCGATAAAGTCTGGCGTCAGTTTGTCCCGATCGACATACACATGACGCTGATACATCCACTTCAAGAATGCGGGGTGGGTGTTGAGGGCGTAGAGGGCTTGTCCCAACAGGGGCGATCGCACCAAATTTCTCACGCCGCTGGCCACAGGAATTGGTGCCCCCATCGCTCGTAATGGGCCTTTCCAGGTGGGTGCAACCAGCAGCAGCTTCGAGCAACAGTTGGGCTGGTGTTGGACAAGGTGCATGGCATACCCGGCGGCATGGCCAGCCGCGACGAGAGCCAGAGGCTGGGGGCAGCACTGTTGCACAAAATCCTGGAGCAACTGCTGGTACAGCGATCGGGCATAGTGGACTGGGGGGCGATCGGACGCTCCAAACCCTAACCAATCCAGAGTCATGACTTGAAAGTGAGGGGCGAGAAGCTGAGCAATCCCTGCGAGTTCGGTGCGACTGGAAACGGTGCTGAAGGCGGGCAATAACAACACAGCAGGCCCTTGTCCCAGGGTTTCATAGGCAATGGTGTACGATTGCCCCTGGTAGAGCCAGTTATAGGACTGGTGTTGAGCGCGGATGGCAGTCAGAGAGATCATAAGTGTCTAGGGTGGTTTCTATGGGGGTTTCTATAGTGGTGTCTATGGTTTTGAAGGTTATAGCATTGGTCTTGGGATGATACAAGACGTAGCTAGCCTTTCCAGGTGTGCGGCCTACAGCGCCAACCCCCACCACGCGACGGGGTGTTTTGCCTTGTTCTTGCGGTTCCTGGGTTCCCTCTAATGTGATCACAGTTGAGCGTAATTGCTGGGGTTCAACCCAGCATTCAAAGGTCAGTCCCGATCGCCCGCAAAATAGGGTATTGGCATCGGCACGGATGAGGCGATCGCACAACTGCAGCGGGGATGTCTCTGGCGTCAGTTCATCGGCATAGCTGACTGTGCTGCCGTGGATCAACAGACAATCCAATTCGTGAAAGCCGAAGTGGCGCGATCGCAACCAGCGCACCGACTGCCGCGATACCGATTCCCACAGGTATTTGACTCCATCGCCCCCGTATTGCGCCATCAGTTCGGGGGCATCCGGCAATCCACTCAGCCCATGCAGACTAAAGCACTGCTCTTCCCACCAACCGATACAAACCTGGGGTTCGAGTTCTCCCGATCGGGGCGATTGCAGTCGCTCAATCACCGCCTCATTATTTCCCTTTAGCCCCACCACATCTCCGATGATGTAGAGGTCAGTGACCGGGCTGCGCTGCCGTCGAATGTCCTGCAACACCGCTTCATAGGCCGCTAAATTGCCCTCAATACCACTCAAAATTGCCCATTGCATCCGCTCACCTCCTTAAATCTGACTGGCTTATCATTCATCGCTGACACACATGATTGGGGTCATAAGCTTGTTCCACAAACACCATCCCCCACACCAACTGCATCTTATCGGAAATCACTCTAAAGCTTGGATTTTTTCTATAAGTCTTTGTTGAACTCGTTGAGCATCACGAATTTTGTCTTCGACCTCGGATAGCTTCTGCTCTAGTTGGTGCCGTCGTTGTGCCTTGGGCAATTTATTTGACATGAATAGATCCAGCAGCGGTTTAATTTCGCGAAGTGTAAATAAGAGGGATTTTCCGTATTCAATCAGCTCAAGGCGTTTCAATGTCTCTTCATCGTATTCTCGGTATGTTCTTGACCCCGCTAACCTAGACGTCGAATGAATCAAGCCGAGCGATTCATAGTGTCGAATGCAGTCCTTAGTCACACCTGCCTTCTTACATAATTCGCCTATTAGCATCTTTTTCATCATCAGCTCACTTTGCTCGGAACAGAACTTGACTGTAGGGTATACCCCACAGTTTAGGGTATATCTCATATCGAACAACCACACCTTGAAACGTATTCCAAAGATTAAGTGCTAACAAAGAAAATTACCGATAGGGACAACTTATGCCCACAACCGCAATTAACATAACCCGTATCTGCAATGCTAGTGTACTAATAAACATTGGCGAACACACCATTCTGACTGACCCCTATTTCGTGAATGTGCCATTTTTCGGTGTCAAGGAATTGGCTGCAATTAATCCTCAAGATTTGCCACCATTAACAGCGATCCTGGGTTGCCATGATGTGGGAGATCATTGGCAAATGAAGGGGCTGGCGGATTACCCACACGATAAAGATGGCGTACATGTCTTCGTGGCGATGGAATCACAGGCTCGAAGTGCAAGAAAGATCGGTTTCAAAAACGTGGAAGTACTTGAGTGGGGCCAACATCGAACTATTGCGGGCAATCTGTCGATTGAGGCAGTCGAAGCTCAAAAAATGATGAAATGGACGGTGAATAACTATGTCCTCAGATGCGGTGATGCATCAATCCTCTTTGGTAGTGAAGCGCGTGATTTATCTCCATTAGCAGAATATGGTGCCAAGTACAGCCCAGTGGATGTTGCCATTTTTCCGGTCAATGGGGTTCATATACTTGGGTTCTACCAGCTGGTAATGCGGGGGAATGAGGCTGTAGAAGGAACCAAACTGATTGGTGCAAAAAAACTATTTGTGATTCACGATGCACATACCCACCTCCCTGGATTAATGAGTGTAAAAAGCTCTGGAGACGATGCCGATGCAGCGGCTCTGCATGATGACAATCTAACAGTAATTCGGGTGCCGACAGGCGAGATATGGTCGATCTGAAGCCACCCGATGTAGATTAGCGAGTGATTTCGGCATGAAGTTTGAAGAAGAGTAGATGGCCTTTGTTGTGCTGCTGCTGATGGCGATCGCGGGTAACTCTACAGGTGGAGGCGATCGCCGAAAGCACGATCGTAAATAAACGTAACTGCCTGGATTTCGTGCTGATGACACTCATCGCTGACACACATGACTCGGATCGTCCGCCCGTTCCGCAAACTCCATCCCCCGCGCTAGCCGCCAGGCAAAGATCGAGGGTAATCCCTTGGCAATGATGTCGGCGCACGTTCTTTGGTAGTCGTAGGACACTTCCCGTAAGGTGACCTGAGCTGTATTGGTGTCATACAAAACATAAGTGGCATTGGGGCGACCGTGCCGGGGTTCTCCTACGGACCCAGCATTGACAATTCGCTTCAACGTCACCTTAAACTGAGCGGTTGATTCCTCTTTACCCGGTTGTTGAACCCGAACCCTCAAGTTGCCATCTTCCAGATTCCGCACATAGGGCACATGGGTATGACCGCAGAACAGCACATCTGCATCTGCAGACAATACCCGTTCCAGGGCGGCAAACCCATCCATGCTAGGCAGCAAATATTCGTGCTGACTATTGGGACTGCCATGGACAAAACAAAGATTATCCTGACGTAACGTCATCGGCAACGTTGCCAGATACGCCCGCACCTCTGGGTGAATGGTTTGATTCGTCCATTCATGGGCAATTTTGCCCCGTTTCTCAGCCAGTTGCGATGGGTAACTACATTCACAGGCATTCAGACCTTCGACAATATCTTCGTCCCAACAGCCCTGACAGGTCGGAATGTCGAGGGAACGAATCATTTCAACGACGGCATTGGGATGGGGCCCGTAGCCCACCAGATCGCCCAGGCAGTAAATTCCATCGGCTTTCTGGTCATCAATATCGGAGAGCACTGCATTGAGTGCTTCATAGTTGCCGTGAATGCAGGACATAACGGCCAGTCTCATGTAACCATCTCCTTTTCACTGTCGGTTTCGCTGTCGGTTTCGCTATCGGTTTCACCCTCCGTGGCACTATCCGTTGCCCTATCGGGGTCGGGATAGGCTTTATAGTGTTCTTGATACTGGGCAATCGCCTGATCGGATAAACATCCATCCAACAACGTTTGAGCAATAACATCCTGGTCCAGGTTCCCGCCCACGACCTCAATGCCACTGAAGCGTTCCGGTCTGCCATCTAACCAGCGCGGCAGGTTCAACTCAGTGTACTCAATTCCGGGTAAGCCCTCGACAAAATCGACATAAAAGGCACGGCCATCGGGCAATTCAAAAATGCCTTTGACCCGATGCACCTGACCGTAGGCTCCCGCTGTCAGTTCAATTAAAATGTCATCCAAACTCGGGGGATCGAAGACTCGTCCGGTCAATGGCGTGCACCATAATTCAGGGAGTTTAGCGGCATCCGGAACGGCAATGGCGCATCCTGGAACCACTTCATCGGCCCAGTGATGCCATTCAGAGTCCTGAAGGGATGGGGGCAATACCGCCACGCGATGACAGGGGAGGTTGCTGAGAAATAGAGAACCTAAATCCAGATGAAATCCCAGTTCAACGTACACAACCGCGCCATCGGGTAAGGTGGAGAAGGCAGACTGGGCCTGTTGTTCGGGGATGACCTGTACCCAGGGAAAGCGATAGCCAATTTCCGCCAGATCCACCGAAATATTACCTAGACCCGGATAAAGGTAGAACAACGGACGAGTCCGATCGTGAAAATGCTGGCTAATCCAGGTGGTTTTTCCACTCCCACACGGGCCAGCAACAGCGATCAAAGATAGAGCAGTCATAAAAAACCCGCATGAGGACGTAGGATAACGGTTGGTTCAAAACGTAGATCGAAAATGTAGATCAAAAAGGCGAGGGATTCAACGAAGTTAGATCGATGCAAATCAATGCAGTCTAGAGAGAATCGGTGAGGGCGATCGCCCGCTGCTGCATGGTCTTAAAAATATTGTAGAAGCCGTTACTCCGAGACGGCGTAAGGCTGACATTTAAGCCAGTTTGCTGAATAAAGTCGGGAGATAGCTGCACAACCTCTTCCGGGGGAATGCCATTGAGTCCTTCCATCAACAGCCCAACTAGCCCTTTGGGAATCTGAGCATCAGAGTCGGCCTGGTAGACAATGCCACCGTCTTGCAGGCTGGCGGTGAGATAAACCTGGGATACACAACCGGGGACCCGATGGGCGGGACGCTTGTCCTCATCAGGAAAAGGCGGCACGCGCTTCGCAAACCACAGCAGATATTCATAGCGCCGCTTCGGTTCGCTGATGCGCTGAAACTTTTGCAGAATCTGTTCTAAATTTGGCGGCAGTTGCTGGGTCGTGGCAGTCATGGTTCAACGGTTAAGGTGATGAATGGGTATCATCTGAATATAGCGAATGGGCGCACATTCCTCTAAGAAGAATGACTATTAGAAGAATGATTGGTGAGTGATGGCGGCTTGCATTTTTTCCTGTAACGCTTCAAGGGTAAGCAGGCCCAAATCTCCAGATTGACGCGATCGTCTTCGTTGGCATCCGGTCCCTTCCTGGGTTCAAAGTTGAGTCGGATTGGGAGCATCCCCATAGACGGCGACGGGGTCAAAAGTTTTGGTGGTTTCTGTAAGCACGAGCGCAATGGGCCGACTTGCCTTAACATCGCCCTCACCCGGAGAAATCTGACGGTAAAAGCAAGAGCGATAGCCCACATGGCAACTGGCCCCTGTTCCAGCTATCGTGACCTTCATCCACAGACAATCCTGGTCATCATCAATCAGCAATTGCTGCACGGCCTGCACCAGCCCACTCGTCGCGCCTTTGTGCCAGAGCTGCTGACGACTGCGGCTGTAGTAGTGGGCTTCGCCGGTTTCAAGGGTTTTTAGCAACGCCGCTTCATTCATATAGGCGTGCATCAGCACCTCGCCGGTTGCAGCATCCGTAGCGATCACGGGGATGAGGCCATGGGCGTCAAACTTAGGAGCCAGGAGCATCCCTTCTTCGACCGCTTCAACTGAAGTCCGGGCAGCAAATTGTGATGACATTAGCACAAAAGAAACAAAAGAATGAAAATGATTATCATTATGGCATGATTTGGCTAAACTACAGCAGTCACAACCCGTTGCCTCCCCAGGCCAGACGCATCGAAGAAACGATCGCCGCGATCGCATGGCGAGCCATCAGCCCCACCGCAAACCGCACCGACTGTTCGCGGGCGATGGTCAATACCCTCTGATAAACCCATATTTTTGGGGTGGCGCTTATTGTAAAACAGGATACAGCGACGAATCCAAGCCTCATCACTTTGTTTAGTGCGATCGCTGTAATACTTGGGTATCATAATATTTCGCACTTAATCAGGGTGCGTATCTGCCAAATTCCATCTAATTCTACCTGTTCTACCGGCTGAAAGCCCAAACTAGTCAGTACTGCAGCCATTTAGCAGCTTTTGTAGATCGCGCACTCAGCCATGTTTGACACCTAATTATTCTAGTGCTATCCTACACTACAAGAATTTTGCGGTAAGGAATTGCTCCTTCGTCAATCTTAGTGTGTTAGGCAGCTAAGCGCCGTCTAGTTATATAGTTTAGATCGTTAGTCAAGGAAGAAACCTCATGACGCCGGAACAAATCGTTTTAAACCTAGCATCAACAGTCGGCAGCTACTATGCTGACCCGCAAGAAAATTTACCTGCAAATGTCACAATTAATGACTTAGATAAGTTTCTGGCAACCGTGATTACTGAGTTCGACTCAGGTTATAAACTTAAGCGTTCATCATGGAAGTTAATGAAATCAGATATTTCAAAATATTTCCAAGACGTTGAAGATAAAAAGACTACCTTGTTTGCCTCAATGGAGGAGGAAGCTCTCGCAGAAGTCGTATCTGGAGCTGCTGGCGTAGCTTCAGCTTTCCTTTCGGAATTTCCTGGACTAAATCTTGGTTTGATCGGAACTATGATGCTGGCTCAAGGTTCTGAAATGTTTCTAGAACGTAGAATTGCTTTGTTAGAAAAGACAATTGTAGAGGACTTAGTCGGCAGTCAAAAAAAGCTAAGTTCAAAAGATTCTTTCAAATACTGTGAGGTTTACACAGATGCAGTTCACAAGAATACTATTATGTATGCGAGGCTCAACCTAGCTACATCTAATGATAGGGTTAGGGCGATGTTTTTAGGAGCAGTGTTTTGCACAAAGAAACGTTATAAAGAGTGTAATGTCGAACAATTGAAAGAACTATTTATTAATTTTTACCATGCTACTAAAGCAGACCCAGAATTAGTTAATAAATATTCTGCGCTCCTTCACAGTATTAAGCATATTGAGGACCCAAAGAAGATCAAGATTCAGCTGGATAGTTTCTTTGGTCGATTTGCCGATAAGGTGAGGATATCAGTCGCTTGGACTTGTAATATGTTCATATTTGCAATGGGGGTTAAAGCATATAAGGTCTCAAGAAATGCAGCGGTTGCACGTCAAAGAGCAGCGAATTTAGCTACCGGAGATGTGCTGGAAGAGCCTATTAATAACATTAACGAAGATGGTGAAGCTGTTCCTGTGGTTGAGGAGGATAACTTAGAAAGGGAAGTACCAGCAGCAATCGAAGGAGAGGTTGCAAATACTGTTGGTAAATTAGGGGTCTGCATAAAGTCTATTGGTGCACTTGCGTCAGTTTTAGTTATAGTTGTTGGCATCCTTACTAGCATCAAAGGGTTTGAGGTCAAGAGTAAACTTGAAGAGCAAATTAGGAAAGTTGAAAAGGAATTAGAGGCTTACTACACCAAACTAGTGCATACCGCAATAGAGTAGCTAGCCTCTAAGTATGTTAGGCCAGCCTGAATAATGATCGGTAGATTGGGTTTATCCCGCCCGTATTCATCCTATCCAAATCAGGCTTTAAATTCGGCAAAACCCAACAAAATACTTCAACTGGTACACCAAAAGTTCCTAGCTAGGGCGCTATTACTGGATTGTTTTGCGATTGTTCTACTGGATAGACTTACGCCAACGCCTAGTTCTTACCCAACAAATCCATAGCCGCTGCTGCTGACAACTGTTAGATATCCTCCTAGCAGAGTAAAGTAGTAGTGTTAGTTGGGAGTGCGATCGTGATGTGATAGCTGTGGGCGATCGTTCCAGTCTTTACATTTTGGTTAGTGGTGGGAAAACGATCGCGGTTTGGGTTGGGGGAGCGATCTTTCCCATCATGTGCAAACTGAAGTTAAAACCTGAGTATTTTCAAATTGATTCTGGTAAGGTTTCGCTGGTTCAGTGAAGTCAAAGCTCCCTGCAATTTCTAACTTCTTATGCAGCGGACGCTACGGTAGCTCCTATTGCTTTTTTTCAAAGTCTTGGGGCACCGCTGAATCGTGCCGTGATGCTGCAGCGTTCAGAGACTCTCGTATATCCTTTTCTTTAGGAAGCGAACGAGATCGAGTGGCGCGATCGTTCTCGTAGGAGAACGCGATCGCACGATTGACAAAGTGTTGGGGTCCTAGCACAGATCGAGTGGTGCAACTGTTCTCGCAGGAGAACGCGATCGCGCTATTGACAAAGTGTTGGGTCGTAGCACAGATCGAGTGGCGCGAGTCGTTTGGGTGAGAGAACGCGATCGTTCGTTAGTGCCAGCGTAACGCACCGTCGCACCGTCACAACAACACACAAAACAAATGTTTTCACTCGTGCTGTTCGTCAGCTACAATGTATAGCCTGAACAGTATTGAACCACTTAAATTATCGGAGACAATCCAATGATTTCCACGTGGAGTGAATCAGACACAACAGCGGCGGAACAGCTCTGGTCAGAATATCAAAGGCAACATGACCTTTCGGCTGCCGATGGGAAAACAGCCGGAATTGATCCATACACAGGGCGAATCTGGATTGGCGAGTCGATCCAAGACGTTTTGGAACAGCGAGATGCGGAAGGCATCAATTCATTATTGTTTTTTGAACGCATCGGCTCAAAAACTTATTATCGTAAAGGAAGTCGGCAGTGATTACAGGGACAGTTTCTGCTGATGGTTGCCCGGAAATTACTATCAATATTGCAGGAGAAAATTGGACAGCAGTGGTTGATACTGGATTCAACGGAGATTTAGAATTGCCAGAGTCATTGCGAGGAAAATTAAATGACAAACCAGTGGGTCGTCTAAAATCGACTTTGGGCGGTGGCCAAATTATCGAGGAAGCTGCCTATTTGGTCGATTTTCCGTTTGATAATCAGACTCTTTCTGCCATTGCTACTTTTGTTCCTGGCTCCGAGATATTAATAGGAACGGATTTGTTGCGTGCTTATTACTTACAAATAAAATTCGCTAGCAAAACATTGAGTTTAGAGCTTGAATAAAATCATGTGAGATCGAACGCCTTCTCGTAATGGCATGGCACAGCTAAAATGGAAGCTAGCTGTTATGCCGCAGCGCTCAGTGCCTTCTCGTCTATTCTTCCTTCGGCAATTGAACTGGATCGAATGGCGCGATCGTTTGGGTGAGAGAACGCGATCGTTCGTTAGAAAAAGCATTGGATATGCGCTCTAGATCGGGTCGTGCGATCGCACAGGTAATGAAATGCGATCGCACGATTGACAAAGTGTTGGGTCGTAGCACAGATCGAGTGGCGCGATCGCAGCCGTGCGCTGCCGCAATAACTAAGCCATTCGAGCGACGGAGCATCGATCTGGATTTGGCAGCAGAGACGATCTGCCGTCGCTCAAATCCAGGACACTAGGCTACCACGCTCTTCACATTAACTATTTTTAATTAGGCAGCAGAAACCAAGCGCTGATCTGGCAAGAAAGCTAAGACAATGTGTTCGGGTGGAATGCCTCCACTTAATAAATCTTCAATAATCCCTTGCTCAAGGCCATCATACTCAAGCCAGACCTTATTATCATGAAGCTTTAGGTAAATTAAGTTACCTCGAACTCGTCTATTGCGATCCCATCCAGTTTGCATCAGGGCATAGCGATCCTGAGTCTCATCAAACACTGCCTCTAGGCAAATATCACCGTGAGAGGGCTTGAACTGAGCATATCGCTGAATCACTCGTTTTACGATGTCTCGATAGGCTTGCATGGTATCCATTGCCGCACCTCTTCCTGCTCCACATCCACGACTACTATTTTCATGGGTAATTCTAAGATAACCAATTCTCCGATCGGTTCTTTGAATGCTTAATTATAGGCTGTTTCACTAATGGCAAGATACAACTCCCGCAATGGATCGACTTTGTCTAGCAGGAGCCGGTAGAGAACATACTGACCCATATATTGTTCCAAGTTCACAATGACTGAATTGCCTCAAAATTCTTTAATTTCAACAGCTATCTGGCTTTTGCCACATTCAGCTCCAAGAAAATGACCTTGCAGTTGATTAACACCGACCCATTCTCTGGCAGCCAAATCAATAAACAAAAAACGCTCTCCATAGGAAATGACATAAGGGTCATTTGTGATTTGCCAGCCATCTTTGACTAATGCTCGTCTGACTTGTCCGTGAATTGCATCGCGTTGGGGCATAATTGTAATCATCCCAGCTAGCAGGGTGTGCTAGGCCCAGAGCTGTAACACACCACTTTCTATCATAAAAGCCACTAGCTCACAACCCTCTGCGTGTCTAACTTTGCGTTGGAGCGGATGCTCTGGGGAGCAAGACTCTCAGCTTTTCTGAAAGATGGTGTCGCACCGCTCAACTTAAACGTCATGCCGCTGTCGTAATCAGAACTCTTATCATCAAGGTCATTCGAAAGCTACTCTCATGAAGATTGTCTACTTACTTGCAGCTTGTATCGGCACTATTCTCCCTTGGTTGACATTCTTTCCCTTCTTGGTTGAGAACGGCGTATACCCTCAAACAATACTGACGGCACTATATGCAAATGGTGCTTCAAGTGGCCTAGCAACCGACTTCTTTATTACTTGCGTTGTTTTCTGGGTATTTGTGGTGCGTGATGCAAAAGCTACTGGCCTGCGCGGTTGGTGGTTTGTGATTCCCGCAGCGCCACTGGTCGGACTATCTATGGCGTTGCCAACTTATCTGTACCTTCGGGAGTTACATAGCGGCGTGCGCTCGTAAGGAATGCCAAACGAACACAATGTTACGTTGCGTATGTCTTGAGTTGCGTACTTAGTGTTACGTATTTGGTAATATGTCGTGTTGATATTGCGGGCCGAGCGGCATAACAATGGCATGAACTCGGAGCCGCCGACAGCGCATTTTTTAAATGGAGCATCAAACACGGCGGCCCGGTTGTACCAGACGTTAGCATCCCTCTTCCCAGGTTAAAGTGGTGAGGTTGGGTGGGAGAGCGATCGTGATGTTGCTTTGGTGGGCGATCGTTCCAGTAAATCGTAGGATGCGTTAGCGTTAGCGTAATGCATCAAGTACATATCCACTGGCGTTCGAGAATTTAGTCGCGAACAGTCTTGTATCTGTTAGCAATAAAGGCTTTTCATGTCTTGTCTCGACGATCTGCATACCATCTCCCAGCGGCACTTGACACCAACTTTCTCTCCTGTCAACATATTCACAAGTTAATGGTCTGGGGTATCAGTTTTGGTGGTATAACCATTGAAATGGGTTAGGCTGCTAATCACCGTACAATTAAGAGTTAGGAAGCATAAACCAAGCACTTGATCTTTGTAGAAATTTTCTGTAATGACAAATTTTTACGGTGACTGGCGGCAAATTTTAGCAGCATTGAAACTTCAGGTATTAAACGCCATGCAAGGTGAAATAGCACCTGAAGCTGTTGAAATTATTGCCACAATGTTGAGATAGGCATTTGCCGGCCGTTAAATGTTATTGCTCTCGATAAGGCAAGGGTCAAAAAGAATTTCGATCGAGCGGAGGTTCCTACGTCATGGCACGGGATCTTTTTCATGAAATCGTCAAGACCGCGCTCGTTAAAGACGGTTGGAAAATCACTGACGACCCACTTTTTGTCAAAACAGGTGGCGTTGAATTTTATATCGATCTGGGTGCAGAAAAATTGATAGCTGCCGAAAGGAATGGTGAGAAAATAGCCGTAGAAATCAAGAGTTTTGTCAGCAACTCTTCAGTGACAGATTTCCATTTGGCAGTTGGACAATTCATCAATTACCGAGTTGCACTGGAAGTTTCCGAACCCGATCGAAAATTGTTCTTGGCGATTCCAAATACAGCGTACAAAGAATTTTTTCAGAAGAAATTTCCTCAAATGGTCGTTCGCAAGTATCAGCTTGAAGTACTCATTTATGACATTGAAAGTCAGGAGATTATCTCATGGAAACTTTAGAGAAAATCCAAGCGTATCGAACTGCGATCGAGGAAATCCTCGAAGAATATGCTTCCTACAAACCATCCAACGGTGATATCGAAATGCAAGCTATTTTCGATATCAAGCGCGATCGCTATCTAGTGGTTGGCGTAGGCTGGGATCGCAAAGAAAGAGTCTACGGCTGTTCGATTCACCTGGACATTAAGGATGAAAAAATCTGGATTCAAGTCAACAATACCGAAGTAGACCTCTGTCAAGAACTCACTGAGCGAGACGTTCCCAAGGAAGATATCGTAATTGGCTTCCAACCACCATATCTTCGTCAATATTCGGGTTATGCGATCGCATAGCGGCAGTGCGATCGCTTGGTTCTGACCCGACAGTGCGATCGCTACGGATAGGTTTTCGCTGGCGTCCCAAGACATGAAATTTTCCCAGCGTGGCGATCGCGATAAGCTAGTGGTTTCTGGGAATGGTGATGTCTAGACAATGGGTAATGCGATCGTGAAGATTGTTCCCTTGCCAAGCTCTGAACTGCATTCGATCGAGCCACCATGCTTCTCCGTGATGATTTGATGCGCGATCGCCATCCCCAAACCGGTTCCTTTGCCAACTTCTTTGGTGGTAAACCCCTGCTCAAAAATTCGTTCAATCGTTTCCAGTTTCATTCCACAGGCATTGTCTTGGATCTGAATTTGCACCTGTTTATCAACCACTGAAGTGGTAATCGTAATTATATTGGGATCGGCTTTAATCTCCTCGAAGGTTTTGCCTTGATTCGCCTCCTCAAAGGCATCAATGTCATTGGCCAAGATGTTCATAAACACCTGATTTAACTGACCTGGAAAACATTGCACTTCCGGTAGCTCACCATAGTTCTTGACAACTTCAACTGCTGGCCGCTGTTCATTGCCCTTGGTTCGATGCTTAAGGATTAGTATTGTACTATCAATGCCCTCATGGATATTAAATTCTGTCTTATGATCTCGATCCTGACGAGAGAAGATACGCAAAGCATCACTGATATTGCGAATGCGATCCACTCCTGAATTCATCGAGTTGAGAATATTGAGCAAGTCTTGCCGGACAAATTCTAAGTCAATCTCTTTAATTTCATCTTCAATATCTGCATCAGGGTTGGGCATTTTTTCTTGATACAAATCAATCAGTCCGAGTAGATCCTTTACATGGTCTTGGGCGGGTGGAATATTCCCTTTTAGGAACCCCACTGGGTTATTGATCTCATGGGCAACGCCTGCCACTAATTGACCCAGGCTCGACATTTTTTCGGACTGGACTAATTGAATTTGGGTTTGCTTCAATTCCTCAAAGGCTGTTGTCTTCGCAAGCACCTCTTTCTCTAACTCATCAGCATCCGTAACCCGCCCAATCAAGGGACGCAACACGAACACCAAACCAATCGTGGCGATCGTGCTGACCGTAAATACGGCCAGACCCACAAAAATCAAGTCTTGGTTCACCCCACCATACAGTTCCTGGCGGTCCATCTGTACCGCAATGGCCCAGTCCGTATTCGGCAAGGTCTGAAAGGCAATGACCTGACCGTCGTAATGTTCAATTCCCGTTGTATCTTGGGCGATCGCATCTTTGAGTAGAGGAACCAAGGGTTCTGGCAGCACCTGTGAACCGTTTCGCAGGGGAAAGAACAACTCTAAGGTGTCTCCCTTCTCTTGGGCCAAGAGCATCTCGCCCGTCTCCCCTAGGCCGCTGGATTCCGCAACGAGCCTCTCCATGTCGAGCATCCTAAACACAGCAATATCCCGGCCAATCCGCTCTTGCTGCTCAGAAAAAATGGGGCTGCTCACCAAGAGATGGGGGTGATTATCAATCGCGATCGGGCCAACCGTAATGGATTCGTCCGTCTCCCCTTGGAGAATGTCTGAGAGGCCCAGGGTCGAGTCAACGCCGACCTGAACCAGAAGTTGGTTGGTGCGATCGAAGCGACTGACCCCCACCAGTGACTTGCCTCGATCGATCGCATCTTCTAGATCGAACAAACTTAGTTCCCGCAACTCAGCCAAGCTTGCCTCGCCCTGGACGTAGTCAGACAGCATCTTTCGGGCAAAGGTACGGCTTGTGACCTGTTCGGCAACCTGAATATTGCCTTGCCGCACCTGTTCAGCCGCTAACGTTCGGTTACTCAGTTTAGCCTGGAGGTCTTGCTCCTGAGCTGTTTTCAGCTTGTTGTAGAGGGGAATGACACTGACCAATGCCACCACTAAACTGACGCAAAAAACTCCTGCCGTAGAATAACGGCTCAGGTTGCGTTGTAAACGGTTTGAAGATTTTGAGGGACTGTTCACTAAGCTTGTTTGATTCAGGTTATTTCTAATCTATTCAGGGTAAACACAACAAAATCACCCCAAAAAATTGCTATTGGGGATCGTGCCATAGAAAGGAGTTCCGTGCGATTCGGACTGAAAATCCTCTTGTCAAAAGATGATTCCCTTGTAGATTCCCCATTGGTTACTGGCGATCGCCTGTATTGCAACACGGTTCACAATGAAGCGATCGCTCTCACTCCCATTATTACCTTAAGTCTGATCGCATCTTGCCCAATGGGATTGATGATACGTCCTAAGACAAGGGGCCCTAAAGGGTTGAAGCGTTGCGGCTACCGTCTCCCCAACGGGCGGCTCTGCCCACCCTCGTCGAAGATACCAAAGGCAAACGCTGCCCCCAGCACACCCAAGCCGAGGAAAGTCAACGGCGCGATCGCGCTTTGCGCAATGCCAAGGGCGATCGCCCCATACCTGCAACAGGGGTTGACCCCATCCAACCCCACCGGGGCAATGTAAACCTATTTTATGAACCCAGCAATCTGGCTAGTTTATGCAAGCATCACCACGATCGGGTGACACGGTTAGAGATTAAGTGGAGAAAGGACGGAAAGGGCGCTGGGGCGATCGCCACCCTCAAACAATCTTCATGGAGAAAAGTGTAGAAATCAATAGTTTTATTGATGGCTTTAGGGCCTATCATCAATTAAGGGGGTTGACAGAAGGAGTTTGATGTGTATGCTAGAGCATTGGTACAGTATTCAGGAAGCTGCCTGTTGAGTGTGGTGGTAGAGCCGAGCGAGAATATGGAGATTATGAACGATTGCCATGGGTCGTAGTGCGATCGCTCGCCGTAGGGTGGATAAGCGCCAGCGCAATCCACCGCTCCCAATCCGCCAAATCCCTTCGAGGTGAAATTGCCACGGGTTTTCCGTTTGGGCGATCGCTGATCTGGTGATGGTGTTATTGGTGGATTGCGTTTCGCTTATCCACCCTACGGATACAGATTAATAGTTAGGCTACAAATTGAGCGGTGAAGGCTAAGCAAAAGGTTACTGGTGAGAGTTTGGTATCAAGCCAGATTAAGGCTGTTCGTCATGCGCAATATAGGGTTGTTTGTGCAACCATTTCTGTACGCGACGAAACTCTTAGCTTACGGAACATTCGCTTCAGAGCTTGCTTGACAGAATCTTCGGTAATCCAAAGTTCCTTGCCGATTTCTGCATTGGTTCGTCCTAAAGCAACCAAATTAGCAATCTGCAACAACCTTCGGTGCAATGTGCAATTGTAAGTCATCCTCATGCTTACATTGGTGAATCTCTTCAAATAAAAGCTTTAAGGAAATAGTCATGGTAGTGAAAATAGTACCCGATCGAGGACTAGGCGCACTGGGCTACTATCTCTAGCATAAAAATAGATTCAACTACGATCAAAATAAGGAAATAAATGCATGCCTGACTCACAAAAGCACGTCATTGGTTTGGTCTTTTATCCTGGCATGACCTCACTAGATATGGTGGGGCCTCATCAAGTTTTTGGTGCGCTGCCCGGTGTCGAACTGCATCGGATCTGGAAAACGCTAGATCCTATTACATGTGATGACGGCTTGGTGATTTTGCCGGATACCACCTTTGCAACTTGCCCATCTTTGGATGTAATTTGTGTTGGCGGTGGCTTAGAACAGCGGGCAGTTGTAGACGATCCAGAGATGCTGGAATTTCTCCGCAAACAAGGCAAAACGGCAAAGTTTATCACCTCTGTGTGTAGCGGGTCAGAGTTCTTGGCCAAAGCAGGACTGCTAGAAGGTTATCGAGCAGCAACGCATTGGGGAATGCGCGAACAACTGATGGCAAATCTCGGCGTTGAGGTTGGAACCGAGCGTGTTGTTGTCGATCGCAACCGCATCACAGGTGGAGGCGTGACAGCTGGGATAGATTTTGGCCTAACGGTCGCAAGCATCCTTTATGGCGAGGAAACCGCCAAGATTGTTCAATTATTACTAGAGTACGATCCTGCGCCTCCATTTAATGCTGGTTCGCCTGAGAAAGCGGGGCCTGAGCTGGTCGATAAAGCCATATTACTGATGCAGAAGATGTCAAGTTTAGAACTCGTAAAACCAGTTAGCTAACATGACCGCAACAGCCCTTTTATCCACATTAGAGCTTTGTTTCTGAGTTAGTCTACCTCGTTTTCAGGTTTTACCTTCCTATGCTCGATCTAGCTGCGCTAACTTCTCAATTTTATATTGTGAAGTGTCCCATCTCCGTGAATTCAGGGATCGCCAACCGAGGACTTGGACGTGTTCTATGCGGATCCCAAATTGAACAATTGTCAAGTGTTTTTCATTAGCTCATGAACCTGTTTAAAGATCTAGTTCAGTTTTGGAAAGCGATGGATACGCTACCCTGGACGATCAAGATATGGGCAACATTCTATCCACTACCGCAATTGCTCGGCGGCCTGTATTTCATTGGCGAAACGCCTGGTCTGGTGATTCTGCTTGGTCGGGTGTTGTCCTTCATCATTGGGAGTCAAGTTCATCGCTGCCGCCCGTTCTCAAAACTCATCGGACCCATCGGGCACGCACATTGGCTGTTAATACTACCTTATCTACTTTATCTACTCACTACACAAGTATTGGATACTGGTTTGTACTGGTTTATTGCGTATGTGTGTGTAGTCAGTATGGTGAGTGCGGTCATCGATATCCATAGTGTTGTGAGATATTTTCAACACGGCGAATCGTTCTACAAACGGGACTAGAAAATCACTTTTCCAGATTATGCCTAACAAGCCTGTTGGAGCGGATTACTGGAAGGTTGCAATAATAAACTTCGAAGTCTACTGATAACTGCTTAACAGGAACGTTAGCCGTCTCATCCTTCAGCCCCTGCTTCTACTTCTCCTGTCTTGAAAAAAGGCTACGTTAGGCGACCAGTTCAAAATAGCATGATATACCTCTGTAAGAATATTTGTTCTTAAGCAGTGCTATCGCCTGTAGATTGGGTTGACAACGGAAACCCAAAACCAAAATCCTGTTATGCCTAAATTGGCATTGGAGCGGATGCTCTGGGGGGCAAGGCTCTCAGCTTTTCCGGAAGATGGTGTCGCAGCGCTCAACTTAATTGTTAGGCAATAGCTTTCTGGTCTAGTCTATAGGTGGATGCCAACCCACTGAAACCCACCGTCTTCTTGTCGTCACAATTGCCTCATTATTCATCTTCAAAGCCAAAACTGTCACTCGTCCCACACTGGTTTTACCCTCAACTTTAGTTCCGTCCGCTGATAAATTTGCTCTGGAATATCCAAAGTAATCGTAGCTGCCGTGAGAACCTCAGATTTAACCTAAACGAAGCCCTGTTCAATAGCATGTCTAATTTAATAGATTGAGCGAAATAGAGTTGCCTCGTAGTAGACTGACATAGCTAATTTGATGCAATAGAGTGAGGTTGTCGAAAAGGCTATAATCCTTACTCGATAGACTTCGGCAGCACTAAAGGACCAACTACAAATTTAGACAATTTTAGACGTGTCAGACTAGTAGGATGTGTTAGCACTAGCGTAACGCATCGCCAATTTCTATAAACTTACACTCGACATACCTTGCTCAACTAGGGTGCTGCACCGGACAGCTTGGCGATCTCTTGAGTCTTAACTGACAAAGCCATTTAACGTGTTAGGCGACTAATGCTCTCAGCCTCACTTCATATGTCAGATGCGATCGGCTAGAGCTATGAACTTTGAGTGGGATGAGGACCAAAATAAGAGTAACATTGCCAAACAAGCGCATGCAGCCGGACGTAGCAAAACTGCGCCGCTGATGCGGGGTGTTATGTGTTTAAGGCTTAGCATGCCCTATAGATAAAATATAATTGTCCAAATGTCGGAAAAGCCAAAAACGTTTTATGAAAGAGAGGTCGATCGTTTATATGGAAAGAAATTATTTCGACCTGAACAATATGTGCAAGTAAGGCAATCAAAAGCTTTCATGGAGAAATACTATGCTGAGAGAATAGAGTTAAATGACTTAGCTAAGGCTGCGTTTATGTCTCGATTTCATTATGTCCGAATGTTTCAAAGGATGTATGGCTTAACCCCAAGAAATTATTTAAGGGATTTGCGTATCTCGAAAGCCAAGAAGTTAATAAACAATGGCGTCTCAATCACTCAGGTTTGCTTCGATGTAGGTTATGAGAGTTTACCAACATTTTCTGCAGTCTTTAAAAAGTGCACGGGTTATACCCCGAGAGAGTATCGGAGACTCCACAAAAGCAATCTAGAATAAGTATTTAGGCCCGCTTCTGGCTATCGTTGACATGTTATTAATCTATAAGGAGCTTACGTAACATGATCAAAATATACGTAACAAGTGTTCCAGTTGACGATCAAGAAAAAGCACTAGATTTTTACACGCGAGTTCTTGGTTTCATCAAGAAAACAGATGTTCCTTTGGGAGAGCATAAGTGGTTAACCGTTGTATCTCCAGAGGAGCAATCAGGAGTTGAGCTATTGCTAGAGCCTATGGCGTTCGAACCCGCAAAATTGTATCAACATTCGCTGAAAGAGGCTGGCATCCCATGGACATCCTTCGCGGTTGACGATATAGAAAAAGAGTATGAGAGGCTCTCCAAGTTAGGAGTGGAATTTTCAATACCCCCCAGGGAAGCTGGTACCGTCATGATTGCAGTACTTGATGATACATGTGGAAACAACATTCAATTGATGCAAGAGCTATAGAAACAAAAGTTAAGTAGAATTAACACATAACAAGCGCATGCAGTCGGACCCAAAAAACGCGCAGCGTTTTTTGGGTCCGACTGCATGGCGTTAGGCGGCTTAACCACGTTTGCCGAGAGCCATCGGAAAAGAACCCAGCTACCGTACGTGCGTGGATCAGTCGTAGAAACTTGCAGAGATCGCCCATTCTAGGAGTAAAAATGTTCGATCACGTAGTCTTTGGCACCAGCGACTATGAGGCTAGCAAAACGTTCTTTCTCAAAGCCTTGAAACCAATCGGCATAGAAGTCATTTCAGAGGGGCCGCTCGGGATTGAGCTTAGCTCTGATGGCAAGTCGTCACTGTGTATCCGTCGAGTCGAGGAAACGCCTGCACACCTTCATTTAGCATTCATTGCGCAAAACCGCGAGCAGGTCGATGACTTTTATCGTGCGTCTCTCGAAGCCGGAGCAAAAGACAATGGCGCGCCGGGCATACGCCCGGAATATAGTGGAACGTATTACGCTGCTTTCGTTATCGGACCAGATGGTCATAACATTGAAGTCGTGTGTCACGAAGCATAGGTCTATGAGAAACGTATTCTGTTGCCGCCTAATGAGTAGCTGTAGCACTCAGAGACTCTCGTCTATCCCTTCCCCCCACAATTGCGCTGGATTGGGTGGTGCGATCGCACGGGTCATGAAATGCGATCGCGCTATTGACAAAGTGTGGGGGGTGTAGCACAGCTCGAGTGGTGCGATCGCAGCCGTGCGCCGCCGCATAACTCAGTCATTCGAGCGACGGAGCATCGATCTGGATTTGGCAGCAAAGACTATATGCTGTCGCTCAACTCAAGGACATTAGGCAATAGCTTTCTGATCTAGTCTATATCTATAGGTGGATGCCAACCCACTGAAACCCACCGTCTTCTTGCCGTCACAATCGCCTCATTATTCATCTTCAAAGCCAAAACTGTCACTCGTCCCACACTGGTTTTACCCTCAACTTTAGTTCCGTGTTGTTAGAGCATCATGAAGTAACCACGCCAGCGCAATAGAACTGCAGCCTGCGCCTTGCAAAGCATAAAGCGCTCCGCTTCTTTTCTAAAGATTGCCAGCTCTGCCTTTTCCATGGCAGTTATCTCAACAGCTCTAACTGAAAATTTGAGGTAAGCCACTGGTTTGACCAGTGAGACTCGAACAGCTTTGAGCGTTGCGGCAGTAAAGTTTCTCCTACGGTGACATCACTATGTCAAACCATAGGAGAAAATAGAATGTCGAATTCGTATCAAAGCCTGTCACACTCTAAGTGGGATTGCAAGTACCATATCGTTTTTATCCCGAAACGCCGTAAAAAAGTCATCTTTGGTGAGATTCGCAAGCACTTGGGGCAGATTTTTCATGAGTTGGCCCGTCAGAAGGAATGCCGGATTGTAGAGGGGCACCTGATGCGAGATCATGTCCACATGTGTATCGAAATTCCCCCCAAACATGCGGTGTCTTCAGTCATTGGATTTATCAAGGGCAAGAGTGCGCTTGCGATTGCTCGGCAATTTGGCGGAAAACAGCGCAATTTCAATGGAGAAAACTTCTGGGCGAGAGGATATGCAGTCTCGACAGTGGGTTTTGAAGAGGAGGTAGTGCGTCGTTATATTCGAGAACAGGAGGGAAATGATCAAAGTGGTCGGTTCTAAGCCGAAGAGATTGCTATAGGACGACCGCCCTTGGGGCGGCCCCACTCATCAAGCCACCCGCTTTGCGGGTGGTGTCTGACTTAATAAATACAGAACAAAGCGACGGATTCATTGGACGTACCTTTCTTCTTGCGATAGGTGTAGTGTTGGGTGCGCAACACCTCCCGCATGGGGTCAAGCAGTTTTTCGGGGCTCGTCGTTTCTTCCAGGATGAGCCAGATCAGATCCCATCTCTACATTGTAAAATCAGCATCCGCATAAATTAAATTCGGTTAAGCCTATCGCTCCCGTGCGCTGCAGCATAACCAATCGTTGCAGCCGAATCGCTACAGTTAGTTTTTCTGTTAACATTCTGACAGTAGGCGATCGGCTGAACTCAGCCGTTAGCTAGTACATCTTTCGGTAGTGAACTTTTGAATCCTAAGCATGAGCACAACTATTACCTTGATTAGGCATGGGAAACCAGCAATCACACCACAAGGATGGATCAGTAGCTCCGATTTATCACAGGTCATTAGTCATTATCAATCAGCTAGAATTGCAGGTGATTCTTTCCCACCAGAAGATGTTCAAGTGCTAGTTCAATCAGCAAAGTTAGTTTTCACGAGCGACCTTCCTCGTGCTATGCACTCTGCTCAAATCCTTGAGCCTACTATTCTACCTATCAGCAATCCCATCTTTCGTGAAGTAGAATTTTGGCTTGAGTGTCCGATCAATATTCGGTTACCCTTCCATGCGTGGATTTTTCTTGATAGGTTGCTATTGAGTTTAGGTTATTCTCCACACTCTCAATCTCAGGCCAATAACAAAGAACGAGTTAGAAAAGCTGCTAGATTATTAGAACAGCAATCTCATGAGACTGGGTCTGTAGTCTTGGTTGGTCATGGCATCACAAATCTATTTATCGCTAGAGAGTTAAAAAAGCGAGGATGGTGTGGTCCCCAAACGCCAAAACTGAAACACTGGGGTTGTACAACTTATAGCCTTTGAGGTATCTGCTGAGGCATCTAAGCCAATGAAATGTATTGTGTCTTACATAGGATACAGCTAAGCACCATCACGTTAGCTCACCCAGCGTCGAAGCGGACGAATGAAAGTTTCTGGTATTTCCTCTAAGGTTATTTACCGCCCCTTAACTGAAAATTTGAGGTAAGCCACTGGTTTGACCAGTGAGACTCGAACAGCTTTGAGCGTTGCGGCAGTAAAGTTTCTCCTACGGTGACATCACTATGTCAAACCATAGGAGAAAATAGAATGTCGAATTCGTATCAAAGCCTGTCACACTCTAAGTGGGATTGCAAGTACCATATCGTTTTTATCCCGAAACGCCGTAAAAAAGTCATCTTCGGTGAGATTCGCAAGCACTTGGGGCAGATTTTTCATGAGTTGGCCCGTCAGAAGGAATGCCGGATTGTAGAGGGGCACCTGATGCGAGATCATGTCCACATGTGTATCGAAATTCCCCCCAAACATGCGGTGTCTTCAGTCATTGGATTTATCAAGGGCAAGAGTGCGCTTGCGATTGCTCGGCAATTTGGCGGAAAACAGCGCAATTTCAATGGAGAAAACTTCTGGGCGAGAGGATATGCAGTCTCGACAGTGGGTTTTGAAGAGGAGGTAGTGCGTCGTTATATTCGAGAACAGGAGGGAAATGATCAAAGTGGTCGGTTCTAAGCCGAAGAGATTGCTATAGGACGACCGCCCTTGGGGCGGCCCCACTCATCAAGCCACCCGCTTTGCGGGTGGTGTCTGACTTTATCGTTAGCTTGCTTTGTTTCTGGATTGGGACGGTATAGAAAGGCAATCTGTTAGGTTCCAAATCACAGAGTAACAACTCGCGTCTGAGCTTGCAAACAAGACTTTGGTTTCACCACAATCTCCACAGCTCGTCCCAAAGCATTCAAGAAGCGAAAAAGCCGCGCAGTCGAGAAACCCGATAGTTTTCCATTAATTAATGCTGAGATTTTAGGTTGGTCAATGCCTAGAAGCTCTGCTGCCTCAGCTTGAGTCATTTGCTGTTTAGTAATAATGCTGCTGATTTTACGGGCAAGTTCTGCTTTGACAAGCAATTCGCCAGAGTTCTCCAAACCCAAATCTGCAAACACATTGCCACTACTTGCTTTTACTCCAATTTCTTGAATCATACTTTACTCACCCTATTGCTTGCTGTAATTCTCTGCATGATGTTCTTTGGCTGGTTTAAATCTTGCTTCAATCAATTCAATATCTTGCTTAGGAATGAGGATTTATTAATTGGCTCAATCCTCGTTTCAGGGAGATGAAGTATTTGAAAAGGCTGAAAGCTTGATTCAGTAAGCGTTACGCCTAAAGCTATAGCTCCGAGCCTAAGATCTGCTTTTGGCAAGGGTTTTGAGTGTTTTCAAGCTCCAACCTCCCCGAAACAGGGATAGAACCAACAGCTTAAATTGGAGACAACAACGATGAAACTTCCCAATCAATCATTTCCCGTAGTCAGAGACCCTTCTGAGGCAAGGACTTCAGATAAAGTAGGAGGCATCAACCCATCAGAGAATTTGTTTTTCCGATGCCAACAATGTTGTGCATTAGGTGGAGGCAATTGCTCTTCTATTCCTAACTGTGATTGCTCACAATTAAATTACTTTTAAGGAGGGAAAGCGATGAAACCACCAACCCAAGGCATCCCTGTTATCCGAGATAATCCGACGACTAGAGTCGGTGATACTGAAATAGATTTTGGTACTACAGCCTCTTTTAGTTCTCAAGAAGCCGATTGTCGAATCAAGTGTGCCATTCAATTTCCATGTCCGGCAGCTCCCAATGCTATTTTGTGCAGCCAGCACTGTCAGGATGTGTATGACGTACCAACAATTCTTTAAAGGTATAGGAGGAACCGAAACCCTGATGACTTATCTAATCTTAGCCTCACACATACCGCGAATTAGTGATATGTGTGAGGCAAACTCCCAAGCTTTGAAAAACAAAAATCTACTCTTCAATCAGGAGAAAAATCATGAAACTTCCAATTCAATCTCAACCCGTAATGAGAACACTGGGCATAACGGTTGGTGTTTATGCTAATAACGGGATTATACCCTCAGGAGATAATTGTGGCACGGGCAGTTGGTGCTGCAACGTGGGAGGTAAATCAAGCTGCTACAATTGCTCGGTGGTAGTGCCCTTTACAGGTAATTGCCTACAAACTGCGGACACAGTCTGTAGTTTGTACGGAGGCACACCTTCCACTGAGTGTCACATGTAGTATTCCAATTGATATGGAGTCCTTTTGGTCTGGAATCCTTTCAAGACCACTGACCAAACTATCAGTCTGATTGGCTGACATCGTTATTCTATTTGAAAGGGGATTGCTTAAAGTCAATTCCCTTCAGAGCACGGCTAAATTAGCGAATGTCACAGGATGACAGCCAAACCGTAACCCAAATGAACATCAAACAAACCCAAATGAACATCAAACAAGGCAAAGGCGTCCACCCAAGAAACAGGCAAAACCAACCCACAAATCAGATGGGGCACATTCAAGACTCAATTCATTATAAGGAGGGATACATGAGGAGCATTAACCGCATATATCAAGGGATTAAAAACCGTCTAGTCCCATTATCAATGGCAATCCTAGCAGTAACGTTATGCGTAACGTTGGTAGCACAGGAAAAAGCATACGCGGCGGCGACACTAACGACAACGTGCGACAGTGAGAACGTTGGTGTTGTGACTGTCAATAACTTCCAGGAGAACTCAGCGGAAATTACTTATCCCAAGGTTCTCAACAATCCGCAGGCAGACAGCAATGTGGAGTGTTCTTATGAATGGGACGGCAATTATCCAGCGAAAATTACGATAATTAATCGGATTACTGGGAATCCCAACTCTACTCCACTATTGATGGAATTAACCCCGTTCCCGCAGAATGAAGACAAACTCAATGGTTTGCCATTCATCTGACACGATACCGAGGAGAGCTACACTATCAAGATTAGCAAGGAAAACAGAAACGAATCAGGGAAAATAATAATCGGCCCAATGGAACGATCACGTGGCGGCAGATATTACCAGAGCAAGTATGGTTTCCCGGTACCGGGCCAACCAGAAAAAACAAGTAAATATCAATACAATATCTCAACAGGTAACTTGGTTGAAGTGCACTAAAGGACTTTCAGGAAAATAAAATCCCAAGATTGAGGCGGCGTGCGAAGCGCGCCGCCTCAATCCTCTAGTATCTTTTTTAGCCGCAAGTCCCTAACTAAGCTATCCCTTAAAAATGCGGTTTATGGGATCCCGTATATGGCCTGATAAACAACGAAATAGAAGATTGCACACTTATCAGTTGAAAGAGCATCAGATCTATACAAACCATTAGTGCAATCGCAATCTTGTAGGATGCCTTAATGTAACGTACAGTGCGATCGCGGATCTTGTAGGGTGCGTTAACGAAGTGTAGCGCATCACACTGGATGACAAGCCACTTAAACAATTCCCCTGTCACCCCGCGAGCATTTTCACCACACCCTATCTTCTTTTGAGCATTGTTGCCACCCTGTGAGGTAACGCACCTAAAACTTATACTCTCAATCTCCAAGGTTTCATCTTCAAGTCAGCCTTGCTGGAGAGCGCGAGAGCTAAACCTCATCTGGATAACGAGTGGAACCCAACATTTCCGCGTCTTTGCCCTGCCTAACCATTTCTTGCAGGCGGACGCGAAGGCAAAACTATCGGGTTTCTCCGAAAGCGGGTCTCGTGCCGCTGAAGGTTGCCGTTAGACTGTCAACTGTAAACAAGCACTCTCCCGCGACACCGATTTCCACAGTTCCTCACCGTCTCACAGGCGGAATGCGAGCCAGAATTCCTTTCTGCAATAGCGCAGGTCGGTCCCTACGGGGGATCGCCCCATCGCTGCTGGCCGCATACTGAGTCGCAAATTGAACAATGGCAGTCGCGCTGTTGAGGGCGGGTAAATCGCCAAACATGAGGGTCGTCTTTTGGGGGCTTTTTCGAGCCACTGGCGTCCATAGACGGCAGCTAACCCCAGGCTAATTACACGGATGCCAGCCCCAGACTAACGATAAAGCTCACCGGGCACAAATAACTTTGCTATTTGCCGACCCTCTTGATGGTTCCGGTGCAGCGACTTGTTATACAGCGGGCTTACACCCTCCATATACCGCAAAGTTGTAGTACTTCCAAACCACATCTACTTCAACAAAACCCATATTGCGCAACCAATCCAACTGGTTCATCAGCTTGGAGGGATGATCTTCGTCATAGTGCTGAGGTATCCACTTTTGTTCAATTTCCTCTACCGAAACTTGCAAACGCATATACTCTCGCCACTTCTCCATGTAACGCTCTTGCAGACGAGAATTGGAGGCTAGAATCACATCGGCGTTATAAAAAACGCCTCCTGGACTCAAACAGTTATAAATTTTCTTGTAAAACTTAATTTTGTCATCTTCATTCACAAGATGATGCAAGGCAAGTGAGGAAACTGCGACATCGTAGACTGAATCAAACTCATATGTCTCAAAGTTCTCAAGTTGATAGCGCATACCTCCAGCATCACCCAGTTTTGTTTGCGCTATATGCAACATCTTCTCTGCAATGTCAACACAGGTGATTTGAGCTTGAGGATAGACATCCTTGATCCTTCTTGCGATCGTGCCTGTCCCACATCCCAAATCAATTACACGAATAAGCTGAGACTGATTAAACGGCAGAGCAAGTACAAGCGCATCAACCATCTGCTCGTAATAAGGAATAAGACGACGAATAATTGCGTCGAACTCTTGGGCTTCTTTCTCAAAGTGCTGCTTAACTTTTTCCATTACTCCCACGCAATCCTGGATTTACGTCAATAATTCTGTGGATAGCTCAATCATGCACAAGGATGCAGTCTAGATACCATGAGTAACGAGTATCATGAAAATCTGTTGCTCAAAGAACTAGCAGCTACTGATGCGGTTGTCTGGTCTCCTCAAACAGATCGTCAAACTGTTCAAGCTTTGTCACAACTCTTGGTATCAGCACAGGATGCATCCAATGTTTGACGGTCATCGCTTTTCATTTTGCAGCATAACAACGCATTGGAGCGGACGGACGGAAAATCTCGGTATGATGCCAAGCTTATCTGCTGCCACTCAGCTAAGCTGTTAGATCTTATCTGTAGGTTACAGTGCTAAAGGTTACGCCGCCGCTGCCAGGGTTGTATCGGGCATAGGTTGCCTGACCAGGGGTGCGCCCGACAGAGCCAATGCCGACAACGCGTCGGGCTTGTTGTCGGATTCCTGCAATACTGCTTCATAGGCCGCTAAATTGCCCTCAATCCCACTCAAAATTTGGTTCACCTCCTCACAGGCGGAATGCGAGCCAGAATTCCTTTCTGTAATAGCGCAGGTCGGTCCCTACGGGGGATCGCCCCATCGCCGCTAGCCGCATACTGAGTCGCAAATTGAACAATTGCAGTCGCGCTGTTGAGGGCGGGTAAATCGCCAAACATGAGGGTCATCTTTTCAGGAGAGGCGATCGCGATCGCACAGAATCGGTTGCAGGCACTGAGGCACTCCACGGGCTGAACCCGAACAGTTGGCGGTAGCTGCCCGAGTTGCTGGCACTGCAACACACTCTGCCACAAGCGATCGCCACCCCGCTGGCCCCGGTGTTCCCGTTGACCAGCGGCAAAGGCGCAGGACGTGCAAATAAATAATGTATGCTGAGACATCAGATTTACTCCGTTTGAAACAGGCGGATGACATCGACCCGCTCAATGTCATCCAACGCTTTGTGGATTTTGTAATGCTGGGCGGGCTGGCTCAAAATGGTGATGACAGTCTCGATCGGAGGACAACCGGGTTCTTTGCACTGAAGCTGGCTAACCGAGATAGAAACCTCTGGGTCGAGTTTCAAGCAGTCATAGACCCAGGTCTTGAGCTGTTGCAGAGCGGCTGGATCGCTCTTGGGCTTAGATTGAGAAAAGAGGTTCATAACGGTACGTGACTTGCTATGGGTTAGAGAGCAGACCTTGCTTAGACAGGAGAGAAGATAACAGCTAGCTGTCTTTTGGTAAGCGGACGGCATATCGGGACATCAACAGGAGACACAGACTGGGTAGGTACTTCTGTGGCAGAAGCAAAGGCAGATTCGGAAGTCAGCCAAACCCTTTCCCTTTGGTTGTTTCTGTCCATACCAAACTTGCATCAGCGCAGGCAGGGTTGCAAAACAAAATCAACAGTGCAAACAAGCCAACGATAATCAGCGTGATTTTTTTTCATAAGGTAATGACCTGATCGGGGGGATTGCCGCTCAACGCGGTGTATAAGTCTGGGAAACAACCAACGGCTACTCCTTCAACCACATCTTTGACGATGCACTTCCCCGGTTCTTTTCGCCCGGTTCCATCAGAATTACACCAACGGGGTTCACCGTCTGCCAGGTTCCGTTCCAGGGCACATAGATCGCACATCATCAACAGAAGGTTTTGTTTTTCTGCCACCTTTGCCAATCGTTCTCCAATCGGATCGCCCTTTCGCAAAACGAAGCAGTTGTCATCGAAGAAGAACATGCCCACCACTTCAACGCCATGCACACCCATTTCTAGCTGTGGCAGAATCATTTGCCCTAACTTGTAAGTACCCCCGCGAGGATGGGTAAAAACATAAGCAACTTTCATGTTCCTCCGGCCCTAAATCTGTTGTTTGTTGATGATTGAATGCTGTATTTTCTCCTGAAGTTCGGACAGCGTTAACGCTCCGAGTTCTCCTGCCTGACGGGTTCGTACACTCAAGGTTTGGTTTTCCACTTCCCGTTTACCCACCACTGCAACGACGGGAATTTTTTCGAGCTCTGCGGTGCGAATTTGTTTCCCTAAGCGCTCGCCACTGGCATCGACCTCTACCCGAAAGCCCCGTTCTTGGAGTCGTTGAGCCGTTGCCTCAGTATAGGAGCGCTGCCCATCGCTGACTAGCAGCAAGCGTATTTGCACCGGCGCTAACCACAGGGGAAAAGTCCCCGCATAGTTCTCCACCAAAATGCCAAAAAAGCGCTCCAAAGATCCAAAAATGGCCCGATGAATCATAATCGGACGCTGGCGCGAGCCATCCGCCGCCACGTATTGCAAATCGAACCGTTCCGGCAGGTTGAAATCCACCTGAATGGTTGAACATTGCCAGAGTCGCCCAATGGCATCCTGAATTTTGATATCGATTTTGGGACCATAAAATGCGCCTCCGCCTTCATCGATCCCATAGTCCCAACCCTTAGCATTCAATGCTTCCACCAAAGCATCGGTGGCGAGTTGCCAAATATCATCGGTTCCCACCGACTTGGCCGGACGGGTCGAAAGATTCACTTCATATTCAGGAAAACCAAAGTCCGACAAAATTTTCTCCGTCAGATTTAGCACTGCCAAAATTTCCTGTGCCACCTGCTCGGGGAGACAAAAGATGTGAGCATCATCCTGGGTAAAGCCCCGCACCCGCATCAGCCCATGTAACACCCCCGATCGCTCATAACGATACACCGTCCCCAACTCCGCCCATCGGAGCGGCAGCTCGCGATAGGAATGCAATTGGTTTTGATAGGTCAATACATGGAACGGGCAATTCATGGGTTTGAGTTGATACTGTTGCGCCTCAACTTCAATGGGATCGAACATGTTCTCCCGGTAGAAATCGACATGCCCAGAAGTCTTCCACAACTCCAAATTCGCCACATGGGGGGTATACAACAGGTCATACCCTGCTGCCAGATGGGCCGAACGCCAGTAATCCTCAATCAGCAACCGCATCCGTGCGCCCTTAGGATGCCAGAACACCAACCCGCCTCCAGCATCTTCTTGAATGCTGAACAAATCCAACGCTTGCCCCAGCTTCCGATGATCGCGGCGCTTGGCTTCTTCCTTCTGCTGTAGATAGGCTTGCAGTTGGTCGGGTGTTTTCCAGGCTGTGCCATAGATCCGCTGCAACTGGGGCCGGGTCTCATCCCCACGCCAGTAGGCTCCCGCCACACTTTCCAGCGCAAATGCATCGGGGTGAATCTCTCCCGTAAAGTTCAGATGTGGCCCAGCACAGAGATCCCACCACACTTCTGTGGGTGGCACAGTAATTGGATAAATCAAGGACGGTTCAAGCTCTGGATGGGAGGCAACCCCCGCATCAGGAGAGCCAATGAAGTAGCGGGTAATGGGTTCATCGGCAGGAATGCTGTCTAGAATTTCTTGCTTGTAGGGTTCCTGGAGCGCGGCAATTTCCGCCCGCATGTCTTCCCGGTCTACGACCTCTCGGATGATGGGCAGGTTGGTGCGAACGATCCGCCGCATCTCTGATTCAATTTGCTCTAAATCTTCAGGGGTGAAGGGTGTAGGGCGATCGAAGTCGTAGTAGAACCCAGTCTCTGTCCAGGGACCGATCGTAACCTTGGTTTCGGGAAACAAGGACTGCACGGCCATTGCAAGGACATGGGCACAGGTATGCCGAATCCGCAACAATGTCTGTGGATCGCCCTGAGCCAGCACATTTTTTGGGGGAGACTGGGTTGAACTCATCATATGCATTCAATGTATGCGTTCAATTTTTAGAATGATTATCATTCTCAATTGTACATTGAATTTTCAACCTTTATAGCGGTTTGCAATGAGATTCAGTACCCGGTTTCGGTAGGGGACTTGGCACTGCCAAGCCCATCCAAGTTTTCTATGCTTAACCAGACTGAAAATTGCTATATGCTGCTGCCACAATCAAACGCTAGGCTTGAATAAAGCGCTGTTCCCCTTCGTTGGCCGTTACATTTTCGTATAACCCCTTGCTGCGGCGCACCAGTTTCGTAAAGCCCATGCTTTTGTAGTCACTATCGGATTTAGGGACAACAACTCCTCCAGGCGCTGTAATGAGCCGCTTGACTGGGGCATTTGCTGCAGTCGTGCCCGGATCGCATTGAGCGACTTCGCACAATTCACCCCAAGTCGAAAGGGTGCGGCTCATGGGATGGAACACCTCCAACACTTCATTGGTATCGAGGCAACGATAAACATAAATAGGCATGGGTTGAACCTCCATGAATTTTGCCTAGATTTGGGATCAGAAACTATCCTCTAAAAAATGCCCTCCCCAAGCCAAAATTAAGGCAAATGCGATCGCGGCAATCGCCTGCCTCATCATCAGTTGTAGGGCAAACTTGAACGACTGTTCGCGGGCGATCGTCAGTGCTGTCACGAGACAGGGCAACAGGACTCCAGCCAGATAAACGCCAGTGAGAAGTTGCACAGGGGACAACAGGCTGACCGTATTGGGTTCCGCGAACAGCAGCAGTCCATCCTTGCGAATCGACGCCAGAACGATCGGTAATGCTGCTGCCGATGGCAGTCGAAACAGCCCCATTGCCGGATCGATCAACCGACTCAGACCGTTCAAAACACCGAGCCAGTCCAGGACAGAGGCAATCAATGCGATCGCAAAAAAGATGGGAATGGCGTTGGTGAAGAACTGGTTGAGGGTTCCCTTGATCTCGCGCCAGATGGCCGACCATCGGGGAACCTCTAGAAATGCGCGATGCTCGATCGCTAGAGTGTTTTTGGGAGAACGCGCTGATTGGGGCGCAATCAGGCGCGTATAAATCAACGTTGTTATCGTCAGGTAGACCAGGTAAGGAATCACCAGGTAAGGTAAATTCGCTGCACTGAACACCCCCAGTGTGGCACCCAATTGATAGGAACAGGCGGAACCAAAGGCGATCGCCGAGATGCAGGTTTTGCGAGAACAACTGGAACAAGCGCGAGTGCTGATCGCGGCGGGTACGTTGCAGCCAAACCCCATGATGACCCGGACTAAATCCCGCCCTGACAAGCCAAACGGACGCAATAATGGATGCAAAGCAAGGGTCATTCGTTCGACTAAACCACTCGCTTTGTAAGCTCCCAGGAATAGAGCGTAAAGTATGACTGTCGGCACTGCCCAGACAAACAGCAATGGGCCCATTGTGACCAGACCATAACGTCCAATCAAAATTTCCCTGGGCAGGGACGGTAAGCCAGAGAACGCTCCTACAGTTGGTTTAACCATTCCCTGTACGAGTGGATCGACGATCGCGGCAAACGTATTGGCAAACCAGACCGCAAGGACGGCGGGTATCAGCAGCAAGGCGATCGCCAACAGCCAACCCCAACGAGAATGCTCCAATACGGTTGGACGCGGTTCAATTCGCCATCCCAATGGCATCGGTTGCCAGCGATCAGAAAACACAGAGGGCTGCTCAATGGCGGCTTGAATGTTCTGGCGTTGCCTTGGGGTTAAGTGCCGAGCATCCACTGGAATCAACGTCAGATTGGCGGCCTGTTGCCAGCGGTGGATCGCCTGCTGTGTCACCTGAGAGGACAATACCTTATCCCAAAAGGTCATGACCGCAATGCCCCTTTTGCCATTCATTAAGGGAAGCAGATCCGCCAGATCTTCATCGGCATGGGTCGCTTTCACCACCAGTAAGACCGTGTCGTGTCTCTGAAGTCGTTCCAGTGCTGTGCGGGTAGTAGCGGTGTCAGAACGATATAAAATCCCCGGTGTATCCACAAAGGTCATCCTGTCTCCTGGATAGGTTTCACAGGTCACCGTAGAGCCGCGAAAGTTGGTGCTGTAGGGAGAGCGCCCCGTGAGTGAGGCGACCAGTTGAGATTTGCCGGTGTTTTCTTTGCCGATGATGACGATCGATCTTTGGGTGGAAGGAGTGAGGAGGGGCATGCTCGGGAAGTGGAGAAGGTGAAAGAATGGATTTAGCAAAGGCAGTCGTTGTCACAGCAGGAGAGGTCATCCAGAAACATCCCTTCCTGTCGATAGCGATTCAGGGGGGCGGGGTCAAGGCCGAGGCGTTGCGCGATCGCATTGGCAACAACGGCAAAACGCTGACGAAACTTGTAGATAAAGCAGAAGATGAGGTTGTCGTGCCGTACAGAAGGACCCACGACAAATAATCCAGGTGTCAGGGTGGATTCGTCTTCTTCAGTTAATCTGGCATAGCCTTCAGACCAGTTAAACAAATGGGCAATTTGCTTCAAACTGCTCTCAAATCCCGTACAGAGAATGGGTTGGGTGGGCGATATCCATTTGTTGTATTCGCTATAAACCGCATAGCCACCAGGAGCGGCTTTCACCTCTTCAATCGCGGCATCGCTAATGAGTTCTAATCGCCCGGTCGAGTAGCAAAACTCAATCCGCTGCAGGGTAAAAGGAGATAAGGAAATACTGGGATCGGTATCGGCGGTTGCCCAAGTGCCAGTGCGATCTAAAACTTTGACTCGTTTGCCGATTGCAACTAAATTGGCCGCAGCATCCATGCCACTTTCATAGCCACCGATGATAATAAATTCATCTCCTTCCAAGTGAGTCCAGGATGGAATCCGAGAATTATGTAAACATAAATCTGCACCCGGAAAAGGAGTTAAGTTGGGATATTGAAATTCCCCAGCCGCCCAAATCAGAAAATGGGTCCTGAGAATACCCTTAGGAACATGAACCCCAAAACCCTGGCATTGGGATAACGGCTCAATCTTTTGTACCTCAACATCGGTGTAAACCGGAAGCTCGAAGTAATCAGCAACGGCTTCCAAATACCGAGCATATTCCTTGCCCGACAGATGTTCTCGCCGAAAGCTAATGGCAGGAGAGGTCTTGCGGGCGATCGCGTTCAAGTCGAGATGCCCAAACCCATGACTGGGAAACGATGGGGTGATAAAGCGCATTTCCTGGGGCCAGCGCCGGAAGGATTCTCCAATCTGATATCGTTCCAGGATGGCAAAGTTTTCCAACCCCAGATCTTTCAGAACAGCACCCATGCCGATCCCCGCTGCACCTGCACCCACGACAAGGACATCAAATGCTTCCGGCTTCTCCATGAGGTTCAAAGGCCCTGAGAATGATTATCATTCTTATAGTACGGCTTCTGCTCTAGGATTGTCTACATCTTGACAAACAACTCGAAATCCCAAGTCATCATGCCCATCCTCTGCATCATCCGGAGCGCGAAATGCCGATCGGCAATTTGCTGCAACATCATTCCAGGAACCGCCACGAATGACTCGTCGATATGATTTGTAACTATCGCCACGCTCGTAGAAACGGATAAGTATAGTTCTTTGGTCCACCCGGTTCAGTTTCAAACTCAAAATTGATGATTTGCCAACGAGGTTCTGCGCAAGACTCTGGACTGAATACCACAGGTACTCCATAAAGCTGATATTGAACAAAATAGAAAGGCTGAAACCAGTTTGAATGGTTCGTTAAGCTGGGGACAAGAGGCTCCTGGTAGCGGTGAGCAATGACGATCTGTGTCGCCCGGTAGCCTTTGCGGTAAAGGCGATCGAGGGCTTCAGCAATTTCAAATCGCAAGCTATCGGGATGAAGATGCTGTCGATGCCATTGATTCTCCCATTGCAGCCAACTTCGCCCCGATTGAATGTGAATCAACTCATGTGTATTTGGGTTTGCTTCAAATGCACCATGCTGAGGACAAATATAGGTATCTGTCAGGAACAAAGCTGGAATTGTCCGGTGACACTGAGGACAGTGAATTTCTGAACCAAAGATCGGATAGTCCCCAAGAATTTGAGCCATATCAAATGCCTTATCTAATATCGCGATCTAATATCGTGAAACAACGATGGCTCATCTATCGGTATCGGTAGACCAAACCAACAATTCGCCTTGTTGTCCGCCAGCGGCTAACTGTCGTCCCGTAGGGTGCCATGCCAGACAGGAAAACCCTGCTTCTGCTCCTTCCAGGATTTGAGCCGCTTCTAGTGCGGCTTGCCAGAGAACGATCCGGCCATCTTCGGCAAGTGATGCCAGCCATCCCGTTTTGGGTTGAAAGGCCACGTCCAGAACGTTGTCACTGTGCAGGTCTAACACCCAACTACTCCACCCGTCTGGGGATTGCATCCACAGTGTTACCAGTTCGCGAGTTGCAGCGGCGAGAAGCGGCGGCAGGTCAGCCGATGGCGGTAAATCTGCCCAGGCCAACTGGCGAATTTTTCCAGGAAAGCCGCGCATTAAAGTCGGCAGGTCATTTTCGTCCGTTGGCTCGCGCTGGAGGTGTTGTACTTTTGACCAGTTCAGCACTCCGATACTGCGGTCATGAATCGCGCAAGCGAGCAGGGCACCATCGGGTGACCAGACGATCGCACTCGCGGGCGCAGTCAACTCCCACTGGTAACGAGGTGCGCTCCAGTCTTGGTTACGCCAGATGTGGATGTTGCTTTTAATGGCGATCGCTAGTTGTTGCCCATCCGGCGACCAGCGAATATCTTGTGGACTGGCAATTCCCGGAAGCGTCGTCACCATTTCTGAGCGATCGACATCCCAAATTTGCACGGCTTTACCCTGGTTAAAGGCCAGATAGTTGCAGATAGGATGCCAATTTAGCCGATCGATCCAGCCACCACAGTCTAATGTATCTGCCAGTTTGAATGTTCCGCTTTCTACTTGCCACAAGGTAATTGTGCCATTCTGCCCGCCTGCTGCTAACCATTTGCCATCCGCAGAAAAGGCTAATGCATCAATGGAATAGGCACCTGGTTGAACCAGCAAGATGCCGACTCCGTGGTTCAATACCTGCACCTCTCCCGCCCCCGAAGCGGCCGCCAGCAGATTACCGATCGGCGACCAGGCGATCGCCGTCACATAATCCGACAACGTTTCTTTAGCCCTTAACTCCAGGATGGACTGTAAGGTCATGTTTGTCGCCTCTTCAAGATCGATGCCAGCGGGTTTGTCCATCTGGCTGATCGATTAAGGTAACGCCCACCGCTTGCAATTCATTGCGGATGCGATCGCTCTCGGCATAGCGTTTTTCTCGGCGTGCGACCTGGCGTTGGTGCAATAACGTTTCTACCCAAGCAACATCAAGATCCAGTGACGAATCCGGTGCGGAAGCTGTGGGTTCTTGACGGGCTTCCAGCCCCAGGATGCAGGCGAGTTGGTTTAACGTTTGCCCTGTGATGCTCAGTTGTCGATCCGATAGGGTCTGAGTCGATTGATGGGTTCGTCGGTTGACCTCGCGCTGAATCGACTTAGCCAATTCAAACAGAACCGCCAACGCGGCAGCGGTGTTGAGGTCGTCATCCATCGCAGATTGGAACCGTCTGACCGATTCAGCATCCAGGGCATTCACAGGTTGCTCATGAGAGGGTAATTCTGCGGTTAAGGCAGCGTTCAATGTTTGCCAACCCTTCTCTGCTGATGCGATCGCCATTGGCGTAAAGTCCAGAGGTTTGCGGTAATGCGCCTGCAAAACAAAGAGACGAATCGCCATCGGATCCACTGGCTGTGGATAGTCAGACCCTTGTCCATCCAGCAAGGCTGCGATCGTCGTGAAATTTCCCAAGGATTTGGACATCTTTTCACCCTTGACCGTCACCATGCCGTTGTGCAGCCAGTAGCGAGCTAACGTTTGCCCGGTCAGCGCTTCCGACTGAGCAATCTCATTCTCATGATGGGGAAAAACCAGATCGCCGCCGCCCCCATGAATATCGATGGTTTCGCCCAATCGTGCCCGGATCATCGCCGAGCATTCAATATGCCAGCCGGGTCGTCCCATGCCCCAAGGGGATTCCCATGCGGGTTCACCTGGTTTTGCCGATTTCCACAGGGCAAAATCAAAGGAGTTGCGCTTTTTCCGGTCTGGATCGTCAGGATTGCGCTGCGCGCACGCTGCGCGATCGACTCGCCCCCCTGCGCCTGCTTGCATGTGCTCAAGCTGCCGTCCAGAGAGTTTGCCATACTCTGCAAACTGCCGGACGTTATAGTAGACATCGCCATCGATCGCATAGGCATAGTCTTTTTCGACGAGCACCTGGATGAGATGATGAATGGCAGGAATATGCTCCGTCACACGGGGATAGTCATTGGCATCAAGAATATTGAGTCGGCGAATATCTCGAAAATAGGCAGCAATGTAGCGATCGCTGACCGCCTGCATTGTCGCCCCTTCTGCCCGAGCACGATTGAGAATCTTGTCGTCAATATCCGTAAAGTTCTGTACATAATGCACCGTGTAGCCCCGCCATTGCAGATACCGCCGCAGCACATCCCAAGCAAGGTAAGAACGGGCATGGCCTAAGTGGCAATCGTCATACACTGTCACACCACAGCAATACAGCATCACCCGCTCCGGATTGATGGGTGTGAATGGTTCTTTGTGGCGTGTCAGGGTGTTGTATAGGATGAGGCCCATAACAATTGGGGTTAACGATGGAACAGCAATGAAGCAACCAGAATGAATGGGGACAAGCTTCAAGCAATATGATTTTCAAGCAATATGATAATGATTATCATTATTATATTATCATGCATATTATCATGGACGCTCAAAACATACCTACGCCTCCTACCCCTTGGACACTGCAACGTGTTGAACCCATTTCCCAGATGCGATCGCGGCTCTTCAGCATTGGCTCCAGACATCCCCTCGCGACCCTATTCGGATCTTTCTAAAGCAAGCAACCTCCCGATCGGGACCCAGAAACAAGAATTAGCGTTCCCTCAAGGAAACGCTAACCTGGCAAATTCTGTACTCAACCGATGCGGTGCGAGACCTTCTGGCACCTCCTTTGGCTGTCCTGCTGCCATCGAGTCCAAGTTTTGGATATTGCGCGATCGCAGCTGCAGGTCAGTCAGCTAGCGTTCTGTCAACACTAAAAGGCAGGGTAAACCCCACGGGGTTTACCCTGCCTTTTAATTGTGATTAATTGTGACGCTGCACTAGAACTCAAAGATAGTTTTGAGCGTGGCCACCCAAATCGCATCGTTACTGTTATTATTCTCCGGATTGAGAATGACCAGTACGCCAGGATTGATAGAAATATTGTCGTTAATCTGATAACGATACAGGGCTTCCAGGTGCCAGGACGAACCATCTGCTTCAGCCCCACCGCTGTTCTGTACTACGCGAGGCGGTTGCCCGACGATGAGACCCAGCAAACTGCCCTCAGAGCCAACATCTGGAAATGCAAAGGTGAGTGCCCAATTGAGAATTGTGGCGCTGTCGCCTTCATCAACCCCGACACCATCATCTTCCGCATGGGCGATAGTCGCCCCGAACCAGCCAGACAGAGTAAAGCGCGGACTAATACGGAAGCTGGCCTGCAAACCAAAGTTATCTGCTGAGGTTGGTAGATCGCCGAAAGGTTCGTTGGCTAATTCGCTGCCAGTTTCGCCAGAAACGACAACTTCTTCCCCAGGGAAGAAAGCACGGGCATAGGTCAGGCCAAACCGAATCGTATCGGTGGGGAAGAAGGAAAGCTGACCCAGCGCACCATAGGCTCCATTAAACAATCCGTTTTTGGGTTCAGGGTTGCCTGCCTCTGCAGCCAGGTAGCCCAGCGACAGGTGAGCGACATCGCTAAAGGCGTAGGTCAGTGAGGCTCCTGCTCCTTCCAATCCCTGAAAGTAGATGGGATTAAAACGCCCGAAGCGGGAAATTGCTCCTGTTAGCTCTTCAGAAAAGTATTCGTTGAAATTGACAAAGTTCTCGTTGAATTCGCCACCTGTGGCATCAATGACGAAGGAAAGTTTTGCCCCCGGTGCAGGACCATGACCGTGGTGGCCGTGACCGTGTTCATCATGGTCGTCATCATGGTCGTCATCACGATCCTCCTCGCCAGCGTGGCCGTCTTTCGTACTGCCAACAGAGAATGCGTAGAACAGCTTGCCGAGGCGAAGATCGTTGTTGCTGCCTTCATCGAAGTTGAGACGAGTCATGTGGGTGCCAGTGATGTTGGGATCGTCGCCTTCGCCAGGGCCAAAGGGAACGGTACTCAGGGCATCTAACCGCACTTTCAATAGGTCTTTACCGGTAAAGCTGGTGTCAAAATGCAGGCGGATACGGTCGTTGAGAACAGGATTGTCTTCAATATCTTCGCCGCTGCCATCTGCTTTCTCGCCACCAAAGGCGCTGCTAATGGCAAATGCCACTTCCCCTCTCAATTTCGTCGTTGTGGAAAACTGATTGGCTTCCAGTTCAGCGGCGCGCGCCTCCAGAGCATCAGTTCGACCGCGCAAGGTGGCCAGCTCGGCAGCGAATTCGTCTTGCAGTTTTTGCAGAACGGCCAGGTCTTCTTTCGTTGCTAGATCGGCTGTGGCAGCAGCAATCAGCTCGCTGATGCGGTCAAGGCAAGCGTTCAACCCTGCGGCAAATTCGTAGCGGCTGAGGGCGCGGTTGCCCTTGTAGGTGCCGTCGGGATAGCCTGCAATGCAGCCGTAGCGCTCCACCAGAGACTGCAAGGCTTGAAACGCCCAATCAGTCGGTTGCACGTCGGACAGCTGGGAAACAGAAGTAACCTGATTCATCCAGTCTCCGGGTTGTGCCAAGGTCCCCTCTTCCGTTTGGGCGTACTGATCGATCCGATCTCCGGGTTGCAGCAAGGTCCCCTCTTCCGTTTGGGCGTACTGATCGATCCGATCTCCGGGTTGCAGCAAGGTCCCCTCTTCCGTTTGGGCATACTGATCGATCCGATCGAGCATGCTGGATAGTTGAGGGTTCTGGTCGCGACTTTGGGAGTTCTGGACAGATGGGTCCCTCTGGCTGAAGTTGAGGGAGTCGTCATTTGTCTCAGGTGTCAGCATTGCATTTTCAGATTGGTCCGCCGTTAACTTTGGGCTGGAAGCAAATGCAAACGGTTCTTGCTCAGGATCTCGTGCGTCAGCTTGTAGCTCGCTTGTACTGATTTGGGGGACAGCGTCAGGAGGCGGATGGTTCTGACCATTGGAGAGGGGCAAATCATCAGGATGCTCGCTTGGTATCGTTGTTGGATGATTGGGATCGGGATGGACGATCTCGGCTGCGATCGCGTCCCCCACCGTCATCAACACTGTAGCAAATACTGCCGGACTCCAGAACAGCATTTTTTTCAACATATTTGACATGTATGTTCTCCTTTGGTAGCGCAAGGCATCGTGCATAGTGGCTAAAGAATATTTTCGATAATGATTCTCAAACTCAGATAATAATGGTCATCATTCTCAAATGCAAGTTATGCATGTCAATACGACTTGGAAGGTTATTTTTAAGACATTGCTTCGCAACCCCTGGGCATTGAATTGGAGTTGCTCGATCCAAAGAAAATCTTGATTGATGAGAGTCATCGGGTCATACAGTTATTCAACGTTTGCATCAACGAGAGCACATCTAACTGACGGCCAATCAATACCATTTCCGTTTTCGGGGGTGTCATCCATTCAGTGTCGTCTATGGTGAATCGGCTTCCACTGAGCTGGAACAAATGGCGCCTTTCACTTTCTGCAAACCAGAGAATGCCTTTAGCGCGGAACACCGTATCGGGAAGCTGATAGTCGAGGAATTGCTGAAACTTTTTGATGGCAAAGGGGCGATCGCCCTTAAAGGAAACGGACATAAACCCATCATTCTGGAGATGCTTGACGGCAGAGGCGACTGCAGAAGCATCCTCTTGGACAGCAGCGGTGTCTGTGAGTTGAACGTTGAGAAGCAACGATACTGGAACCTGACCATAGGTTGTTCGTATGACTCTGGCCTTCTCTTTAATAGAATAAATATGATGTTCCAGTTTCTGGACTTCAGGTTCAGGCACTCGATCGGTTTTATTCAGGAGAATAATATCGCCATAGCGAATCTGGCTGAGTACCGCGTTGCTCTCATAGTGACGATCGGGGTCAAACGTTTCCGCATCAATCAAAGCGATCGCTGCATCCAACTGGGTCAGGTCTCTCAGGTCTGGGCCCAGGAACGTGAGCATAATGGGCAACGGATCGGCGACGCCCGTGGTTTCTAGCACCAGGTAATCAATGCGATCGCGCCGTTCTAAGATGCGATGAACCGCATCCGCTAGATTATTATTGATGGTGCAACAAATACAGCCATTGGTCAGCTCTATCATGTCGTCTTCCACCGCAATCAAGAACTGGCTGTCGATGTTAATGTCCCCAAACTCATTCACGAGAACGGCCACCTTAAACTCCTCAAAATTTTGGAGAATATGATTCAGCAACGTGGTTTTTCCACTGCCTAAAAAGCCAGTAACGATCGTCACGGGAAGCTTTTGAGAATCAAGAGTGGACGCTATAACGTTCATGAGTGGATGGGTTGGGATACAGGGCAGAAAAGGAGGTAAGGCTGATTCTTACCTCCTGATGAGAAGACGATCTTAGTGCAACGATGGGTTGTGACGAATTAAACTCATAAACTCCTGACGGGTGCGGCCATCCTCAGCAAATACACCTTGCATAGAACTGGTCACAGTCCAGGAACCCGGCTTTTGCACCCCCCGCATGACCATACACATGTGGGTCGCTTCTACCACCACGGCGACCCCTTGCGGTTGCAAGAGTCCTTGCAATGCATTAGCAATTTGTTGCGTCAGTCGTTCTTGCACCTGCAAACGACGGGCATACATCTCACAAATGCGGGCAATTTTGGATAAGCCGATGACTTTGCCATTGGGAATATACGCCACATGGGCACGGCCCAAAATAGGTAAGATATGGTGTTCGCAGGAGCTAAACAGGTCAATGTCACGCACCAACACCATTTCGTTGGCATTTTCGTGGAATATTGCTCCATTCAGCAATTCATCTAACGATTGGTTATAGCCGGAAGTGAGAAACTTGAGGGCTTTGACCACCCGTTTGGGCGTGTCGCGCAAGCCTTCGCGATCGGGATCTTCCCCTAAACCCAGGAGCAAAGTGCGGACCGCTTGCCGCATTTCCTCGTCCGAGACGGGAGCTTTCGGTTCGGTAAGAATAGCCTGTTTGCGGATATCGTCGGGCGAAATGGCTAAGGTCATAGATAGAGGTCTGTCAGTAAATAGGTCAGCAACGTATTCGTCGAACAGTTCAGTTGTAATCAGTCAGTGACTTTTGCATAGAGTGTTGGCTTGCCGATGGGGGGCACCGATCGCAGCATAATCATGCAGCACGATCGTTTCCTCTCAGCACACCATCCGAGAATGATAATCATTCTCAGATATCCTATACTATATTTTTATAAATTGTTAAGAATACTGTCCGTTAAGTTGTGATGTGAGATGCGTTTGCTGAAGGCATGGCGCAGCCAAACGCCTCGTTATGCTCGACCATTGCCTCGTAGGGAAGCCACACTGTATACTCAGTGTCCCCCTCAAAATATGACCTATCCATTAGGTAAAAGTCCTACGGACTTTTACCCACTCAGACATCCACTCGATCTCCAACTTCCCCATTTTGGAACGGAAGAATGAGGGTTTGGGCGAGATTGGCGTAAAGGATAGAAATACAACAGAGAGGCTAAAAGGCAGCATATCAGACGAGACAATCCGTTAGCTGGTGTTGAAGCGCTTCAGTGTTGAGATGTCGCCCGATAAAAACAAGCTGGTTTCGAGGCGGCGTGTGCCATTCTTCTCCCTTGAGGTCAAACCGAGGGCCACTGAGCTGAAAAATGTTACGGAGTTCGCTTTCCTGAAACCAGAGAATTCCTTTGGCTCGAAATACAGTCTGCGGCAGTTTCTCGTGCAAAAAATGTTCAAATTTTTTGAGGTAAAAGGGGCGATCGCTTTCAAACGCGATAGAAACAAAGCCATCATTATCGAGATGGGATGAATGATGATGGTGATGCTCATGGTGCTCATGCCCATGATGGTCGTGCCCGTGATGGTCGTGCTCGTGACGGTCATGCTCGCGATCGTCATGCTCGCGATCGTCATGCTGATGATGCTCGTGGTGCCCATGCTCGTGCCTGCGATCGCGATCGTGCTGGGTTTGTTCGATTTCCTCTTGAACCAGATCGGCGTAGGCTTCAGGGTTGTTGTATCCCACATCTAGAATCAGCGGCAGGGGCACCTGGCCTTGGTGGCTATGGAGAATTCTGGCTCCAGCCTTAATCGTGCCAATATAAGCTTCGAGTGTCTCCAATTGCTCAGGAGATGCCAGGTCCGTTTTATTCAAAATTGTGATATCAGCATAGGTAATTTGTCTAAGCGCAGCCTCACTATCAAAATGTTCAGAGGTAAAGGTTTCAGCATCTACCATCGTAATAATGGAATCGAGGCAAGTGAGATCCCTCAGTTCAGTGCCGAGAAACGTCAGAGCAATTGGCAATGGATCGGCAACGCCTGTCGTCTCAATGACCATATAATCGACTCGGTCATCCCGTTCTAATACTCGATAAACAGCATCGACTAAACCATCATTAATGGTGCAGCAAATACAACCATTGCTGAGTTCAACCATGTCTTCATCCACTGACACCAAAAACTGGCTATCAATGTTAATGTCACCAAATTCATTCACCAAAACGGCAACGTTCAAATCTTTGTTATTGCTCAGGATATGGTTCAAAAGCGTTGTCTTGCCGCTGCCCAAAAATCCTGTGATGATGGTCACAGGCATCCCACGCTTGAGGGCCAATTCTGATTTTTCTGAGACTGAGGCTGGCATTGGTGTACCTCACAATATTCACAATACAGAATTCACAATACAGAGGTCGATCGATCCAAGATAAAAGGGGTCTATTGGACCCAGCCGGATATGCCACGGGCGATCGCTTCAGGCATATCCATCAACTCCATCAACTCATCATGGGTCAGGAGAATGGGCGATCTCCACTACAGCGCCCCACAACCCGGTCTAAAGACCCCGGAAAAATCTCCTGACGCTGCTTTTGCTCAATCCTGCAACGCCAGGGCAACCTCTTTTGCAAAGTAGGTCAAAATCAGATCGGCACCCGCTCGTTTCAGGCTGGTCAGGGTTTCCAGCATCACCGCTGGTCCATCAATCCACCCCTGCTGAGCGGCTGCCTTGATCATGGCGTATTCCCCACTCACGTTGTAAGCTGCCACAGGTAAGTTTGTATGTTGCTTAATGCGACAAATCACATCCATATACGCCAGAGCGGGTTTTACCATCACGATGTCTGCCCCTTCCGCAATGTCCAATTCCACTTCCTTCAGGGATTCCCTAGCGTTCGCCGCATCCATTTGATAGGTTTTCTTGTCGCCAAATTTGGGAGCCGAATCCAGGGCATCGCGGAACGGCCCGTAGTATGCCGAGGCATATTTAGCGGAATAGGCGAGAATCCCCACATCGATCCAACCTGCTGCATCCAGTGCCTGACGAATCGCGCCGACCCGTCCATCCATCATGTCCGAAGGGGCAACAAAATTGGCTCCCGCTTCTGCCTGCGCGAGGGCCTGTTTGACGAGCACGGCAACCGTTTCATCATTGAGAATTTTGCCATCCTGCACAATGCCGTCATGCCCTTCGCTGCTGTAGGGATCGAGGGCGACATCGGTAATCACCAGAATATCGGGGACGGCTTGCTTAATCGCTCGCACCGCACGCGGGATTAAGCCATTCGGGTTATAGCTCTCAGTGCCAGCGTTGTCTTTTCGATCGTAGGGAATCAGGGGAAATAGGGCAATCGCGCCAATCCCGAGCTCATAGGACTGCTTCACCTCATCGAGCAGCAGATCTAACGTGTAACGGTAGCAACCCGGCATCGACGGTATGGCTTCCCGTTGCCCTTCTCCTTCCATCACAAACAGCGGATAAATTAAATCTTCGATCCGCAATCTAGTCTCCCGTACCATACGACGCAAGGTTTCAGTTCGTCGCAACCGCCGGGGACGCTGGACGATCGCTGGCGCAGGGGAGGGGGTTTCGCCTCCAGAATCGACGGGGTCGGTTTCTGTTAGCGGAGTTTGAGGGACAAGCGTTGAGGTTTCAGTCAGGCTCATAGTATAGTGAGAATGATTATCATTCGCTTATTCTACAGCACTGACCGCGAAAAGTAGCTCATCATCTCAAGAAATCTACATTTTTGCCCGACCTAATATCATGTTTTGTTGATTGCTCCCAATAAAGCGAGTCTGTAAAGTAGGTTGGGTTGAGGCCACGAAACCCAACAGTGAAAGACTTTGCGTTGGGTTTCCGCTAGTGCTGCAACCCAACCTACAAATTGGTTTCAATTTTGCCGACTTGATATGACCCAGTTGTAGGGTGCTGTTAGCGCTAGCGTAACGCACCGTCTCCTTAACTTTGCTGGAACATTCATTCTAAGAAATCACCTAAAGGGACATGAGAAGTTTCTGCCCAAGCGAACGCTAGACGGACGGGTTCCCAGTCCCCCAGTTGAACGTCCACAAATAAGCCCCGTGCTGTAACGCTTGCAAGAGTTCCAGCCAATGGCAAATGGACCGTTTGTTTGTCCCACACTTGCACCCAATTGCAGCCCCAGGTCATCAGGGAATAGATTAATAGTGGATCCAGTATCTAGCAGTGCATTTGCGGGGACAGAAAAGCCTGCATGAATCAGTCTGCATGACTTAGCAAGATGGGAATCGTCGGTAATGCTTCACCGCCAGAAACAGGAAACTCGATTGTCTTAGACATGAGTAGATGCCTCTGGGTCATCCTGAACCCTCTGCATTAAAATGCTTGCTGCTTCCGTGGCGTCGTAGGGGGACCAAACTGGATACTCTGGGGCAGAAAAGATGGTTTGTCGTTCAGCGTTTGGGATTTTTGCGGCCAGGCGTTTGAAGCGGGTTAATGGGTCTGATATCATGTTTTGTTGATTGCTTCCAATAAAGCGAGTCTGGTAAGTAGGTTGGGTTGAGGCCACGAAACCCAACACCAGTGGACTTTGTGTTGGGTTTCCGCTAGCGCTGCAACTCAACCTACAAATTGGTTTCAATTTTGCCAACTTGATATGACTGGCTCAGGTTATTCACGTTCCACAACCTTATCGTAGGAGAACACTTCCCAGAGGTGGCGCGGTTTCGATCGCACGCTGGCCCGGCCCGGTTTCTCTAGAAATTACGTAAAGCTGTGTTTCGATTGCGGCAAAAGTATTCCCTTTTTGTCAGCTTCGAGTTACCCTCTTAGCGGCTAAGTGGTTCAGGTGCCTTTGCAGTCCTAATATCATGTTTTGTTGATGGCTCCCAATAAGGCAAGTCCGATCAGTTAGGTTGGGTTGAGTCCGCGTAGGCGCAAGCCTTCTCGCAGAGTAACCCAACACCAGTGGACTTCGTGTTGGGTTTCCGCTAGCGCTGCAACCCAACCTACAAATTGTTTTCAATCTTGCTAAGGAACAAGAATTAAAGAAGATATCGCTGAAGTAGGATGGGCAAAGGGCGAATGCCCGTGCCCATCACAAAGTCGAGATGGGCACGCTCTGCTTTGCCCATCCTACCTGGCTTTCTTCAAGCCAAAATCGGCAATCTAAAATCCAAAATGGGATACCCTGCGCTTGCAGCGGACGCGCAGAGTATGGCATCGGGCGTCCCGAAAGAGGCTCTCACGCCGCTGCAGGCAACCGTTCGCGGGTCGAGTCACCCGTGAAGCGATACAACTTTCGCAAAGGGGGAGGCATTTGTTTATCCAATTTATCCAAAATCTAAAATCTGAAATCTGAAATCTGAAATCCAAAATCTGAAATGAGGAGGAAATGATGGAAAAGAAGCGCATAAAACTGCTACTGACAAAACTTCACTGTTACAGCACGGTGGGCGGAAACGGAAAAGATGAAATTTATTTAAAAATCTACGAACAGTATGAAAGTGGTGGGTGGGGTCATATAGGGACATACTTTGAGGATAATCCGATCCAACTGGCCGATAACAGCGACGACGACGATGCTTACGTGGACATTGAAATCGATGTGACCTATGTGGATAGGCTACAGGTTATGATGTACGAGGCCGATCGTCATGACAGCGATCATATTGGTTCTTTTTATTTCGAGCGGGGTGACACGGAAGTTGAAGGCTATAAATACTTGGAGCAGCAGAAAGATCACGCCAAATACCACCTCTACTACCGGGTCATCGACAAGCCGATCCAAACCCTGCGGGTCTTCGGGGTTTACTGTGAGGAGGACTCCAAGGGCTGTAACGTAGATGCCGTGGAAACGGTTTTTGCGATCGCTGAAAAAGCCTCTGAGGAAGCCAGCGATTTACTCAAAAAAAGCCCCCGTCCCCGGGCTCGAAGTGCCGCTAAAGCCTTCGAGAAGGCCTCAGAGAGGATGGAAGACATTGCCAATTTCGTCATCTGGCTGGCGGATACCCTGGAAGGCAAGGATGAAGTTTACCTGCAACATGTGGATGAAGACACCCACGAAGTTCAGGGAGGCCCCTTCTGGCCCCAGGGATCTCCAGGGTATTATCAAATGGAAAAGGGCGATGAAGTCTACTTTACGTCGGACAATGAGGGTGAAAATGTCCCGTACTATCGTTTCCCCATGGATCGGGGCCCGGTAACCATCCAACTCCGGGAAGAGGATCCGCTTACCAGCGATGCCAATATCGGTGCCTTCACCTTCAACGAGACCTACTATAATCAATACGCCGACCAGGGATCCCAGGTTTTGGTTTGCGACGAGTATTTCGGCCACAGCGGCCAGGGCGCGCTTTACTATATTTGCGCCAGTGTCGGTATGGAAAACTGGGCATTGCCACCCACCCTTGAAGCCCAGGAGGAATCCTTCCCGGAGGAAATACCCGATCCCGATCCCGAAACGCCGGATCCAAACCCCGAAATACCGGGAACTGGGACTATAGGACCATATAGCGGTCCATATAGCCTTGTCGAAGGCGATACATACAACGGTCTTTTAATAGCTGTACCCGAGAATTGTTCGGTTTTAACAGCCAGAGCTTCTGATGGAGAAGGATATCGTCGACTCGCAATTTTCACGGACGATGGCCACAGCTACAAAAATGAAAACGACAATCTGTTGCAATCGGAGGTTACAGTAAACAATCCAACTCCTGGGCCATGGCTTTTCTCTCTTGAAGCACCTGGTCCAGGAGGTTACCATGCTGTACTTGTTTCTGCACATATCACGGAAAAATAGCAGCAAGTGCGAGCGAATGATCTAGGGAACGATCAAATGATCTAGTAGGTTGGGTTAAGTGGCGCAAGCCTTTTGGTGCAAAACTCCTGCGCTATGTTCCATTCAACCCAACATCCACTTCTGGTTTGTACAGAAAGGTTACCGTTTTTTCCCTGAGTATAGTGCCATCAGGATTGCCGTAGCGATCGAACGATCTTGTCGGATGCGTTAGCGACAGCGTAACGCATCACAAGATTACCTCATATTATCCTCAACTTTCCCTGTCTAGCCAGGGTGCTGCACCGGACGGCTGGGCGATCTCCTGGTTCTGACCCAACCCATCCATCGTCGCCCGCGATCGCAACTGTTAGTTAAGGTGTTTGGGTGCGTCAAGCCGATCGATTTTGCTCAGGGATGGATGTATCGTGAAGTTATGACTTAGACTTTACTCATAGCTTTTCCGAACCCAATGCGATGACAAGCCAACCCCTTACGATTCAGCTACCTGAGCCGGTCTTCCGCCAATTTGCCCATATTGCAGAGCAAACTCAACAATCGATCGAAGTCCTTGTTGCCCAGAGGGCCCTTAACAATCTCCCCCCTTCTGTTGATAGTGCTCCAGCAGAGCTGCAGCCAGAACTTCTTCAGATGCAGGCTTTGTCCAAGGAAGCGCTGTTAGAGATTGCCCAAAGCCAGATCGATCCAGTACAGTACACGCGCCATCTTCATCTCTTAGATCAGAATAAACACGATAAGCTCAATCCAACAGAGCGTCAGGAGCTAACCCAGCTCAGGCTTGCTGCAGATTACCTGACCTTGCGGAAGGCTTATGCTTGGGCAATTTTACGGTGGCAAGGGCACCGGGTTCCAGCGATTCATGAATTGCCTGTTCCCCAATGAGTATTTCTAGCTCTGACAGGCAACAGATTCTGGCAGCAGCCAATTATCGTTGTGAGTATTGCAAGACTTCATCTGTAGGCCGTGCAACTGTTATAGCACTACGTCTAAATAATGAAAATGCAGTTGAGGCTAGAGCAGTGTGGGTAGCTGTTAACTTACATCCTCCAGAAGACAATTGATAAGTTATTTCTAATGGAGAGATTGAACGGGATTGATACTGCGATCGCACAGTTTGGAGACTGCGATCGCGCTGAGGTTGAACCGGATTGAAGACTGCGATCGCACTAGCGATTGCTCTCTGTAGGATCGTGACGTTCAAGCAGCTCTTGCAATTTTACTTGTTGTTCTGCTAGAGGCATATCCGCGTCGAAATAGATCGCATTCGGTCGTTCGCGATCGGTAAATTCTTGCCAAGCTTCACTGTCATCCCGATGGGCCAAAACATAGCGTCGTAACTCGTGAAGACTCATTTCCCTAAAGTCAGGCTTCAGTGATGTCATATCGCCATTGTCCTTGTTCAAAGATTGCGATCTCAATGTTTCCTTTATCTCCAGCAATTATAAATATTTCTTTTCTTCTCTCATCCTATCGAATTAATTGAATCGGTCGATAGAAGTTAGACAGAGTTTGGGATAGAATCAAACACTTTAGCAATTGTACCTGGCTTGGCATTAGAGGTTGTTTCCTGCAATCTATTCAATTTATCAACTGTACTATACAGCGCTTCTCAGGCGAGCAAGTGCGAGCAAGTTGTCTGTTAGGCTGGATTGAACTAGATGGGGAGATGCGATCGCACCGTCAGAGAACGCGATCGCGCCGGGATTGAACCCGATTGAATCCTGCGATCCTTAAAAGATGAGAAAGGAGGTTAAAATACAGAATGGTTATCATTCTCAAATAATACGTGGATTGAATCTCATCGAAAAGTCATGATCAATGTGGTTACGGCAGCCTTAACCCGAACCAAGGGGATAACCGACATCGCCATCATCGGCGCAGGGCCTCAAGCATTAACGCTGGTGACCCATCTACTGCAAAAGAAGAAGGCAATGCGGCAGCGCTTTGTGGTGCTCGATCCGGCGGGGGACTGGCTGCATCAGTGGCAACACCAGTTTGCGGCCTATGAAATTCCCCATCTGCGATCGCCCGCTGTTCACCACCCCGACCCCAACCCCCATGCCCTCCGCGCCTTTGCGGAGTCTCGCTCGCAAGAACTCTTTCCCCCTTACGATCTGCCGGGAACCCAACTATTCCAGGATTTCTGTCAGGATGCGATCCGCCGCTGGGAGTTGCAAGGACGGGTGATTCCGGCACGAGTGCAGCAGATTGAACTCCTGCATCAGCGAGGGCGGCAGCGGTTTCGATTGGAGCTGGCGGAGGGTCAAAGGCTCACCGCAAAGCGAGTCGTGTTGGCGATCGCTGGCGGCACGCCCAACCTTCCCGAATGGGCACGAACCCTGCCGCTGACCTATCCACGCGATCGCCTGCTCCATTCCCACCAGATCGATCTGCGAGGACTGCAGTTGGCGGGAGAGCGCGTGTTGATTGTCGGCAGCGGGCTCACCAGCGGGCATCTGGCATTGGGGGCGATTGACCGTGGTGCGACAGTAATGATGATGGCCCGACGCACCTTCTACGAAAAGCTCTTCGATGCCGAACCCGGATGGCTCGGCCCTAAATACCTCAAGGGTTTCCATGCCGAACCCAACTGGGAAACCCGCTGGCAGATGATTCAATCCGCCCGCAATGGTGGCTCCCTGACCCCCGCCATTTTTACCAAACTGCGACGATGGGAGCGACAGGGCAAGTTATCCTTTTACGAACGGTGCGAAGTCCAGTCAGCGGAGTGGAACGAAGATGCCTGGAAAGTAACCTGCAACCAACCGGACGCTCATGATTGCATTGCCCACCTGCCGATCGATCGCATTTGGTTGGCGACTGGTAGCACGCTGGATGTGAATCATTGGCCGCTATTGTCGAATATCCGTGCGACCCATCCCCTGCCGCTGGTGCATGGCTTGCCCGTACTGGATCCGCAGCTGCGCTGGGCAGGATGCAACCTGTTCGTTATGGGAGGAGCAGCAGCACTGCAATTGGGGCCTGTGGCCCGAAACCTGTTTGGGGCAAAGCTGGCGAGCGAACGGATTGTGCCCGCTCTGATCAAAAATGCCAGTGACCGATCGCCCGCCATCGCATAAGATATCTGCGCATCATACTCTCTTGCTCAAGCAGTTATTGAGTTGTTGCATGAGGGTCAACTTATCGAGATTGCGACCAATGAAAACCAATTGATTGTGGGGTTGAGTTGGCCATTCATCCATGCTTAAGCTGTAGCGTTTGCCGCTGAGTTGAAAAATGAATCGTTCAGTTTCCCATTGGAACCAGAGCAGTCCCTTGGCACGATAAACCGTATCGGGCAATTGTTCCGTTAAAAAATGTTGGAAGCGGAGCAGATCAAACGGGCGATCGCTCTGGAATGACAGGGACTGAAATCCATCATTCTCTAAGTGCTTTGAATCTAAGTGCTTTGAATCTAAGCGATTAGAATCTAAGCGATCGGCAGCAGTGGCTTGCCTGTCGCTCGCCAGTTGCCCAGATTGTTCTAGGGCTTGTTCCCATTCATGGTGCTGTTCTGTAGAGGAGAGTTGCACATCCAGGATCGTTCTGAGCGGCACGTTTCCATAGCGACTGTGCAAGATCCTGGCTCCGGTTTTGATAGCATAAATCTGAGCATCTACTGCCTTCAGCTGTTCTGGCGAGACCAGATCGACCTTATTGAGTACAATGATATCGCCATAGATGATTTGACTCAGGGCCGCCTGACTGTCTAAAGACTCTAGTGAAAATGCTTCTACGTCTACGACGGTCAAAATGGAGTCGAGTCGAGTCAAGTGTTGGAGTTCGGTTCCTACAAACGTAAAGGCTAAGGGCAACGGATCGGCAATGCCGCTGGTCTCCACCACCAGGTAATCCACTTTTTCATCCCGCTCTAAAACCTCGTAGACCGTCTCAATCAAGCCATCGTTAATACTGCAACAGATACAACCATTGCTCAGTTCCATCATGTCCTGATCCATCGCAACGAGCAGTTGGCTATCAATATTGATGTCGCCAAATTCATTCACCAGAACGGCGATTTTCAATCCCTGCTGATTTTGCAAGATGTGATTGAGCAATGTGGTTTTGCCGCTCCCCAGAAACCCAGTCACGATGGTGACCGGCATGCCTGACTTGGGCATATCGATGGTTTGAGACAGAGGATTTTGAGAGAGCATCAGGGTTGAAGAGGTTTTTCAAGCGTGAACTATCCTATGTTTACATGACTTAATCCTACTTGACAATGATAATCATTCTCGAATACATCTAACTGAGCGGCCGGGATTGAACTAGATTGAATCCTGCTCGCACGGGTTGGAAACTGCGATCGCGCCGAGATTGAACTGGAACTCAATATTTCTGCATCTTTGCCCTACCTGATAATCTCTTGCATGCAGACCAAGGACTAAACGATCGGGTTTTACCCAAAAAGTGATTCGCATCTCTATATCCATGCCTATTGGAAACGAATAATAAGGAAACTCGATCGTGTTAGACATGAGCAGATGCCTCTGGGTCATCCTGAACCCTCTGCATTAAATACTTGCTGCTTCCGTGGCGTCGTAGGGGGACCAAACTGGATACTCTGGAGCAGAAAAGATGGTTTGTCGTTCAGCGTTTGGGATTTTTGCGGCCAGGAGTTTGAAGAGGGTTAATTGGTCCGACTGGCTCAGGTTATTCACCAATGGAATTAACTCAGCAAGAGACATCGGTATACCCCCCAGAAATGTGAGAATACTTCTATCATAAGCGATCTGTAATATCGGGTCTAACAAGCCTGTTGCATGCTGTCAAATGTATAGATCCCGATCGTTATGTCCGATTCCGTTCCACAATCTTATCGTAGGAGAACACTTCCCAGAGGTGGTGCAGTTGCGATCGCACGCTGGCCCAGCCCGGTTTCTCTAGAAATACGTCAAGCTGTGTTTCGATCGCGGCAAAAGTATTCCCTTCTTGTCAGCTTTAAGTTACGCTCTTAGCGGCTCAGTAGTTCAGGTGCCTTTGCAGTCCTAATATCATGTTTTGTTGATGGCTCCCAATAAAGCAAGCCTGATCAGTAGGTCGGGTTGAGTCCGCGTAGGCGCAAGCCTTCTCGCAGAGTAACCCAACACCAGTGGACTTTGTGTTGGGTTTCCGCTAGCGCTGCAACCCAACCTACAATTGCCTAAATTTCTGCTTATGTAAGCACCATTCCCCTCTACCCTCTGCCTTCTGCCTTCTGCCCTCTGCCTTCTGCCCTCTGCCATAACCGCACTCAACGGTGTAGAATAAGAGCAACAAATAAGAGCAACACAGCAAGAGCAACAACTGTCAAGTTATTTCAGAAGCACTATGACTCCGTCTGCTGCTACCCCCAAAACTGCCGTTCAACCTGGGACTGACCCACCTCAACCCAAGCGGTTCACCTTTGAAGAATATTGTGCCTACGAAGACGGCACCGACAACCGCTACGAACTGGTTCAAGGGTATCTACAGCTGATGTCACCGCCCGCAGCATTACACATTGCCATCTGTCAATTCTTAGTCCATATCTTCAACCGCCTCTTCTCTCGTGCCCAGCTGCCGTTACAGGCCAGCAGAGAGATCGGCGTCCGCATCCAGCAGAACACCTGCCGCATTGTCGATGTTTGCGTGAACCAGAGAGACCGCTGGCAACAAATGATCCAACAAGAGGAAGTGGGGATTTTCCTGCTAGCGCAAACCCCACTGCTGGTCGTAGAAGTCGCCAGTACAAACTTCAAAGAAGACTATGAAACCAAAGCTCAAGAGTATGCCTTGGTGGGCATTCCCGAATACTGGATAGTCAATAGCAAGCGGGAAAATCTGCGGCTCTGTACCTTAAACCCGCCCAGCACCACCTACACCTATCGCGAGTTTGGCAAAGGAGAGCGCATCATTTCAAAAGTCTTGCCCCAGCTAGAATTAACCGTAGATGAAGTATTAAATCCCCCCATCATCAGCACTCTGATCGATCTAGAACAGGCCGATCGAGACAGACTGGAAGCCGAGCGCGACAGATTCAAAGCGGAACGAGATGCGCTGGAAGCTAAAAATGCTGCCATGCAGCAGCAATTGGAACAGCTCAAGGCGTTGATGGAGGCAAAAGGGCCTGACGCTGCCCCATAATCGCAGCACGAGAGGCATGAAAATCGTTGCCGACCGCTGAAAACTCACTGCCGATGGCTCAAAATTTGCTGCCAACCGCTCAAAATTCATTTGGGTCGAGCATATCGACGATCCATGTAGGCATGAAATGCGTCCTGGTCGTCGCGATGTTCCAGAATGTACTGTTTCAGTTCCCGATCTGTCATCACGACATAGTTGACGTTGCTCATGGGATTATCTTTCCAGTCAGGGCAATTTCACACTCAATTGTTTCTTGATGACCAGCCAGGATGAAAAGATGACCTGTACGTTCATCCAGACGGACAATATGAATCGGCTGGAAAACGACATTCATCAGTAAGTGACATTGATAGTACAACGTTCGCAGCTGTGCCTGGGTTGGTTCTCTCCATGGGATAAATCATCTCAGGTTTTGGGCATCCCTTCACAATCCTAGCAGCGTATGAGCTTGAGAGTAGAAAAGGGTGTTGGGTTTCCTGGTTTCTAGATCGGGTTGGGGGGATTGCGATCGTACTGCAAAGTGGTTGAGGATTGTTGCTAATATCATTAACCTGTTTAAAAGCTAGCGCAAATTGCGTGCTTGTTTTCTCAGATACTTTCTTAATTTCTGCAAAGCGATCGCTAAGCAGTTGAAAATCTTTGCTGTTACTTTTCATATTTAGGAAGTCCTACAGCAGCATGAACTGAGTCGTGAAAATTTTTAAAATTGATCCTTGTAGAATAAAGCTTTCAGCCATCCAGGTTTTACAAGTCAAATCAGATTGCTGTATAGTCTTAGAATACATTCTACCTACGTAGTTTTGGAAGAACTGACCAGTTGCATAACACTAGGATGATTGTTCTTTCCTCTGCCCAATAAACTATCTGAAAGTCAAACCTTCTCACCTTGCAAGATTTGATATTTTTGAAGCGTTCCTTGGTTGGATGTCATTGCCGTTTATCTTTCTTTCTGAAAGATCTTATTGTGTTCGGCGTTCAGAATGAGATCGCCCCCCTCCACTGTTCAGGACTGATCCGTCAGATGCGCCGAAGATAACGGTAAGTTTCTTCCTTCAAACAATCCAAGATTTCAATCAACTTTTGCAAACGGTACAGCATCTCAGCCTCCGGGTTGGCATGGTTCAACTGCGCCAAGACAGTTTTTGTTTCCCTGACAATCGCTTCATTGAAAAAGTCGATAAAACGTCTGCGAATGGGTGTTTCCAGCTGCACTAAGGACAACTTTTCCGGTTTTCCATCAATGAGCATGCAACGCTTTTGCTCTTCTCCAAGAGTTGAAAAATCTGTCCTGGCCAGCCAGCTCAGAAACGGTTCAGCCACTTCAACGTGGCGAGCAGAAGTCCCCTGAGCATCATAGAAACTGATATCTAGCATGGCGATTCTCCCAATTCGGTGCCATGTTCAAGACAATGCAGACTATTACGCTTGACCTTGGCTTGACTCTGGTGGGGAGATAGAATCTCGATCGTCCAGTCCGGGTAAATCTTAAACCGATTGGCAATACGACCAGAGGGTTGACGCGGAATGCGATCCCAGCGGAAAACACTGGCGTCTGGGACGATGGAGGCTCCGCCAAAGGTACAGCGGAGTTCGGGAAAGGCATAAGCTAGCTTTTGGGGTTCGGTAAACCTGATTGATGGTGGCGCAAAGTTCGTCTTGCAGCAGACTGCGTTCTCCTCCGGGCGTGGGTTTCTGTGTGACAGTGCCGTCGGTGAATTCGCTGACAGGTTTGGTTTCGGGTTGCTCCAGAAATGCAGCCAGAGTGAGTTTGGTGGGGAGGGTTGTTGTCATAGTGTCCGTCTGCAATTTGCTTGCTCGCTATCTGTCTCTATAGTCTGTATCTATAATCTGTATCTATCAAGATAGAGCGATTGTCCTTTCCGTTGTACTTTTAATGGTATAACACTACGAGAATGGATTAGAGCAACACCCGAGGCCCAGAACTAGAAGTCGTCAATCTTCCCCTTCTGCCTTCTGTTCTCTGCCTCCTGACCTCTCCCCTGTTAACAGTAATGACTAAAACGTATCTCTAACTGGCCATGCCTATATTAGAAGCATGCATTTTTGCAACCATCCTGTGCGGATTCTTCGGCATCATCTTGAAAAAGAACCTGATGATGAAAATCCTCTCGATGGATGTGATGAGTACCGGAGCCATCGGGTACTACGTCCTAGTCGCCGCACGAGGGGGGCGGCTGTTTACTCCCATTGCTTCAGCCTCTGAACCGAGTGCTGAGCCGATTGCTTATGCCGATCCGGTGCCCCAAGCCGTCATCTTGACTGCAATCGTGATTGGCTTTTCGATCCAGGCCTTAATGCTGGTGGGCGTCATGAAACTGGCCCGGGATAACCCCACCCTGGAAACCCACGAGATCGAAAAAAATAACACGCCATGATCGATACCCTTACAATCATCTGGATCGCGCTGCCATTTTTTGTTGGCTTCAGCATTTATTTGCTTCCCCAGCTGGCTCGCTCCCTTGCTCTTGGTGTGGCCTTTGTCTCGTTTGGCTATGGGCTAGAGCGAGCGCTCGCGCCGTTGCCCCTGAACTTGCATTTATTGGATCGATTTAGCGTCACCTTAATTGTCGATTCTTTAAGCGGTTACTTCATTGTGACCAACGCCCTCGTCACCGCAGCCATCATTTTCTACTGTTGGCATAGCAATAAAACCGCTTTTTTCTATACCCAGGCGATCATTTTGCATGGTAGCGTCAATGCTATTTTTATCAGTGCAGACTTTATTAGCGTCTATGTTGCCTTAGAAGTCATCAGCATTGCCACATTTCTCTTGATCGCCTATCCCCGCACCGATCGTTCAATTTGGATTGGCTTGCGCTATCTCTTCATCAGCAACACCGCCATGTTGTTTTATCTCATTGGCGCGGTGCTGGTCTACCAGGCCACCCATTCCTTTGCCTTTGCAGGGTTGAAGGAAGCCCCAACTGAAGCGGTTGCCCTGATTTTCCTCGGACTCCTGACCAAAGGAGGAATCTTTATCTCAGGGTTATGGCTACCGCTGACCCATTCCGAATCAGATACTCCAGTATCGGCAATGCTGTCAGGTGTTGTGGTCAAAGCCGGTATTTTCCCCCTGGTCCGGTTTGCGCTCATGTTGCCGGAGATCGATCCGCTGGTCCGCATCTTTGGCGTGGGAACGGCGATCCTGGGCGTTGGCTATGCCGTCTTTGCCAAGGATACCAAGCGCATGCTCGCCTTTCATACAGTCTCTCAGCTCGGTTTTGTCCTCGCAGCTCCAGAAGTCGGCGGCTTTTATGCTCTCACCCACGGTCTGGTCAAATCAGCCCTCTTCTTGACTGCGGGTAACCTCCCCAGCCGCAATATCAAAACCCTTAAACAGACTCCAATTCCGACTCCCATGTGGGTTGCCCTGGCTATCGCCAGCTTTTCAATCTCAGGCTTTCCCCTGTTATCTGGCTTTGGTGCAAAAGTGCTGACCATGAAAAACTTACTGCCCTGGCAAACCATTGGCATGAACATTGCCGCTCTGGGGACTGCGATCTCGTTTGCTAAATTCATCTTCCTTCCCCATGGGAAAAATCCCACTGCTGCCAATGAGGATAAAGGGAAAATCAAGGCCGGTTTCTGGGTGGCAATGGTTTTGTTACTGGGTGGCTTAGTGCTCGCGAATGGCGTCTATTATGAAGCCTATACGGTTAAAAATATTGCCAAACCGCTGGTCACCATTGCTCTGGGTTGGCTGGCCTATTTTTTAATTTTCCAAAGACTGACGCTCAAGCTGCCACGCGTTCCGGAGCAATTCGATCATTTGATTGGAACGATGAGTCTAATGTTAACCCTGCTCTTTTGGATGGTGCTGGCATGATTGGATATGTGGTGTTTCGATTACGATTAGCCCTTTGGTTTCTGCTGACTGCCAATGTCAGGTTGGCTAAGGTTGCTTTCAAGCCTTCATTGCCTTCACTGGTGTTTGTGTAGCGCTGGTTATGATTGTGAAGCGATACGATACCTGCTGCCTGGAAAGATTGGGTGTCATGCAACTCGTCCGAGATTGTATCGTACTCATGTGAAGTGGAAGTGCAATTGATGAATTAGGAGAACGCTTGCCCAGCAAGCGTTCTCCTAATCCAGAATTGCCCCTCTCAAATCCAAACTGGTATCACCTTGTAAACCCACGCAATCGAGAAGAACAAGCTGCCATGAATACGATTACAATCGTCTGGATCGCGTTACCCTTTCTGGTCGGCTTCAGCATTTATCTCCTGCCGAAGCTCAATCGTTTCCTGGCCCTGATGGTGACGCTTGTTTCTCTCGGTTATGGTTTAAATCGAATCTTCGATCCGTCGTCCCTGAGCTTGCAGTTATTGGATCGGTTTGGCGTTACCTTAGTCGCTGACTCTTTAAGCGGCTACTTTATCTTGACCAATGCCCTCGTCACTGCAGCCGTCATTCTCTATTGTTGGCCCAGCAATAAAACCGCATTTTTCTATACGCAAACCCTCATGTTGCATGGCAGCATCAACGCTATCTTTATCTGTGCAGATTTTATCAGCGTCTATGTCGCTTTAGAGGTCATCAGTATTGCTGCCTTCCTCTTGATTACCTATCCTCGGGTTGACCGTTCAATCTGGGTGGGCTTGCGCTATCTCTTTGTCAGCAATACAGCAATGCTGTTTTATCTGATTGGTGCGGTTCTGGTTTATCAGGCCAATCACTCGTTTGCATTTGCTGGCTTGCATCAAGCTCCAGCCGAGGCGATTGCCCTCATTTGTTTGGGCCTGCTGACCAAGGGAGGTATCTTTGTTTCAGGGTTGTGGTTACCCTTAACCCATTCTGAAGCGGAGACCCCTGTCTCTGCCTTGCTGTCGGGGATTGCGGTCAAAGCAGGTGTTTTCCCGCTGGTACGTTGTGCCTTAATGGTGGAAGACATTGAGCCGATTATCCAGCTCTTTAGTGTTGGCACTGCGGTATTAGGCGTCAGCTATGCAATAGTTGAAAATAACACAAAGCGCCTGTTAGCCTCGAGTACGATTTCTCAGTTGGGCTTTGTTCTGGCTGCACCTGCCGTCGCTGGTTTTTATGCCCTAACTCACGGACTGGCTAAAGCCTCGCTATTTTTGAGCGCTGGTAACTTACCCAGTCGCAATCTTCAGGACTTGCGACAGCGTCCTATTCAACTGTCGATCTGGCTGGTGCTTGCGATCGCAAGTCTGTCAATTTCGGGGTTTCCATTGCTAGCTGGTTTTGGAGCCAAGGTGTTGACCCTCAAACAGTTGGTTCCCTGGCAGGAGTTTGCGATGAACATTGCGGCTCTGGGAACCGCGATCGCGCTCGCCAAATTCATCTTTCTACCCTTTACTCGACAACCAGAATCAGCCCCACCCAAAGGAATAACACCTGGATTCTGGCTGGCCATCATTCTGTTACTGAGTGGGCTAGTGGTGGCCAACGGGCTGTATCCTGGAGGGTATACCATGACAAATCTGGTCAAGTCCCTGGCAACGATCGGTATCGGTTGGCTAGCGTATGTTTTGATTTTCCAAAAATTTACGCTCAACCTGCCACAAATCCCAGAGCGATTTGAACATCTGATTGGGATGATGAGTCTAATGTTGACCCTGCTCTTTTGGGTAGTGCTTGCATGATTGGATATCTAGATTTGCTATTAAGATTGGCCATCTGGTTCCTGCTCACTGCAGATGTCAGTCCAGCCAATATCATCATTGGGGTTTGCGTTGCGCTATTATTACCGCGAGGCTATACAGCGGCTGCGACCTTAAAAGACTGGTTGCGAGTCCTTTGGGAAATTATTGTTGCCATCCCTCAGGCATACGTTGAAGCTCTGGAAATTATGGTTCGCCCCCACAAGCGGGAAGAGATCGCCATGGAGCGCGTCAAACCCAATCGGACTCCAGGACTGATCTTTTTAGATATTTTTCTCATCACCTTTACGCCGAAAACGATTGTCCTGAAATACCACGAAGAAGGCTGGTACGAAGTGCATCGAGTGCGACGGAGGAAAAAGAAATGAACTGGGTGCTCATCACTATGATTCTGGCCCTACTGATTCCCATTTATGAGGCTTGGCAAGATGACAACATCTGGCAAAAGATGCTCGCCTTTGCCAGCATCGCCACCAAAACCTCTATCATGATTTTGATTGTCTCCGTGTTGCGTGATGATTGGATGATTGGGGTGGTCGGAGTGCTGATTTTAAGTGTCGGCAATGCTGCTTTAATGCTGCTCGCTCACGTCCTCAGACGGGTTAATGAACACAGATAAATGAAGAATGATTATTAATATTTTGAGTTATTTCTGTATTGGGGTAGGAATAGTCTTCTGGTTTTGGGGCACTTTTCCCCTCATCGGCGATCGCTCCATCCTCTTCAAACTGCATAGTCTTTCAGTGGCTGATACCCTGGGTTCAATGCTGATGATTGTCGGGCTGCTGCTCAAAATCCCTCGAGAATGGCCATTGCTGGTTCTGGCGCTGATTTCCCTGGCGATTTGGAATACTGTTCTCGGATACGTTTTAGCCTATTGTTCCAGTCCTGGAGGTAACGATGACTGAAGATGTATACGTCGTGGCCATTGCCGCTCTGCTTCCCTTAACGGCCTGCATGTTAGTTTTTCAGGCCAATCCTTATCATGCCCTGGTGATTCGTGGAATTTTAGGCGCAGTCGCCGCCCTGGTTTACGCCCTCTTCGGGGCAGCAGATGTAGCCTTAACCGAAGCCCTGGTCGGTACCATGCTGTCGATTACCCTGTATGCTGTCGCAGTCCGCTCCTCTATGAGTATGCGTCTTGGCGTACTCGAACAAGAATCAAACGAAACATTAAAAGCAGACGTCGAAAATATTGAAAACGCTCCTGTCATGGATACCGGAGACGCTCCTGTAGCCATCGCTAAAACGCCAGATCCTGACCATCCCTCGGAACCGTTGTTTGCAGCCTTACGACAAACATTGAGCAAATATCATATGCGTCTCGAAGTGGTGCCCTACAGCAATCTTCAAGCGCTGCAAACCGCCTTGATGGCCAAAGAAATTCATACCACCTCCGTCTTATCAGAATCAGATTTATCAGAATCAGAGATTGACCCAGAATCGCCCCCGGCAGACAGACAGTTGTTTTACCAGATCCAGACCCGCATTCAACGGCTCTACGACATCCTGCAAGCTGAATTACCTTCCACCCTGGCCACTTTGACCTGCGTCAACCCTAACAAAACTTAGTTATGAAATGGATCTACATTGCTGTCGGCATTGCGTTATATATCAAAATGCTCGTCTTCCCAAATCCAGGAATTGACTCTGCCGATCTCTCGATTGTGGAGACGATCGTGCAAGAAAGTGGCGTACCGAATGCGGTGGCGGGCATCATTTTCAGAAATCGACTCTACGACACAATCTTTGAAGTAGTCGTCTTCACCATCGCCATTATGGGAGCGCGGTTTCTACTCTCAGACGAGAAGCCCTCTCACACCGTCTATCAATTTAATGATGGTCCCTCGATCGTTCTGGCGCGATTAGGCGCGACCATTACAGCCTTAATCAGTGTCGAGCTGGCAATTCGGGGACATTTGAGTCCAGGGGGTGGCTTTGCCGCTGGCGTTGCAGGCGGAACGGCAATCGGTCTGGTTGCCATTACTTCCTCCTCAGAATGGATGGAGGAGATCTACCAGCGCTGGCATGCGGCGGTTTGGGAAAAGGTGTCGGTGTTGATCTTCATTGTACTGGCAGTGCTGACGCTATTGGGTGCAGAGTTGCCCCATGGAGAATTAGGAGCGCTCATCAGTGGCGGCTGGATGCCGTTGCTCAACCTTCTGGTTGCGGTCAAGGTGGCTTTGGGGTCTTGGGCCGCTATTCTGGTTTTCATCCGGTATCGGGGATTGTTATAATATACAGAACAGAGTATATAAACAGACCAGGAACCTGAAGTTTTCTCAGACTCCTGGTCTGCCTCAAAATCACCAATCCCTACTTTTTGACGTAATAATCGCGAGTGCCCTTAGCGTTAATCGCCTCGCCCAGACGGTTGAGAGCGTGAATGTAAGCAGCAGTACGCATCGGCACCGCAAATTCCTGGGCAATCTTCCAAATCGCCTCAGTTTCTGCCACCATCTTTTGTCGCAAACGTTGGTTGACTTCCTCTGCACTCCAGTAAAGGCCACTGCGATTTTGCACCCACTCGAAGTAGCTGACCGTAACACCACCCGCATTGACTAGAATATCAGGGAAGACCGTAATCTCTTTTGCCTGCAGAATCTTATCTGCTTCAGAGGTCACAGGGCCATTGGCGACTTCAAAAATGTACCGCGCCTTAACGTCATCTGCATTTTTGCCCGTGATTTGATTCTCCAGGGCAGCGGGCACCAGCACATCAACATCCAGGGCCAGAAGTTCCTCGTTGGTGAGCACTTGATGTTCCACAATACTGCAGACGCTGCCTTCACAGTATACGGCCTGAACCCCTTTATTGCTGCTTTTGTACTGGCGAATGCTAGGGATATCCAGCCCTTGTGGGGTATAAATTCCACCTTGAGAATCGCTCACAGCGACAACTTTGTAGCCTGCTTTGCAGAGAAATTCTGCCACGGCTGCGCCCGCGTTGCCAAAGCCTTGCACGGCAACAGTGGTCTCCCAGGCAGGACGATCGAGCTTGGCCATCATCGTTTCGATGACGTAGAAGGCTCCCATCGCAGTGGCGGTGTTGCGTCCAGCGCTCCCCCCCATCTCGACCGGTTTGCCCGTGATGACGGCGGGGGTAATCTGACGGCGAATGATGCTATATTGATCCATCATCCAGCCCATGATGGTGGGATTGGTGTAGACATCTGGGGCAGGAATATCGACATCAGGGCCGATGAAGTCTGCGATCGCATCAATATAACCGCGACTGAGTCGCTCCAATTCAAACCGGGAAAGGGACTTGGGATCCACAGTGACGCCACCTTTCGCGCCCCCCAGAGGCAGATTCAGTACTGCACATTTAAACGTCATCCAAAAAGCCAGAGACTGCACCTCATCCATCGACACATTGGGATGAAACCGAATTCCCCCTTTTGTGGGGCCACGCGTGTCATCGTAGCGGACACGATACCCTCGGAAAATTTTCAACGATCCATTATCCAGGCGCACTGGAATAGAGACTGCCAAACTCGCTTTAGGATATTTTAGATGCTCAATCGCATCATCTGACATCGAAACATACTTCAATGCCTGTTCCAGGCGGCGACTGGCATCTGCAAACAGAGAACTGTCTTCCATTGTTCTATCCTCGTTTCTGCTTCATTCAACCATTGCAAAGAAGCACCACTTTCTTCGTTACTCCTCACCAAATCTCAGGGAGGGCAAAGGGTAGAAGTCAGGAGACAGAGGTCAGAAAATAGAGGAAAAATCAACATTCCAGCTTCTATCCTTAATCCCTACACGGTCATCTTCTCTTTTCTCCCTCTTCCTTCTTCTCGCATCCTGCTTCTAGCTTTTATTTTCTATCTTCCTCTACTCTATCGCTGATAGGGGAGGAAGATGACCGGATAAAAACTGCGACGTACGATATCGCCTGTCAAACTATGACTGGATAACTCCAGCAGTCCCCCTAAACGGGCTGCAGATACCGCGATCGCACTTACATCGATCGTTTCCGCAGCCTCCAACGTTTCCACCACTGGATTGCCCTGACGAATCGTAAAATCAACCTGCAAATCCAACTTCTCCAAATCTGCTTTCAAGCCAGGTAGAGTCTCGCGAGCCTGAGCAAGCAGCTTATCTTTCGAGAGACTCTTACGACCGCTATCATCCACAACCCAACACAGCATCAAAGAATGCACCGAATCCGCAGGTCGATTTTCGGCATAACGCTTAAACTGTCGAATAGTTTCATCCGAGCGCTCGCCGCCATTATAAGGAATCAGCAAATACCGGAAAAGGTGACGACAGCGCAGATCCAACTCCTCGCGCGTATAAGCCGATAGCATATTAGGACGCAAAATCATCAAAGGAGTTGAAATACGCTGCACCAGGCTGATCGTGGTACTACCAAACAACTTCTCCTGCAACAGCGTACGACGCTCAGCACCCAACAAAATCAGATCGGGTTGATACTTTTCTACTGCATTACAAATTGTATCGATCGGTTTACCAGACTGAACCACAGTATTGACAGTGACTCCATCCGGCACAACATGTTTTGCTTTTGATAAAAAATCTCTGGCCGCTTCAAGCTTATCTTTATCTTCACGCGGAACTTCCCCTTCTTCCCAAAGCGGAACGCTATGCAGAAAAGTCAACTCCCGCGCACCACCAGCGACCAAACTGGGCACAAAACTAACCAGACGCTGCATACCATCGGCGAGATCGGTGCAGATCAAGAAACGGTGGAACATAGATCCTGAAGGTAAGTCCGATTGCTAAAAAAATCTCTCTACCCTCACCTTAACACCCTCATAAAACAAGTGGCTGCCTTCGCTGCAATTCTTATCGTACGGTGATTAGTCAAGACTGGGAAATTATTTTGAAAGCCTTGCTCTGCAAGGCTTTCAAAATAAACTATTACAGCTATAAGTTAAAGCACTTGTTTATGCCCTACTCATTCTTCCCCAAAACTTTTCACCTAAAACTTAATGTTCTACCTCGAAACCGTAGTACTACCTCCCATTGCTTCATACCCTCACAAAGAAATCTATCCATTAGGTAAAAGTCCGTAGGACTTTTACCAACTCAGACTTCCACCCGATCGTCAACTTTCCAAAATTAAAACGGGAGAATGCGGGTTTGGACGAGATCTGCACAAAGGATAGTCAAGGAATGGGGGTAGTGCCTCCTTCGAGAACGCTAACCTTCCAAGTCATGATTGGTATTGCTCGACAGCAGCATGAATTGGAACTCCGAATAGAATGCCCCAAATTCCAATTCATTCTTGGGTAGTGGTAAACAAGTAAGGATAATTGAGCATGCAGATGGAATCCGTCTGCTCAATCATCTCGATCGATCGAAATTACCAAGACTCAGTAGGGAGCTGATGAATGAATAGATGGGTTCCCACTTGCTTTCAATGCCTTTTATCCAGTTCTACCAATCAAACCGATCGGCAGAGATTTCAGACGTATCAGCTTGTTCGCTAGCTCCATTCTCACTAGCTCCATTCTCACTAGCTCCATTCTCGCTGGCCCAATTCTCGCTAGCTCCATTATTGTCGGCTTCTAGTCCTGCAATAGGAATAGGCTCATGCAGGGGATCCAATTCATCGCTATCCGGTTCAACCGGGATCTCAACCTTTAGCTTGGCCCCATTAACAATAGCTCCCAGCAACTCCATCTCATCTGCTTCGAACTGCTCGAAAGTCTGGACTAACATAGTTTGCTTGGTATAACCCGGTCGGGTAACCAGAACCATGCCATCAGTATAGGGCTCTAACAAAAAGGCATCATTGCATGAACTCAGATCGGATGCATCAACAACGACGAGATCGAAGCGAGCTCGAGCATCTTCCAGGAAACGCTCCATCTCGCTTGATTCAAGGATAGCTGCAGATTGGATCAAAGGCCCTGCGCTTGGAACAATATAGAGATTTTCGACTTCGGGCACCAAGCGGATGCAATCATTCGGTTGACTATAATAGCGCAAAGGATTATCGCGGCTGTCTGGGTCAGGTGCGACTTTCAACGATTTAGACTGGGACGGAGAACGCAAATCAGCTTCAACTAGCAAAGTACGCCGTCCTGCACAAGCAGAAGCAACTGCTAGATTATAAGCACTCACAGTTTTACCTTCATCTGGGATAGTACTGGTTAGCATAATCACCCGAGGAGGCGTCTCGCCCACCCGGCGCAAATTGCTGCGCAAGCGCTCATAAAATTCGGCATAGGGAGAATCAGGTTCAGTTACAACAGGAATATTACTGCTACCAGACGCTAAATTCTCAAGCAATGGCAATGTCCCTAAAACAGGGATATCGCGTTGCCGCATAATCCCCAACAACTCTTCCAACGTTTGACAGGTTCCATCTAGCATTGAGAGCAAAAAGATCGCCCCACCGCCAATCAGGAAACCGACAAATCCCCCCCCCACTACAGTTAATAAAACATTCTTTTCTTCTTTAATTTCCCTGACAACTTGTGCAGGCCCGGTCATCGTCAGGCTGCTGACTGTCTCTGCTTCTGCAGCCTGAGCATCAGATAAAGCAGCCTGGATTTTGTCGTAAAGCGCTTTCTTGAAACCAATCTGCTGGAACAGGCGAGCCCGCTCTAATTCTTTGTTGGGAATTCTAGCGTATTCGCTCCTGAGTTCTTCCTCCACCTGGTTGTTGGTTTCCAATTGCCGCTCCAGTGTATCTCGCTGGGTTGCCAAAGACACCAATTGATTGGCCAGGGCTGCACGGGCAGGATCCAGACTGCTGTCCTGACGGATTTGCTTGCTCTCCTTGAGAGGAGCCGTTACCCCTCCGCCACTGATCAGCTCTCTGGCTCGCTCTGCTAACAATCTTTCGTAAGCTTCTTTATCGTTGGACAATTGAATCATGGTGGGATGATCGGGCCGCAGATCGCGACTGACCAGCTTCAGTTGGGTTTCAGTCTGATGGATTTGCGCCCGTAAGTTCGCGATAATGGGATCAGCGCTCAATGCAGAGGAAAAGTAAGCTTCATCGGGGGTTAACCCCAGCCTCTCTTCTAAACTGCGCATTTGCGCGTTAATTCCATCTAGCTGTAGTTGTAGCTGTCGCTGGCTATTGCGGCTGCTCGTAATTGCCCCCACCAAGCTGCCATCCCGGGCAGCCAGGAGCGCTGCGCCTTCTATCCGATCGTAGCGTTCCAAGTTTTGCTCTGCTGCTCTCAACTCTTTCTCAACTGTGGGCAAACGTTCGTTGATTGTTTGAATGATCGAGCGCAAGCGGGCGGTGTTAATCAAACGGCTCTGCACAACCATATGCTTCATGAGCGAATCAACGACTGCCGTTCCCCGTTTGGGATTTTCATCGACGAAGCGAACTTTAATCAGGGCTGCTTTTTCATCTCCTTTCGGAAAAGAGATTTTGGCCCCTCGCCGCACTTGCTTGGGCTTTGTCCCTGGTACTTCATTCGCCACTTCTTCCAGGACGTTGTCAGCCAGGAGCGCTTCTTCGGATAGCCCTTTTCCTTGTTCTCGAATTTGACTTCCCGTTGCAGAGAGGGTGAAAGCTACGGTGTTATAGGTCATTTGCCCTTCGATCAGGTAGGTCGGTGGGGGTACAGGCTGAATGGCGACGTATCCTGACGCTCCCAAAACGGCAACGAATAAACCGATACCGATCCATTTGTATTTGTCTAAGGCAATTAGATAGCGTTTGACTAAGGGGGAAGCCATGACAAGAAACAACTAAAAGAGAAACGATCGAGCAACCGATGAGATTCAATCGCTATGTCCTATTATGAATCAGGTTACATCAACTCGCCTAAAAAGTTTTGCGATCAATGAAGGAATGAAAATTTAATAATTTGCCCATCCCACCTCAGCTATATCTTATTTAATTCTTGTTCCTAAGCGGATCGGCTTTATCTTCCAGTGGGGCCGAAGAGACTATCGGCACTGTTACCAAGCTCCCGGAAAAACAGCAAGAATCCCAACGTATCTCGAAAGGGCTGCGTAAATGTGTTGAGGAAGGTTGTGACTCTGGTCAGGAATGTGGGACCAATGGCAATGACATCGTTATCGCGCAGCAGAATATTGTGTTCCTCTTCGCCCAGTAGTGCCCGTTTTGCGTTTAGTTTTCGGGTAACAGCCTTGCCTTGTTCGGGATCGAATCGAATGAGACCAATACGCTTGGTGTTTGCTCCAGGGGCAGAGATGCTCGCGACAATATCTGCAAAGGTACTACCATTAGGGACTGTGATTGTATTAAATCCTACACCGGCAACCCGGTTGATGATCCGGATCCGAATGGTGGGTTGGACTAGCGTAGAACGGGAAATTGCCGTTAAGTCATAATCTTCAATTTGTCCAGGTTGCAATTTTGTAATTTCAATTACATCTCCATCCTGTAATTTTTCTTTAGGTAGGGGTGTGCCTTCCCATAAGGGAGTGAACAGGTCGATGCTCCGCTCAAGGGCGGATCCGTCTGGCATTGTTCGACGAATCACTATATTGCGCAAATCTGCATCTGCCGTGGCTCCACCGGCTGATAGGAGTGCTGCAGATACACTGGGAAGCCCCAGAGGATAAAAACCAGGTCGGACAATTTCGCCAATGACAGTGACTTGCACTGGACGCCGAGCGAGCAGGGTTGCAACAAGAGAAGGATTGATGACATAACAATCATACTCTGCCTGCACTTGCCATTCTGTTTCTGCAATCGTCAGTCCTTCAAGCCGTAAAACCCCCACAAGAGGCAGAATAATATTGCCTTCTAAATTGACGGGTCCCTGAAAGTTCAGCTCTGGAAAACGGTCAACAATAATAGCAATAGTATCTCCGGGACCTAAGCGATAGGTATCGAATTGGAACTCAGTTGTGGAGGAAAGCTCATCATTCTTGACCTCGGAGGGATCTGCTTCATCAGGCGCTGGATCGAATTCGGCAAGGGGGGTGGAGCGATCGCGTTCGAGGGGAGCAAAGATTCCGGGGCGAACGTTCTCTGGTGGAGGGGATTTAAGCGTATCAGAAATGCTATCTGGTGGGGGAAATTCGGATTCAGGTGAAGGGGAGGGTGCTTCGTTTAAACGGCGCGGACAGGTTGGCTGGGGTTCTGGGGTGGAATCGTTGGTTGTTGCCGCGAAAGCAGGATTGCTGCTGGTTCGAGTCAAGATACTCAGTGTAGAAAGGGAGGCAATTGCATGCACTGTTGCAATTGAGAGAGCTGCCAACTGGCGTGGAGAACAAGAAGAGAGTTGGGACATAAATTTGTGAGGCCAGGCTGGAGGGCTTTGCAAAAGAATTGATTTTTTTTGCTAATGCTATAAATTACAAGTGTGTTAGTTCAACTTTAGCTTTATGTCAATACTTTCACTGAAATCAATTCATAACACACATTTGCAGGTTAATCGATAAAATCAGACTTTCAGCAGAAGGCTGTAACGCAACATGGCAGAGAGTAGAAGACAAGGCCAGAAGACAGAAAATATTTGCTATATTGTGTCCTAACACGACTTGGAAGGTTATTTTGAAAGCCTTGCGGAACAAGGCTTTCAAAATAACCCATTTTTCTGGCACGAAGAAATCAAGGTTAGCGCCCCCTAAGGAGGCGCTAACCTTCCAAGTCGTGTCTTAATCTATTCTCATAGACCTATCACTCAGTTCAATATTGTTCGGTTTAGAAACGAGACTTAATTTCTCACGTAGGGACACGGCATTGCCGTGTCCCTACAGATATATTTTTCGTAAAGTGATTGAATCCGCTATCCTTAACCGAACAGTATTGTCACTCAGTTTATGGATGAGCAGGAACAACTAGCAGTTAGCGTCCTAAACGGGATGCTAACTTTAATACTTTGAATGACTATCGCCTTTACTCTTGTTGTTTCAGGGGGCCTGCCATCAATGTTTTCTGGACAATTTTGCCTAAGGATTCGGCAATGGGCCAGTATCGATCGAGATCTTCAACCATGGGTTCGGTGGGAATCAGAATACTGACGGCAACCCAGGGGAGACGGTGGCCGTGCCATTGCGCGATCTGGTCGGCCAGAAACCATTGGAAGGGAGCAGGATTTCCACCGGCTGGCCATGCATACCATTGCATGACTGCAAAGGTTTGGTTGCTGAGCCAACTTTGGAAGGGTCGGTTCTCGAGTGTCCACCCTCGAAAGAAACGGACTTTGACTTTTGCAGATTGATGCCTGGTACGACCCTCGATCGAAAGCTTTCGAAGACGATGAGAGTCTGTTTCCCATTGTTGCTGACCGTCGATGTCAGTCCATTCAACTTCGGGCTGATCTTTTGCATCTTTTTGGGGACGCAGCAGGAGAACGATCTTTGTTTCGGTGTTGGAGGTGTTCGAGTTTTCGTCTCTTGGTTCTTGGGTGTTGGCTAAATTCTGAATGTTAATGATTTGGAACGACCACCGCTGACCACCAATAAAGATATTTTCCTGCTTTTGATTGGGTAGGTTTGGTAGGCTAATGCCGTTTTTGAGAGTGCTTCTGAGCGAACGCAAGGTTTCGATGGGAGGTGCTTTTGGAGGCCAGCTTCCTTTTAGATACCAGGGTGCTGCGCCGATTCCGACTAACACTATCAGGAACAACAATAGAATGGCTCTGAGGAGCTGGGAACGTTTGATTTGCTTGGGTAGAGGAGCCTTCATGGTGAAATAGCAGCCTGGGTGCTGCGATCGCGCGACCGGCAAGGCGGGCATACAGTCTTCAATGCTTTTGAATTAATCATTGCCAGGGGGAATACGGTCCATACCAGGGGGAATACGGTCCATCCAGCTGCTCAGGAGAACCAGGAGACCCAGCATAGAGGCAGAATACAGATCTCCGCCCCAGCCTTCATGCAACCACTCAAAAAGATGAGTTTGTCCAGAGCCGTGGAAGAAGGTTAACAAGGTGTTTCGAATGATATTGGCACTGACGCTGATGGCAATGGTACTGATCAGAAACACCAGAGTTTTTTTACGAGAAGACAGCATTCCAGTCCAGTAAAGCAGCATCAGGGCTACATAAAGACTGGTAAATAGCATTTTTAGTCCAGCACAATAAGGAGCCACTTCAACAATCCGTCCGCCAACAAACAGGTAAATACCGTTGACAGTCACGTCGATGCCAAATTGGGTCAGAATGAAGGCTGCCGTGCCGGCAATAAAGGCTTGCAAAGGTAGCGTGTAAGGGGCCAGGAGATAAGGAATCTGATTGGGTGTAGCGAGCAAAACCAGCAGCAGCGGAAAGAGTTGTAGTCTCAGACCTGCTATCCCTTTCAGCCACAGGCAAAGGCCGCTGAGGACGAGGGGAAAGGATAGATTGACAAAATCTGGCAGACCGCTGAGATAAAAAACTCCTCCTATACAAAGCAGGATCGCCCCCAACGGATGAGCAGTATCAGGCAATTTCCGCCAGCGGTGGCGCTGGGTCCAGGCAATATAAATGGCAAATGGTAAGCCAATTAATCCATGACTAAAATATTCATGCTCGGTGCTAAGGGTTTTGTAAATCCAGCCATTGCACCAGTGGACAATGAGGGGCACATAAAGCAAGGCTAGCAGCACCAGGATGCCCCAATTTAGTAGGTAGCGTTCAATGGCCAGTGGAATTTTTTGCCTGAGTTGCATGGTTCTATGCAGAAATCACAGTGGTTGGACAGTCAGCAATAAGAGTTGAGATGGTTGCAACGACCCGATCGATGCAATCGTCTTTCAACCCTGGGAACATGGGGAGAGAGAGGATTTGTTGGCAAAGGGCCTCTGCTTTGGGAAAGTCTCCGGGATGGTAACCCAGGTTTTGAAAGGCAGGCTGGAGGTGGCAGGGAATGGGGTAGTGGATTCCGGTTTGGATCCCTCGTTTGGCTAACTCTGCTTGCAGGGTTTCGCCACTCAAGGGGCACGCTTCAGTGATGCGAATCACATATAAGTGATAGACATGACCGCTGCCGCTCTGATTCTGGATGGGAATAATTCCTTGCGATCGCAGCGGCTCTAAGAGAGCATCATATCGCTGAGCAATCCGGTTGCGATCGCAATTCCAAATGGGTAAATAAGGCAACTTCACACTCAAAACAGCAGCTTGCAGCGTATCAAGGCGGCTATTAGTCCCATAATCTGTGTGGTAATACTTGCGGGGCGCACCATAATTTCGCAACGAGCGGAGCGTTTGGGCCACCGTCTCGCTCTGCGTCAAGACCATACCGCCATCTCCCATACCACCCAAATTTTTACTGGGATAAAAGCTAAACGCTGCTGCCATACCAACCGAACCAGCACGATATCCCTCCCGCTCCGACAAATGCGCTTGAGCAGCATCCTCGACAATGGTCAGATTGTGCTTCCTGGCAACATCAAACAGCCTTTGAGGAGCAACCATCTGGCCGTAAAGATGGACCGGGATTAATGCTTGAGTTCGCCTGGTAATCGCTCTTTCCACAGCCTCCAGATCGATTAACGCTGTGTTCGGGTCACAGTCCACCAACACTGGCGTTGCACCCGCTCGCATCACCCCCAATAAAGTGGCAATAAAGGTATTCGCTGGCAAAATGACCTCAGCACCCTCACCCAAACTGCAAGCCTGCAACCCTAATGCAATCGCATCAGTGCCGCAACCAACCCCGATACCATAAGCTGCGCCGCTGGCCGCCGCGAAAGCAGCCTCAAACTCCTCCAAAGCTTGGCCAAGAACAAAATCTCCCCGTTGGAGAACTTTCTGGATTGCAGCTGCAAGCTCGGCATTGATGGGTTGATGCTGGGGTGCTAGATCGACAAAGGGAATTTGGGATGGGGCCTGATGCATGGAATTTGGGAAAAGTTTAGATGGGAAAATAGGAGCTGATAGCAATCAGAAGCCAGAGGGAGAGACTGCTGCAATTAGAAAACAATCGGTTGCTACCTGCAAAAACGCTAGACATAGAGATAGATCTGAGCGACGTTTATCTCCATGTTATGAAAAATTTTTACCATTTTTGACGTCCTGGAACTTTGAAGAGGATGTAAAGTTCCGGGCAAACACAGTCCTTGCTTATATCCTGGATTAGATTAGACTGTCATAATATCTTTTTCTTTCTCTGCCAGCAATTCTTCGATTTTGGCAATGAACCGATCGGTCAACTTCTGCGCTTTATCCTGCAGATCGCGAGACTCATCCTTGGAAATATCGCTACTTTTTTCTTCTTTACGAATGGATTCGATCGCCTCGCGACGGATATTTCGAATACCAACTTTCCCCTCTTCAGCAAATTTCCCAGCGACTTTGACCAACTCTTTCCGACGATCGCTGGTCAGGGCAGGGATATTGAGTCGAATCAGGCTACCATCATTGCTGGGGGTCAAGCCAATGTCCTCCGACATAGAAATCGCTTTTTCAATCAACCCCAAGGTTTTAGGATCGAAGGGCTGAATCGAGATTGTGCTGCCATCAGGAGTGCTGATTGTTGCCAGGGATTTGATTGGGGTTGGTGCGCCGTAATATTCCACCATCACCCGATCGAGCAGAGAAGCATTGGCTCGCCCGGTCCGAATGGTATTAAAAGACCGTTGTGTGGCTTCAACAGTCTTTTTCATATGGCCTTCAACTTCAGCTAATTTCACAAAAACCTCCTACAAGTGTTCCAACAGATTCTCCCATTACTGCACGGCGAATATTGCCTGGCACTGATAGATTAAAAACCAGAATGGGAATATCATTTTCTTTGCAAAGAGCAATTGCTGTGCTATCCATAACTCTGAGTTCTTCCGCCAAGACATGCTTGTAGGTAAGACTTTGGTAGCGTTTTGCCTGGGGATTGTAGTGGGGATCTGAGTCATAAACACCATCAACTTTAGTGGCTTTGAAAATAACCTCTGCATTGATTTCTGCTGCCCGCAGCGCAGCAGTGGTATCTGTGGTAAAGAAGGGGTTACCAGACCCTGCTCCAAAGATAACAACCCGCTGCTTTTCAAGGTGTCTAATAGCACGCCTGCGGATGTAAGGTTCAGCAATTTCTTGCATTGAGATTGCAGTTTGGACTCGCGTGGGAACGCCAATTTGTTCCAGAGCATCCTGGAGTGTCATTGCATTCATCACCGTTGCAATCATACCAATGTAATCAGCAGTTGCCCGATCCATTCCTCCTGCGGCTGCTTTCACCCCTCGAAAAATGTTGCCGCCGCCAACCACTATCGCCATTTGAGTTCCATCTGCCACTACCTCTGACACTTCTTGAGCAACGTTTTGGACAACCCTTGGCTCAATCCCATAGGCGAGATCGCCCATGAGGGCTTCACCACTCAGTTTTAGTAAGACCCGCTGGTAAGATGTGCCCATGAGGTAATTATTTCCCCAACTTAAATTTTGCCTCCCACTTAAGATAGCAGCAGAAGCGTTAACTTCGTTAACACAGATTTTGTCAGGGGGAATTTTAGGGATGAAGTTGGGCAGGGAGCCAATACGGTTCGATTTAAGCAGTAGTAGGATGGGTACGCTTTGCTTTGCCCATTTCGATCCTGTTATGGACACAGGTACTTGCCCTTTGACCATCCTCCTGGAATGACACCACTCATTGGGTGCATTAAAACTCAAGTTGGCAGCGGATGAGGCTGGATGTAACAGATGGACAATCTATCATCTCAACGGGATAGTCATCCGCTACATCCGTTCCAATCCGTTTTCCAGATGAGTCTTAATCCAAAATCAGCAATCTAAAATCCAAAATGGTATTAGCGCCGCCACTTCAAGGAGCAACCTACTGGTTCAGTTGACGCAGGAGTAACGGTTTCGTTATTGAGCAGTTGAATAATTGCCTGATGTAAATACTGTTTTTTGACCAACTCCGGCGCTTCTGCATTATCATCAATACCACCGCGATAACGGAGAATTCCTTGACTGTCCAGCAGGAAAGCGTGAGGGGTTTTCTCGGCACCAAAACTACGTGCTACATCCTGGGTTGGATCCCACAGGTAAGGGAAATTCAGCTGGCGATCGGTAACAAAAGTCTTCATCAGGTCGAAACCGTCTTCGGGAAACTGGCCAGCATCATTAGCGTTGATGCCAATTAAGGTCAAACCTTCAGGTTCCAGCTCCCTCTGAATCTGTTTGAGACGCTCTAGATACTGCTGAACGTAAGGACAGTGATTGCACATAAAGATAACACCAACTACCCGGCAACGGGCCAGGTGCCGGGCCAGGTGATGAACGGTTTTTTCTGTATCCGGCAGTTCAAAATCTGGGGCATAACTGCCAATAGGCGTACCAGTCATTTCTAAAAGCATCATTGCGGCGCTGGGGGAGACTTAAAGGAGCGAATTTTCACGACCAGCAGGGTCAAGTGGCAGGGGTGTTATATACAAGTTTAGAGAACAAGTTACTTTCACAGTTTTAACTACTAGGGGAGATTAATAGATTCCAAAACGATTCGGAAGACTTCGAAACAATTAAGCGCCCTGATATATGAAGCCTGAAAGAGGAAATGCTTGCAAAATGTACAATCCCTAGTGCTGTCAAGTTTCAGTTTTGGAGATGCGATTTTGGCCAGTTTTTGGATAATGCCTGATAGCTAATGAGTTTATAAACCAATTTAGCAGCTGTGAACTCTGAAACTACTGAATCTACAATTGGGGCTAATTCCATAACATCGCAACCAATCACATCATAACGCTCAAAGACTTGGCGTAAGAACGCAGTGAGTGCATACCAGTTCAATCCCCCTGGTTCTGGGGTGCCAACGCCAGGGAGAAGTGTTGGGTCAATGCCATCCAGATCGAGGGTGAGAAAGACTTTTGGTGTGGAAATGTGGGCGATCGCGTCCTCTATCCAGTTTGGGTTCGCAGCAATTTCGCGCGCTCGGATCGCGGCCAGTTGTTTTTCTTTAATCAGGTTAGCTTCTTCTTGAGAGAGGCTGCGAATGCCAATTTGCAGCGTTGGAAGGCCCATATCTACAATCCGACGCATGACGCAGGCGTGATTATAAATGGATCCTTCGTATTCATGGCGCAGATCGGCGTGGGCATCGATTTGGATGACGGTAAAAGGTTGATGAGGTTCCGCATCGCGATAGGCTCGGATGAGACCAGTGGTGATGCTGTGCTCGCCGCCCAGGGCGATGACAAATTTGCCATCTCGAATCAAGCGCAAGACGGTCTCGCGGGTGAGCTGCAGCATTTGTTCTGAGGGCAGGGTGGGATTGTTGCGTGTGTCTGCGATCGCGGCATAAGTATGAATTCCCACAGACCAACACACTTCCCAATCCAGCTCATCATCATAATATTCCAGTTGTTCTGATGCTTCTAAAAGCGCTGCTGGCCCGTGTTCGCAACCACGACGGTAGGTGGTCGTTGTTTCATAGGGAATGGGCAAAATAACAACTTTTGCGGCCTGATAACCTGAATCAATTTCTTCACCAATAAACGGTAAGAGTTCAGTTTGTGGGTTCATGGTTCATGGGGTGTGGTTCATCGTTCATCGTTCGCTGTTGATGATTGTATAGTTCATGGTTCATGGGTTGTTGTTCATGGTTCATGGGTTGCGAGGGAGTTTCAGGAATATAGCAAAAGGCAGGAGACAGAGGGCAGAAGGCATAAAGGAAAGGTTGATTAGATCTGGTTTTGAGCTTTTTGTTCTGTCCTAATCTATTCTCGTAGTGCTATAGAAGCGATTGTCAGGATTTCTGCGTTGTAGAGGTTGATTTTGCAAACCCCTGCTCAATCATCCATTACTTTGAAAATAATTGTAAAGGCAGGTATTTCTATTTTGGAGTTTGGCTTGAGTAGAGAAGGCAGAAAGCAATGAAGGCAGACGGCAGACGGCAAAGGGCAGAAGGGAAAGACGCACAAATGGCATTTACATGAGCATATATTTTGCGGCAGGGAAGGCAGACGGCAGACGGCAAAGGGCAGAAGGGAAAGACGCACAAATGGCATTTACATGAGCATATATTTTGCGGCAGGTGAGAATTGCTTCTGAGCATTCGAGAATACTTGTCGCTAATCTTTCTGAGTAATGCCCGCTTGTGAGAGTCTCAGTTGGCAAGCATTGCCTGGTTTTCCTTGTAATGGGCAGGAAATTAAATGGGACTGGCTATCAGTTCCGTTCTGACCATGTCCTTGTGTTTTTGCTTTCCCTGCCTTTCTCTCGCCCGTCTGCCCTCTACCCTCTACCCTCTGCCCTCTGCCTTCTACCCTCTGCCTTCTGGAGTCGAAAGATAAGCAGCTGGCTCCCGTGACTATTGCGATCGCTATTTCTAACCAGGAGCAAACTCTGACTGCCATCAGGTAAACGGGGCCCCAGCGCCATCCCAGTCACATCGCCAGGGGGAAGGCTCAACTCGTTTAAGTTCAGGAGCAACTGCTTGCGAGCGGCAATCGCTGCGGGTAGATCGATCTGGTCTGAAAAGGCGGAGATATCGGTTGCTCCTCCTGTGGCGAGCTGAAAAATGCGGGTACTGGATGGGTTTGATGGGTTGGTGGTGCGCTCCAGACTCAAAAAGTGACCACCCTGGTCTAGGGCAGCTAGAGCGACTAAGTTGCTCGCGATCGCGCCCGTATCATCAGTATCCAGGGGATAAAGATATTCTGCAATCAGCAACGGCGGCCCCTCACTGAGCAGATAATGCAATAGGCGGCTCTCGGTGCGATCGCGATTCTGCACCAACGGTGCAGCAGTGGCTGCAAATAAGCGAAAGGGTTCAGCAGCGGCTGGCAAAGAACTGCCTGGACTCAGGGTCAGGGCGTTCAGTCCTCGATGGGGTTGAATACCCTGGCCTGGCTGAGCACCCGAATCATCCGGTAACGGGAAATAGCGTTTTGGCAATGGCAACCCTTGACGCTGCTCCCCAGTATCCAGGTCAAATTCTTCGATGAAAGGGACAATACTCTCCCCAGCTCTGCCTTCACTGGTCATTCCTTCACTGGTAATAAAAATAGAGGGTTGCGGCGATAGAGTAATTCCGGTTGGATCGAGCGTGGCTCGGGTATAGGGTTCGCCGCCCTCGTTGCGCAGAACAGTTGCAGCTTCAATGGTCATGGATTCGATACTCACTGGCTTCGATTGAGCAGGATCCAGGGTGAGGGTCAACGTATAAAATTCTACCGGAGCATTAACGGGAGCGTTTTGGGCAGGCTGATCAGAAGGAGAATTGCGCTCTGCTTCAGTCAGGGCATTCACCGAAAGGGCATAAACCTGATTCTGCCGACGGTCATAGGCTAATGCTGAGAACCCATCCACGACCTTGCCGTCAAATGTTTGCTGCGGCAAGGGATATGCATCTATATACTCCAGCGAGAGATCGAGATAAAGCCGATCTTCGGCACTCACCTGCGGCAGAGAACAGGCCGTTAACCCATTCAGCAATAGGCATGCCAGCAATAGCAAACACGGAACCCAGCAGTGTTGAAAGAACTGCCCTTGCCCCTCCTGGCGCTTTGATGTGGCATTGAGACCGCAGATTGTCATGGCAGAGATTCCCCTGAAGAACAGATTTTTCCGGGCTAAAGTCGAGTCAAGTTGAAAAAACGAGATGAACGGGGTTTATTTTGAAATTCTAATATGATGAGATGACTTGCTATCAGGGAACGGAGTTATGCAGAATCAGTCTGCTCTTTCCAGAACAGGTTAATTTGCGACTTAGAAGCGTTCTCTGCGATCGCAGCCCATCCGCATCAAGCGTCTATCTCCTAAACCTTTATGCAAAAACTGCTGTATCAAAATTGGGTTCGGCAAACCTCCAGACCATCATTGCCATGGAGGAGCAGTGTGTTGATTGCGATTGTTGTCCTGCTCCTGAGCGAGGCCAGCTTGCATCCAACTACCCTAGCCGCACCCCTGAGAGAACCCAGTCCGCTCGAGCTGCTCGAACCCGATCCCTTACTACCGGAAGACTTTAAACCCAAGCGTTACAAAAAGCGCCCCCTGAGCGCTGCCCAACAATCGACCCTGGCCGCCGCCCTGGATCGGCTCAACAACGAAGCAGCTGCACAGCTAGCAGCAGGTAACGATCGAGCAGCATTTGCCATCTGGAACCGGGAACTGCGCTTGCGGCGATTCCTGGGGCCCCTGTTGGAAGTCAAAGCCCTGGGGCGAGTCGGCGACATTGCCTGGGCAGAGGGCAACGGCAAAGAAGTCCGCATCATTACCCAGCGGCTGAAAGAAATTGAGCAGGAGGAAACCAAAGCAGAACAGCTGAACCTGCCCTTGAAGCAAGCCCTGGCCATCGCCTACGAACAAGTGCGGGAGCGGGAACCGGCCCTGAGGTTCTACCAGGAACTGCTCGACCTGGCGCGGGAACAGGGCGATGAGAAACGGGTGTTGGAACTGCTGCAGACCATTGGCAACCTTCACCTCACCTGGTTTTATTACCTTGATGCTGCAGAAATTTATCGAGAGCTGCTCGCGATCGCAGAACAAAAAGGCGACCGCTTCACCCTGATTAGCCACCTCAAACAACTGATTTACATCTACGACCAGGGGAAATTTCACCAGGACGCCATCGACGCTAAGCAAAGACTCGAACAATTCTACCTGGTCGGCGAAGGCATCAGCGACGATCCCCTCAAAGCCGCCATCCCCGACCCCGAAGCCGGACAGTCCCTCATCCCTGCCCTCAAACTCTCCATCGGCGACAACTACGAGGCCCTCGCCCAGCTCGAAAACGCCTTCCGAACCTACCAGGAATCTTACTCTCTCGCTTGGGGCCTGCAGCACTTTGCCGAAGCTAGCATTGCCCTACGACGTATCATCAGTCTCTATCTCGCCCAAGATCAAATCAACGAAGCCCTGCAGACCTATGAGGTGCTCCTGCTCTCCGACCAGCAAGGGTACAACATGTACGGTCAAATGACCTCCTACGACGAAATTGCCCAAATCTATCGCGAGCACCAGGACTACAACCAGGCTCTGCGTATCTTGCGGCAAGGCTTAGAACTGGCCAGAACCCTGAAATACCGCGAAACTTACTTCGAAGCCCAGATCGAACAGGTAACGCAATTCCTGGGTTCCGGCTTCGGGGCTGACCCGTCCTTCGATCCTGAGCTGCCCTTCGATCCTGACGCTTCCTTCGATCCCGACCTGCTCCCCGAGGAGGAATCTCCGACCCGAATCGCAGAACCCGACGACTCTGGCGAAATCGAATTCGCTGCCCCAGAAAACGATAGTCCTTAAAATATCAGTTAATTCCCTTCTCTCGCTTTAACCAAATGCCTCTGATGCCAATCGACTTTGCGGCCTGGTAGTCTTCCTTATAGCTATCCCCAATATGCCAGGCATCACCCGGTTGACACTGATGCTTTTGCAAGCTCGCTCTGAAAATCTGTGTATTGGGTTTAGCCGCGCCGACTTCGCTAGAGATAGTAATAGTGGTGAAAAATTGCGTCAGATCGAAGGCTTGAAAGATGGCATAAATGCGGGAATCCAGATTGGACACCAGACCGAGTTCAATCCCTTTTTTTTGCCAGTATCGCAATGCTGGCAAAACGTCCGGATAGACAAACCAGGGTAACGGGGTGGCAAAGTGCGCGTAGAGTTCCGCAAAAAAGCTAGAAAAGTCCAGAAACTGATCGAAAACCCCGGCTTGCTGGAAGGTGCGCCTGGCAATAGCCAACCACCACTCAAATTCCCGAGCGGGGATTTCGTCAGGGGCCGTTCCGGGAAAGGCCATCGGTTCTGCGGCCTGAAAACTGAGGAAAAAAGCCTGATTCAGACTGGAAACAGGCACTTCGACGCCATATTTACGGGCAATGTCGCCATACACTTCTCCGACGCTACCCTTGACCCCCACCAGGGTACCGACTGCATCCAGGAAAATGACTTTGGGTTGCTCCATGCCAGCTTAGCGATAACAGGACTTGTGCTCAATTGATAATAACTGCTCAGCAATTGATACAATGCTGAATCTGTCAAGTTGGGCTATGTCCTACTCTACTGCTTTGGGGTGCGATCGCAAAAGTCAGCCTACTCTCTCGGAGCTTCAGGCAAACTTCTCGGAACTTCGAGCAATTTGCTTGGAAGCGCTGAGCAAATTGCTCGATGCTTCGAGTACAGCAGCTTGACTATTGGAGCAAATTTCTTGGAACTTCGAGCAAATTTCTTGGAACTTCGAGCAAATTTCCTGGCGCTTCGAGTTCAGGATCTCAATGATTGGAGACAATTTCTCGGCACTTCAAGCCAATTTCTCGAAATGCCGAGATCGATACCTGGCGATTGGAGCACCGAGCGACATCTGTTGGGGGCTGAACGCGATCGCAACCCCTAACCATCGCCCCAACCTCAACCAGAACTTGACTCTATGATTGAGCCACTCCTATCAACGGCTGGACGTGGCGTTCAGGACGATAAACAGAGAGATCGTACGCAACTTGCAAATTCAGCCAAAATTCGGGTGTTGTGTCTAACGCCTCTGAAAGCAACCATGCTGTTTCTGGAGCAATCCCTCGTTCCCCCTGACAATTTCATGCACACTTTGCACTGGAATATCCAGGTGAAGGGCCAGAGCGTTTTCAGTTAAACCCAGGGGTTCAAGAAATTCTTTCAGTAGGATAAGGCCGGGATGAGTAGCTATTCTATGACCAGGAATCATGAAAACAATTTCCCTTTCTGAGTGGTAGTCAATAATTTGAACATTGCTGGCATCGCCATCGTCCCAACGAAAAATAATACGCCACTGAGAATTGATACGAATGCTATAAAAAAACAGATAAGTAGCCTTTGAGCGCTTCTAATCTGTCTTCCTGGAGGGGAACGAAGAGCCTTGAGCGATTGAGCTGCATTGAGAACATCAAGTTTGAACAGAGCAGATTCCTGTATTTGAATCGGTAAACTTCGAGAATAACAACTGGAAATCCCGTGAAACAAATCCGATGTCGCACGATCGTTGAACGAAACTATCATTCATCCAAATTAACAGATCCACGGAATCCGTTTGACAATGTATTCGGATAGAGATCTTCCGAAAGTTGCACATCCCTGACTATTTCCTCAACTAGAATCAGAATCGAGACTTACTTGGGCATATAGCGGTTTGCAATGAAATTCAGTACCTGGTTTCGGTAGGGGCTTGGCACTGCCAAGCCCACCCAAGTTTTCTGTACTTAACCAGATTGCAAATTGCTATAGGATTGAAGTTTTTCCTCAAGGTTTTGCTGGGCTTCCCATAAGGAATCGAGTACTCGACACTCATTCGTGTTGTCATCACACAACATATTCTCCTTATTTATATGCTGTGCAATTGCCTCCGCCTGAAATTGGGAATAACAAGCGTTTAGTACGATGCACTCTAAACCACATCCAGAAAAAAGTTTAAAGAGACGAGCTAGCGCTTCTGAGCTAACTAGCCGATCTTGTCCTATTGAGTCTTCAAATACTAGCCCATCTTGTCCTGCACCATGACCGCTGAAATGAACAATTTGTGGCTTAAAGTCTAATAATGCTTGCTGTATATCGCGTGGTCGAGTTGCCCCTGTCGAATTAATAGGCACTTTGCCATATCCAGCCAAACGCAAACCTTCCTTATTCTCTCGCTCTTCTTCATGCAACCGCAACGCTTGAGTTCGCTTAGGATTTGCTGCCACAAATAAGATCGATCTCGGATTCGTAGTGTTATTCATGACAGCACTACTCCCCTCGAACGCAGAATTTCACCTTAGCGCTAATGCGATTATTCTACTGATTTCGATAGTTCACTGAGGCCGTCTAGAGTTGTAGCTGAGTTCAACTGCATTGCAAAATCTGCATCAATGCTGCAGCCAATTGCTCGTAATCTTGCCGCTGGTTGTAGAGCTGCGCTGAAACCCGCAGCAGTCTCCCTGGGGGCTGCGGCCAGGGAACAATTTTGGCTTCAATGCTAAACTGCTGCCATAGCAAATCCTGCAGGCTCAGTCCTTGAAGCGCGTCGGATCCATCTGGCGGATCTGCGGGGAGGGGCACGGCGGCCATGGAGCCAATGACTTCATCGGGGCAGGGCAAGGGAATTTGCAGGGCTTCGCAGAGCAGCTGTCTGGCCATAACGGCGGTGGTGTGGTTGTGTTCTCTCAACTCCGTCCAGCCGCCGGGGAGCTGAGATCCCAGCCAACGAATTGCTTCTGGTACGCATAGATAGGCAGTGGGATCGTCAGTCCCCATCCAATCGAACTCCAACCAGAAACGACTGCGCCCCGCATTGCGGTCTCCTGCGAGAAAACGGGGAGTAGCTGTGCTGCTGATGGCCAGAGGACGAATTGCAGGCTGCCGCTGCCGCTGAACGAACAGAAAGGCTGAACCTTTGGGGGCGCACAACCATTTATGACAGCTGCCAATGTAATAGGTGGGGCTCAGGGTAGACAACTGCAGCGGTAGCATGCCAGGAGCATGGGCACCATCTACCAGAGTGTCGATCCCCAGAGCGTTCAGGTCGCCAATCAGAGATTCAAGGGGAAAAATCAGGCCGGTCTGGCTGGTGACATGGTCTAATAACACCAACCGGGTTCGAGGAGAAACAGCAGCAAGGACAGCCTCTCTCCTCAAAAGAGGAGAGGAGAGGGGAAAGGGGATTTCGGCAATAACTAGTTTGGCTCCTGTCTGCTGGGCAATGAAGTGGAGGGAATTGCGGATGGCTGTGTAGGCATGGTTGGTCAGCAGCAGCTCGTCGCCAGGGTGGAACTGTAGCGATCGCAAAATCGCATTGACTCCCATCGTGACATTGGGAACAAAGGCAATATCCTGGGCCTCGGCACCCACAAATGCAGCCAATGCTTCTCGTGACCGATCGAGCAGCCCTTCCAGTTCTCGAACCAGGAAATCCAGGGGCCGACGCTCCAACCGCTCTCGCAAGCGCTGCTGCAAAGCCAGTACCGGGCGCGGGCAGGCACCAAACGAACCGTGATTGAGAAAAATTTTGTCAGGCTCCAACAGCCAGCAGGATTGCCATTCTATGCCTGCTGGATCGGCGTCTCGATCTTGCGTCATGACTATCGAAGGGGGTAGTCGCACCGTAAACAAGGGAGCCTAAGCGTGCGATTTCCACACCTATGCTCGAACATCCTTAATCTTAAAGGGCTACTCGGAATCGAACTCCCCAGGTAGGATTCGAACCTACGACCAATCGGTTAACAGCCGACCGCTCTACCACTGAGCTACTGAGGATTGCAGTTTCTTATAGTAGCGACAATGGGTGACATCTGACAAGCTTTTTTTGATGTTTTTTTGATATTTTTTGCCGGTCAGACCCCATCTATCTAGCCTGGATAAGGTTTACAGCCCCCAGCGAAATTTTGCCAGCTGCTCAGCAACCTCACGATCTAACGAATGGGACAGGAAACGGCCTTTGGGGCGCTGGCGCGATCGCTGTTTGCGTTTTATTCGCAGCGTCGTGTCTTCTATATCCCTGGCTAGTTGCTGGGCAGACATCCACTCTGCTCCATATCCCACCACAGTCAACCGCTGGGCCTGGTCAGACGTGGCCACAATCAAGCGATGCTGCGATCGCGCCAAACTATGACGCCATCGCGCGCAAGCTTTTTCAATATAAGTGTCTGCCGTCTGTCCCAGATTGGTATAGCAAACCGACAAATTTTGGGCAATCGCCTCGCAGCGTTCCGGCGAATTCTGATATTGAGCATCAAAAACGACCTGGGTTTGCAATCCCTGGAAGGCACTATACCCAATCAAAACTTCCGTCAGATCTCGTCGCGCTGCTTCAAATCCATCGCGATCGCGAATTTTGGCCAGAACAGGCCAGCTGCCGATAGCATTGTAGCCATCCACCATTAGCACAGCTGCTAGAGTAGAGCGGGACATGAAACAAAAATTAAGATTTACAAATTAATGTTATCACCGATGACGGTTCATTGTTCATCGTTCATTGACATTCAACCCGCCCCCTTCCGTCCTCTCCTATTGCCCATTCCCTATTCCCCGTTCCCTATCCCCCATTCCCTTCCTTCTATCCCCCATTCCCTTTCTTATTGAATAAGCTGTTGACGCAATTTTTTCGGATCTCCCTGCGCAACAACTCTTCCCTGTTCCAGAAGAAAGGCCCCATCGCAATAGTCCAACTCATTCAGCCGATGAGTGACCCAGAGCGCAGTCAACCCCTTATCTTTCACTAAACGCTTAACCTGGGCAACGAGATCGAGCTGACTCTCTAAATCCAACAAGGCAGTAGGCTCATCCAACAACAAGACTTCACAGTGGCGCGCAATCGCACCCGCGATCGCAATCCGTTGCTTCTGTCCCCCACTCAAGGCATAAACCGATCGTCGCTGCAATGACAGCAAATTGACAGCCAACAATGCCTCCTCCACCCGCTGACGCACTTGCTGCAGGGAAAGACATTCTTCTACCAGCCCAAAGGCAACATCTGCCCCCACAGTTGGCATGACCAACTGATGATCGGGATTTTGAAAGACAAATCCCACCGGCTGCGAAATCAAGATCTGACCCACTTGAGGCTGCAACAACCCTGCCAACAGTCTCAACAAAGTTGATTTACCACTACCATTCGTGCCCAGCAGCATCCAGAACTCCCCCTTAGGGACAACCAAAGAGCAATCCTTCAAAACTGCCTGCTGGTTGGGCCAGTAGAAACCAACCTCCTGAACTGCGATCGCAACCTCTCCAACATCAGCGCTCGCAATGGTATTCATTGAGAAAGCGCAACAAAGCCAGGCGGTCTCCCCGAAGCTGCAGTCGTTCCATCTTTTTGAGCTATCTGCACTGCCGAAATTTCGCTGCTCAGAATGCCAACTTTCTTATCAGGCTGACGCTCGCATGTGAGTTCCAGGATTTTCGGATTACCAGAACGAATTGCCTCTAGTATCTGCCGGTAAACCGCATCAGCATCTGCAGCTTCCTTACGCTGGACAGAAAAAGAAACAGGTGTACTTTTCAAACTAATATCAACGATGAACATGTAGAGTTATTCAAACCTAACAACCATCCAGCTAAACCAACCTCGGCACTCTCCATCAGCATAATGGCAAAGCAATCGGTTTAAACCCTGCCTCTTCTAGAACCTCGATCTCCCCCAAAGAGAAACCTGCGGTCTCTAAAACAGAGCAGAGGTTTAGATGCAATTATACTGCCATATCCAAATGCTCTGCGATCGTATTTGTTGAACTCCTACCACCATGATTGAAAACCTTCAGCAGTGTCTCTAGTCAGAAAACCTCGATCGTTACGCGTCGCGGCACCTCACATCAAACTCCATCTAATCTCTCCCCCAAACGGCCCAACGCTTTACATCACAAAAATTAAAGCCTGGAATTCACCCCCATCTTCCAGAACACAACCCCTATCTTCCAGAACAATAGAGCAGAGATTTCAGGATGAAATTTTAGAATACTACCCTTATAATGAGTGCAAGATAAAGAAAAGTAAACTTCATTCATATTCCAAACCAGTTTCTGCTATGCATAGCTGGACATCATTGGAATCGACGGATGATAAACCTGTACTCATAACCAACATCGGGAGAATTCAACAATGACCGCAGCTGTTGGACGCATACAGCCAACCCGAGGATGGTTCGACGTTCTCGATGACTGGCTCAAGCGCGACCGCTTTGTATTTATCGGCTGGTCTGGCATCCTGCTCTTTCCCTGCGCCTTCCTGGCCCTGGGCGGATGGCTCACCGGCACCACCTTCGTCACCTCCTGGTATACCCACGGTCTGGCCAGCTCCTACCTGGAAGGCTGCAACTTCTTAACCGTGGCCGTTTCCACCCCTCCCAACAGCCTGGGCCATTCCCTGCTGTTTTTATGGGGGCCAGAAGCCCAATGGAATTTCACCCACTGGTGCCAACTCGGGGGCCTGTGGACATTCATTGCCCTGCATGGTGCCTTCGGCTTGATTGGCTTCATGCTGCGTCAATTTGAGATTTCGCGGCTGGTGGGGATCCGCCCCTACAACGCCATCGCCTTTTCCGCACCGATTGCGGTATTTGTCAGCGTCTTTTTGATGTATCCCCTGGGTCAGTCCGGTTGGTTTTTTGCGCCCAGCTTTGGCGTGGCCGCTATTTTCCGCTTTTTGCTGTTCTTGCAAGGGTTCCACAACTGGACATTGAATCCCTTTCACATGATGGGAGTGGCTGGCGTTTTGGGCGGTGCCTTGCTGTGTGCCATTCACGGGGCAACCGTGGAGAACACCCTGTTTGAGGATGGCGACAAAGCCAACACCTTCCGAGCATTCAACCCCACCCAAGCGGAAGAGACCTATTCGATGGTGACCGCCAATCGGTTCTGGTCGCAGATTTTTGGCATTGCCTTTTCCAACAAGCGTTGGTTGCACTTTTTCATGTTGTTTGTGCCAGTAACGGGCTTGTGGATGAGTGCCGTTGGCATTGTGGGCTTAGCGCTGAATTTGCGCGCCTACGACTTTGTCAGCCAGGAGTTGCGAGCAGCGGAAGATCCTGAATTTGAGACCTTCTACACCAAGAACATCCTGCTGAATGAAGGGGTGCGTGCCTGGATGGCCCCTCAAGATCAACCCCACGAAAACTTTATCTTCCCTGAAGAAGTTTTACCTCGCGGGAATGCTCTCTAAAAATATCAGCGCTAGTAATGTTCGCTATTTCCTAGCCTGAGCTAGGTTCTAACAGAGGTTTCTATCCAACAAGGGTAGAAACCTCTTCCTTAATTAAATATGTCTGTCTTTCTTGCTCAGCCCTAATTTTTTAGATCGAGCCTATTTGATGCTTTAGGATGGCTATGTTAATCTAAGCTCTGGTGACTGTAGATAATTTTAAGGTCCCATGCTGTGCGAGATCTAAACCGCCCAGGATTTTTAAGGAGGTGATGCCCATGAAAGATGGTAGTAGTAAACGGATGGGTCATCAGTTTAGAGTCAGCTGGCTGTGCGCCGGAGCTGTTCTCTAGTAGAGCAGATTGAGCGACGTTCGAAAGCGCCTGTTCGCTTTCAAACGCCCGACTGACCTGGAGTTCCTTCCGGCAGTCTAGTTCTAAACTGAAGACCCCCCTAGACCGCTCTCGCTCAATTGGCATGAAAGTTTGCGCTTCCATAGCCAATCCAGCGAGAGCGGATAGGTTTTCGGGAAACATCTTTAGCCAGTTCGTTAATTCCCAATATTTCTCAATAGTAAAAGGCTCTTGGCGATGGCTTATATATTAGACAGTACTGAAATTGAAACTCGCCTTGGCGAATTGCCTGGATGGAGCATCGACGGACAAATGCTTCAATCTGTTCGAACCTTTAAGAATTTTATTGAAGCCATTAATTTTGTTAATAAACTCGTCGATCCTGCTGAAACGGCAAGACATCATCCTGATATTGGAATTTCTTATAAAACGGTTACGATTTCCCTAACTACTCATGATGCAGGGGGATTAACCGAAAAAGATTTTGAGTTAGCAAAAACTATCTCCCGCATTGTTTGAGCTATTCGGTAGTGTTCCAAAAGTGCAGTAGATAAAAGCTCTTGGAACCTGAATCGACTAATTTCAGTCTCATAATTGTGGTTATCTTGAGGGGCGAAAACAAAGCGTCTACACTGTCAAACCAGCTCAGGGGCAAAATCTCAGTTCACAAAACTGACATACTCCCTGGGTAGAATGCCTAACTGTTAAGGGCAAACTTCATCAGACAAGGTAAGGCAGATTGCGATCGAACCTTCAATTTTCGTCAGATAAATTCTTTATTTCTCGTTAATTCTGCAAAGAAAATCAAAGATAACGGGTTGAAAATTGAGTTAATCTGCTAACCTATAGTTTGAGTTAAGCGTCCGTAAGTTTCAGTCATTAACCCTATTGGGCAAGGTAAAGCTGTCACAAATCACTAGGATAGCGATCGTTTACCTGGATAGCCCAATATGCATCACTACCTCAAAATTTTGATGAGTGTAGGGAAAGATGGACAAAGGGAGTGTATGACAATTAGGAAGTTGGCAGTCGGGAGGGCTTTACATTACTCCGTGAAGGGCTTACCCTGACTCTAATGGGAAGTGGTATTCCCGCTCCGCTTTCCTCCTTTACAATTTCGGAACAAAGCTTTACAAAGCGTTGATAAGAGTTACAAGCGGGTAGGCCAAGTAATCTGTTTTAGTTTCATTCTGATGACAGGTGTGAGGACAAAAGAAAATATGTCTAAGATTTTGTGGAAATCTTTGCTGGTTAGCCCAGCGGTTTTGGGAGCAGCTCTAGCTGTCTCTAGTTCTGCGATCGCGGCTCAGGCTGAAGCACCTGCAGAAGCCTTAGCTCAAGTAGAAGCGCCAACATCGCTGGAAATGCCCATCTTCTCCAGTGAATCTTCTAGCCAGGTAGATTTGTTGGCCCAAGCTGCTCCAAGCGATAGCGATATCCTGCGCCAGGTCGATAGCTACAGCAACGAAGGAGTCAATAGCTCTGCTCAAGTCACCTCCGTTTCCCAGCTTTCGGACGTTCAACCCACCGATTGGGCATTCCAAGCATTGCAATCTTTGGTTGAGCGCTATGGCTGTATTGCAGGATATCCAGACGGGACCTACAGAGGCAATCGCGCCATGAGCCGCTATGAATTTGCGGCAGGTCTCAATGCTTGCCTGGATCGTATTAGCGAATTGATTGCTGCCGCAACTGCAGACCTGGCAACCAAAGAAGACCTGGCAACCCTGCAAAAGCTGCAAGATGAATTTGCCGCTGAGTTGGCTACCTTGCGCGGTCGCGTCGATGCCTTAGAAGCTCGCACTGCCGAATTGGAAGCCAACCAATTCTCTACAACCACCAAATTGGTCGGTGAAGTCATCTTCGCCCTCACTGACAACTTTGGCGATGATAGTGAAGATGACGACAACACCATCTTCGGCGATCGCTTCCGTCTCGTGCTCGAAACCAGTTTCACAGGTGAAGACGTGTTGATTACTCGTCTAGCCGGAGGAAGCTTGCCAGCCTTCACCCCCGATCGATCGTTTGAAGGCGGCCAAACTTTCAACCTTGGTGAGAATGGTAACGATGTCATTGTTGACTGGGCCGCCTACTACTTCCCCATCAGCGACAAAGCTAGCGGTTACATCGCTGCATTTGGAGGCATTCACAGCGACTATGTACCGACAATCAATCCTTACTTTGAGGACTTCGATGGTGGGAATGGGGCGCTGTCTAACTTTGCCTCTGAAAGTCCTATCTACCGGGTTGGCGGCGGTGCTGGCGGTGCTATCACCTATCAATTCAACGATACGATTGGTCTTACAGGTGGTTATCTGGCAGCATCTGGAGGTAGCCCAGCAGAAGATGATGGTCTCTTCAACGGTGACTACTCTGCTCTGGCTCAATTGACTTTCACACCTGGCAGCCGCTTTGCTGCTGCTCTCACCTATAACCATGCCTACAACAACACCACGACTGATATCTTCAGCCTGGGTGGAGACAGCGGTATCGTGGGTAGCCGCTTTGCGAACCAGCCTTATAACACTGTTCGGGGAGCAACGGTAACCAATACCTATGGAGTTGAGGCTTCTTACCAGATTAGCGAGCGAGTGTCTTTGAGCGCCTTTGGTGGCTATCAGGACGTCAGATTGCTGGGTCGCGGTGATGGCGAAACCTGGTTCTGGGGTGCTGGTGTAGCTCTTCCAGATCTGGGTAAGGAAGGCAATTTGGGCGGTATCTTTGTTGGTCAGGAACCGACCTATGGTGGTACCTTGTTTGATGAAGGATCCAGCAGTGGCGAGCCTGACACATCTCTGCATGTGGAAGCTTTCTATCTCTATCGCGTTAGCGACAACATTTCTATTACTCCTGGCGTTATTTGGATTACTGCTCCCAACCAGGATAATGACAATGATGATGCAGTGATTGGTACCGTTAGAACGACCTTCACGTTCTAGATTACGTTTGACTCATCAATCATTTGAGTTTGTTTTAGCCCTGCTTGATGCAGGGCTTTCTGTTTTTTTAGAAAATAGCAAAAAGCAGAAGACAGAAGGCAGAAGGTAGAAGGAAAAGGTTGACTACATCTGGTTTTGAGTTTTTTTCTGTCTTCATCTATTCTCGTAATGCGATAAAAACCTGCAAAACCCTAGCGGAAAACCGGGGTATTCTAAAAAGGGATGCATTTTCCTCGACTTCGGAATGGCACTTACATAAGGTCGGCGGGCAGTGCTCACCCTACAAATTTCCAGGACTTTCAGCGCTCAATTCTTGATGAAGTCAGCGCCATTCACCTCTACTCCGACTGATACCCAGTAGACTTGGAAACGAAATCAATAAAATTGATGAAACGTTTTCCTAGCAAGGCTTCCCAAAATCCAAAATCGCCAATCTAAAATCCAAAATGGTATTGACTTGTGGACCTTTCCTGTAAGTGCGAATACGCGCTCCTGGCTTTGATGGAACTGGCAGCTCGCTACAATGAGGGCGAACCGCTGCAAATTCGTCAGATTGCAACCCAGCAAAATATTCCTGACCGCTACCTGGAACAGCTCTTAGCAATTTTAAGGCGTGGAAATTTAGTTCGCAGTCAGCGAGGATCCCGAGGAGGATATTTGCTGGCACGAGAACCCTGGAAAATTACCTTGTTAGATGTGATGTCCTGTTTGGAAGGATCGGATTCGACTTCAACTGAAGGAGAGGCAGCAGGAACTATCGAGAGTCTGGTGATTCGAGAGGTTTGGCAGGAAGCCTGCCAGATGGCCGATGGGGTGTTAAATAAGTACACCTTGCAAAGCCTGTGCGAGCAACGAGCTATTCGACAGCAACAGGATATTATGTACTACATTTAAGGGGAATGGGGAATGGGGAACAGGGAATAGGGGAGAGGATGGGGGGTACTTCTCTTGAGGTCAGGAGTTTTGAGCATACTGAAACGGCCTGCGCTCAGAATTCCTTATTGGCTATAGTTAAGATGTTTGACTGTTCCCTGTTCCCCGTTCCCCGTTCCCTTTCACTCAAAACATAATGTCCTGTTTAATACCATAGTGCTATATGTCTGCGATGCTTTCTGACCGATTCATTGATGCTCTTGCCTTTGCCACTCGACTGCATGCCAACCAAGTTCGCAAAGGGTCAGGTGTTCCGTATATTGCTCATCTTTTGGGCGTTACCAGCCTTGTGCTAGAAGCTGGTGCCAGCGAAGATGAAGCGATCGCAGCCTTGCTGCACGATGCCATTGAAGATCAGGGAGGGGCGGCAACGCGGGAAATCATTCGACAGCGCTTTGGTCATGAAGTAACAGCAATTGTGGATGGTTGTACTGATGCAGATACAACACCAAAGCCTCCCTGGCGATCGCGGAAGGAAGCCTATATTGCTCATATTCCTCATGCTTCTGATTCAGTACGACTGGTCTCGGTTGCAGACAAGTTACACAATGCCCGCTCTACTCTGCAGGATTATCGCTGTCTGGGCGATGCGCTTTGGGAGCGGTTTTGGGGTGGAAAAGCAGGAACGCTGTGGTACTATCGCGCACTGGTATCTGCTTTCCGGCAGGCGGGATCCAATGCTTTGGTAGACGAGTTGGACAGAGTTGTCTCAGAACTGGAGCAGATTCAATTGGAGCAGATTCAAACAGAGAGATAGTGTTTCTTAAGACCATATTCGCCTTAAATTCAGCACAAAACCGGGTAGCACATCCTCTCCTGAGAGATCAGAGGGATTTCTCAATACTTCTATGTCCTTCCCAGCACGATAAATCTCGACTTGTCTGTTCTGCGGATCGATTAGCCATCCAAGGATTGTTCCGTTGGCGATGTATTCTCGCATTTTGGCTTGCAGCTCGGAAAGACTATCCGATTCAGAGCGCAGTTCGATGACAAAATCCGGGCAAAGGGGGACAAAGCCCTTTCTCTGCTTAGGAGTCAGGGATTCCCAACGCGCTCGACTGACCCAGGCAGCATCGGGAGAGCGATCGGCTCCGTTGGGTAGTCTAAACCCAGTGGAAGAGTCAAAGCCTTCTCCTAACTCCTCGTGTTCTTCGTGCCAGCGAGCGAGTTGACCTGTAATGCTGAAATTCCTTTGACCTGATTCGCCGCCAGTGGGTGGATTCACGATCAACTTTCCTTCTGCCGTACGTTCTAACTTTAAGGTGCAGTTCGCTGCTGAGAGTGCTTCGAACTGTTCTTGGGTCACCTGGAGAGCGATCGTGCTGGGAAGTTGAAGGGCCAGGATCTCAGGTGGAGTGGAGGTTTGTACCATTGTCATTGCCAACGAATTGAAGATGGAGAATAGCGGATTCGAACCGCTGGCCTCTGCGGTGCGATCGCAGCGCTCTACCAACTGAGCTAATTCCCCCCAAAGCACCCATATTCTAGCACTTTGCCTGGTGTTTATATAGAAGGCAGGGGGCAGAGGGCAGGGGGCAGAGGGCAGGAGGCAGAGGGCAGGAGGCAGAGGACAGAAGGGATAGGTTGGCTACATCTTACTTACTCTTGCTGCAGTTGCTGAATCTGGTATTGCGCGTCTTCGTAGCAATTCACCCGACTGGCATCAAGACAGAGTTTGCCTGCTTTCTGAAAGTCTTCAATGGCAGCTTCTTGTTTGCCCTGCCTGGCGCGGACCAATCCTCGATCGTAGTACACTAGGGAATGATTGGGATTGAGCTGAACGACCTGATCGAAATCCGCAATTGCGCCTGGATAGTCACCTAATTCGTAGCGGGCAATGCCCCGGTTGTAATAGGGTTCAGGATCGGTGGGGTCGAGGCGGATGGCAATGTTGAAATCTGCGATCGCACCCTGAATATCGCTGACTCTGCGACGCGCTAATCCTCGATTCTGATAGGCAAAGGTATAGTTTGGATTAATTCGAATTGCCTGGGTACAGTCTTCAATGGCACGCTTCTGATCGCCCAGATTGGAGTAGGATAGGCAACGATTTAAATAAGCAGACGCAAGATCGGGTTCAATTTCAATGGCACGATCGAAGTCCTCAATGGCACCCTGTTCATCGCCCAGAATCGACCGCAGATTGCCGCGGTTCAAATAGGCGGGTGCAAATTCAGGGTCGTGCTGAATGGCCTGGGTGTAATCTTCAATCGCACCCGGTTCGTCCCCCAGTTGAAAACGGGTATTGCCTCGATAATAATAAGCTTTTGCCCAATCGGGATTCAATTCGAGAGATTGGCCCAGATCGTCTGCTGCTTTTTGATATTGATTGCGCCTGTAGTACGCAATCCCACGACAGGAATAGGCATAGCTATTCTTAGGGATGAGGTCAATGGCACGGCTGCAGGTTTCGATCGCAGCGTCTAAATTGTCTTTATCCAGCAGCGTCTCTCCTTCGCTTAGAGTGTATCGTCCGATCAAAGTTTGGGGTAAGCGAATGTAGAGAGCGATACCGAAAAGCACAACTGCACTTGCGATCAGCCCTATTGTCAATCTGTGCGGCGAGACACGCTGTTTGAGCTTCTTTGGCAAAGAGGAAGCTGGCTTAGGAGACTGAATAGGGGGGGACTGGGAGCGCTTTTGCGGCTGAGGCGGAGACTGGGGTTGAGCAGGCGGCTGAGCGGGAGACTGAGTTTGCGATCGCGTCGAGTTGCGCTCTGTTGAGTTGCGCTCTGTTGAGTTGCGCTCTACGGGTACCAGAGAGCGTAACGGTTTTCCAATATCAAAGCCTGCCTGGAAGCGTTCTAGATCGGTCAGCGCCGCAGTCGCAGAACGGTAGGTATCTCGGTTAAGATAATGCCCTGTAATCCGACCTAAAATATTAGTGAGAGCGGGACTGACCCGAGAGCGACTGCGCCAGGCGACTTCACCATTATTCGCGTCCCGCAGCTTTTGCAGTTCATCTGCAGTTAAACCTGTTGCGCCCTGAATCGCGATGGTGCCAATCGCATAGAGATCGTTATTATAGAGCGGACTGTGCGGTCCCGGTTCAAGTAACTTCGTGACGGGTGTTCCCATGGTTTGAGTCACACGCCCCTGGGAATTCATGATTTGAAAATTGATATCTCTAAATGTTCCAAGCCCAACTAAAACCAGCTTTTCATCTGATTGACGCCGAATTAAGTTGGCAGACTTGATATTTCCGTGAATGACCTCGTGCCCGTGGAGAAATACAAGGATTTCCAATACCTCTCGCAAAAGCTGAACAATGTATTCCTCTTCAAGCAGCTGTCCCGGTAAAATTTCCTTCGCTAAGGAGTGACCGGCAATAAATTCTTCAACCAGATAAAATTCTTGATTTTCCTTAAAATAAGCCAGGAGTTGAGGAATCCGATCGTGCTTGCCCAGTCGCTCAAGAATTTCCGCTTTCTTTTTCAGCATCAGCTGAAGAATCTGTATTGTTTTGGGATCGGGACTAGGCGGTTGCAACTGTTTCACTAAACATTGGGGATAGCCTGGAAGATGAGTATCTGCAGCTAGATAAATTCGTCCCAATGGATGCGAATCCAGGACTTCAACAATTCGGTAACGTCCATCCAACAGTTGAGAAATCATGCCAGCACCCGGCTTTCCTGGGTTGATCGTTAACAACGGCGAGGGGGCTTTCTTCAGCAAAATGCAAGAAATCAGAAGCAATCGATCGAAGGTCCGATCTCAGATTCCGTTCAGCAAACCCGCCAGTCAAGAAATTGCACCCAACGAAGGATCGAAACAGCGAGTGGGAGAGGGTTAAATCCCGTCATTTTGGGTTCTGGGGCTTACACCCCTTGGGGAAAATCCTATCCATCTCGGGCCTGGAGTTTTGCTCGGGAGAAAAAGCGCACCGTTCAACATGGAGAGGATTTATCTGTAGTTTGCCAAATAGACGGGAATTAGCTGCTAATACCAATCACTTTAGGACGAATTTGAAAATGATACATCTAAAAGTTTTACGGAGTTGTTGAGCGATCGAAAATCTTTGATTCAGTGTTTTCCCCCGATCGAAATCCAGGTCTTGAAAAATGAGAAACTCTGCAATCAAAGATCGATATTGTGGAGGGGGATCGATCCAGAAAAATTCAGTATTTACTCTTATTCGTCAAACATTTACTTGAAAAGAACTGGTGTATTTTCTGATTTTTTGCGCGCTTGTCAAGAACTATTGCGTTATCCTTATTTCGTGACCCAAGGCTGGGAAATAGACACCTCTTCTATGTCATGACCAATCAGGTCGTGGTCAACAAGTAAGGACACAACTTGGAAGGTAGCGCTCCCGAAGGGGGCGCTAAGCTCCATTTTTTCGTGCCAGAATGGAAAAATGGGTTATTTTGAAAGTCTTGCGGAACAAGGCTTTCAAAATAACCTTCCAAGTTGTGTAAGGATGTTTGAGCGCCCGGGGCCCACCCAGGCGCTCAAACATCCTTGCTTCTGGAGAACTACCGCCAATCATTTCTAATCTGTCATCACAAATCGCTTCTAAATAATAAGCTATGACCCTGGACTCGCCTGAGAAGTTGTGTGTCTCACGAATTTCCTTCCAGCTTCTCTGATGCCTTCTGCTTTTTCTGTCTCTCTCCGTCTGCTGCTGCTTTTCCTGCACTTTACTTCTATTGACGGGTTGGTGATGCACTGCCATGTTTCTGCTGCTCGTTCCCAATCGAGCATGATTTCTGCTGAGTCCAGTTCCCTGCCATGGGGCCAATACAACAAAGTCAACCGTTTCAGGGTGGGAATCAGGGCTGCGGCTAGATTCAAGAGTAACTCAGCGCGATCGCGGCAGGCATTCAGAGCCTCCAAACTGAGGCAAACGAGACAGAGCGAGGGAAAATGCTCCAGCGTATCTGGCTCAGCATTTTGCCAGCCCTGGGTTCCTCTGACGGCCCAGGGAGCAGCTTCGTATTCGATCGCAAGGTCCGTAACAATCGATTTTGACAACAAGCAAGGCAAGGCTGTCTCAAAGGCGAGAACCCTGGGGTCGTCTGGGGTGAAATGATACTTGCCCCCAGGAAACTGCAGACAGAGACCAAAACAGCCCCCCTGGAAGGGCAGATAATACCAGCCCCAGGGAACCGCATGATGCAGAACATCCGCTGTTTCTCGATCGGGACAGGCAATTGTCAGGAGCGGAAACGCTGTCTTTCCCTGCTCCCGGAGCGGTCGACTGTCAATGTAGGGACGCTGGCAACGTGCGATCGCAGCCGCCAGAATTGGATCCAGAGCCAGCTTCATCAACAATCGATCGATCTCCCGTTCTCCCCGCAAGACTTCGCACCACAACAGCATATCGGTCACAGGGTTTACCTCCAGTTGACTGTTTCGAAGTTCGTTGCCACCCCTTTAATGCTGCAAGACCTTCTGAGTCGTCATTACAGCCTCACAACACCTCACCTCGCGCAACCCACGAACGGTGCCAGGTGCCGATTGTGTTCGAGGGGCGATCGATCAGTTTCCGCTGAACACCACTTGGACGGTTATTTGAAAGCCCTGCACCACAAAGTTTTCAAATAACCTGTTTGTAGCTCCAGCAGGAATAAGTAAGGTTTAGCGACCAGGGGGCGCTAAACCTTATAAGTCGTATCTGGACCCGATCGGAGCAGGTTCGAAAGTAACCCTAACCGGAACCAAGACTCGTAAAACGGTGCCGAGCCATCAGGGAGAACAAACGCAACTGTAGGGCACAACGATGTGCTTGCAAAAATGGTTTGCATCTTGCTAATTGCTCGCCATAGAACCTGCGACTGGGAAGGTCAGTGAAATTTTTACAACTCACATTGCAATCCCTTTGATTCAAATCCGAAGCTCAAATTAGATTGAGTCGGAAGATTAGGATAGTTTGGGAACATTAAATCAAAATTGATTCCTACCGGAATCTTGCCCCCACGCTCCAACGTTGGAGCGCGATCGATTGTCTCTATTAGCGACAATCATAGTTTAGCATGCTAGTCGCCAATAGCGACACAAGCAGATGAAAATTAAAAAATGATAGGCTAATCGGTATGTCTGTTCCTGCAACTCAAGCCTTGTTGCAAGAGATCCTCCAGGCTGCTCGCAAGCGGCATGGTGGGAGTTGTCGCTCCTTTGCTGAAGCAATTAATCGATATTACGGTGCTGAACTCACGGCTAAGGATTCTGTCAATCGATTGGAGACCCGAGGTGTAGTGAGCAGCAGCGATGCCCGGTTGCTCGCGTTGATTGCGCCATTAACCCCTTATTCTTCTCAGGAATTGTTGGAGATTGCAAAAGGCGATTTTTCTACACAAAATTCGCTTGAGCGTGCATCCAGCAAAAGAGTACAAAGCCATCCATCAACCAAAGTAATGCCATCTTCTGCCATCAGCTATTTGTTAAGGTCTACATTGCGAAATCAGGAGATCCCGCGCTCAGATTTTGCCAGCAAAGCTGTATTGTCGCTGGAACGGCTTAACGAGATTATTGATAAGGGTGTAGAGCCATCTGAGGAGGAGTTTCAATCTCTTGCAAATGCGATCAATCACTACACTCATGAGGAATGGACAGGAGCAATGCTGGGTCGCCTTTATCGGGATTTACCAACTCAGAATGGGGACTGACATGACGTGGAAGGTTAGCATCCCCTATGGAGCGCTTACCTGTTTTTTCATGGCAGTACTACACAATCACCGTCCAAATCGTGGATTGACGTCTGTCAAGTTCGATCGATGGAGTTTTTCCCGACTGCAACGCTATCCCTTTCAAAGCAGGATGGGGGTTAAAAGCTATCTCGATCGAGAGCGATTTCAATTGCGTCGATGGTTTCAGAGGGTTTTTCGATCGTCGGTAGCATAATTTTAATCAATGCCAGCATATCCAGGTCTGGACAACCGATAACAATTTTCCGATCGGTGTAGCGCAACCGACACCGCTTCAATAGCATTTTGTTTTCTGGTAACTGATGATTGACAAAATAGTCAACGATTGCCTGGTTGCTGGTGGCAACCCGCCTGCCCTGCAACCATTGATGTTGCTGTTCTAATCGCATGACGATTGCGATCGCGCCCCATAAGACATAGAGTTCTCGGGCCCGAATCAGCTTCTGTTTTCCCAACTCTTTCTGGCCGCAACTGAAATAATAGCGGCCTAACAGCTCATTGGCTAAGGCATCTTCGTGGGTGTAGCCCTGGTTCGCCGCGCCAAGAATGGCCTGCAGATAGAAACTTTCCGCTCGTTCGCGATCGCCCAGGATGCGATCGCGCTCCGCTTCCACCAGCTGGAACTTATGCAAAAAATTCATCGGCCCCGACTGAGACCAGGCCGCCATCTGGCGCTGGTTCGCTACGACCTTCTCGGCCAACGCTGGACGTTCTGAGGGTGGAGCACTGCGATAGTAACCTAAAATTGCCAGGGAATGATAAAAATTCAGCTGGGTTGTCGTTGCGAAACCGCTCATCACTGCGGCATATGCTGTCGCCTCCTCCAGGTGATTCAGTGCTGTAGCATATTCTTCAAAGAAATAGGACAGAATCCCCTGGCCCAGATAGGTCAGAAATAAGGCGAACGTATTATTTTCTGCCCGTAAATCAGGGAGCAATATTTCTGCATCAAAGATGCTTCCTTTCAGCTGGGCATTGCCCGTGGCTCGCCCTAAGTTTAAGGTGACCTGATTAAAAATTTTGTTGAGTTGAATATTAAGAGAAAGTCTGAATTTCTCCAGTATTTTTGTGTGTTGCCCATAGATTTTTTCCAGTTCTGCTAAGTTTATGCCAGCGAAAAAAGAATGGGTGCAATAATTGAGCGTGGCATGACCGACAAAATCCAGATCGCCATACTCAATGCCAATGGCAATCGCACTTTCAAAACCTGGCAGCGTTTGTTTCAGGTCGATCCAGTGTTTAACACCGCAATGATAAATATTAATCACTTTGCAATGGAGTCTTTTCAAGTCAAAGCGTTTCAGCAATCTCAAGGCCAACTCGCCGTATTGATTGCCCCGCTTAATCTCCCCTGATATACACAACAAAAATGCATAATCAACACAAACACTAGCCGATAAAAATGAATTACCCATCTGCCAATAAAGATTTAGCTCAGTAATAATTGTCAATTGGATAGATTTTGGATCCACCAAGGGAACAAAATCGCCAATCGTGCATAATACTTTCAGCGCAGATATTTTTATTGGGTCGGATACTTCTGGTAGATTTTCTAGTGCTTCCATACTCAGCTCGTTAGGAAAATCTTGTTGCAGCTCAATGCCGATATTTTTCAGCACTGATAAACCCAAATCCACCGCTTCTTTGTATTGCACTTGAGCAATATAGGTCTGGATTTTAAGCTGATAGACACTTATTTCGTCCAGTACTGTATTTGTATTTTCCAGGGCAGTCGCTGATAACCTGTGCGACTGTTCAAACTGTCCATTCAGAGATTCGGTTTCGATAGCCTCTCGATAGATCTCCAGGGTCAGGGCATAATTCCGCTCCCAACTCTCATCCAGCAATTGGAGGCATTGGTGGATATAACTCAGGGCTGAGGCAAAATCAGCAACCTGCTTCGCTTTCCGAGCTGCATTAAGATTGAGAACGCAGAGTTCATCTTTTTTCGCTTGAGAGGGTAACAATCTGCTGCCTAAATTGAACTGATTCACCATTAAGAAAAAATGGTCGGCGGTGTTTGCCGCTTGCAGCAACTGTCCCGTTGCCAGATGCATGGCAGTTCTGGTCGCGGGTTCAATCAAGTCGTAGACCCGCTGTTGGATCCGATCGTGAGCGAAGCAAACGACTAGCCCCGCAGACTCGCGGACGATCGCGATCAACCCCGACCGCAGGGCGGGGCGCAGCTGCAGTAGCGTTTTAAACGGCGATTGTTCGCCCATGGCTGCCAGCAGAAGCAGTGAGATCCGTCCGCCAATGCAGGCCGCTCGTTTGAGTAAATGGTGGGTCTGGGCCGGTAACTGGGCCAGTCTTTGCGCCACAATTTCGAACAATGCCGGGTTGGGCAGATGTTCGAGTTGCCAGCGCCAGATCCCGCTCCCTGTCTCTTGAAACAGGTGTTTGTTGAGATAAAGGTTGTACAGCGACTGTTTCAGCCACAGGGGATTGCCTGCAGTTTGCCGAAACATCCAATCCGCAAGGGATCTGGCACGTTCGCTATCGTCGTGCAGCGTATCGGCCACAAGCTGGCCCACCTGACGATCGGAGAGCGCCTCCAGTTGCAATCGCTGGACTGCAGTCCCCGCTGCCTGTAACGTCTCCATAGTCCGGGTCAAGGGATGGTTGGGGCCGACTTCGTTGCTGCGGTACGTCCCAACACAAAACAGATAGCGGGTTTCAGGATCGGTCAACAGCCGCTGCAGCAGCTTCAAGGTGGCTGGATCGGCCCACTGCAAATCATCCAGCACCAGCACCAGGGGGGTATCTGGGGAACAGAACGAGCGGATGAAGTTGCCCCACACCAGATGAAAGCGGTTCTGAGTTTCGACTGCGCCTAAGGGGGCGATCGGGGGTTGTTTGCCCAGCAGCTGTTCCACTTCCGGAATGACATTGACGACGATCTGTCCCTGGGAGCCGAGGGCGGTTGTCAGGTGTTTGAGCAAGGTATTTTTGTCATGAGCCTGGTCTAAAATGTGCCGGGTTAAGGTTCTAAAGGCAGTAACGATCGCAGCATAGGGCACATTGTGCTGCAGTCGATCGCACTTGCCTGCGGCCACCCAACAGGCATGCTGACGGGCAATTGTGGTCTGTCCGTGACTGGCGATTTCGGTTTTGCCGACCCCAGGCTGACCAGAAATGAGCAGGAGTTCTGGCGTTCCTGTTGTTTTGACTCGATCGAAGCGCTGCAACAATTCGGCGCTGGCGGCTTCTCTGCCATACAGTTTTGAAGGAAAGATTAAAGCCATGGAGGAACCTGCTTTCTGTACCCTATAATCTACACCGAATTGAACTATTTAGTGGTTTTACACACGATGCGAATCTGCATCTACGGATTCCATATTTTTACCGACATAACTAAACTGCAGATTGCAGATCTAAAATTGCAGGAGCGAATATATGGATGCCAATCAGGAACGGATGATCAGCAAGGTAGTCGCCAAAGCCTGGATGGATGGGGCGCTGTATCAGCGCTTGTTGACTGAGCCAAAGCGCGTCTTACGGGAAGCTGGAGTCGTATTGGGGAGTTTGGCCGTAGTGGTGGTGGTCATGAGTACAGGGCAAGAAGCGTCTGCTGCAACTCTGAAGCACAGGTCAGAATTTAAACAAGAGACAGTGCTTGAAATCGTGCTGCCCCCTGAGCCACAACCTCTTAGCGAAGAAAGCCTGACAGAAGTAGAAGACGAAATAGTAGTTGCTTTTTGCCTACGAGTATGTGTTTGTTAAGTTCAGTCTGGCAACAATCAGAAATTCCAAATTCAAAAAAACAAGAGGCTGAAACCTTGAGTTTGCGTTCCGAGAATTGCCTTTGCAAAGGCATCGATTTTTTGAAATGACCGAATCTCATTCCAAATTTGGAATTGCTGGGCAACAATACTATGGTTGTTTTTCTCACGTTCCTGAGGATGCATTTGTTAGCGGAGTGCTGACAGTCTTAGCCAATCCTTTGCGATGGGCAGCTTGGCATCCATAGATTTTACATTTTTGCTGCCATGACTAAACTGCAGATTGCAGATCTAATATTGCAGGAGTGAGTATTTCACAACAGTGCGACTGCTAGCAACAGACTATATTTTGTGTTTTCCCTTTAAGGTAGGGGTGAAAATCCTTACCTCTAGAGGGCTGCCACCGTTAACTGGGGCTGCGGTTTGTTTGTCGGGTACGACGCCGATGGCGAGCATAGCGAATGAACCAGGCTCCCAGGATATAGCTGCCGATGGCGCAGATGGCACCAACAATGGTGCAGCCTAAGAACAGGGGAACGGCAAAATCAGCACCGAGGGCAACGAGTTCTTTCAATAAGGGAATGAGGGCAAAGTCAGCACCGAGAGCGACGAGTTCTTTGAGGGATTGGGTAACGGCTAAAGATTCGAAGCTGGAGTTCAAGATCCAGGTGCCTACGTGGAAATTAAAGACGAAAATGGGGATGTAGGTGGCTGGGTTGCTGATCCAGGTGCCGGCGAGGGCGAGGGGAATGTTGCCGCGCAAGAGGGCGGCCAGGGTGCCGCCGATCAGCATCTGGAAGCCGAAGATGGGGAAACAGCCGGCAAAGACACCGGCAGCTAGACCTCGGGCAATGGCATCTGGATGGCCTTTTAAACGAACGAAGCGGCAGTAGAGGTAGCGCAGGCGACGCCATAGCCAGTGCCGTTTAAAGCGTCTGGCATTTTGTGTAGAATTGGTCGATTTGATCCCCATGACATATTGAAAGGGCTGCAGCCAGTGTTGTTGGAGGTAACCGTTAATCTGGGCTAGCGCGATCGCAGGTTTGGTGACGTTCGCAATCCAGGGTTTTTGGTCCATATTTTTGATGAAGGGGGTTAGTTTTTATTTTATAGCAGAAGGCAGGAGGTAGAGGGCAGAAGAGGGCAGAGGGCAAAGGGCAGAAAGCAAGAGGCAGAGGGCAGGAGGCAGAAGGGAAAGGTTGAACAATCGCGCTGGGTTTATTTTGCCACTCTTGCAAAGCAAGGCTGGAAAGGTGGCCTTCCAGTCTGGGGAAATTACACTTTTTTGCTTAATTAGAAACTCGTTTGCCGATCTTGCGGACAATAGATGGCTACGGGAACATGGTCTCGGTTGAGTTCAATGGCGAGATTGACCGGTTGCGGATCGCTCTGCTGTGGATTGCTCAGGAGCGGTTGAATGAATAATTCAGGATGAAGCGCTTTCCAGAAGTATTCGACAAAGTGCACGATCTCGGCTTTGGTCATCCCGGCTCGTCCGGCTGCGATCGCGCGCCTTTCGGCTTGCCATCGCCACTGCTGGCTGAACCGATAGTCAGACGCATAGAGCACCATGAGTCGATCCAGACGCTCCCACAAAGGGGAGTATTCCTGCAGGTTTACATTCATATCGCGGGCAAAGCACCGATCTGCCTCTGTGAAAATTGGTGGTGGAGCGCGGTCAAATTCCGTTGGGTCGATCGGTCGAAGGCCCACAAACCAGCCTTCAAACAAAACAATGTCGATATCCGCGACCTTGTCGGGTTGGGTTCGGTCTCCCGCACCGCCAAAGGCAGATTTATCAAAGCGAGGAACCGCAATGGTTTGTCCGGGTGCTGGCTGCCGGAGACGGTCTAGCACCGCAATTGCCAGAGAGACATCGTGGGTCCCTGGCGGCCCGCGCCAGACCAGACGCGGGTCTTGTTGTTGGAGCTGGAGGCGTTCGGCACGGGTTTTGTAGACATCATCCAGAGAGAGACTGAGGGTGCGATAGCCTGCATGTTCCAGAGTCAGTTTCAGTATTTTCCCTAGGGTTGTTTTTCCAGTTCCCTGGGCCCCTAGAATACCCTGTACCAGAGGCCGATTCAGCTGTTTTCGTTGAGCCGTCAGATCCATGGCCAGAGGCAACCACAGGCTCCATAGCATGGCAAGCGGGTTCCCCTCGTCTTCTGAGCTAAAAAGGGCCTGGCAGAGATCGCGAAAGGCTGGATAGAGGGAACGGAGCAGGTGCGATCGCGCTTGAACCGTTGCGATCGCATTATCCACCGTCACGCCAAACGCCTTTGCCCGGAGGACATCTCTCAGCTCCCAGTCTGCCAGTGCCTGCCAACATTCAGCCGCCAGCGACTCTCCCGCCACCCAGCGTTGTAACTCTCGCACCGGAAATCCATCTAGACAGCACATCCTCAAATAATTGATGCTCCTTTAGCGGTTAGTAGTGAACTGGCACGGCTCATTTGATGCAATAGAGTTAGGGTGTCGAAAAGGCTATAATCCTTACTCGATAGACCTCGGTAGCACTAAAGTGCCCACTACGAACATGGGTAATGAACAACGAATACTAATTTGACTTGACGATACAATCGATAAGATTGGCAAAATGCTTTCCTTGTGAGGCTTTCTTCAAGCCAAAATCGGCAATCTAAAATCCAAAATGGTACTTTACGATCCCAACTTAAACGCTTCTAAATACATGCTATAAGCCATGCCGATTTTAAATGCGTTCAGCATATTGAGAAACAATGGATTGGTATTGCGCTTGACTCGATAGGCCCAGAGGCTGATGAGTTCTGCGATCGCAACCAGTACCCCAGCCGCGAACGGGTCTATATAAGTTTTTTGGCCTGCGATCGCGGCTGCCGCCTCACCAAAGAAAAACCCACCCAGCAGACTAATTGCCACCAACGAAAGCCACCGCCAGGGATTGCCAAACCACTGCTCTACCTGTCCGATCGTGCCATCCAACAACCGATTCAGCCGCGTATCTTGCATAATTTGTGTCTCTCCAAAAAAAACAAAACCATTCCCATTCCTATTAAACCTCCTGCATTTCCAGGTAATGGACTGACACAACTAATTGGGTGCAACAGAGCCGGATTATAGAAAAAACTGTAACGCTTGCCTGATGGTCTCCATAGCGCTAAAGTGCCGATTACAAAGTTTGACAACTTTAGGCGTGTCAGACCAGTAGTAGACTGGCACGCCTAATTTAGTGCAATAGATTTAGATTGTCGAAAAGGCTATAATTTTGACTAGATAGACATCGGCAGCACTAAAGTGCCAACTACGAATTTACACTATTTTAGACGTGTCAGACCAGTAGACTTGGATAGAACAAAAGTTTTGCGACTAGATGTAGTAACACTGCCTCCTGCGCTCTGCCTCCTGCGCTCTGCCTCTTGCCCTCTGCCTCCTGCCCTCTGCCTCCTGCCCTCTGCCTCCTGACACATTACAGCGGATCGGAATGCACGATCGTACAATCGCGTCCTGTTGCCTTTGCCCGATACAAAGCCGAATCGGCAGCGCGAATGAGCTCTTCTCTCGTTTGTCCGTGGTTTGGGAAGCACGCGACTCCCAAGGAAATCGTAATTTTGAGGGGTTGATCTTCATAAAAGACGTCAAGGCATTTGGCCCCTTTACGAAGTTGTTCAGCACGTTCTCTGGAATGCTCCAAAGATGCGTCTGGGAGAATCACCAACAATTCTTCCCCCCCGTAGCGACAGGCAACATCTGAGCGCCGGATGTTGGTCTGCAGAAATTGTCCCAGAGCACGCAGAACTAGATCGCCTGCTTCATGCCCAAAGGTATCGTTGAAGCGTTTGAAATAGTCAATATCTACCATGACGATGCCTAAAGGTTGCTGCTGGCGTCTGGCCTGGTGAATAGATTGTTCCAGGGCATCTTCCAGATACCGTCGATTGAATAATCCGGTCAGAGGATCGCGAATACTTTGAGTATGAAGAGTTTGACGCAACTTTAAATTAGCCAGTGCGAGAGCCAGATGTTCGGCGACGGTCACCGCCAATTGTTGTTTTGCTGTCGGTAAGCGATCCGGTGCCGCTGAGACCAAGTATAACAGTCCCAGGGCTTGTCCCTGAGCCATCATAGGCGTGCAGAGGGACTCAGCAGTTGAGGCATCGGGAAGGAGGTGTTTGCAGAACAAGTTCATGTGTCGTTTTTCAGCCCAGTGGGGGCGGCCCCGTCGTAAAGCCCAACAGTCTTGAAGATCGAACAGCGTTTGACTGCTGAGGGCGTTGCCCCAAATGGCCACTGCCTCAGCCAGAGTGCAGGATTCATTGGTGATGAATACAGCTCCAGAACAGTCTGGAAATAAGGGTTGAATCAGGTCTGCGATCGCACCATAAGCTTCTTCCACAGTAAGACACACTTGTAGAAAATCACTCATTTCAGCCATTAATGCCTGTTCCTGGGTCCGCAGTTCAAGTTCATTCACCCAGGCCGTTAGTTGGCAATTCGCTTGCTGCAGCGCTTCCTCCGCCCGTTTGCGTTCAGTAATTTCAGTGGCTGTGCCCAGAATTTGCTCAGGGGTGCCGTCTTCATGACGGGTAAAGAGCGTGTCTCGACTCATAAACCAACGCCATTCACCATGAGTTGCTTTCATGCGATACTCCCGTTCAAAAATATCGCCCTCTTTAGCAGTGTTGAATTGGTCGAGATGGGTAGAAAAATGGTCAGCATCATCAGGATGCATTAGCGTTCGGAACCAGTCATCTCCCATACGGGAAATTGCTTCTTGGGTATAACCAAGCATATCGGCAATTTCGTAATTTGTATATATCGTTCGTTGCTCGTGCAGGTCGTAGACGTAGAGCATACTGGGAATCGCATCTGCAATGCGTTGGATAAAGTGTTGGTTTTCCCAGAGTGCTTTCTCAGCTTGCTCTTCACGAACTATGGCTTGCTGCAATTGCTTGTGCGCATTAACCAGATCTGTTTTGCACTTTTCTAACTGATCTTCCAGGGTGGTGCGCAATTGGTCTTCACCATCTTGTTGTGTTTGTATGGTTTTCTGGCGATAGCGGGAGTAAAATCCCAAGACCAATAGCAACAGCAGGACAAATGCAATTCGGAATGGACGCTCAAATCCGACGCTAGCAACAACCAACGTTGCGATCGCAACTCCACCCCATAGGAGCAGTATCGGGATTGCGTTGCTTCTATTCTGCGAATCCTCATTTGGGTTTCCCTGATGCCCCAAGCGAGCAATCAGTGGTGCTAGCGAGTCCCAAAACTGCAAATTAATTTTCACCCTGAGTTGGCTCCTGAATGCTGAAACTCCTGATTTTAGAAGCTATCCCTATCGCAGCAATGCATCCTCTGACAGCGACAAATGCTCCACTACAGCAATTCCACCTTTCAAAACCGTAACTCTTTTTCTTAAAAGGCTAAATATATCACCTTATCTCTCAACAAGAAAAAGGTTGATGCAGCTAGCATTTCTGGTTTTTACCTGGGTATTTTGGGCTTCGTTGAAACCATAAAAGAGACACTCCCATCCTTTTTAACGCTGAATTTTGCCACAGGAAGCACATCTAGTTTCAATATGGCGCAGAATTTTATCTTCCATTTTGAGATCTAGAATTTTTCCAGTGGAAAATCTACAATCTCCAAAACAGAGGGAGTCGATCGCCAATCATTGGGTATCCTCCTGAGGATTAACTTAAGCTGGGAAAATTTGACATCGCTAGAATCTAGACACAAAAACCAGCAATCAGAAGATAAATAGATTCTAACTTCTGACTTCTGATTTTTTGCTTTCGATCTCTAAATCCTGGTTACCTTCAAGGAGGCAGCTCCCATAAGGGGGGTAGTTCGTCCTCCAGAGGAAAACTTTCCATACCAGTACAGGCAAAGTCTATGTTACTTTCCTTTAGGATCGTTGCTCTTTGTATGTTTTGAAATCCGCCAGATTAATGATCTTTCGACATTGACTGTATTCACTAAGACTCATTGCGGATTTACAGGAATACATTTGTGTCAACCAGGTGTTGTCCAACCTCTCTCTCCGAGAAGATTGAACATGCCCACAATATAAGTAGTTAAACAAAATAAATTGTGCATTCGAATTGGCTGAAATTCATGCAATTCAAGCATTTCCCAATTTTGAAATATATAATTTATTTTGTACAGGTACTTATTAGCATCCAAGATCGTTAGGACAGAGCAAGTGAGAGAGTGCGAAACGCACCCTCTCAATTATTTTACAAGGTTTGAAAAATAGCTCGTTTTGTAGTTTCAGCATGAAAAGGTAAAGGGTAGTGCTCTCAGTGAGGGCACTGGCCTTCCCAAAAGTTGGCCCGCCGCGATCGAAGTGAAGGATGTTTAGAGACCTGTCCTATGCGGTTAACGTGAGTTCGATGAAAATCAACGCTTGAAACCCTTGAAAAATAAGACTCTCTAAATCTAAATCCTCACAAAACCTGGTCAGTGTGAGTCCAACACACTGCAAATTTTGTATCGTGCGCGCAGCCGCGATCGTGCTTTGTAGTTTTGCAACGCGATCGAGTGCCCAATCAGTCGCTCAAGTGACTTCATGTTGATGAGCTGAGATCGCAACAGGTTGAGGGCAGAAGGAACAAACGTCCAGGACAGCAATCGCTTCAGATTTGAAGCAATCCCTTAGGGGCTATGCGATCGCCACCCTGCTGTTTGTATTAGAGAGCATCAACTACCTTGTCCAATTTTGCAGCCTGCAATAGTCTTTTCAAAGCATCTGTGATGGAACTATCGCTGGGTTGGGAACGATGGAGTTCGTCCAGCGCTGCCAGAGCATCATTCCAGAGGCCGTTGCGGATATAAATATCAACCCGATCGCTCAAGGAAGATCCCTTCAAGGCTTGTTCCAGATCCGGATCTTTTTCCACTCGCTGAACCCAGCCGCGTGCAAAGATGGTTCCACCACCTGGACAGATCAAGGTAAAGCTCCAACGATAGTTTTGGCCGATTTCTAAAGGGGGAAATCCTGCCTGGGCAGGTAGGGCAAAGCTAACCAGTCCAGGTTTGGTGATGGAATCGGTGGAATCCGGTTGCTGCGTCAAAGCAAACTCTGCTTCATAAACCGTGTTTTCTGTCAACTCCTCTGTTTCCAGAGTAAATTTCAACCGTTCGGCCTGGTTTTTGGGAATATAGGCCAGGAATGTAGGGTAGGGTTCTGCTGTTTTACCCAGGCTGCTTTCTGGCACCAGCACAGTGAGCGGTGTTGGTTCGAGTACGCAAGGACTACGCGTTGCACCGCCTTCTCGGCCGCCAGGTCTGCCCTGTTCTTGTGGGGGGGTAAAATTAGCATCAATTCCCCATTCGCTGGGAATATTTTGGCCGAGGGATGCGGCCTGGAATTGGGCTTGTGCTGGAAATTTCGTCAGCACAGCGGGTGTCGATGAAAGCATTAACGCGAGAAGTGCCAGGTTGAGGAGTGACCGTGTTCTAGTCATGGGAAAACTTGCCTTCCGTTCAGAGTGCATAACTTGAAAGATTGTTTTGATAACGTTACTGTTCCGAATTGTCCTGAATAGGACAGGGTTAAGCCATCCATGCGTTCAGGATGCAATTAACAATCGATAGGGATATTCTTATTATCTCTTGCATGACAGTTGATTGTCCTGCTGATTGTTAATTGCTCATTGCTCGTCGATCATTGCTCATTGCTCGTTGTTCATTGCTCGTTGTTCATTGCTCATTGCTGAACGTAGGGAACGGGAATCAGGTCTGAATCATCAATCATCAACCACCAACTATGAACTTGAACCATCAACCACCAACTATGAACCATCAACCACCAACTATGAACTATGAACTATGAACCATCAACTATGAACCATCAACTATCAGCCATTCCTCATTTTTCAAGCGGAGCGATCGCAAATCGGGAGAGATCGTCTTCCACAAATAAGCGCAACTCGTACATCTGGTTGCATTTTGATCTCACAGAAAGCCGTATCCTAATTCAGGAAGCGATCGCGATGGCAAAACCGGTTCGTTTGTTCAGCATCCTTAGCGGGGATATATGCTGATCCGTCCTGGCAGTCAGATTTTGGATGAAAGACATTTGCTGGATTTAGCACCAGGGATAGCCCAAAAGCACCCGAACTGAAAATCAATCCTCTAAAATCAGCAAATCCTCGAATTGATGCCCATACACAGTCCAAAACCGAAAATCGCGCATCCAACCATCGATTGACTGAATTCCTCCGACGCTAGCACGCTTCGTGCCAGATTGCCTAGCAATGTGTATCTTCAAGCCATGCAGCTATGATTCCTGAATCCTCTGTCCGCTCATTTCATCCGTATCGACCTCACACTCTCAGACCGATTGGTGCTTATGCCATTCACGGCATCGCGTTTTTCGATGATAAGCTCATCGCGATCGATGCCGTTCGAGGATATTTGCTCCAGTTGGAGCTAAAAAGTAACAATGCTACCATCTTGAATCCTTACCATGTATCAGATTTTACTGCAGCAACAGGATTGGCTGTTGGGCCAGACAACACGCTCTGGTTTACCCGAGAAAATAACGTTTTTTTCTGTAGCTTGAGCGATCTGACTCCCCGTCATTTCGTTACTCTTCCTTATTCTGTACAGGGTGTGGCTGTCTGGCAATCAACAGTGTATGTTACTTGCGAAAAAGCGGGCTATATTCTAGTGTTTAGCCGCTCGATGGGGCGGCAAATTACTCGTTTTTATGCTCCAGGGATTGGCCCCGAAAACATTACCGTTCGGGGGGAGGAACTTTGGGTCTGCGATCGCACAGAACAGACAGTCTATTGCCTCGAACGGGCAACGGGCGAGATTCAATTTAGCGTACTGACCCCCTTTGAATTTCCTACGGGGCTAGCCTTCCAACCCAACCCAACCGGTGAAGAAACCCTCCATGTCGCCTATGCGGGCGAGGAAGCCTACATCCGCGATAATCCCAATGCCGAACAGACCCACGAACTCACATTTCGCGATCGCACCTTCATCCATCCCCTTTCTTTCCGCTATTTCCCCAACAAACATTACGCTCTCTCCAATGGCTATCTGGTCGAGATGTCCTATGTTGAAGAACTCTCGCCCCTGGAAGCATTTCAGTTTGAAGACCTGGAATGGCGCATCGCCCTACCCGCTGAAACTGCCCGCCAAAAAGTGAGGCAGGTTGAACCCATAGGTTTACCCTTTGTTGAGGAAATCCAACAGGGACAACGCGTTGCTGTCTTCAAATTTGACCATCTCAAACCCAACGAGCGGCATCTATTCGGCTGGCGGGCGCTACTCGAGGTTTACAGTATTAAATACCGTTTACTGCCCCATGACGTCGAATCTATCCCCAATCTGACACCCGAATTGGAGTCCCGCTATCTGGTAGACGATGATGAACTCGCCATGGACACCCCCACCATCCGTCGCGCTGCCCAAGAAGCGATTGGCACCGAAACCAATTTGCTACGGCAAATGTTTAAAATCCGCAACTATGTTTACGACCGTCTGTCCTATGGCATCAAACCCCGCATCGACACTCCTGATGTGGTATTAGAACGGGGAATTGGCTCCTGCGGTGAATATCTGGGCGTGTTGTTGGCCCTGTCCCGACTGAATGGTATTGCTTGCCGCACTGTAGGTCGCTACAAATGTCCCGCCGACGTCGATCGTCTGGGCGCGCCCCTACAGCCTGACTTTAACCATGTTTGGATGGAGTTTTACATTCCCGGTTTTGGCTGGGTACCGATGGAATCGAATCCAGACGATATCATTGAGCGCGGTCCCTATCCAGCTCGATTTTTTATGGGGCTGTCCTGGTATCACATGGAGGTGAGTAAAGGCATCCCATTTGAGACGCTGCGGGTTAAGGGCAAACCGGTTAATCGGGAAGAGGTTGCCATGGGCGATCTGGCAATTAACCACGTTCGGTTTACAATCCTGGAAGAACTCTCGCCTGTAGAGAGCACCACCTGAAGGAAAAACACCATGGATGTCATCCCCGCTATCGACCTGCTAGAGGGTCGCTGCGTCCGTCTCTACCAAGGAGACTATGCCCAATCAGAGACTTTTGATGAAAATCCGATCGCAGTTGCCCGAAAATGGGCAAACCAGGGGGCTAGCCGATTGCATGTAGTCGACCTTGATGGAGCCAAAGCGGGGCACCCTGTTAACCAGCATTCAATTGAAGCGATTGTGCGGGCTGTTGATATTCCAGTTCAGGTGGGCGGCGGTTTGCGATCGCGCCAGAGCGTCGCCCACCTGCTCGCCCTTGGCGTCCAGCGCGTCATCCTGGGCACGGTCGCCGTCGAACACCCCGACCTGATCGCCTCGCTGTGTCAGGAATTCCCCAACCAAATCGTCGTTGGCATCGACGCCCGCAACGGACGAGTTGCCACCCGGGGCTGGCTCGAAACCGCTGAAATCCTCGCCACCGATCTAGCCCAACAGATTACCCAGGCTGGCGTTGCTGCCATTATCTACACCGATATCCATCGCGACGGCACCCTCCAGGGGCCAAACATGGACGCCTTGAGAGAACTCGCCAACGCCAGCACCATCCCCATCATCGCCTCCGGTGGCGTCAGTTCCACTGTGGATTTGCTTAGCCTCCTGGCCCTTGAACCCCTCGGCGTTACCGGCGTTATTATCGGTCGCGCTCTGTATACAGGTGACATTGCCCTGAAAGAAGCCCTGCAAGCCATTGGTCCAGGTCGCATTCAAGACATTCCTCTGGACTTTGGTACTTCCACCTTTGCTTAAAGGAAAAGGAAATAGCAGATTGGGCAATCTGCTGCAAGCGATTGATAGTCCTGGCAAAATCCTCTCTGGTGCGCAAGCTGGATTTAGTTTAGAATATTCTTATCTGAATCTATATATTCCCCTAGCATTTCCATAGTCAAACTCCAGCATAGCCTCATGTTTTCCCCTGCCTTTGGCCCTCTGCCATAGCACTGGACGTCTCCCTCGCTAGCATCGTTCAAGTCAAGTAAAGATAACCCATGAATGCCACCCCATCTGAATCGGACGAAATTCAGACGCTCAAGCAACGAGCAGATACCTTTGAAGACCGTCTGGAAGCCACCCGACAGATTGTCGAAGCCAATAGTCTTGGCATCGCAGAACTGCGCGCTAACCAGGCTGAGATGCATCAAACCCAGTCTCAATTACAGATCGCTCAAGCCCAGCTGGTGCAAATGTTTTCGCAGCAGCAGGACAGTCTGCAGGAGTTTAAGCGCACCACCAATGCGGCCCTGGATCGGATGGAGCGCAACCAGGCTGAGACCAATCGAGAACTAGAAGCCCTGCGGCAAGAACAGATGGCGCTGCGACAGGAGCAGATGGCGCTGCGGCAAGAGCAACTGGGCATGCAAACCGAAATCCGCCGCATTTTGGACTACCTGCTGCGTCGCGACTCAGAGTAGCATGGCGTTGGGAATTTCAAATGATGAAGTTGAACCTGGACCTGAAGGCTCCAGGTTCAACTTTATGCTGTTATTAGCAATGCCATCGCATGAGCCTGAAGCAACTGAAAGCAAACTTTGACCTGCCTTTAAAGGTCTGGATTCTGGCGCTGATTGCCTTTATCAACTCTGTCAGCTTCACGATTCTGATTCCCATTCTCTATCCCTATGCCAAAGCATTTGGCCTCAGCGACTTTGAAGCCAGCTTGCTGACCACTAGCTATGCTGTTGCGCAGTTTGTTGCTACGCCCGTTCTGGGTCGGCTCTCGGATTTTCTGGGACGCAAACCCCTGCTTATAGCCAGCTTAATCGGAACGGTGATGTCGAACCTGTTAGCCAGCGTTGCCCCCGTTGCGGGGTTGCTGTTTTTGGCACGCATTTTGGATGGGTTGACTGGAGGCAACACGTCTATCGCCAGAGCAGCGATTAGCGATAGCACAACTCCTGCTGAGCGCGCTCAGGCATTTGGTTTGTTTGATGCTGCGTTTCGACTGGGGTTTATGACGGGGCCTGCAATTAGTTACTTTGCCCAAACCCTGCCGACTTTTCCAGGGGTGACACCATTGGGAATGAGTTTTTTGGCAGCTGCTGCGATCGCGCTCGTCGCCACTATCCTCGCCTGGCTGCTGTTACCAGAGACCATGCCCCAAACCCAAACCCTTCAACTGGGATGGCCAATGTTTGGCTTCAGCACCATCCTGCAGTCCGCCAGACGGCCCAAAATCGGTCGCATCTTTCTCCTGACTTTCCTGAGCGGCTTTACCTTCACCATTTTTGCCTTTGCGTTTCAGCCCTTTTTCCTGAATGTGCTCCAGCAGGATGCCAAAGCTCTGGCGATTATATTTACCTTAATTGGCATTGTTGGCGTCGTGACACAACTGTTTGCGGTTGGGCCAGTCGCTCAACGGTTTAACCTGGCCGATGTGTTGTTTGTTGCGATTGCGGGTCGAGCGCTCATCTTCTTCCTGATTCCAGCCTTACCGAACCTGCCCGTTTTTGTCATTTTGATGATTCTTCTGGGTATCACCAATTCGTTTCCCATCCCGCTGATCAGTTCAATCCTCTCCACTAACAGCAGCAACCAGGAGCAAGGCGAAATCCTGGGCATTAATGCCTCCTACCTCAGCATCTCCAATGCCGTTGGGCCTGCGATCGCAGGATTGCTGGTGAGTTTGAGCTACAGTACTCCATTTTGGGTCACTGCTGGACTGACCTTTCTCACTGCTATATTTGCGCTCAACCTCAAATCGATGCTGAACTGCAGTCAAAAGAGATCGTAGGAGCGGGAACGGGGAACAGGGAATGGGGAACAGGGAGCCTGAGGCTAGTGCGATCGCGGTTGGCTGAGACGTTTGAGAATTTTTAAGACGCTATACAACTCGTTGCCGCGATTGCGGATATCAAAAATATCAGAGGTCGCATAGCGGGGAGGTTTTCCCTGTACCAGCTTGACAAACATAAAGCTGCCGCCAGAAGTAATCAAGCCGAACGTGGCGCGATCGCGATCGGGGTTACCCAGCATATAAGCCAGGATCTGATCCAAGCCTGCCTCAACCGAATAAGCCGCTTGCTTCGACTCAATCGCTGCGATCCAAAACTCTTCCTTAAGCAACAGAAAATCAAGCCGTCCCTTAATCACCATTCCTGCATCTTCAGTGGCAATCTCAACTGATTTTTCTAACTTGAGCTGAAACGGAGCCAGATAGAATTCACCAATAAACAATAAAGGCGAAAGCACCGCAACATTGACCGCATTTTCCAACAGCGGCGGATCGTTACGCAAATTGATATACCCCGCCTTCACCCGATCCAAAAGCTGCTTTTCCAACTCGCTCAGCGTCGGCAAATCCTCTTGCCACTCATCGAAAAACTGGTCATTCTCAACCAGCTGAATACTATAGAGATCGATCAGATCTCGCAGCGTCACCTTTTCAGCTAAAAGCGTCTGGGTCATGGCTCTCTTGCCCGCATACGCGTTAAACCGCACAATTTAATTGTAAACCGTTCGCCGATTGCAAACTTTACCGGATCGTCCAAACCTACCAAAAACCTCAACTTCGCTCAGAAAAATTGCCGTCCTTGCAAAGATATAAGGCATAATAGAAAGAATATTGAAAAGAACGTTTGTTCTTAAAATCCCTGACAAACGACAAACGACAACTGAATTCAGTGAAACAAAATAAACTGTATTGTCCCCATGCTCGATCCTGATACTTTCTGGCAAGACAATGAATTTCGCATCGATCCCTGGGGAGAGGACTTCGAGCTGCCCATTTCCATCGGCGAACTAGAAACTGATTCCACACAATTGGTTCATCCCGATGTAGAAGGTCTGAACGGACAACCCCGCCAACCAGAGCAACTCCCCCCTTTACCTGAACAACTGATTTTTATTGATGGTCGTCGTCGGTTAGATCGTCGCCTCATCGGGCGCAACAATGGCTCCATGTTATATGGAGCCTTCGCTACCATCGGCGTCGGTGCCGTACAAATCAACCTGAATTCAGAACAAAACGCTACCTATCGGGATATCCTGATTCGCCGCGTCCTCTCATTCAGCGGCAAGATAGCAGGCATTCCCCAATACCAGGTTGCAGTTCCCGACACTCTGGGCAGCGCCCCCTTGATCTACGCATTCAACCATCAGCTCGTGACAGAGAAAGAAGACCCACAATCAGCCCAAACAAAAGTGTTACAACTGATGCGTGAAGAAGAAATGCGCCTTGCTCGCGAACTCGCAGTACTCCCCAACAACCTGATTTTCTTAGATGGAAACCTGTTCTCCAGACTGGAACAAGCCATTGGTTATGTCAAAACCATGCGTCGGCAATATCTGTCCAGAGATTGGCTGTGGCACTTGCAATCTGGGCAGCGCACTGGTATTTTTAGCATCGGTCGTGGCGAAAACGAACTGTGGAGCTGGTATATACGATCCGGCACGCAAAACCTCAATCTATCTCGTATGGGCTATCATGGCTTGCATGGTATTGTCAGGTTAGAGATGTATGTGGCAGGAACGCCTCTGGATACAGTGCGACGTATTGCCGATCTGACAACTATTCTGATACCCCAGTATGCTTCCCATCCCACACGAGATCCACGAGCTCCGCAAAACTTGATTCCAGTCGGAGCCTTAGAAAAAGAATTGGGGCGTTATATGGGCAATCGCAATATTATTGCCCGTCGTATCCAGAATTTCCTTGCCGCTGGAGGAATGGTAGTATGACAACCGATCGATCCATTGGCTATGTGTTAGGCACCCAGGAAGCAACCCCACTGGAGTTTTGGGTCGCAGTCGGCTCCGGCAAAGTGCTGCGGTTGGACGATGTCGTTCAGGTCCAAACCCTCAAACCTGATGGAGAAACCATCCACTTCTACGGCATCGTAGACTACGTGCGTACGCTCTACGAGGGAGCAGAATTCGACACCGATACATTCCTGGCCAAAGAAGGGAAACTGCCAGTGAACATCTCCTACGCCGCTCACGTTCAGGTAACGCGACTGGAACCGGAAGAATATTTGCCGCCACAACCCGGCGATCCAGTGCAGCTTGCCATCGAAGAAGAACTGAAGCGGGCGCTGCACTTTGACAATATGGACTCGCGCCTTCCCGCCGGCCTGATGCGCAACGGCGACCCCGCTTATCTGAATTTCTCCTTTCTCAATGGCGAAAAGGGAGCGCATGTCAACATCTCTGGTATTTCCGGCGTGGCCACCAAGACCTCCTACGCCCTGTTTTTGCTCCATGCCATCTTCAACTCTGCAGCGCTGGGTAAATACCGCGCCAATACCCGAGCCCTGATCTTCAATGTCAAGGGAGAAGATCTATTTTTCCTGGATCGAGAGAACATCCAACATCAGCAGCAAGTGGCAAAACTAGGATACGACCCCTACGACAGTTTGGGATTACCCGCCATCCCATTTCAGCAAGCCAATTTTCGCGTGGTTCCCAAAAAGAGCAGTCCAGAGGAAGTTATCCCTCACCTGGATCAACGGTCAGACAACATTGCTGTCTATATGTGGAGCATCCGAGAGGTGTGTCGCGATCGCCTGTTGCAGTTCCTCTTCGTCGGCGAGGATTTGAGTCGCGGCAATCTGGTCTATCTGCTCGCCAATGTCGAAGAACGGCTGGCGAAAATCGCTGAGAAAAATGACGCCGCCGATCGGCAGGCGAATCGGGATCCTCAACCCTATTTGGACGTGGAGTTCTATGGAGAATCCAGCAAAACCCGTATCTCCACGTTTGGAGAGCTAATTGAATTCCTGGATGACAAACTGATTGGGATTGTTGACGCCGACGGCGACGACATCAAACCTGCCGATCAACGCTGGCTGGCTCGCAATCAGCCCGGTACCGCTCTGGCCTTAATCCGTCGTCTGATGGGAGTTCGCAACGAGATTAGCCATCTCATCCGAGGAAACTTACCCGCTGAGCAACTGGCCAAGTATCAACTCGATCCGCTTGCTGCCCAGCATCAGCTTACGGTTGCAGATATCAATCGACTGGGGGGTAAGGCACAGATGTTTGTTGTGGGAGTGACCTTACGCAAACTGTTTTTGGAGAAAGAGAAACGAGGGCAGTTTCCTATCGTCTTCATTGTCCTGGACGAGCTGAACAAGTATGCCCCCAGGGAAGGACGCAGTCCGATCAAAGATCTATTGGTGGAGATTGCAGAACGGGGACGCTCGCTGGGGATCATTCTGATTGGAGCGCAGCAAACGGCCTCGGAAGTGGAGCGTCGGGTTGTGGGACAAGCCGCGATTCGGGTTGTCGGACGGCTGGATTCAGCTGAGGCGGAGCGATCGGAATACAATTTCCTCACGGGTTCCTGTCGCAAGCGGGCGCTATTCCTGAAGTCAGGGGCGATGTTCGTACAGCAACCGGAAGTACCGGCTCCGATCCTGGTGAATTTTCCCTTTCCTGCTTATGCGACCCGCCAAGCAGAAGTGGCGTTACCTGAAGCAGAAGTGGCAGCAATTGAAGCGGATATCGATCGGTTCTAGGGAAGGGGAACAGTCTTGAACGTGGAACAGTCTTGAAATTACCCAAAGTTCGCAACTAGTAAAGGATGAAGTTCCTAGATAGAGCGGCAAAGTTTTCCTGGTTTGAAGGAGCGCAAACTTTAACAGTTGTTGCATCCACCCCCCATGACGATCTCATACCAATTTGCCTTGGGGGTACAACTGATGAAATTGACGGAATGACTGCCCAAATGGGACGCTTGCCCAGCCAGCTTTTTTCAATCCAAAATCGGCAATCTAAAATCCAAAATGGTATCAATCATCTTCCTCTTGACGACCAAATACATGCTCCAGGAGCCGTTGACTTTCGAGCCTCAAGCCACGAACTTCCGCAATTGTGACATCGAAGTTGCGCTGCATAATCTCTATATCGTGTTGCATCCTTTCGATATCGCGCTGCATCTTTTCCATGTCTTGTTGATGAATTTCCACAATCTGCACCAGCGAAGCCACAGTCCGGCTGAGGTTATCAACCCGTTGCCCCATGGTGCGGACTGTAGCGCGCAACTCTGCCATTTCCTGTTGACTGGCTTCCCGAGCGGCCTGGTTGGCTGCGCGATCGGCATTCATAGCAGCGCGCAACTCTGCCATTTCCTGTTGACTGGCTTCATGATTGGCATTCATAGCAGCACGCAACTCTGCCATCTCGCGCTGGCTGTTTTCCCGGTCCAGAGCTGCTTGTTGCGCCATGCTTTCCACTGTTGCTTGCAACGCGGCAAACTTTTGCTGATCTGCTGCGCTGGTAATAGCGAGCTGCTCTAGAATGGCTTCAATTCGGTCTAGCCTATCTGTACTCATGTTGATGATATTGGGTTGGAGAGATTTGACTGTAATTTTGATTGTACTATAGATTCGGATTTAATTTTACAGATATCACCAGGGTGATAAATGCCAAATTGATAGATAAGGAGGTAAACAAAACAAATTGTGCATTTCAATTTGCTGAAATCCTCGCAATTCAAGTATTTGCCAATTTCGTTATATACAATTTATTCTGCACAGGCACTTATGGTGTGAACCTTATCCGATCCTTTTTCCTATTGCCGTCTGAGTTTTTGGATAGAACCGGGGAAGAAGCGGGATTCCGATCGCAAGCAATTATCGCGATCGTCTCTCTTCTCGTTTGAGGATCTCAAGTAACTCTGGATCGCCGCGCTGCTCGACGGTGTAGCGAACTCGCTGCCAGAGGGTGGCATCTTGACGGTAGAGGCTGAGGGCTGCGATCGCGTCTTGGGCATCTGGCTTTCTCCCCTCAGCAATCAACGACAGCAGGAACTGAAATGGTAGGTCGCTCCGCAACATCGCAATCGCTAATAAACCGGTACGACGTAACTGCGCTTCCCTGGCTCGTTGCCACCAATTGCGCAGCAGATCGAATGCCTCTGATAAACGCGACTCTCCCAGGGCAAGCGCGACCAGCTCCTGAGTTTGCGGGTCGGGGGCGGACAGAAAACGATTGACGAACCCTAAGGAGCGGTCGGGGTCTAGCTTGAGCAAAGCGGTCAGGTATTCGGACAGGATTTCGGGATCGTCGCCCAAGCGCGATCGCAAGCGCAGCAATGGCACCCCCGCGTCGTTTTCGCTGTAGGCAATAGCGCGGGCTGCCGCGATCCGGGCAGCAGACTCAGGGTCGGCCAGCAGATCGGCCAGTTCGGTCAGTACGTCGCGATAATTCATGCGGACAAGACCGAGAGCACAAATGCCGCGCAGTTTGGCAGCAGTATCTTGCTGTCCGCCAAACACAGGCTCCATCTGGACATAGCGAATGCCCTTAAGGAAGACAGCCTCTTCGCGACGATCGAGCCGATAGAGGGCATCAGCGATCGCTGCTTTGGCCAGACAACTGGGATCGGTGTCAACCGGTTTTTCTAAGCAGCGGTGAAACGCAGCAACCAGATCAGGCACCAGTTGGACTAGCTTAAATTCTTCCACCAGCTTCGCCGCTCGGGCGACTGCAACGCCGTATTTGCTGGTCAGGCTCTGCTGCAAGGTTGCGATCGCATCCTCTGAGGTGGGATCGTCTCGCAATTGGGTCAGCTTTGCCAGCATGGCTTCCAGTTTGCGCGATTTGGCCATAGGACTTTTACATTTTGGATTTTAGATTGGCGATTTTGGCTTGAAGAAAGCCTGACTGGACAAGCGTTCCATCAATTTCATCAATTTCATCTCCACGTCAAATTGGTATTACTCTGGAATGGTACAATTTTACTGTCATAAACGCAAGTGTACAGCTTCAAATACAAGAGAGCCTAACCAAGACCCCATTTTCTAGTCAGACTCAGTAGCGAGCACGAGTCACTAGAAAGAAACCCGTTTTCTTATACCTGGCAAAAGTTTGGATAGCGCGAACAAGCAACCGATCGGAAAGCCAGTTTCCGAGCCTTAGGTGATTTCTGGAAAACAATTTACCATTCAGGTAATCTGAAGTTCTACATCAGAATACTTCAGGTTGCTATTCTATGAATCAACTCTCCATCGTTAGAGAAACGCTAGAAGAAACGTTGACCCATTCTCAGGTTGCTGATTTATGTCTGGCGGCCTCAAAGCTCCGAGGAGCAGAGCGTCGAGCCTTTCAAGCAGAAATTGCTCTAAAATATTGTGATGGCAGTGCTC